>ENA-UOOE01000046-UOOE01000046.1-fermentation-metagenome-genome-assembly--contig:-NODE-46-length-124691-cov-6.330338_pt1 | contig 124691 bp, 109 predicted proteins | sample MGYA00245776_ERZ724021 | MGnify/ENA primary metagenome ERZ724021 (study PRJEB28704, sample SAMN03018321) | fermentation metagenome | biome: anthropogenic terrestrial biome; feature: soil... | reverse complement strand
ATGCACGCCGCAGTCGTTCTCGAGGAACGCGTTGCCGTCGATGACGATGCCCTCGCCGTTCGTGACGTACAAGCCGTACTCGCTTGCTTCGAAGGTGTTGCCGCGGAACTCGATGCCTTTGCAGCTGTCGATGAACACACCCCTCAGCGTTTCGGTCACGACGTTGTCCATCACGATGATAATGCACCCATCGACGTTGCTGAGGTATATGCCATATTCGGCCCCCTCAATGGTGTTATCGATGATGCACACCTCCGCGGCCAGCGAACCGGTTCCATTGCTGGAGAGGGGGTCGATGAGGGCATCGGCGTAGACGTAGATGCCGGACAGACCATTGTCGCCTGGCGCCGTTGGGGCGAACAGAGAGCCGGAGCCGATCATAACGATGTCGTTGCTCCCTATGGTCAACGGACCGACCAGGTCAGCGTCGCCGTCAGTGTAATATATCGCGTTGGCAAAGCGCACGACATTGATGGCATAACTGGTGCTGCCCGCTATCTCGATGCGGTTGTCGAACATGGAGAAGGCCCTCTCAAAGCAGGCCTCACCCCCCACGGCCTTGGACTCCTGGTAGGAATCGAGGAGTATCCCACTGTTTCCACGACCATTCATGAACACGTCGTTATCCGACACGATCATCCCGGAGGTCGTGCGGGCTTCAGCCCTGCCGCCGTCATAGGCTTTGGCGCCCGCAAGGCTGTTTACAAACACGCATATGGCCCAGCTGTCATTGCCTTCTATATCTACTAGGTTGCCGCGGATCGTCTGGACCCCAGCGAGGGTGATGGCTTCGCTCCCTTCGCCCTCGGCGGAGGCATATTGGTATTCGCCGTAGAAAGAGATACCAACACTATCGTCACCCGCGAGCAGAACTTCGTTGCACTCAACGATTACCTTGCCGATCGTGGCGCAGGACCGCTGGCCAGGATGTGCATAGCTGCGGCAATCAGGATCAACGTACACGCCCCAGAGGTTGGCACCCGAGGCACCGTACATAGTCACCATGTTCTTGGTCACCAGGACGTCGCCGAAGGCTGCGTTGGAGGAGGATCCTTCACAGGGCCCAGAGAAGGACCCGTAATCACCAGCGTAGACTGAGACATACACATCGATGCCATATACCGTATTGGAATCTTCCAGATTCGCTGACACCTCGTTCTCTGTTATGACTACGTCAGCATCGTATATTGCCTCGCAGCCCTGTTGCCGGCCATCACACGCGGCTCTGACGTTGATCCAGACGTTGATGCCGTCAGATGAGCCGTCAATGGGGTCATAGGTTACCATGTTGCGGAGTATCAGCACGTCCCCAGTGGCCATGACGGTCGCGTTGCCCTGCATTGCATCCAATACGTGCCATACCTCGATCTTTCCCGTGACAGTGTTGTACTGAACGCATGTGGGTATGGTGGCATCTACGGTGGCGTTGTCATAGGCGTCGATGTCTCTATCCACCTGGATATCGCATCCGATGTTCTCGGAAATCTTCACGGGCACGTTGACCAGCATCGTGCTGTTGTTCTTCGCGACGAACTCAGCATCGTAGTAAGCGGAGAACGAGGTGAGATCGTAGCATTCATTATTTTCTATGCATACCTCACCAGCAAGGGTCAGCTGGGACTCGTCGGTTGAATTCACTATGGCAAGGACGCGGACCATGCCCTCGGCGATCTCAACTATGTTGCCGTCGATGCATACCGGGAAGTTCGCGGCCATAAGGCCAAAGTCACTGGAGGCCAATCGTTGCCTGATGAAGAAGGCCAGGCCTTCGGCGTTCTTGACAGTGTTGCCCTCAAGGATCACCGCCCCATCGTAATCGATCTCGACGTACGAGGGCGCGTCGAGGTTGACGACGTAGCGAACAGCATTCCCATAGCAATGCTCGAAGTTGTTGTCACGGACGACAAGGTCGCCGCAGTAGTCTAGAGTGGCATTCTCCACGCTGTTGTTCTGGACGTCGACCCGCATGAACACGCCATGCTCTGCGCTGCCACTGAACTCATTGCACTCCACGATGATGTTCGACGATATGATGATCGTACTGTTGGCGTTCAGACCGTGCTTCCTCTCCACGGCGATCCAGGTGCTCTCGCCCTCGGGCCCAACTGGCATCATCCCCATGGTGAAGACGTTATCGGCGATGGTAACATCGCCGAGCAGCGTGGCAGTGGCGTTGTCTCTTGCGTCGGCGAAGTCGCCGATGTAGAGGGCATTGAACGCCTCGAGCTGAGCCTCGTTGCCCGTGATGCAGACCTCGACGTCCATGGCGCAGACGCCCTCATCGTTTGCATTGACAACTCGGTCAATGAAAACAGCGTGCCGCATATCCACGCCAGTATAGTTGAACCGGTTGCAATCAAAGTGCAGCGAGGCTTCCATGCTGATGCAGCTGCGGCCCCCGGCATTAGCCACTATGGGCGCAAATAAAACGGCCTGGTATGCCTGGTCGACGACATTGTTCAAGACGTTCAAGTCGATCTGGAGAGACGAACTCCCATCCTGATCGGTGCTGCTCATCATCTGGAAGACGATGGCAACGTTGGCCCCAGTGATGTGATTGCCCTCGATGGTCTGGACGCTCTCGACATTGAGGGTGGCATTGTTATAGGTAATGCATTGCCAGATGGTGATGAAGCCATTCAGGGCCGAGTGAAGATCATTGCCGCTCATGTGAACGTCGCCGATGACGGACATAGTGGAGTCATCCACAGCAATGAGTATGTTAATGACCACGAATCCGGACGGGTCCAAGTCTCCGAGATCGTTGTCGTCGATGTACAAATTGCCCACTGCCGACACATGAGAGCAACCCCTGGCATTGAACATACGATCGACAAGGATACCATACGAGGGATCTTCAGCATGGTTCTTGCTGACGGAGGTATCGCCTTCGATACGTACGGTGGCATTATCCCCAGTCATCACCTCGGTCAGCACTTGAGCCATGGCATCGCCTGTCCCCATCATCTCGTTGTCGATGATAGTGATGTCCCCGACGAGCTCAGCGGTGCCGTTTTCCTCCGCGCGCACATCGGTTTTGATGTTGATGAAGTCCAAAGATGACGAAGCCTGGTCAAAGCTGTTGCCAGAGATCACGATGATGCCCAAGAGAGATGCGGTGGCGTTGTCATTGACAGTGACGTCCCTATAGACACGTACCATGCCATCACCTTCGGTGCCAGTGGTGGAGAGCTCATTGTCGATGATGGTGACGTTGGCCCCTATGGATGCAGTAGCATTGTCATTCGCGACAACTTCGACCTGGAAGGCGATCAAGTCGCTGGAGAGCGCATCCTCATTGACGGTGTTGCCAGATATCAGGATGTCACCGATGATGGATGCGGTGGCATTTTCCTCAGCGGACGATGTCATTTTAATATAGATTGTGCAATAGTCGCAGGCGCTAATGATCTCGTTATCAGTGATCATTATGCTGATCTCCGTCACGTTAGTGAACTCGCCAGAAGACGTGGCCGAGACGAATACAGTGATGGCACCCTCTTCTTCATTTGCAGAGTTCGCTTCTATGTAGCAGCCGTCAACGATTATGCTGCCCCTCTCCTGAAAGTCCGCATATATCGGCGCCAGATTTCCAAGGCTGATGAATCGGGAGTTGGTGATGGTGACAACGCAGTCAGACGCCTCGATCGCCGCAGTCGCATTCCTGAAGACCGCATGATCGATGACGGCGGTGCTGTTCTCGTTCAGCTCTATGCCGTACCATGTCGAGGAGGTCAAGTTCGCATCGAACACTACGGGGTGCGTCGCGCTGCCATCGACGACCAGCGTGCCGTTGACGACGATGCTACAGCCTTGGTCCAACAACACCGTAACATTAGGCCCGATGGTCAGCGTCTCTCCAGCCTCGACGTAGATCGTCTCGTTCACGATGTACGGCGAGCCGTCCTCGTCCCAGTCGTAGCCGCCCTCGATCTCATCTAGACCGACGCCTACGTACGTTTCAGCGCTGGCTCCGCCGACACCGGCGAACATCAGTACCAGCATGAGCGCCGAGACGCTCAACATGATCAGTGATCTTCCGAAGCCGAGCTTGTGCGCTCTTGAAGATTGAACACCCTGCGAATGCATACTCTCACACCCTTACCGGCAAAAACTCCGACGCCAGTTGGGGAATGATTACATTGTTTATACTTAAAGATAATCTTAGGTATATTATGATGTTAATTCCGCAAACTCATATCCATCCCGCAGTAATTTCGTCGATATTCAGATGCTGTTTATGTGGAATGAATGAATTATCGGTAATGAGATGGCGTTCGTAGACGCGATGAAACACTGTCGGAAAAAAGGAAGGAAAGTGGTTTGTGACTACATCGGCATGAACTTGTAGCCATAGTTGATGACGCCAGCCGGACCGTCGTCGCTGACCTTGCGCAGCGTGGTACGCACCTTCATGCCGATCTTGACCTCGTCCAGCTCGGCGTCGATTATCTGCCCGGTGATGCGGACGCCTTCCTCCATCTGCACGATGGCAATGACGTAGGGCTTCTGCATCTCCATCTGCGACGGCGCATCGTGAACGATGGAAAAGGTGAGCACCTCTCCCTCGCCCTTCAGCTTGAACTGCTCCATCTTGCCGACCGACAGGCGATGGCAGGTCGGGCATACGGACCGCGGCGGGAAGTAAACCCGTTCGCAGACGCCGCACTTGGAGCCTATGAGGTTGTACCTGGAGGCGTTCTCCCTCCAGAAGCGAGCGACCGCCATCAGTTCACCCTCCCCAGTATCTGGACGACGACCGTGGCTCCAGTCCCTCCAACGTTCTGGGCCAGCCCCACTTCGGCTCCGGAGACCTGGCGCTTGCCGGCCTCCCCGCGAAGCTGATGCACCAGCTCCACCACCTGGGCCACGCCAGTGGCCCCAATGGGGTCGCCCCTTGCCTTGAGGCCGCCGGAAGTGTTGACGGCCAGCTTGGCGCCTAGCGTGGTCTGCCCGTCCGCCGTGGCCTGTCCTCCCATCCCCTTGGGGAAGAAGCCCAGGTCCTCGATTGCCAGGATCTCCGAGATCGTATACGAGTCATGCACCTCGGCCAGCTGCACGTCCTTCGGCGAGAGGCCGGCCCTCTTGAACGCCCTCTCGGCCGCCAGGGTGGTGGCGTCGAAGCGGCACAGCGACTCACGGTTCGCCAGGGACAGCGTGTCCGATGCTTGGGCTGATGCGAGCACCTTCACCGGCGTGTCGGTGTACTTGCGCGCCTTGTCCATGGGGCACAGCACCACCGCCGCGCCGCCGTCGGAGACGGGGGCGCAGTCGAACATTCCCAGCGGCTCCGCCACCGGGAGGGATCTCAGCACCGAATCGAGCTTGATCTCCTTCTGGAACTGCGCTTTCGGATTCAAGGCGCCATGCTTGTGGTTCTTCACCGCCACTGAGGCAATCTGCTCCCTCGTCGTCCCATGCTCATGCATGTGCCGGCGGGCGATCATAGCGTGCAGCGCCGGGAAGGTGGCGCCGAAGGACGTCTCCCACTGCTGGTCCGCGGCCATGGCCTGGATCTCAGTAGAGAGCGTATCTCCCACGTCGGTCATCTTCTCCGCGCCGCCCACGACCACGATGTCCTGCATGCCCGACGCCACGGCCATCACGCCCTGCCTGAATGCCAGGCCCCCGGACGCTCCGGCCGCTTCCACCCTGGTGGCAGGGATATGATCCCGCGCCAGTCCAGAGTAGTCGGAAATGAGCGCTCCGATGTGCTCCTGCTCGGTGAACTTTCCAGCGGACATGTTGCCGAGGTACAGCGCGTCGATTTCGTCCCCTGACAGATTGGCATCGTACACGGCGGACAGGCCGGCCTGGATGCCCAGGTCGCGCAGGGACATGTCCCACAGCTCCCCGAACTTGGTATCTCCGACGCCGATGATAGCGACCTCTCTCATTCTGTTGCCTCCTTCAGCTTGATCTTGTTCTTGTACTTGGCATAGGTAGCGTAGTCGACGAACTTCTTCCGCTCCACCAGGTCCTTTATGGATGGGGCGGCGTTAAGGCGCAGCTTCTCGATCTCGTCCGTTACGGTGATGTCGAAAGCATCGGAACCGGCGCCCGAGCCGTACGCCACGGCGAATATGCGCTGCCCCGGCTTGGCGATGTCCAGGACCGATGCGAGGCCGAGAGGCACCGCTCCCGAGTAAGTGTTCCCGATGAACGGCGTCAGCAGGCCGGCCTCGATCTGCTGGTCGGTGAAGCCCAACTGCTTGGAGACCCTCACCGGGAACTTACCATTGGGCTGGTGGAACACCGCGTAGTCGTAGTCGGACGGCTTGGAGCCCATCGCATCCAGCAGGCGCTGGGCCGCGGCGGTGATGTGCTTGAAGTAAGCGGGCTCGCCGGTGAACCGCCCACCGTGGGACGGATAGTCCTGCCCCTCGCGCCTCCAGAAGTCCGGGGTGTCGGTGGTGTACGACACAGTGCGGTTGATCTTGGCGATGATATTCTTGGAACCGATCAGGAACGCCGCGCCCCCGGCCGAAGCCGAGTACTCGAGCGCGTCTCCCGGCGCCCCCTGCGAGGTGTCGGCGCCGATGGCCAGACCGTACTCGATCATGCCCGAGCCCACCAGCCCCATGCAGCACTGGATGGCCGCTGTCCCAGCCTTGCAGGCGAACTCAAAGTCCGCCGCGGTCATGTCCGGGGACGCCTCGATGGCCTCGGCCACGATGGTGGACGTCGGCTTGACCGCATAGGGGTGCGATTCCGAGCCGACATAGATGGCCCCAATGCTCTTGGGGTCGACATCGCACCGGCGCAGCATGCCACGCGCTGCCTCCACCGCGATGGTGATCACATCCTCGTCCGGTCCCGGCACGGACTTGGAAATGATGTAGAGGTTGCGGCTCATCGATTCGCCGTCAGTGCCCCACACCTTCCCGATCTCCTGCGGAACGATGCGATAGCGCGGAATGTACGCGCCGTAGCTTACGATTCCTACATCCATGGTATCCACTCTATGTTAGCTTCTTGAGCCTGTCGACTATTGTGCCGACAGGCAGTCCGATCTTGATCAAAGGGATTCCCTCCAGCGTTGCCAGCTTGAGGGCAAGGTCATCGACGTGCTCCGGACGGTGGTAGCACACCATGCTCGGCTTGAGGGGGTGGGCACGTATGGCGATCATGGGAGAGCGCCCGAACTTCACCCCGGTGAATATGAGCGCGCGCTCGCTAGACCATCCGTATATCTTCAGGTAGTCGAACGAGTTCAGGGCGGTGATGGCCTTGATGGAATCGATGATCGTGTAACCGTGGATGTGACATTCCATCGGAACCCGGGGAGTTAGCATCTCTCCCTCCATCAGCTCCACGAACTCCTTGCCCGAAAGGCTGGTCTGGAACTCGTTGATGCTGATGATGCAGTCATGCTTCTCCCCAAGGTCGTAGCGCTTCAGCACCTCTCCGCCGGTGCGCTCGTCCAGTTCGATCAGCCCGTCGACGATGCGCCGGACGATGGTTATGCCTGGCGACCTCCGCCTCCCGGACTCGTAGTCGCTGATGACCGATGGCGAGAAACCTAGATGCCTGGCCAGTTCCTGCTGGGAGATTTTGAACTCCTCCCTCCATTTGCGGATGGTCTTGCCAGCGTCCGCCGACAGGGTGATCTCACCAGCGATCTTCTCGCGCAGCTGGTCTCTCATTGTGCGGCGAGACGGCAAGTGTATATTTAAAAATGTCGAGAAGGGTAATCGACAAATCCCGAAGCCACGAGAGGCCAGCAATTCGGCCGCTCAGCGGGCGAAAAGCATCGCCGCCTTCGCCGGGTTATTTGCCATTGCGGCGTATGGCCTTCGGGATGAGGATTCGTTCATCTTTGCCTTGCTCATAGCGGCCGCGTCCACCTTGATGCCCATCCAATCAAGCAGGACGCGACGAGCAATAGCAACACCGTTCCGCCTGCCAAGCTCTCATCGTTCCTTGACATTGGATAAGGGCCTCGCCATTTAGATCGATAGTTCCTCGGCGATGAGCGTTAACCTAATCGTAGCGGGCACTTGGAAGAGGTCGTCGATGAATGCGCATCCGTGATCCTGACGCTAAGGCTAAAGCTGGTGCTGACCGACGGGCAGAAGGTCTCGCTGCTGCGCACTCTGGAAACATACACAGAGCGTTCGAGATCGCCGCCGTGCAAATCCGGGTTATCATGTCCGAATGGACGTGGATCGATTGAAGAGGATGCCCAAGAGTTGTCCGGGCCCAGTTTCAGCCCTGCACGTGTGAAGCGACATGCCTCGTCGTATAGGGGCCGTTGCCACTTCGCGGCAATCAGTTCATGACGAATGAAGAAGACTGGAGGTCGATAGCTTTTTTAACCCGCCTCCGTATTAGCCCATCCAGACCCACGGGGCCGTGGGGTAGCTTGGAATCCTTGGGCGTTCGGGACGCCTAGACTCCGGTTCAAATCCGGGCGGCCCCACCAGTTCTCATTTTTGTCTCTTGCGACTAACAGTTTTGACCATAAATGGTGCCCTTTCTAGCCGATCTCCCCATTGCTCTCTATCGTTAAGACACTACGAACGGTCAATCACTTTATATGGGCAGATAACCAATTTTTAATTCATGAGGCTTAGGGAGAAGGAGATCACCGATCGAAAGGAGATAGAGGAGCTGTTGATGAAGCAGAAGGTATGCCACTTCGCCATGTGCGACGGTGCCTTCCCGTATGTGCTGCCGACCACTTATGGATATGCGGACGGGCATCTGTACATCCACTCCTCCAAGCAGGGCCGCAAGATCGAGGTGCTGAAGGAGAACAACCGCGTATGCTTCACCGTGGACACCGGACATGAGCTCGTGCAGGGGCCGCTGGACACGTCCTGCAAGTCCACCATCAAGTTCAAGAGCGTGGTCGGCACCGGACGCGCTGTCTTCGTTGAGGACCCCGAGGAGAAGCGCAAGGCCATGAACGCCATAATGGCCCAGATGTTCGGCAAGGCCGACTTCAAGTACTCGGAGGAAGGGGTCAGGGACATGGCGGTCATACGCGTGGACATCGAGTCCATGACCGGCAAGAAGAATGGTTACTGAGGGCATCTGAGCGACCGGCCTTATCAGCATGGACTGATCGAACAACGCTCCGGCACCCGCCGGGGCGTTCACCAGCGCTTTGCCGCCCCTGAGCATCCTATCGCGTCAAGCGCTCTTTCGATCCCACGGCGAGCCGCCCGGCCGCTCCCATCGGAAGTGGCCTGGAGGTATGGTGATCTCGAACCTTGCTCCTTGTCCGGGCATTCCGGTCTCCGCGATGGTTATGCCCGTGATGCCAAGGATCTCACGGCACAGGAACAGGCCGAAGCCCAGGCCCCTGCCGTAACCGCGTTCGAAGATGCGCTCCTTGTCCTCCACGAGGATGCCGGGGCCGCGGTCCTCATAAATCAGGCGCAGCGAACCGTTCACCTCGATTGCGCTCATGCGGGCCCAGGCGGGGGAGGCCCCGTACTTCATGGTATCCTCCATGAGATTGTGGAACACCTTGGGGAGAATGGGATCGGCAAAGATGTGCAGACCACTCAGAGTACCTATGTCCAGGTGGTCCATCTCCTTGCTGACCGCCAACCGCTCGACCAGGGGAACCACATCCTGCCAACTGGGTGAAGATGCACCCATTTCCTGATAGTCCTGAGCGAATTTGAGGTGGGAATCGATGCTCAATACGGCATTCTCCATGCGGGACAGCCTCTCCATCATCTCAGGTCCCTGGTCCAGCGACTGGGCCAGGCCGATGTTTCCCTGCAGTATGGTCAACTGGTTCCGGAGGTCGTGGCCGGTGACGCTGGACAGTAGGCGGAGCTTATCGTTCGCCTCCCTCAGCCGTCCCTCTGCCACCTTCAGCTCGGTCACGTCCTGATTGACACCATAGGAGCGGACCGCTCTCCCATCGAGATCGCGGACCATGCTGGTGCGAACGATCATGTGCCGCACCTCGCCATCCCTCCTCCGGATGCGGTGCTCAATCTGCACCACCTCGCCACCGTCCCCTTCCAGGCTCGCACCGATCTCCCTATTGGCACGTTCCCTGTCTTCTGGCAGGATGAATGCCTCCACATATTCCTGGTGGGACATATGGTAGCCCCCCTCCCTGCCAGAGTCGGTACCATACAGGGCATAGAAGCGTTCATCGAAGGTGTAGCGGTCGGCGACGGCATCGTAGTCCCAGTGCACCATATGGGCCAGGTCCATGCCGTCAAGGAGCTTGCGTCGGCTCTCCTCCAGCTCCAACTCCAGCATCTTCCTCCTCGTGATGTCCCTCATCAGGATGAGCACCGAGGGCTGGCCGGAATATCGGATGGAGCGGAACAACGACTCGACGATCAAACGTTTCCCATCGCGGTTGAACTGCACGTTCTCCATAATCTTCGGGTTCTCGTCCGCTTCCTCCAACCACCTTATGATCGTCTCCCTGGGGTAGTTCGGAGCGATCGTTTCGAGACCTTTGCCCAAGAGGTCCTTCCGCGAGTAGCCGGTGATCCGGGAGGCGACCTCGTTCAATTCCAGGATGTAGCCGTCCAGGCTGCAGATGATGATGGCGTCGGAGACGCCGTTGAACACCGCCCGCAGCCGCTCCTCGCTATCCGTCAGCGCCTGTTCGGCAAGCCCCCGGTACATGATCGGCGAGGCGGTCTCGGCCAGGCCGGCCAAAAGGCGTTCCTCCGGTTCGTGAATGGGAGAGGTCCTCGTCAACACGATAGCCCCCATCACGCCTCCGTCCCGGTCCTCGATGCGATATGCCGCCAGCCATATCCGGGGCTCTTCCGGCCATGCGTACTCGGACAGGCGGGGATCGCGGGCGACGTCATCGCTTATCAAGCGGGAGACCTCACCAGTGGTGAGCCCACCCCCCGCGAACATCTTGGAAGGGACCCGATCAAGGTTCCAGTCGGCGATGGGGTCGGAGCAGGAGATCGATACGAGATGGAGGCAGGATGTGCGGTCCCTGCACGGATACGCGGCATCGGGCGCGGCGAATTGGCAGCCGCGATCGCAAAGGTCTCCCGGCCGGAGCATCCATATGCGAACGGTGCCCGCCTCCAGCAGCTGTATCGCCTCGTCGGAGATGAGCTTTAGCTTGCTGTCCAGGGAGCCTACGTCGTTCAACCTCCCCCTGATATCATTGAGGCCATTGAGCAGCCTCTCCCCTCGATATCGGGAGGCGTTCACTCTTACGGCCTTCTCCATCTGCGCGAGGAACCGTTCGGCGCAATCGCACTTCTGGACGTATCCCGCCGCGCCGGCGTTGAGGGCCTCGATCGCCACATCCTCGTTCCCCATGGGGGCATAAAGAATGAACGGCGCTACGCTCCCTTGTCCCCGCAGCCAGCGTAGCAGCTCGACGCCGCCCATGCCCCGGAAGCTGTAGCTGGAGACGATCACGCCGTACTGGTTCGCGGATGCTGCCTGGATGGCCTCCTCGGCCGACGAGGCTATGTCCACGGACATATGGCCCGATAGTTCCAGGTGCTCCCTGCATGTTTCCAGAAAGGGTATGTCCTCATCAACGAACAGCACGTCAATGGTCGGATACAGGGAGCGCACGAAATGGAAAAAATGATAGATAATATATAAAGTAAGGGGCAGATTATCAGTTACTGTTCTGACAGTGGCCCAACATGGCTCGGGCGGGAGGCATCCATTATTAGATGGGGATGATATCCTAACGTCATGGGCCGCTTCGCGGTGGGCATTGACATCGGGCGCACCAATATTCGCGCCGGGCTTGTCAACGATAAGGGCGAGGTGCTGCGTTCAATCAAGGAAAGGACCGACGCGGCCGGCGGCTTCCTGAGAGTGGAGGAGCAGGTAGCGGCGGCGTTCGGGCGGATGGCACAGGGACGTGAGGTCGCTGGGGTGGGCGTGGGGATCGCCGGACAGTGCGATGCCGTCCGGGGCGTGGTGCGCTGCGGCCCCAACCTGTTCTGGCCCGACGTCCCGTTCCGTGATCGGCTCGCCGACGCGCTCGGGGTTCCGGTGACGCTGCGCAACGACGTGGTGATGGCCACGGTGGGGGAATGGCGCCACGGCGCGGGGCTGGGCTGCAATGATGTGGTAGCGCTGTTCGTCGGGACCGGCATCGGCGGAGGGGCCATAGTGAACGGGCGGCTGCTGGAAGGCCGCAGCGGCTGCGGCGGCCACTTCGGCCATGTATCGGTGCAGCTGGACGGCCCCCTGTGCGGGTGCGGCAGGCCCGGATGCGTCGAAGCCTACGCTTCTGGCTGCGGCCTTGCTGCCAGGGCGCTGAACGATGAGGGGCTCTCGTCATCGTCGCTGTCGGGCGCGGCGAAGCTGGACGGCGCCGCGGTGGCGAGGGCGGTGGCGGAAGGGGACGAACTGGCCATCCGCCTGAGAGACGATGCGGCCGCGGCCCTGACGTCGGCGCTGGCCAGCATCATCAATTGCCTGGAACCGGAGATAGCGATACTAGGCGGCGCGGTCATGGACGGTCTGCCCGGACTATACGAAAGATGCGCCGCGGAAGCGGTGGAGAAATGTCTTCCAAGCCACCGCGATCACTTGGCGGTGACGCGCTCCGTCCTGGGTGACATGGCCGGGGTGATCGGCTCGGCATCGATGGCGCTCGAACCGCTCTAGCGCCTCTCGGCCTCGCGGTCGATGGTGTTCAGCAGCGACCTCAGCCGCTTTCCGCGATCGGCGAGCTCTTGGCTGGACAGCGTTCCTGCTCGAGGGCACAGCTCGTCGACGATGATCGCTCCGTCCTCATCCATATTGACCGGATATAGTACACAGCCCAGCGGTCGGGAGCGATACTCGCGGCAGCGGCGCGCCTCTGGATCGTAGAATATGCACCACTCATCAACGTTGCGCAACCTCGGGACGCCGTCATCGCCCAGGTTGACGAAGTCGCGGCGCTGATGGCCGCGCCGTTCCAGTCGGACCATGTCCGCCTCCGACAGCTCCATCATGGTCTGACGGCAGCATTTCTGGCAGTGGATGCATTGCATCCTTGCCTCGTATGCGGCATCCGGTAATAGATGTTCGGTCTAGTGGTCCACTGCCACCTTCTCCGCCACGTGGTCCTCCAGGCGCATGACCGCCGGAGCGAAGAACGAGGCGCCGCCGATGATGAGCAGGACCGCCCCGGCCACCGCGAACCATGGCTGGATGCCGAGGGTTACCGACACCGGCGCGGCAAGCAGCAGACCGGCCGGGATCATGGCATTGGCGATTGCCCCCAGCAACGCGAACACCCGGCCCTGCAGGTCCGCCCTGATGCCCTTCTGCAAGATGGCCATGACCGTGCCGTTGACCAGCGCAAGCATGATGCCAACGAACAGGCACGCGACCACGGCGATCAGGTAGCCGTCTGGAGGCAGCAGCCCGATGACCGAGACGCCGATCCCCATCAGGGTGAGCGCGGCCATACCGGTGACGATCTTTCTCTTGGTCCCGCCCCATACGCCCAGCAGGACGCCGCCCGCTATCATGCCAACCCCGGCCATCGACTCCATGGCCGCGTATTCCAGAGCGCCCTTGCCGAAGTGCTCAAGCGTCAAAAGAGGAAGCAGGGTGAACGCCGGCGTGATGAGCAGGTTGGCGGCCATGAATATCACCATCACGATCAGAGCGCCCTTCCATGTCCACAGGTATCGGAACGCTTCCCCTATGTCCTTCAGGATCGACGTTGGGGGAGCGTCCTGCGCTCTGCGTATCTCTGGGACCCGAACCACTATCAGGGCGAGCATGGCCACCGCGGCGGTGACGATGTCGACCGACAGGATGGCGCCCATGGGGAGGGCGGCGATGAGCACCGCCCCCATCGGCGGGGCGATGATGCTGGATAAACCCTGAATGCTCTGGTTCAAGCCCCCGATCCTGGCCAGGTGCTCCTCCGGGACCATCAGGGAGGTGGATGCCTGCATGGCCGGCCAGTGGAAGCCCTGCAGCGCGGAGCGGGCGGCCAGGACGGCGAAGACGTGCCATATCTCCACCGCTCCGGTCAGGAACGAGAGCATCAGGACCGCGGTCGCCACGGCGGTGAGGCCGTCGGCGGCTAACATCACGCGCCTGCGGCCCATGCGGTCGACCATGGCCCCGGCGAACGGAACGATGAGGATGTGCGGGATCACGCCCACGATGGTCGCGGTAAGCAGTATGATGGGGTCGCGGGTCTCTATGGTCAGCCACCATACCAGAGAGAACTGGACCAGCGCGGAGCCTATCAGAGATACCGCCTGACCGCTCCACACGGTGAAGAACCGCTTCATCCACGGGCCCCTTCCCCCCGAATCTTCGCTCATAGGCCGGACCGTTCATATCGGCACCGAAGCCGACGCGCTCCGGAGCGGCCGGTTATTGAGCGGATGGCAATATAAAAGAAGCGATTACGCTAGGCGTTCGAGCGGACATGGTCGCTCGAACGCCGGCGTTGTTTTCCAGGGGTTTACATCTTTCCGCCGCACTCGGAGCAGAACCTCGCTCCCGGCGGGTTCTCCGCCCCGCACTGCTGGCACTTGGGCGTCGAGGTCGGAGCGCCGCAGTTGTTGCAGAACTTGCCCTGGCCGGCGGGTTTGCCGCACTTGGGGCACATGGCCTGCCGCTGGTCGATCTCTCCGGTGAACACCTGGGTGTTCTGGGCCCTGTTCCGGATGTCCTCCTTCATCTTCTCGGCGCGGGCCGCGGCGACCTCCACCGATTCGCGCGGGGCATCCTCCACACACAGCGCCACCTCCTCATTCCAGTCGTTGTCGCACACCCACTTGTTGCAGCGGGGGCAGCGATGGAAGTGGCCCCGGGCCTCGTTCTGGGCCGTCTCGAAGGCGGCCTCATGCTCCTTGTGCCACTCCGGGGACATACCTTCGAACCTCGATGACATCATGTCCCCTCCTACCGACCCTGCGTATCCGATATCGTAGTTCCCAGAGAGACGGCCGGCGATGTCGGCCACGCGGCCGAGGTTGTTGAAGAGGCCTCTCTTCTTGTACGTCTTGGACGCGATGAAGCGGGTCTTGTAGCCTTCCCTGCACTGGTCGCAGAAGAAGGTGAACTCGAAGCCGGCCTCGGTGCTGTTGTCTTCGTAGTTGTCGTTGAATGAGATCAAATTCCTGCTCATTTTTTCCCTCCGGAAATGGGCTTCCCGCACTTGACGCAAAGCGGACCGAGAGGCGGCTGCTCGAATCCGCACTTTCTCTGCTGACACTTCACCATGAGCCGGGCCCCGCACTGCTGGCAGTGGTCCCCGAAGAACGTGTCCTTGCCGCACGCCGCGCACTTCATGGTCAGGCCCTGCCCGCAGTTCGAGCATGCGACCCAGCTCTCCTTGACGGGCGAGCGGCACTTGGGGCACCTGAAGTCTCCCAGCGGGTTCCATCTGCCGCACAGCGGGCATGCCTCCGAGTCGGGCGGCACCAGCTGATCGCAGTAACGACAGGGCTTCATGTATCCGGGCATGGCTTTCGACCAGTTCCAGTATATGATGCACTAAATTTAATAACCTTCCATCAACCCTCGCTTTCCTGCGGCTCCGAGCTCGGCTCTGCGTCATCAGGGTCCTTCCATCTCGCCGCGTCGTTCCTAGAGGCGGCATTGAAGGACAGCAACTCGCCCACCTTGGCCTTCCAGTTGTCTTCACTCGTATGAGAGACGCGCCCGATGAAACGGGCCCGGAGGTCCCGCAGCTCCGGTATCAGCATTGCCGGGAACCGGTACCGGGTCCACGGTTCCACGCGCAGCTGCTCATCGCTCAGGTAGATCGGCTGCCGACGGAAGTTGATCTCCCGCAGGCCGGCGGTGATGGTGTCCATGCAGGTCTCCGCCGCGGCGTCGCGCCCCTCCTCATCCATGGATGGATATAATGTCCGGGGAGCGATGCGGAAGAAGTAGGTGGCGCGGCCTTCGTTCTGAGAAGAGGTCGCCTCCACCGCTACCGCGTTTCCCTTGGGGCCGAGGATGGGGACCACGAACCAGATGTAGACATCGTCGCCCGAAAGCGGCTTCTTCATCCCGATGCGGACCATGTCACCGCGGCCTAGGGATGTTAGGTGCGCGTACTCGGACCCGAGGCCCCGGGCCTGGAGCTCCTCTACCAGACCGTTCCACAGCCCCGGCGATATGTCCTCGATCTCCCAGCGGCCGGCCGCCCGGCCCTCCTGCAACAGCGCGGCGGCCGCCTCCGACGTCCGGCCGTCCGCCTGCGGATAGGCGGCCTTGATGACCTCCTGGGTCTCCCTGGACAATTCGGACATGGCATCCGATATGGCCCTCCACAGCGGTTCCATCTCCCGACCCAGCATGGTGAGGGCCATCAGCTCGCCGGACGTGAGGGCGATGCGCAGGATGTAATCCCTCGATTCTATCCCTTCGATGTCGCTGTACCGCACCCGCTGAAGGCCGTGACGGAGGGGCATGATGATCATTGCCGTGCCGTACAGTCGTATCTCGCACGGCCCCTCGGCGCCGCGGAACGGACGCAGTTCCGCCTTGACGCCCGGCTTGCGCAGCTTCTCGTTCATCAGCAGGTCGCGCATGATGAGCTCGTTCCGAGAGCGGTGAAGCTCCCTGACCATGTCCTCATACCGACGGCCAAGCATGGAGAGGCGCAGCCTCCTGCCGTCGCGCAGGACAATGTCGATCTGGAAGTTGGAATTGGCGATGGAGGCGACATCGCGGAGAGAGATCAGCCGGTACTTTCCGACGCGAGGCCGCAGCTCCAACCCATCCCCCGCCAGGACGATCCTGGCATCACCCTTCTCCATCTCCGTCCCCGCGCCGTCCACCAGCGAGTAGCTGCCCTCAGCGTCCATGGTCCAATATTAATATCACGGGCATTTATTATTTACCGGAAGTTTTGTTACGGCGGACGGGCTAAAGGGCGAGATGCTCGCTGCGGTCTACATCTACGACGGCTTCGTCCAGTTCGAGGTCGTCCTGTCCAGCTACTTCCTGAGGGCCAAGGGCGAGGTCGTTGTGGTGTCGTCCGACGGGGAGCCGCATCGCTCCGCAGAAGGATTCCTCACCATGCCGGACGTAAGGCTCGCCAATCTCGCCCTCGACACCGTCGACGCGCTGATCCTGCCAGGTGGCTGGGAGAAGGACATCATCGATCAAGAGGGGCTGCATGCCGCGCTGCGCTCGCTCGACGCCAGTGGGAAGATCATCGCCGCCATCTGCGGAGGCCCGCTTCAGCTGGCCCGCGCCGGTCTGTTGAAAGGGAGGAGGTATACGTCGTCGGTGGCGGACGAGCATTCCGCCGCCTTCGCCGGGGCGGACTTCATCGACGAGAACGTGGTGGTGGACGGGAACATCGTCACCGCGCAGCCGCACGGGTTCGTGGACATGGCACTGCAGCTGGGCAGGATGCTCGACATCTTCGAGGACGAAAGGGACTACCTGGAGACCGTGCAGGCGTTCCGGGAGCAGCGCCGGCCGACCGTCTAAGCGCGACCCGACGACATCTCCTTGCCGATGGAATCGGCCGCCAGCATGGAGCCTAGCACCTTCTCGGGCGTGATGGCCCCTGCCTCATGATATATGGGCTGACCGGGGGCGCATGCCCTCTCGGCCGCGATCGCCAGCCTTTCCGGGTCCGCCCTCCCCAGGCCCACGCCCGCCAGGGTGGTGGGCAGGCCCACTTCCTCGCAGAACGAATACACCGTGTCAATCTCCTCCGGCGGGGCATCGGTCAGACAGAGCCCGGCCAGAACGCCGAAGGCCACCTTCTCGCCGTGTAAGAAGGAGTGGGTCTCGGCCAGGGCGGTCAAGCCGTTATGGATGGAATGGGCCGAGGCCAGCCCGGCGCTCTCGAAGCCCAGGCCGCTCAGCAGGGTGTTGGCCTCGACGATCCGGTCCAATGCCGGAGAAACGACGCCTGCCTCGTTGGCCGCCTTGGCCTCGGCGCCATCGGCCAGAAGCGTCTCGTAGCACAGTTTGGCAATGCCCAGCCCGGCCGCGGTGCTTATGCCGCCACACTCGTTCATCGACTGGGTCCGGCGACAGGACCTGGCCTCGAACCATGTGGACAGGGCGTCGCCCATGCCCGCCACCAGGAACCGCACCGGCGCCGCGGCGATGACCTCCAGGTCGACAAGCACCACTTGTGGGTTCGACCTCTGATAGAGCACTGAATCGAAGACCCCATCGCTGGTGTACCGCACCGCACAGCCGCTGCACGGCGCGTCGGTCGACGCAATGGTGGGCACGATGATGACAGGGATGCCGGCTCGATCGGCGGCGATCTTCGCTGTGTCAATGGCCTTCCCTCCGCCCATGCCCACCAGCACCTCGGCCTGATTCTCCGAGATGACCTTGGACAGCCGGGTTAGCTCCTCCTCGCAGCACTCCCCCCGGAATGATTCTATATGGATGGCCGGAGCCTCTGGGTCGAGGCCGCAACGGGGAAGCACCCTTCGGACCACAGATGGCGATGCCAGGACAGTCCCTTTCCCGCCCAGCCGCTCTACCAGCGATGGCAGTTCGCTTATCGCCCCGGCCCCTTGTATGTATTTTCCAGGAAAAACCGCCTTTCGGAACATTTGATCACCCGCATCCTCGCTGGACCGGTCGACCTGATACGCAATGACCGGCGCCTCAGCACGCGAAACCTGGCACGTCTCTTGCCTGCCGATGTCCCTTCCGCACCGGCCACCCCATGGTGACCCGGCCTCCGAGAAGGTCCATGGGAATGCGAGGTATATCAGTCGTTACATGCCGCGAAATATGGGGTTCACCTCGTCGATCTCGAGATGCTGTGATGTCGGGCGCGAGATGGCCCGCCGGAGGTCGGCCGGCCCTCCTGCAGGATACGACAGAGTTCTGGAAGGAGGGGTCCTCCGCCGGACGTTTCCATGAATGACTGGAAGATGAGCTCGGCCGGGCGGCCATGGGCCAACCAATTTATACGCACGGCTTCAAGGGAACGGCATGCCCGGCGGCACCGACGGCCCTGAAACGATGAAATGCGCGAGGATCGGCTACCACTGCTCCCACGAGCAGTTCCCTCCCAGCCAGCTCCTCCGCTTGGTGGAGAGGGCCGAGGGGGCGGGGTTCAACGCCGCCCTGAGCTCCGACCACTTCAGGCCGTGGAGCGCGCGGCAGTCGGAGAGCGGCTACGCATGGTCGTTCCTGGGGGCGGCGATGCGCTCGACGAGCTTGCCGTTCGGCGTGGTGTGCGCTCCCGGGCAGCGTTACCATCCGGCCATATTGGCGCAGAAGGCTGCCACCCTGCAGGAGATGTTCCCCGGCCGGCTGTGGGTCGCGCTGGGCAGCGGGCAACTGATGAACGAGGGGGTCACCGGCCAGGGCTGGCCGCCCAAGGACGTTCGGAATGCCAGACTGGCTGAATCGGCCGACGTGATCCGACGGCTGCTGCGGGGGGAGGAAGTAACGCACCGCGGGCTTGTCGTAGCGGAGAGAGCGAGATTGTACACGCTCCCGGCATCGCCGCCGCTCCTGTTCGGAACGGCGCAGACCGAGGGGACGGCCGAACGGATAGGCAAGTGGGCGGACGGGATGCTGACGACGTCCAGGCCGCCGGAGCGGCTGCGCGGCATGATCGAGGCGTTCCGCCGCGGCGGCGGGGACGGCAAGCCGGTCCTGCTGAAGTGCCAGATATCCTATTCCCGCGACGAGGGACGCGCCGAGGAGGGAGCGTGGGAGCAGTGGCGCTCCGAGGTGTTCCCGTCGTCGATCACCACCGAGGTGCAGTACCCAGAACAGTTCGACGACCTGTCGAAGACGGTGCGGCGTGAGGACGTGAGGGAAAAGGTGTTCATCTCCTCCGACACCGACGAGCATGCGAGCATGATCGAGCGCTATCTGAGGGCGGGGGTCAGCGGGATCTACATACATAACGTGAACAAGGAACAGGAGGACTTCATCGATGACTACGGCAGGGAGGTACTACCCCTCGTCCAGGATGGCTGATCACCCATACCAGCCGATCGAGAGCTACGGGGCCATCGGCAACCTGCGCAGCGTGGGGCTGATAGGCGCGAACGGATCGCTGGACTGGCTTTGCTTTCCCAACGTGGGCGGCGGGAGCGTGTTCGGCGCGCTCCTGGACGCCGAGAAGGGGGGACGGTTCAAGGTGTGGGTGAAGGGAGCGTCGAGCCGGCAGCGGTATCTGGACGGCACCAACGTTCTGAGGACCGCCTTCCTGCCCAAGGGCTCCATCGTGAGCGTGACGGACCTCATGCCCCTGTGGGGCTCCATCAGGGGCAAGGGGCACTCCAAGGCCCTGCAGGAGGTGCACCGGCTGGTGGGCTGCCACGGCCGGGCCGAGCACGTACAGGTGGAGTGGAGCCCGAGGCCGGACTACGCCCGCGCCCGATGCTCCATCGACCGCGAGGGAGAGGCATGGGTGGCGAGGTGGGACGGCGGCCGGCTGTCGCTTTGCGGCCTACCGGAGGGCGAGGTCCATGAGACCGCCAACGGACCGGTGGTGACAGGCGCCTTCCGCCTGGAAAGGGATGAGGAGAGGGCCTTGGTGACCAGACACTGCTCGGAGGAGCTGTCATGCTCCGTCGACGGTACCCGGGAATTGCTGGAGCGGACCGTGGAGACGTGGAGGGGATGGGTGCACACGCCGATGGACCACGAGACGCCAGGATGGGCCAGCGAATGGGCCCATCTTGTATCGCGGTCCGAGCTGGCCCTCAAGCTGCTGATACATGACGATACGGGAGCGATCATCGCCGCCCCGACCACCTCGCTCCCCGAGGCGGTGGGAGGGGACCTCAACTGGGACTACCGATACTCGTGGCTGAGGGACGCCTCCATGGCCGCCCAGGCATTGCTGGCGCTCGGCCACCACGAGGAGGCCGTGGAGTACCTGGAGTGGATCAGGGACGCCTCCGAGGCGTCCTGCGCGGTGGTATGGGAACCACGGATAATGTACGGCGTCCACGGAGAGAAGGACCTCGACGAGGTGGAGCTGCCGCATCTGGACGGCTACCGGTCCTCGCGGCCGGTGCGCATCGGCAACGGGGCGGCGGAGCAGCGGCAGCTGGAGGTGTATGGCGAACTGATGTCCACCGGCTACGAGCTGATGAGGCAGAAGGTGCCGATGGACGACCGGACGATGCGGTTCCTGGCCCGCACCGCCGACAAGGTGTGCGAGGTGTGGGAGCAGCCTGACAGCGGGATCTGGGAAAGGCGGGGGGAGGAGAACCACTACACATACTCCAAGGTGATGCTGTGGGTCGCCCTCGACCGCGCCGCCCATATGGCCGAGCAGTACGGCCTGGAGGGAAGCACGGAACGCTGGAAGGAGGTGGGCGACCTCATCGCTGATACCGTCCTCCGGGAAGGGTACTCTGAAAGGAGGGGCGCGTTCACCGAGCATTTCGGCAGCGAGGCCCTCGACGCGGCCAATCTGCGCATCCCTCTCATGGAGCTTCTGCCGTTCGAGGATTCCAGGGTGCAGGGCACCATAGACCTCATCGTGGAGGAGCTGCTGGAGGGCGGGATGCTGCATCGCAACACCGAAGGGGTGGAAAGAGGAGAGGGAACGTTCGTCATGTGCACTTTCTGGCTGGTCCAGGTGCTGGCATTGTCCGGCCGGGCCCGGGAGGCGAGGGCGTTCCTGGAGAACGCCAGCGAGGTCGCCTCTCCCCTGGGCCTGTTCGCGGAGATGTTTGATCCCCGCACCGGCGCCCAGCTGGGGAACTACCCGCAGGCGTTCAGCCACATCGGGTTCATCAACGCGGTCATGTACCTGCTGTACGCTGAAGGCCGAGACATCCCGATCCTGGATCCCATCGGCTCCATCGGCCACCGCAGCGTTCTGGGCCACCGCCACGTGGCCGGCATCGATCGCCGCAGCGAGATGATGCAGACGCGGCAGAGCAGGGTTAACTAAAAGAAGCCGTTCCCGATTACTCCCTGGTTTACCATGGTCGACGCGAAGGTGATCGAGAAGGCCAAGGATCATTTCGGCAGGATCCTGGAGGAGCAGCTCAAGAGGGTAGAGGTCATGAAAGGCGCCCAGGACTGGACCGACTATGCCGGCCTGGACACCATCATCATCGGCATCTGCGGAGGCGACGGGATCGGCCCGTACATCTCCCGTTCATCGAGGAACGTTCTGGAATCGCTGCTCGCCGACGAGCTGAAGAGCGGCAAGGTGGAGCTCAGGGACATCGAGGGGCTGACCATTGAGAACCGGGTCAAGACCATGAAGGCGATCCCCGACGACGTCCTCGCCGAGCTGAAGAAATGCCACGTCATTCTGAAGGGCCCCACCACCACTCCCAAGAAGGGGGACCCGTGGCCCAACATCGAGAGCGCCAACGTTGCGATGAGGCGGGAACTGGACCTCTTCGCCAACGTCCGCCCGGTGAGGGTGCCGGAGCTGGGCGTGGACTGGGTGTTCTTCAGGGAGAACACCGAGGGCAGTTACGTCCTCGGCAGCCGCGGGGTGCATGTAACCGACGATCTGGCCATTGACTTCTGCGTCGCCACCAACCAGGGGACGGAGCGCCTCATTCGGCTGGCGTTCGAGCACGCCCGCAAGAACGGGATAGACAAGGTCAGCATCGTGACCAAGGCCAACGTGGTCAAGGCCACCGACGGCAAGTTCCTCAGCATCGCGGCCGAGGTGGCCAAGGACTACCCGGGGATAAAGTGGGACGACTGGTTCATCGACATCATGACCGCCAAGCTCATCGACCCGTACCGCCGCAAGGAGTTCAGGGTCATCGCGCTCCCCAACCTCTACGGCGACATCCTGACTGACGAGGCCGCCCAGATACAGGGCGGCGTCGGAACGGCGGGCAGCGCCAACATCGGCAAGCGGTACGCCATGTTCGAGGCCATCCATGGCTCGGCGCCCCGCATGGTGGACGAAGGGCGGGCCCAGTATGCCGACCCCTCGTCCATGATCAAGGCGGCCGCCATGCTGCTCGGCCACATAGGGTTCGTGAACCGGGCCAAGAAACTGGAGATGGCCCTGGAGGTGTGCACCCAGTACGAGAAGGCCAAGGTCATGACCGGCCGCTCCAACGGCGCCACCGGCGACGAGTTCGCCCAGTACGTTCTGGACACCGTGCGCGACCCGGGCCTGGAGAAGAAGTGGCTTGGCTATCAGAAACCGAAGGCCTGATCCGACCCCGTCGCACCCAAACCCCTTCCCCCTTTCGTTTTTCTCGCTTGTGATATCGCTTCTATTAAATGAGAAGGACACCCAATCAAAAAGGGGGTACTGGAGCCTGGAATCTAGAACGCACCGCCCGCCCCATATCGGCGAGCCAGGCGGGATCATCAAGGTGCTCTATGTGGACGATGAGCCAGCCTTGCTCAATATCGCCAAGGAGTTCCTGGAGATGGAAGGGGACGTCAGCGTCACCACCTCCACGTCGGTCGGCAATGCCTTCGAGGACGCTGCCTCCGGCCGGTATGATATCATCCTCTCCGACTACAGCATGCCAGAGCAGGACGGCATCGCGTTCCTCAAGATGCTCCGCAAGAGGGGGGCGGACACCCCGTTCGTCCTCTTCACCGGGCGCGGTAGGGAGGAGGTGGCGGTGGAGGCTCTGAACAACGGCGCCGACTTCTATGTCCAGAAGGGCGGGGACCCCCTGGTGCAGTACGAGGAGCTGCACAATGTCATATCGCAGCTGGCACAGCGCAGCAGGGCCGAGAGGACGCTGTATGAGAGGGAGGAGGCCCTAAGCCTCATAACCGACAACATGCGGGACATAGTCGCCAAGGTCGACAAGGATGGCCGCGTCACCTATGTCAGCCCGTCATTGATACCGGCCGCCGGATACGCGCCAGAGGAGGTCATCGGACGGAGCGTCTTCGAGTTCATACATCCCGATGACGTTGCGAAGGTCAAGAACGACGCGGACGAGGCCATCGCCCGCAGGGAAGGGGTTACGCTGGAGTACCGGCTGCTGCGCAAGGATGGCACGTACACGTGGGTGGAGACCAAGGGAAAGTACCTATTCGACGGGGAGGGCGCCGTCCAGACGTCGGTGTTCAGCATTCGCAGCATCGATAAGCGGAAGCGTTTCGAGGAGGAACTGTTGCTCGGCAGCATGAGATGCAGGAGCATCGTTGATGCCAGCAACGTGATCATCCTGAACCTGGACATGGAGGGGCGGGTGACGTGGATGAACGAGTTCGCACAGCAGTTCTTCGGCTTCACCGAGGAGGAGATCGTCGGAAGGCCGACCATAGGCACCATAATCCCCGAGACCGAGGAGGGGACGGGCAGGGACCTCGGCAGGATGATGAACGAGGCTGTCCTGAAAACAGACAGTTACACTGCCAATGTGAACCAGAACATCAAGAAGAACGGCGAGCGGGTGTGGGTGGCATGGACCAATCGCAGAATGGACATGGGTGACGGAAAGACTGAGGTGCTCTGCACCGGCGTCGACATCACCGAGCGCCATCAATCGTTAGAGGTGCTGGAACGGTCGAACGCGCTCCTCCAGAGCATTCTCGACTCCATCATCACCGCGGTGGTGGTGATAACGCGGCAGTGGACCATCGAAGCGTACAACCACCAGTTCCTGGACATTTGGCAGCTGTTCGACACGTATCAGGGCACGCCATTCTCCGACCTCATCGAGGCGATAGCCCCGCTGCTGGAGGACCCAGAGGCGCTTCGCTCCCTGTACCATAAGGCCATGGAATCGAAGAACGACTGGGGGCTAAGCGTCATCGAGCTCAAGGACGGCCGTCGGTACGGCGTCGATGTCCGACCCTATCGCGTGGGAGGCGTCGATGCTGGCATGGTATGGAGCTTCTTCGACCATACCGGCCTGATGGAGGCGAAGCAAGCGCTGGCGGAGCGGGAGTCGAAGTTCCGCGCAGTGTTCGACAGCAAGGCCATCGGCATAGGCCTGATCGACGAACATGGGAGCATCGTGGAGGGAAACGAGGCGCTGACCCGCCTCATGGGGTACGGCATGGAGGAGATGAGAGGGAAGCGCTTCTCGGAGTTCGCTGTCCCTGAGGAGGGAGAGGCCGAGGGGCGGATGTACCTGGAGCTGATCGACGGCGGTCGGGACACCTACACCATGGAGAGGAGGTTCCTCACCAAGGGCGGCAAGGTCATCTGGGCCCGGGTGACCGGTTCCGCCGTGCGCGACGACCACGGGAAGCTGATGTTTGGCGTCGGGTTCATACAGGACATCACGGAACAGAAGGAGATGATGGAGCGCCTGAGGCGCTCCGAGGAGCGATACCGCGAACTGGCCAGGAACCTCCCCAGCAGCATGGTGATGCTGTACGATCGAGAGTTCAGGTATACGCTGGTCGACGGCCGAGGGCTCGGAGCGATGGGACTGGCGAGGGACGGCATGGAAGGAAAGACTGTAGATGAAGTGTTCCAGACCGGGCCGTTCAGCAGAGAGGGCGGAAGGTACGACAACACACTGAGGGGCGAGACCTCGGTTAGGACGGTCGAATATCTTGGACGCACGTTCAGGACGTTCGACATGCCGCTGGTCGGTGAGGATGGCGAGGTATACGGCGGCATCGTCATGAACCAGGACATCACCGACCTCAAGCGGACCGAGGACGCCCTGCGGGGAATGAACCGCTCGCTGCGCATCCTGACCGTGGGCGACCGTGCCAGGGTCCAGTCGGCCGACGAGTGCGAGATGTACAGGAACGTGTGTCAGGAGCTGGTCGGGGCGAGCGGGCACGGGATGGCATGCATCGCCCTGTACGAGGAGGGGGAGTGGCCCCGCATCGCCGCCACCTTCGGAGGGGACGTCCAAGGTCGCGACCTGGCCATGCTGGACCGGGAGGGCGTGGCCGGAGAGGCGATGCGCACCGGCCGGCCATCCGTCGCGGGCGACACGTCCGACCTGAGCGACAAAGGCGCAGCAGGTCAGGAGGAGGGAAGCTATGCCGCGGTGCCTCTCTATCACCATGATCGGGCGATCGGAGTTCTAGCGCTGTTCGACCCGGAGAAGGGATCGTTTCCGGAGGATGAGGTAAATCTGCTCGCCCGATTGGCCGGGGACATCTCTGCCGGCATCGCCACCTTCCGCGACAGGGCTGACAAGCAGCGCTCTAGGAGGGTTCTCGGCCGCCAGAGGGAGCAGATGAAACGGCTCTCCGGGTCGTCGCGCCAAATAACGTCCACGCTGGACGAGGAGACGGTCAAGCGGGCGCTCACCCGGTCGGCAAGGGAGCTGCTCGATTGCGAGGTATGCATGGTCGGCAATCTCGTGGACGGGCGGATCGTGTTCAAGGAGATGGACCGCCGGGGGGCCATCGTGCCGGTCGACATGAGCTTCGGGCCGGGCGAAGGATTGCCCGGCAGGGTGATGGAGGCCATGCTCCCCTGCGCCTCGGGGAGAGGAGAGGGGGGAGTGTGCCGGAACATGGCGGCGGTGCCGCTCATCGGAAGGGACGGCAGGCTGGCCGGAGCGTTGTGGGCGATGGACAAACGGAGGGGGAGCTTCGACCCGTGGGACCTCAGCCTGATGGAATCGCTCGGGGCAACGGCGATGATCGCCCGGTACAATGCTGACGTGGTGCGCCGACTGAGATGCAGGGAGGAGGAGCTGGAGCAGGCCAACAGGAAGCTGGACCTTATCGGGCGGATCACAAGGCATGACCTGCTCAACCACCTGTCCACCCTGGCCGGATATCTGGAGCTGGCCCGCATGAGGTCGGCCGACGGTCGGGCCTCGAGCTACCTGGAAAAGGCGAGCGACTCGGCCGGGAACATCTCCAAGCATCTGACATTTGCGCGCGACTACGCCGAGGTGGGCAAGTCGGCGCCGGAATGGGTCCCGCTGAGGGAGGCGGTGCGAAGGGGAGCGTCGACGATCAACCTGGGCGATGCGACGCTGGAGATCTCGGGCGACGGCGTGGAGCTGTACGTCGACCGCATGGTGGAGAAGGTGTTCCATAATCTGTTGGACAACTCCCTCCGCCATGGGGGCGTCACAGGAATGAGGATCACCGTGGAGGAGGGGGCGTCCGGCCTCTCCATCATCTACGCCGATGACGGCAAGGGGATAGAGGACTCAAGGAAGGAGGAGATATTCGATCTGGAGTCCGGCCACCACGGCCTCTATCTCGCCAAGAAGGTGCTCGCCCTTACCGGGATACGCATTAGAGAGCTCGGAAAGGAGGGGGAAGGGGCGCGCTTCGAGATCCTTGTTCCCCGGGGCAGCTATCGCCGCACCGAGAACCGCAACGGGTCAGATTTATTAGAGCGTTGATGATTCGCTCATTCGAATAGATTTGTCCCCCCTTAAAGGAAGGAACCTCCGGGCCGTTCCCGCCCGCATCTTGGTAGTGGCCGCGATAGTGGTCGCAATGCTGGCCATAGTGTCGGCCATGTTCCTCCAGGTCCGCCCGCTGGAGCGCTCTGAGAGCTACGCCGTTCCGCTGGAGGACGGGATGGAGGACGTGCGGCTCATGGTGATGTCCAGCCTCGGCGAGGTGGAAGTGGGCTTTGCCGAGCTGGGGGGCGATGCTGTGCAGATCACCACCCATGTGAGCGGAACGGCGGGGTTGTTCGGTAACGACGATCCCATGAAGGCGAACATTTCCCACGTGATCGATCCCGTCGGAGGCGGCTTGAACGTAACCGCGCTCCTCGATGTTTACGCTCCCTGGCCGTACTATTCGCTGGATGACGTGCGGTGCGAGATCGTGATCGATAACCGCCTGGCGGCGGACATCAACATAACGGTGGTCACGGGCGGAGCGACGGTCAGGACGGCAGAGGGGACGACCATCACCGGCCTGAGCATCGACTCGACGTCCCTGGGCTCGGTGGTCGCGCTGAACAACGGGACCGTACTGGCAGGGGACGTCAGGATCCGAACCGCCACCGGCGGCAGCGCATTTTACTGGAACAACCTGACCGTGGTCGGGGACCGCACGATCGAGGTGGAGGAATCATCGGGAGAGCTGCTCGCGGTGATGAGCCAGGCCAGAGAGATGGGGGGCTCGGTAATTATGTCCGAGAAGGGGCGCGGAGGGCCTATGACGCTGCAGGTGGATATTGGCGGCGATGTGAGCGCGTCTCTGACCGCATCCTCCAGCCTGGGAACGGTGGAGCTGAACGCGGTGGAAGGGTTCAGGGGCCAGGACGGCGTCCTCGTCTCGGACAACCATCCTGGCGCGTCCCACCTCGACATCAGGATGAACAACACGGTGGGCCGCGTAGAGGCGTGGTGCCGCTGGTCCCCTTAGGCCGTCACTTCTCGTCCAGCCGCGCCACGTAGTGGCCGTCGGTGGACGTCTCGTCGGAGGACGCCGTGACGACGTCCAGCCGTGGCGGCTTCTTCTTCGCGTAGTGGTCCACACGGACGCCGGACACCATGAATATCACCCTCTCGCAGATGTTGCATGCGTGATCGGCGATCCGCTCCAGATACCTTGCCGCGAGTATCGTGTACGCACCGTCCGATATGCTTTGGGGGTGCTCGATCATGCAGGTCAGGGACCCGCGGAACATGGACTCCCACAGCGCGTCGATCTCATCATCCCGGTCGAGCAGCGCCCTGGCCGCCGCCTGGTCCAGCTTCACGAACGACTCTAAGGAGCCCTGCACCATGGACAGCGCTCTCTCGGCCATCAGAGGAAGCGGGAAATGGCGGCTCACCGTGTGATCGGCGGTGCCCTCCCCCATGTCGGCTATGTTCCGGCCATATCGACCGATGCGGTTCAGGTCGGTGGCGACCTTGAGAGCTGATGATACCACCCGGAGATCGGATGCGACGGGCTGATGGAGGGAGATGATCTCGAAGCAGTGCCGCTCGATCCCCTGCTCCTGCTGGTAGATCTTGCGATCCATGGCCGCCACCTCTTCCCTCAGTGCGACGTCCCCCTCCAGGAATGCCCGCACGCCTTTGGCCACCATTTCCTGGGCCAGGTCGCCCATTGCCACAACTTCTTGGTTCAGCTTATTCAGTTCCTCATGGTATGTCTGTCTCGGCACCATCATCCCATCCTCCCGGTGATGTATCTCTCCGTAAGTTCGTTCTCCGGCCGCTCGAACAGCTGGGTGGTGTCGCCGAACTCGATCAGCTCGCCCAGATAGAAGTAAGCGGTCTGGTCCGCCACTCGCGCCGCCTGCTGCATGTTGTGAGTGACGATCACCACGGTGTACTCGTCCTTCAGGTCGGACAGCAGGTCCTCGATCTTGGCGGTGGCAATGGGATCGAGGGCGGAGCACGGCTCATCGAAGAGGATGATCTCCGGATCGATGGCCAGTGCACGGGCGATGCACAGCCTCTGCTGCTGCCCTCCCGAGAGATCGTAGGCCGACTTGTCCAGTCGGTCCTTGACCTCGTCCCACAGGGCGGCGCGTCGGAGGGAGTGCTCCACAATAGCGCTAAGCTTCCTCTTGTCCTTGGTCCCGTGGATGCGGGGCGCGTAGGCGATGTTCTCGTAGATCGACTTGGGGAACGGGTTGGGCCGCTGGAACACCATGCCGATGCGCTTGCGGACCTCCGTCACGTCCACGTCGGGACCGTAGAGGTCCTTCCCCTCCACCAGTATCTGGCCCTCGACCCGGCAGCTCGGAATGATGTCGTTCATTCTATTGATGGAGCGAATGAACGTGCTCTTTCCGCAGCCGGAGGGGCCGATGATCGCCGTGATGCCCTTGTTCGGGATGGTCATGTTGACGTCCCGCAGGGCCTGCTTATCGTCGAACCAGACGTTGAGATGTTTAACTTCAATAGATGACATGCGTCACCACCTGTATTTCTCTCTGTATTTTTTTCTGACCACGATCGCGATCAGATTCATTCCGATGACCAGGATCAGCAGCACGATCGCAGCGCCGTATACCACCGGGCTGCCGTTCATGCCGGCCATGGTCTGCGTCGCCACCGCATATACGTGATAGGGCAGCGCCATGAACTGCGAGAAGATCGAATCTGGCATGCTGGACATATAGAACGCCGCCCCGGTCAGCAGTATGGGGGCCGTCTCTCCGGCCGCGCGGGAGAGCGCCAGGATGACCCCGGTCAGGATGCCGGGCATGGCATAGGGCAGCACATGGTGCTGGATCGTCTGCCACTTGGTGGCACCCAGCGCTATCGATGCCTCTCGCACCGACGGCGGGATGGCCTTGATGGCCTCGCGGGAGGCCGAGATGACGATCGGCAGGGCAAGAACGCCCAGCGTGAGGCCCGATGCTATCAGGCTCCTCCCAAGCCCGGCGAAGGTGACGAACAGCGCCAGGCCCAGGAGGCCGTACACGATCGACGGCACTCCGGCCAGGTTCGACACCACTATGCGCCAGAAGTGGGACGCCCATCCCTTTCCCTGATACTCTGACAGATAGACCGCGCTGAGCACCCCTATCGGAATGGCGAACACGGACACGATAGCCATCAGATAGATGGTCCCCACCAGCGGGGTGAGCACCCCTCCCGCGGTGTTGGCACGACGGGGCGGCTCGGTCAGAAAGTCGAGGCTTAGCACTGGCAGGCTGCCTATCACCATATAGGCGATGATCACGATCAGCGTGAGAACGACCAGACCGCCGCAGGCACGGAAGAGGTTGAAGTACAGCTTCTCCCGGGCGTTCCTGCTCATCACTCTCATCTGTATGCCTCCGAGTACCTGAGCATGATCCGATTGGCGACGGTGTTCATCACCAGGGTGATGATGAACAGCACGACGCCGACCGCGAACAGCGAGCTGTAGTGAAGCCCGCCCACCGCCGCCTCGCCCATCTCAATGGCGATTGTGGCCGTCATGGTCTGCACGCCGGAGAAGGGGTCCAGGGTCAGCAGCGGCGTCTGATTGAACGCCATCAGCACGGCCATGGTCTCTCCGACGGCCCTCATGATGGACAGGATGATGGCCGCCACGATGCCGGACATCGACGCCGGCAGGATGACCGAGCGCATGGTCTCCCATCTGGTGGCGCCCAGGGCGTAGGACGCTTCCCTGAGCTCGCGAGGCACCGCGGCGATGGCATCCTCGGCCAGCGAGACCATGATGGGTATCATCATCACGGCGAGGATTATCCCGCCGTTGAGCGCTACGTACCCGGTCTGGAGGCCGAAGACCTGCGCCACCCACCCCTGCAGGATGAGCAGGGCGAACAGGCCGTAAACGACCGACGGTATGCCGGCCAGCAGCTCTATCGCCGGCTTGAGGACCGCTCTCACCTTGGGGTGGGCGATCTCGGCCAGGTATATCGTGCACCCGAGGCCGATGGGGATCGCTATCACCGCCGCAAGGAAGCTGACCAGGAACGTTCCTGCCATCAGCGGCAACATCCCGAAGGCGGGATTATTGAACGACGTAGGGTTCCACACCGTCCCGCCCAACATCTCGACGATGCCGATCACCCTGAAGGCCTGCAACGAACCCAGGATGAGGAAGGCGGCCACGGTGACCAGCACGGTGGCCGAGATGAGCGTGATGATGAATAGAATAAGATGCGGCGCTCCGTCGAAGCCTTTGAGGCCTGTCCGGCCTGCTACCCGGCTGAGCGCTCCTGTTCTGTTGATGTATTTCATGACCTATCCTCCGAAAAAGGATTTGATACCGGGTTCATGGCGCAAGCTCGCCCGGTGTTGCTCACCTTAGAGCTTCGCCTTCATGGCAGCGAGCGTGTCGGCATCGAGCTTGTAGAAGCCAGTGTCGGCCACGATCTGCTGGCCGGCATCGCTCAGGATGTACTCCACCCACTGCTTGACCGCCCCGTCAGGGGTGCCGGCAGTGTACACGTACAGATGCCTGGAGAGAGGATAGTCCCCGCTGTAGACGGCGCCCTCGTCGGTCGGCAGGAACGCCTCGGAGTCGGCGTCAGCGCCCAGCGGGACTATGCTCACGCCAGTGGCCTGGTTGGCATAGCCGATGCCGATGTAGCCGATGCCGCCTGCGTCGTTCTTGACCTTGGTGGCGATGGCAGAGTTGCCGGTCTCCTGGGACACCTCTTGCGAGAAGTCTTCCTTGTGCATGACGGTCTCGAAGAAGAACTCGTAGGTGCCGGAGGTGGTCTGGCGGCCGTACGCGGTGATAGCCTGGTCGGCGCCGCCCACCTGATTCCAGTTGGTTATGGTCCCGTTGTAGATGCCGCGCAGCTCTTCCATCGTCAGGGAGTCGACTTCGTTGGCGGCGTTGACGACTATGGCGATGCCGTCGATGGCCACCGAGAACTCTACCGCCTCGATCCCATTGGCTTCGGCAGCGGCGATCTCGGTGGACTTCATCTGGCGAGATGCCTGGGCGACATCGATGTTACCATCGATCAGATCCTTGATGCCTACACCGCTACCGCCGCCGGTGACATCCACCGCAACATCGTCCTGGGCCTCAGAGAAGGACTCGGACATCTCGGTCATGAGCTCGAGAAGCGTGTCCGAGCCCGCCTGAGCGATGGTGGTCCGCTTGTCCTCTCCGCCGGTGAGCATCGAGGCGGCGACAGCCGCCATGATCACGACGGCCACCACTCCTATAGTAATCGTTATCTTCCTTTGCATGAGATTCCAACCTCTTGGTGCAGACCGAGGAGGATGGCGGAAGGAACCGCAGGAACCGCCTCCGGCCTGACCGTCACAGTCGATTAAGGAAAGTGGATATGAAGATTGGGCAAATAGACTATATTTCGTAAAGTTTGAATATTCTTCTATATACTAACTATATACAACATATATCATATGCATATATTCAATGAAAGACGTACCTGCGTTACAGACAGGGCACGGTGGAAGAATGGAAACAAGAAAGGTACAGAAGACGGGGACGTCCACCATCACGGTGTCGCTGCCCAAGGACTGGGTGACATCGAACGGCATCGGTCCGGGAGACCAGGTGTCAATGGAGGTCCAGCCAGACGGCTCTCTTAACATAGAGCCGGAGATGCATCGCACCAAGGAGGTCGCGACCACCGTCATCACCGTCGGGAGGGATGAATCGAACGATCATATCACCCGCAAGCTGATCGGCGCATATCTGGCCGGCAGCACCATAATAGAGGTTCGCTCCAAGGAGCGGATGGACCTCGGCAACAAGCGCGCCATCAAGGACTTCGCCCGCCTGGTGATCGGACCCGAGATCATCGAGGAGACTGCTAACACAGTGGTGCTGCACGACCTATCGGACCCGCTCGAGCTGCCGCAGAAGAAGTGCGTGCGCAGGATGCACCTCATCGTCGATTCCATGCACCGGGACGCCATGGTCGCCTACGCTGACGGCGACATCGCACTGGCAAATGACATCCTGGAGAGGGACCAGGACGTCGACCGCTTGTACTGGATGACCGTGAAGCAGCATGCCCTGATCCTGGACGACCGCCGCCTGGCCAAGCGGCTGGGGGTGGAGGTCCACGGCTCCCTGAGCCTGCTGCTGGCCGCCAGGATACTCGAACGGGTCGGGGACCATGCCGAGAACATCGCCCAGCAGGCGGTGGTCGTCGCCAAGGAGGAAAAGCCATCCACGGTGACGGAGATGAGCGCCCTCAGCGCACGCGCGGTGGAGACGCTGAACCAGGCGGTGGAGGCGTTCTTCCGGCAGGACGTTCAATCGGCCAACGAAGTAATAGACGAGGCGAGGAAACTGGCCCGGGAGGGCGCCGAGATGCTGCCCCGCCTTCAGGGAAAGGGAGGCATGGGCACCATGAGCCGCACCGCGGTGATGGACTCGCTTATGCGCACCATGATGTATTCCACCGACATCGCCGAGATCGCCATCAACGACGCCATGCGGATGGAGCTCAAAAAGAAAGGTTGAGGGGAAGGGGTTTCAGTCGGACGGCTCTTCGTCCTCCAGGGCGAAGCCGTCGTGCTTGCGGATGTGCGCCGCGAGGCCTCCGTCGGAGAGGATCTTCATCATGACCGGCGGGAGCGGCTTGGCCTCCAGCGTGACACCCTTGGTCACGTTTATGACGGTCCCCTTCTCAATGTCGATCTCCAGCTCATCGTCCTCCTCTATGCTGGAGGTGTCGACCTCCACCACCGGCAGACCGACATTGATGCAGTTGCGGTAGAAGATGCGGGCGAAGGACTTCGCCACGACCGCTCCGATGCCGGCGGCCTTGAGGACCAGGGGCGCCTGCTCCCTGGAGGAGCCGGAGCCGAGGTTCTCGCCCGCCACCACGAAGTCGCCGGCGGTGATCTCGTCGTAGAACCCGGGCCGGATGTCCTCCATGGCATGCTTGGCCAGCTCGTTCATGTCCAGCGTCTTGAACTTGTACTTCCCGGAGATGACGTAGTCGGTGTTGAGGTTGTCGCCGAACACGCGCGCTTTTCCGTTGAGCTGGCTCACTCCATCACCTCCCTGAGGTCGGCGATGTGTCCCAGCATGGCGGAGTAGGCGGCGGTCGCCGGGGAGGCGAGATAGATGTCCGCCTTGGTGTTGCCCATGCGTCCCTTGAAGTTGCGGTTGGCGGTGGAGAGCACGACCTCCCCGTCGGACGGCACGCCGTTGCAGGTGCCGACGCACGGTCCGCAGGACGGGGCGATGAGCGTGCCGCCGGCCTTGACCAGCTTGTCGATGTAGCCGGCACGCATGGCGTCCAGCAAGATGGTCTTGGACGCCGGGGCGATGATGAGACGAACGTTCTTGGCGACGCGGTTGCCGTCGAGGACGGCTGCTGCCTCGCGTAGGTCCTCCAGCCGGCCGTTGGTGCACGTCCCTATGTACACCTGGTCGATCTCCACGTCGGTCACTTTGTCGACGTCGACCACGTTGTCCACCTCGTGCGGCTTGGCAATCTGGGGCGGCAGATCGGAAAGGTCCTCACGGATGACCTTGTCGTATACGGCCGACAGCGACGCCTCCACACCCTTGAACGGGGCGTGGGTCCTTGTCTTGATGTAGTCGGACACCTTGCGATCGCAGGCCATCAGGCCGACCTTAGCGCCGACCTCCACGACCATGTTGGAGATGGTCATGCGGGCGTCCACCGACATGTCATCGATCACGCTGCCGTATATCTCCAGCGCCTTGTAGGTGGCGCCGCGGGACGACAGACTCTTGGCCATATGCAGGACGACGTCCTTGCTGTAGGTACCGGCGGGCAGCGTTCCGTCGTACACGATCTTGATGGTGCTGGGGCAGCGGAACCATATCTGTCCGGTGACCAGCGCCGCCGCCAGGTCGGTGGAGCCGACCCCGGTGGAGAAGACGTTGAGAGCGCCGTAGGTGCAGGTGTGGGAGTCCCCCCCGATGACGACGTTGCCCGGAACGACGTTCCCGCTCTCAGGCACCAGCTGATGGCATACCCCCTCCCCGACGTCGTACAGCTTGGCGCCCTGCTCTTCGGCGAAGGAGCGCATCTCCTTGTGGATGTTGCTGACCGACTCCATGGGGGATGGAGAGTTGTGATCGATGACTATCGCGTACTTGTCAGGATGAGCCACGGCCTTGGCCTCCATCTGGCGGAATGCCTTGATGGTAAGTCCAGTGGTTCCGTCCTGCGACATCATGAAATCGACCGGAACGACGCAGATGTCGCCGGCCTTGACGTCGGTGCCGGCATGAGCCGACAGTATCTTTTCAGAGATTGTTCCCATTTATACTCACTCACCTGTTCTGGGGAGGGTGTCGCTGACCCCCTCCATATAATCCTGATATATGTAGACGAGCTCATTTTCCGACAGGCTGCGCTTCAGCGAGACCGAGGTGGCCCGGACGGTCTCCAGGATCACCGCGGCCGCCTCGTCGCTAATGTCGATGCCCCTCGCGCCGAGCGTCTGCTTGATGGTGGACCGCCCGGAATGCTTGCCGATGACGATCTTTCGGCTCATCCCGACCTCCTCTGGAGAGTAGGGTTCGTAATTGGAGAGGAACTTCATGACACCGTCGGTGTGGATGCCGGCCTCGTGGGCGAAGCAGTTCTGACCCACGATCGGCTTCCACGCGGGGATCTCGCGGCTGGAGGCACGCGCCACGTACTCCGCGATCTCGCGCAGGCGGCGGGTGTCGATGCCCATGTCGATCTTGAGCAGATGCTTCGCTGCCATGGTGACTTCTTCCAGCGGAGAGTTCCCGGTGCGCTCCCCGATGCCCATCACGGTGGTGCTCAGGAAGCTGGCCCCGGCCTGCACGCCGGCGATGGCGTTCGCGGTGGCCATCCCGAAATCGTTGTGGGTATGCATCTCCACCGGCAGCCCCACCGTGTCCACCAGCTGTTTGATGCGGTCGTAGGTGTCGGAGGGAGTCAATATTCCCAGGGTGTCGCAGAAGCGGACCCTGTGGGCCCCCGCCTCCTTGGCGGTGCGGGCGAACTCCATCATGAACTCCGGATCGGCCCGGCTGGCGTCCTCCGCGTTCACAGAGATGTACATGCCGTGGGACTTGGCGTACTCGACCGATTCGATGATGCGGTCCAGCACCCATTGGCGGCTCTTCATGAGCTTGTGCTCGATGTGGATGTCGGAAGCGGACATGGAGATAGCCACCGAATCGACGTCGCAGTCGATGCTGTGCGAGATGTCCTCGACGTTGGCGCGGTTCCATCCCAGCACGGAGGCGCCAAGCCCCATGTGGGCTATGCGCTTGATGGACGCCTTCTCGTCCCCTCCCATCGCCGGAATGCCCGCCTCGATCTGCGGGACCCCGATCTCGTCGAGCAGCTTGGCGATCCGCACCTTCTCAAGATTGGCGAACACGATGCCCGCGGCCTGCTCGCCGTCCCTGAGGGTGGTATCGCAAATGTTCACCTTGCTCTTTCTCAACATGGCAAGGACCTCTTCAGCCTGCATCGCTCTATCATTGGTGCTCAATGGTGTCCTTCTCCCGCCGCCCGCATGCGCGATGGCCTGTCCTCGGTTCCAGACGCGGAGCGCCCGTTCAACCGATGCTTCCCCAGGAAAAGGCGTCGTGTTCACGCCACATCGGAATGATGGAGCAAACGTCTAAGCGACCTGTGGAATGAGCCAACAACCGTATGCGATTTGGCTTGAACACCACCTTATTAGGAGTGATATACTAAAGATTTGCGTCAGAATAATGACATGGCCTGCGCCGCTCACCGGTGTTCGCAACGCTCCGACACGAGCTGCAGCATCAGGATAGCTTGTACCGCAGCAGGGCGGCAATGCCGCCGATGGCCTCCAGCTTCTTCCCGGCCTCGAAACGCTCCGAAACGACCAGCACGTTGCCGCGGCCGCTCTCCACCGCCGTCATCATCCCCTCGACATTCTCCTTGCGGACCTCGGTGTCCAGCACCAGAAGGGTGTCGACCGCACCGGCCATTGTCGCCTTCTCCACGTCGGCCGGGCCATAGGCGACCGGACCATCCTTGGCGATCTGCTCCAGGACGGTCTCCACCGCCTTGGTCTCCTGCGCGGCCCGAGAGTCCTGGACCACCTCGGAGCCCATGCCGGCCTTCATAAGCTCCTGGATGCCGGCCATCCCCGACTGCCCGGTGTGGTAGACGAACGCCTTCCCGAACAGTTCCGGCTCCTTCTCCTTGCCCAGGGTGACCAGCGCCTCCTTGGCGAAGCCGGGGCCCAGTATCACCAGTGGCACGCCGGGCTCCGCCGACTGCCGCACCTTGTCCACGATCTCCGGGTAGAAGTCATCGTGGCATTTCTGCTCGTACATCTTACCCGAGCCGGAAGAACATATGCGCGCCACCTCCTGCATGCCGAACTGGCGGGCGACGGCGATGACCGCTTCATCATTGTCGAGAGCGACGTACATGAGCTTGGGCCGGCGCGCGTCCTCCACCGAGCGGCGCACCCGCTCCAGCTTGAGCGGCGACCATTCGGTCTTGCGGACCGTGACGACATCACCCTCGGCCAGGTTGAGCGTGTGGTACGAACCGACGTCCTGCGGCCCCTCCTCTATCACGCCCAGTATGCGCAGCCGCGATTCGGTCTCGTGGAACTCGATCTTCTCGGCGCGAACGCCGAGCACCATGCGCTTCTTCTCGGCCCGCTCGGCCCGTATCTTGTCGGACTTCGCCTCCTCCCGACGGAAGGTGACCGAGATTATCATGTCCCCCTCGTCGATGATGTTGTACAGATGCCAAAGATCGTCGAGCGTCTCGATCATCATCTTAATCTCGCCGGCACCACGATCCTGGTGGAGGACGCGCATGACCCATACGATGCTGTATCGATATATTAGGGTATCCTGCGCCTGGCATCTCCCCCATGGGGCATCACGCCCCGCCCGGACCGGTGCGGCGGAGCAGCGTGCAGTTGGCAAGCTCACCGTTCCATCATCCCCGGGAGGGGTCGTCGGCCCTAGGGCATGAGGCGGGCGGGCCGAGGGTGCCTCCTTCGACCTCGATTGTTCCAACAGGAACATATGCACGGCCGATTTGTTGATATCCTGCCATTTTCCGTGTGCCTCGAACGAGGGAACCTAGAAAGACTTAAGTAAAAAATACAAATACTGCAACTTTCTGATGCAACAGTGCCACCTCATCCTCGAAAACGGGACAATAGCTGAGGGCACTGGCTTTGGTTATGAGAAGACCGTTTACGGCGAGGTCGTGTTCAATACGAGCATGGCCGGCTACCAGGAGAGCCTGACCGACCCTTCCTACAGAGGCCAGATACTTATCATGTCCCACCCAGTCATCGGCAACTACGGCGTCAGCGATCGGTTCAAGGAATCCCCGCGGGTTCAAGTGACCGGCTACGCGGTCAGGGAGCTCTGCCGGAACGTGTCCCCCATGTACGGCGGGAAGCCCCTCGGCGAGTACCTCCTCAAGGAGAAGGTGCCGGGCATCACCGAGCTGGACACCAGGTCCCTGGTCATCGGCATCCGCGAGAAGGGCGTTCTGCGAGGCGCCATCGCCTTCGACGAGGACACCGACGAGGTGCTGGCCAAGGTCCGCGGCATGGAGTACCCGTCGGAACGGAACCTCGTGGCCGAGGTATCCACCCCGGAGATCGTGAGGTATGAGAACGAGGGCAAGAGGAAGGTGGCGCTGATCGACTGCGGGGTCAAGGCCAGCATCGTCAACGAGCTGCGCCGCCGGTTCAGCGTGGTCCAGGTGCCGTACGACACTCCGCTGTCGTTCTTCCGGGACGAGGAGCTGGACGGGGTGTTCATCTCCAACGGGCCCGGGGACCCGGCCCATCCGGGGATGATGAGCACCACGGTCCGGACCATCCAGTCCATCAAGGACGACCTCCCCATCATGGGGATCTGCCTTGGGAACCAATTGTTGGCCCTGGCCTTCGGAGGGAGCACCTACAAGATGAAGTTCGGCCACCGCGGCGTCAACCAGCCGGTCCGCCACAACGGGCAGGTGTTCATCACCTCCCAAAACCATGGCTACGCGGTGGACATGGGATCGCTGGACGGCACGGGCCTCATCGCCGATCACATCAACGTCAACGACGGCACCGTGGACGGGATGAAGCATACCGAGCTCCCGATCATGTCGGTGCAATATCATCCCGAAGCAAGATCGGGGCCGCACGACACTACTTTTCTCTTCGACGAGTTCGTGACCATGCTGGAGGGATGCCGATGAAGCGGACCGACCTGAAGAAGATCATGGTCATAGGCTCCGGTCCGATCATCATCGGGCAGGCGGCGGAGTTCGACTTCTCCGGCTCCCAGGCGTGCCGCTCGCTGCGCGAGGAAGGCTATACTACGGTGCTCGTGAACTCCAACCCGGCCACCATACAGACCGACGTGGAGACGGCCGACATCGTGTACGTCGAGCCGCTCACCGCGGCGGTGGTGGCTCGGATAGCGGAGAAGGAGAAGATCGACGGCATCCTCTCCGGGATGGGCGGCCAGACCGCGCTCAACATATGCTCGGAGCTGGCGGAGAACGGGACCCTGGACCGCCTGGGGATCAAGCTGCTGGGCACTCAGCCGGATGCCATCGCGCTGTCGGAGGACCGGGAGCTGTTCAGGGAGATGATGATACGCATCGGGGAGCCGATACCGAAGAGCAGGACCGTGCATTCGGTGGAGGAGGCCAAGCGGGCGGCCCGGGACATCGGGACGTACCCCGTGCTGGTCAGACCGGCGTACACCCTGGGAGGGACGGGCGGAGGCATCGCCCACGACGAGGCGGAGCTGGAGACCATCGCCGGCCGCGGTCTCGCCTACTCGCGCATCCATCAGGTGCTGATAGAGGAGAGCGTGCTGGGATGGAAGGAGTTCGAGTATGAGGTCATGCGCGATGGCAATGACAACTGCATCATCATCTGCAGCATGGAGAACCTCGACCCCATGGGCATCCATACCGGGGAATCGATCGTCATCGCTCCTGCCCAGACCCTCAGCGACGAGGACCAGCAGCGGCTGAGGAACGCCAGCATCAAGACCATCCGCGCCCTGGGCATCGAGGGAGGGTGCAACATCCAGTTCGCCTTCGATCCCGACAGCCGGGAGTACCGCGTGATCGAAGTGAACCCGCGGGTGTCTCGCTCTTCCGCCCTCGCGTCCAAGGCTACCGGGTACCCGATCGCCAGGGTGGGGGCCAAGATCGCGATGGGCTACACGCTGGACGAGATCCCCAACAACATAACGGGGAACACCTTCGCCGCGCTGGAGCCGTCCATAGACTACGTGGTGCTGAAGGTGCCCCGGTGGCCGTTCGACAAGTTCCGCATGGTGGACCGCGTGCTGGGCACTCAGATGAAGAGCACCGGCGAGGTCATGGCCATCGGCCGTACGGTGGAGGAGGGGCTGCTGAAGGCGATTCGCTCCCTGGAGATCGACCAGGAGTACCTCGACCCGCTGGACTGGTCCGAGGACCGGATACTCGCCGAGCTGACGACCGCCACGGACCAGAGGATCTTCGCCATCGCCGAGGCGCTGCGGCGCGGGATGACCGTGGATGCCATCTCGGCCCTGACCAAATGGGACACTTACTTCCTTCACAAGATAAAGAACATCATCGACATGGAGAGGGCGCTGAAGGCCCCCGAGGTCGATGACGCCCTGCTGCGGCGCGCCAAGCGCATGGGCTTCTCCGATGACGTCATCGCCAGACTCACCGACGCCGCTGCCGGCGATGTCAGGGCTAGACGCCATAGGGCCGGCATCGTGCCGACCTATAAGATGGTCGACACCTGCGCTGCCGAGTTCAGCGCGGAGACGCCGTACTTCTACTCTACGTACGAGAAGCAGAACGACGCCGTTCCGAGCGCCCGCCGCAAGGTCATCATCGTGGGCGCCGGCCCCATCCGCATCGGGCAGGGCATCGAGTTCGACTACGCCTGCGTCCACGGTGTCCTCGCTCTCCAGGAGGAGGGCGTGGAGGCCATCATCGTCAACAACAATCCGGAGACGGTGTCGACCGACTACGACATCTCGGACCGACTGTACTTCGAGCCCCTGACCTTCGAGGACGTGCTCAACATCATAGAGAACGAGGACGCCGACGGCGTCATCCTGCAGTTCGGCGGGCAGACCGCCATCAACCTCGCTCTGCCGCTCATGAAGGCGCTGGAAGGGAAGAAGGCAAAGGTCCTCGGGACGTCGCCGACCGATACCGACGTGGCGGAGGACCGCAAGCTGTTCTCCGCCCTCATGGACCGCCTGGAGGTCCCCCAGCCGCTCTCCGGCACCGGACACTCGTGCAACGAGGTCAGGGAGATCGCCAACCGCATCGGGTACCCGGTGCTGGTGCGTCCGTCCTACGTCATCGGCGGACGGGCCATGGAGATCGTGTACTCCGAGGAGGAGCTGCAGACCTACGTGGAGACGGCGGTCAAGGTGTCCAAGGCGCACCCCATCCTCGTTGACAAGTACATCAACCACGCGGTGGAGGTGGACGTCGACGCCGTCTCCGATGGCGAGGACGTCTTCATCGGCGGGATCCTGGACCACATAGAGGAAGCGGGAGTGCACAGCGGCGACGCCACCATGACGCTGCCGCCCCAGACGCTCAGCCCCGAGGTGCTGGCGAAGATAGTCGACATCACCGGCAGGGTCGCCAGGGGGCTGCGCATAAAGGGGCTCCTGAACCTGCAGCTGGCCGTCAAGGACGGCGAGGTGTACATGATCGAGGCGAACCCCCGGGCGTCGAGGACCATACCGTTCGTGTCCAAGGCCATCGGCATCCCCCTGGCCAAGGTCGCCACCAAGGTCATACTGGGGAAGAAGCTCAAGGACCTCGGCCTGACCGGAGTGGCGAAGTTCGGTCATGTGGCCGTTAAAGAGTCGGTGTTCCCCTTCCTCAAGCTCCCCGGAGTGGACTCCATCCTGGGGCCGGAGATGAAGAGCACCGGCGAGGTCATGGGCATCGACAAGGACTTCGCCGGAGCCATGTACAAAGCGCAGATCTCGGCCGGGATGAAGCTTCCGATCGAGGGCGGGGTGTACATCACTGTCAGCGACGGCGACAAGCCGGAGATCCTTGAGACGGCCAGGCAGCTGGCCATAATGGGCTTCCGCATCTACGCCACCAGAGGGACCTCCACGTACCTCCGGAGCCAGGGGCTCCAGACCACCACGGTATACACCATCTCGCAGAAGATGGACCCCGACGCGCTGGGCCTGATGCGCCAGGGGAAGATCAACCTCATCATAAACACGCCCACCAACTCGTCCGGGGCCAGGAGGGACGGCTACATGATGCGCCGACTGGCAGTGGAGCTGGAGATACCGTTCATGACGACCGTGCAAGGCGCCCGGGCCACCGTGGCCGCGATGCAGAGGGCCACCTCAGGCGGCCTGGACGTCATGGACCTGGCGTCGCATCACCGCTCGGCCTCCCTGGACCGGCAGTGAGGGCGATGCCCGCAAGGACCATTACCGCGCCCAGGGCAACGGCGGGCGCCGGCACCTCGGCCAGCAGCAGGGCGGCGAGGATGCTCGCGCCGACCGGCTCGCCCAGCATGGACACGCTGACGAAGGCGGCCGGAAGGTAGCGCAACGACCAGTTCAGGACGGTATGCCCCAGCACCGTGGACACCAGGGCCAGGGCCAGGAACAATGCGATCTCCTGGATGGAGTAGGGCCACAACGGAGAGCCGTTCAGGAGGGCCATCACGAAAAGGACGGCGGTGCAGGACGAGTATACGATGAGGACGTAATTGATCAATCCGACCCTCTGGCGAACGACCCTTCCGGCCAGCAGGTACGCTGCCGCCGCCGCCATGCCGATGAGCGCCAGAACGTCGCCCTCCAGCCGCCCGGCGCCCAGGTCGGCGAAGGATATGACTATGACCCCGCCCAGTCCGATGATGAGCCCCAGGCCGTTATTGCCGGGCCTCTCGCCGAGAAGGACGAGACCGAGGATGCCGACCAGCAGCGGGTGGGCGGTCACCAGCACGGTGGCCGATGACACCGACGTATGTTCCAGCGAGGCGTTGAAGGCATAGAAGTGAACGGCCAGTATGGCCCCTATCGCGAGCATGATGGCGGCCGTCCGGCGGTCCAGCGAGGTCAGGTCGGCGCGGTTCCGAGAGCGAAGGGCGAAGGGCGCAAGGATGAGCGTGGCGAACATCATCCGGTAGAAGGCAATGACCTCGGGAGGCGCGTCGCTCCAACGGATGAATATCGATGCGAAGGATATCGCCGCGATGGCCACGGCCACGCCGCCGTACTGGACCTTGAGGCCGTTCAGCCGACCACGCTCAATGCAGAAGGATGCTCTTCACGCCGTGGCACCTCTTGATGCGGGGGATCATCTCCGGCGGCACCGCGCTCTCCGTGATGACATAGAGCCGGGGCTCCTCCATCAGCATGGGATCGTCCACCAGAGCCTGGCGGACGCTGATGCCGCCCTCCGCGATGACGCCCATCACATCGGCCAGGATGCCCGAGGTGTGGGCATCGGTGGGGATGATCTCGATGCACGACCATCCCATCACCGGCGCGACGTCGCGAAGCATGGCGGTTGAGTGCAGCGCCTCGAATATCTCGCGCAGCTGCTTATGCTCCTCGATCGTCTCGATCGTGGCACGGACGATTCGCCGGTCGACCCCCGCGGCACGCGCCAGCGCCATGTCCGCTATCTCCACGCCATCGCAGTGCACCTTGCCGTTCTTGACGCTAAGGCCGAGGGACAGGAGCAGCCTGGCCACCTTTCCCTGGGAAGGATACCGGCCGAAATATTCGGAGAGGAGAAGCCACATCGACCGGTGAACGTCATCATGGCTATTAGAGACTTACAGAGCTGTGCATCAGAGAGCATAAACGGCCATCGGCATCGCCCCGCCCTGCTGGCCGCGCGCAACGGCCATTGCGTAAACGGTATATACGTGCTAGACATTGTCACGCACGGAGAACCTGATATGTCGGGAAAGGACATCCGCCTGGAGCGGATCATGGATAGGAACAGGGGCCGGGCGGTCATCGTGCCCGTGGACCATGGGATCACCATGGGGCCGGTGGCAGGCCTGGTGGACATGAAGGCGACTATAGACCACATCTCGGAGGGCGGCGCCACCGGAGTGGTCATGCACAAGGGCGTCGTTCCTTATGGCCACCGTTCCTTTGGCCGCGACATCGGCCTCATCGTCCATCTGTCCGCTTCGACCAGCTTGTCCCGCGACCCCAACGCCAAGGTGCTGGTGACATCGGTGCAGGAGGCGATGAAGATGGGGGCGGACGCCGTCTCCATCCACGTGAACATCGGCGCTGACACCGAACCGGACATGCTGAAGGACTTCGGCAACGTGGCGAGGGAATGCGAGGAATGGGGCATGCCCCTGCTGGTGATGATCTACCCGCGCGGCAAGGACATCAAGGAAGGCTACGATGCCGACCTGATCAAGCAGTGCGCCAGGGTCGGCATGGAGCTCGGCGCCGACATCGTCAAGACGTCGTACACCGGCGACATCGATTCGTTCCGAGAGGTGGTGAAAGGGGCGGTCATACCGGTACTGATCGCCGGCGGGCCCAAGATGGGCTCCGACCGCGACCTACTGCAGATGGTCGCCGACTCCATCGAGGCCGGCGGCCGCGGCGTCAGCATAGGAAGGAACATCTTCCAGCACCGCAATGCAACAGGAATGACGAGGGCGGTCGCCGACATCGTGCTACGCGATGCGACGGTGGACGAGGCCCTCGCCCGATTGCGGTGATGGTCATGGACAAGCTCATCTGGGTCAGGGCCGACCTCGGCGGCACGTACGAAGAGAGGAAGAACATCGTGACCGCCGCCCTGGAAGCGGGATTGACGGACATCATAGTAAGAGAGGACGATGACCCGCTGCGGCGCCTTGGTAGGTTCAACGCCCTCATCGTCCGCGGCGACGAGGTGCTGAGCGATGGCAGCCCAGTGGCGCGCATCGTGACCGTGGCCGGACCGGATGACCTCGAAAAGGCATATGCCATGAAGGGGGCGGAGCGCCTGATCATATCGTCCCATGACTGGAAGGTGATACCCCTGGAGAACCTCATAGCCGCGTTCCAGGGGTCCGGCACCGCCCTGATGGCCGAAGCTAACGGAACAGAGGAGGCGAGGCTGTTCCTGGAGACCATGGAGGTGGGGGCCGACGGCATCGTGATCACCGCGCCCCCGGAACAGCTGGCCGCGATCGCCTCGCTGCGCTTAGCTCCCTCAGGAACGGAGCTGACGCCGTTACCGGTCACCAGGATCGTTCCGTTGACGATCGGGGACCGCGTGTGCGTCGACACCTGCTCCATAATGTATCCTGGAGAGGGGCTCCTGGTCGGCTCACAGTCCTCCTGCCTGTTCCTGGTCAGCTCGGAGAGCGTCTGCTCCGAGTACGTCGCCTGCCGTCCATTCCGGGTCAACGCGGGAGCGGTGCACGCCTACGTCCTCACGGCCTCCGGGCGGACGAAATACCTATCGGAGATGAAGGGAGGGGACGAGTTGCTGGCCATCACGCCGGAGGGCCGCTCCCGCACCGTGGTGGTGGGCCGCGCCAAGATCGAGCGGCGGCCGCTGCTGCTGGTCGAGGTCGACGGCGGGGAGCGAAGGTTCAGCACCATCGTGCAGAACGCCGAGACCATACGGCTCGTCACCCCTGACGGCCCGGTCTCGGTCTCGGACCTCGTCCCAGGCCAGGAGGTCATGGTAAGACTAGAAGAAGGTGGACGTCATTTTGGTCATAGTATCGAAGAGACAATAACGGAGATATGATGACCATTTGTGTATCCGTGGCGGCAGCCACGATCAAGGAGGCGGTCGAGGCCGTCAATGCAGCGCGGGAGAAGGGCGCGAATCTGGTAGAGGTCCGCTTCGACCTCATGGCCGAGCAGCCCTCGGACCTCACACCGCTCAAGAACATACCCATCCCGAAGATGGCCACCCTTCGCAGCAAGGCCCAGGGAGGCGCATGGGAGGGGGACGACGAGGCCAAGGCCCGATTCTTCCGCCGCGCCATCAAGGCCGGGTTCACGCTTATCGACCTGGAGGACGACTCCCCCCTGCTCCAGCGGCGAGAGAGGGACATGAAGAACGTGGAGAGGGTGATATCACATCACGAGTTAGACGCGACGCCGTCCACCTCCCGGATCATCGAGCTGATGCTCCTGGCCGGCGCCAAGGGGGAGCTGCCCAAGGGCGCATTCGCCGTGAACAGCGTGGAGGAACTTCACCGACTGGTGCATGCGGGAAAGATGCTCGCCCTCACCGGGAAGAAGTACGTGCTGCTCGGAACCGGGGACTTCGGACCGATCACCAGGCTGCGATACCGCCGGCTCGGCTCATCGATGACCTACGCGTCGCTCGAAGCAGGAAAGGAGACGGCCCCCGGACAGGTGGACGTCGCCACCCTGAAGCGGATGGAGAATGGCATCATCACCGGCATCACGGGCATGCCGCTCGGACACTCGTACTCGCCAGCGATGCACCGGGCGGCGTTCGCGTCACTGGGGATCGCCGGAACATATCTTCCCTTCCCGGCAGAGAAGGACGAACTGCCATTGCTGATGGAGATCGTTCGTGAGCTGGACATCGCCGGCCTCAACATCACCATACCGCACAAGGAGAGCGTGATGGAGCACCTCGACGAGATCGACGCCACCGCTCAAGAGGTGGGCGCCGTCAACGTGGTGGTGAACCGCAAGGGCCGCCTGATCGGACGTAACACCGACGTATCCGGGCTCGGGCAGGCGTTCAAGGCCGCCGGCGCCGACCTCGGCGGGAAGAGGGCGCTGATCGTCGGAGCGGGAGGGGCGGCGCGGGCCTGCGCCGCGTTCCTGCGCCGCGAGAAGGCCAACATCGTCATAGCGAATCGCACCCGGTCGAGGGCTGACGAGATGGCGAAGAGGTTCTCTGCCCGGGCGGCCGGCCTAGATGACGTTGCAGGCATGGAGTTCGATGTCGTGGTCAACTGCACGCCTGTCGGCATGGAAGGGTTCCCGGCCGAGCTTCCCATCGATCCGGCGGTGCTCCGCCCTGGACAGGTAGTCATGGACGTCATCTACAATCCGGAACGGACCCCGTTCCTTGCGGAAGCCGAAGAACGAGGCTGCCAGACCATCCCCGGCAGGGAAATGTTAATCTATCAAGCAATGGATGCTTTCGAAGCCTGGACCGGCCAGCGTCCCTCCTACGAGATCATGGCCGAGGCGGTGAGGAAGGAACAGGGATGAAGGGGCACGGGACCAGTCACGGAGCGGCGACCATCGTCAGCGCATTCGCCACCGGCAGGGGCGCCGCATTCGGGATCGACCTCACCACCACGGCGGACGTCGTTCTCGAGGAGGGGAGCGGCATCGAGGCGCGCATCGACGGCTCCCCGACAGAATCCATCGCCCTGGCCGAGGAATGCGCCCGGGCCGTTCTTGAGAAGTACGGGGACGGACGACGCTACCACGTCAGCATCGTCACCCGTTCCGAGATACCGATCTCCAAGGGCCTCAAGAGCAGCAGCGCGGCGGCCAACGCCATCATCGCCGCCATGCTGGACGCGCTATCCGTCGATTACGATGAGCTGGACGCCGTCCGGCTGGGAGCGAGAGCGGCGGTGCGGGCCGGGGTGTCGGTCACCGGAGCGTTCGATGACGCCTGCGCAGCATGGTTCGGAGGGGTCGTTCTTACCGACAACTCGCGCGACGCCGTCCTGGCCCGGGACGTCATGCCCGAAGACCTCGACGTCCTGATCCACGTTCCCGCCCCCCAGATCCGCAAGTCCGCCCTTCCGCTGGACCGGATAGCGGCGATGCGAGGAATCGTCGACGTCGCCTTCCGGCTGGCGGAGGAGGGCGACTACCTCAGGGCGCTCACCCTCAACGGGATGTGCTACTCCGCCGCGCTCCGCCTCGACACCGATGTCGCGGTGAGGGCGCTTCAGAACGGCGCAGTGGCCGCCGGCCTGACCGGCAGCGGGCCCGCCACCGTCATGCTGGTCGAGAGGTCCCGGTCGAACGAGCTCCTCCGCGAGATGGAGGGCCTCACGCTCATGAGGGCGAACATCCATAACGGCAGGTCGATGACATGAAGCTTGAAATATCCCGTTCCGCCGCCAGGGGGGTCGTGAGGGCCCCTCCCTCGAAGTCGTACACTCACCGCGCGATCATCCTGGCCGGGCTGGCCAGAGGGGAGAGCGTCATCAAGCGGCCGCTGCTGAGCGGCGACACCCTGGCCACGCTCCACGGCATGGAGGCGTTCGGAGCGATGACTCAGCGCGAAGGGGACGATCTGGTCCTCCGCGGGGGAACCCTTCGCCCTCCCTCGGGGGAGATCGACTGCGGGAACTCCGGCACCACGCTTCGGCTGCTGGCCGGCGTAGCGTCACTGCTGCCATCCACCGTCACGTTGACGGGAGACGCGTCGCTTCAGCAGCGGCCCATGAAGCCCCTGCTGGCGGCGCTCGGCGAACTGGGCGTGTCGGCGGCATCGGCCCGCAAGGACGGAACGGCGCCGCTCATCATCCGCGGCCCGAACAAGGGGCGGTGGGCGCACATCAAGGGCGACGTCTCCTCACAGTTCATCTCATCGCTCTTGATCAGCTCGGCCCTCAAGGATCTGGACACCGAGATAGTGATCACCACTCCGCTGCTCTCCAAGCCGTACATCGATATCACCATGGACATTATGGCAAGGTTCGGTGTGAGGAGCTGGGAGACCAAGGACGGCTACCACGTGCCGGGCGGCCAGACCTACCGGCCCCTCACCATGGCCATTCCGGGCGACTACTCGTCGGCCGCGTACCCGCTGGCGGCCGGCGCGCTGACCGGCAAGGTGACCGTCTCCGGCCTCGATCCGGAGGACCGCCAGGGAGACCGCAGGGCCGAGGACATCCTTGCCGGCCTCGGCGCCAAGATAACGAGGAAGGGCGACCGCGTCACCGCGGAAGCGGCGCCTCTGGTCGGCTGCAACATCGACCTGCGGGACAACCCCGACCTCTTCCCCATCCTTGCGGTCCTCGCCACCCAGGCGGAGGGCGTCAGCCGGCTTCACGGCGCCGGGCACCTCAGGCACAAGGAGAGCGACCGAATCCGCGCCACCGTGACGTTCCTGAAGGCCATGGGCGCTGACATCGAGGAACGGGATGACGGATGCGAGGTGCGAGGCCCCACGCCCCTCCGCGGAAGGAGCGTGGACACGTTCGGCGACCACCGCATCATGATGGCAGAGGCGGTCGCCGCGCTCGTGGCCGACGGAACGACGGTCATCAGCGAATCGGAGAGCGCCGCGATATCGTACCCATCGTTCGTCAAGGACCTCCGCGCCCTGGGGGCGAGCATCGGAGGCAAGGGATGAACACCATCGGGACGCTGCTTCGCCTGACGCTGTTCGGCTCCAGCCACGGCCCCGGGGTGGGATGCGTGCTGGACGGCGTGCCGGCCGGGCTGGAGATCACGGTGGAGGAGATCCAGCGGGAGGTGGACCTGCGCCGGCCCTCGATGTACATCGGAACGCCGCGGGCCGAGGCCGACATGGTCGAGGTGCTCGCCGGGGTCAATGACTCTCGCACGACCGGCGCACCGGTGGTGCTGTTCATCGCCAACCGCGACACCGACAGCTCGAAGTACGAAAGATTCCGGACCGTGCCCAGGCCCGGGCATGCCGACCTGACCGCGCGGAACAAGTATGGCGATTCCGTCGACCTGCGGGGAGGAGGGCAGTTCTCCGGCCGCATGACGGCGCCGGTGGTGGCGGCCGGGGCGATCGCCAAGGCCATGCTGGCGACCGCCGGCATACAGATCGCCGCATACACCCAGCAGCTGGGCCGGCTGGTCGACGAGGAGGAGCGGTACCTGAGGGATGTCCGCCGGACTTCGAAGGAGAACCCCGTCCGCGCGGCCGATCCCGGCCTGGCGCTGGAGATGGTCAACGAGATCATGGCAGCCAAGGAGGAGGGGGACAGCTTGGGAGGAGTGGTCCGCTGCCTCGCGGTCGGACTTCCCATGGGCGTGGGAGAGCCGTACTTCGATTCACTGGAGAGCGAACTGGCCAAGATGCTGTTCTCGATCCCCGGCGTCAAGGGAGTGGAGTTCGGCTCCGGCTTCCGGGGCGCGGGGATGCGCGGCTCGGAGAACAACGACCAGTTCATCATCGAGGACGGGGAGGTGCGCACCATCACCAACAATGCCGGCGGCATCCTGGGAGGGATCTCCAACGGCATGCCGGTGGACATCAGGGTCGCGTTCAAGCCTACCGCATCCATATCCCGGGAGCAGAAGAGCGTCGACCTTGAGCGGATGGAGGACACCACCATCAAGATCGAAGGGAGACATGACCCATGCATCGTCCCCCGTGGCGTGATAGTAGTGGAGGCGGCCACCGCCCTGGTGCTGGCCGACATGTGCCTAAGAGGTGATTTCATTGCGCGAGAGCATCGATGACGTTCGGAAGAGGATCGAGAAGATAGACTACGAAATCCTTCGCATGATGGCCAACCGCACCGCGGCGGCGGTGGAGATGGGCAAGATGAAGGCGAGCGAGTCCATCCCCCTGAGGGCCCCGGCGGTCGAGGAGAGGGTCGTGGACAGGTACATCGGCAGGGCGAAGGAGTTCGGCATGTCCGCCGCCTCGGCCCGGCAGATCGCCAGGCTTCTCATCAGGGAGTCGATAGAGCAGCAGGGGCACATCCCGAGGCCCTCGCTGTCGAAGAGGATGCTCATCATAGGCGGCAACGGCAAGATGGGGCGGTGGATGGCCGACTTCTTCGAGGCGCGCGGCCACCGCATTCGCGTTTACGACATCAGCGACAGCGACAAGTTCCCCATGGAGAGGGACCTGGAGCGCGGGGTGCGGGACGCCGAGGTAGTGGTCATCGCCACCCCGATCTCCGTTACGGCCGGGGTGCTGGAGAAGATCGCCGAGCTGAGAACGGAAGCGCTGGTGTTCGATATCGCGTCGATCAAGAGCCCGCTGCAGGCCGCCCTGCGCCGGGGAGCCTCGGAAGGACTGCTTATGTGCTCCCTCCACCCCATGTTCGGGCCGGACACTTACAGCATCATCGACCGAAACGTGGTGCTGTGCAACTGCGGCTCCTCCGAGGCGGTCGACAAGGCCAGGGAGCTGGTGGATGGCGCCAACATCATGGAGATGGATGTGGAGGAGCACGATCCCATCATGGCGTACGTGCTCGGCCTGGGCCACGCGGTCAATATCGCCTTCTTCGAGAGCCTTCGCGCCAGCGGGAGGTCGTTCGAGGAGCTGAACAAGGCCGCGTCCACCACGTTCCAGCGACAGGTCGAGACGTCAAGGGACGTGGCATCGGAGAACGCCCAGCTTTACTATGAGATACAGAATATGAATCCTTACAACGCCGAGGCGCTCGCCTACCTGCAGAAGGCCCTGGAGGATATCAGGGCCGCCGGCGACAATGGCGACCGCGAAGCGTTCGAGCGGATGATGACGGACGGAAGGGAATATTTCGGAGGGAGCGAATGAACAAGATCAAGGTCGCGGTCCTCGGCGCCACCGGCATGATAGGCCAGAGGTTCGTGCAGTTGTTGGAGGACCACCCGTACTTCGAGCTGTCGGGGCTGTATGCATCGGAGCGCTCGGAAGGAAAGAGGTTGCGGGAAGCGCTCAAGATAAGGGACCATGAGTTCACCGAGGAAAGCCTGGACATGAGGATCTCGGCGATGGATGTCAAGGAGATAGCGCGCACCTCGCGCATCGCGTTCTCCGGCCTGCCGTCGGACATCGCCGGGGGCATCGAATCAGAGCTCGCGGCGGCCGGAACGGCGGTGTTCTCCAACGCGGCCAACCACCGCATGAGGAACGATGTCCCGCTGCTGATCCCTGAATGCAATCCAGACCACCTCGATATGGTTAGGTCGCAGAGCACGTTCGCCGACGGCGGCTTCATCGTCACCAACGCCAACTGCTCGACCACCGGCATCGCCCCGCCCCTGAAGGTCCTGGACGACGCCTTCGGCCTGCAGTTCGCGGTGGTGTCCACATACCAGGCGATCTCCGGGGCCGGCTACCCGGGAGTGCCGTCGCTGGACATCCTCGGCAATGTGGTGCCGTACATCAAGAACGAGGAGGAGAAGATGGAGGCCGAGCTGGCCAAGATCCTGGGCTCGGTCGACGGCGATCGCTTCGCCCCCTCCCCGGTGCAGGTGCTGGTCAACTGCGCCCGCGTTCCGGTGGTGGACGGGCATCTGGAGTCCCTCGTGCTGAGGACCGCGAAGGATGCCTCGGTCGATGACGTGATGGCGGCGATGGAGAACTTCCGTTCCGCGCCTCAGGAGCTGAGGCTTCCATCGGCCCCGGTCCGCCCGATCATCGTGCGCCGCGAGGCCGACCGACCGCAGCCAGCCCTAGACGCGTTCGCCGGGGAACCGGCGAGGGCGAGAGGGATGAGCGTAGTGGCGGGGCGCGTTCGTAAGAAAGATAATTACATCAAGATGTTCGTCCTCTCCCACAACACCCTCCGGGGAGGGGCGGGAGGCTCGGTGCTGAACGCCGAGCTCGCCGTTTCCCGGCGATTGCTGTAGGTGAGACGTTGAAACGCACGTACGAGGAGATTAACGCCAAGATCCAGCATGGCGACGCCGTCGTGATGACGGCCGAGGAGGCCATCAAGCTGGCGGAGAGCAAGGGCATCGAGAAGGCGGCCAAAGAGGTGGACGTCGTTACCACCGGCACCTTCGGCGCCATGTGCTCCTCCGGCGCGTTCGTCAACTTTGGGCACTCAGAGCCGCCGATCCGCATGAAGAGCGTCTGGCTCAACGGCGTTCCCGCTTATACCGGCATAGCCGCGGTGGATGCCTACATCGGCGCCACCGAAGAGCGGGAGGAGGATGGCGCTCCATACGGCGGCGCCCACGTCATCGAGGACCTGGTGAGCGGGAAGGCCGTCCATCTGAGAGCGAAGGCCCCCGGGACCGACTGCTACCCTAGGAAGGACATCGACACCTACATCTCGCTGCGGACCGTGAACCAGGCGTACATGTTCAATCCCCGGAACGCGTATCAGAACTACGGTGTGGCGACGAACTCGTCGGAGAGGGCGCTGTTCACCTACATGGGGAAGCTCCTGCCTCACTACGGGAACATGACGTACAGCAGCGCCGGGCAGCTGTCCCCGCTGCTGAAGGACCCGCATATGAGGACCATCGGCATCGGAACGAGGATCTTCCTCGGCGGCGGGATCGGGTACGTGTCCTGGGAGGGAACGCAGTACAAGACCTCTCCGCGCGAGAAGAACGGCGCCCCGGTCGGTTCGGCGCGCTCGCTCGCGGTCATCGGCGACCTACGCGGCATGAGCCCCGAGTTCGTGCAGGCGCTGTCGTTCACCGGCTACGGCATCAGCCTGGGGGTCGGCATCGGCATTCCGATACCGATCCTGGATGAGAACCTCATGCGCACCGCGGTGCTGCGGGACGACCAGATCTTCGCGCCGGTGCTCGACTATGCGATACAGTCGAGGAACCGCAAGCCTATCGCCGAGTTCTCCTACGCCCAGCTGAGGAGCGGTTCGGTGGAGCTGTTCGGAAAGAAGGTGCAGACCTCCTCGCTGTCGTCCTACTACAAGGCAAGGATCATCGCCCAGAGGCTGAAGGGCATGATAGAGGAGAAGGAGTTCACCCTCACCAGTCCGGTGGAGCAGCTGCCGGAGGAGAGGATGCAGCGCTCTCTTGACGTATGCTCCAGGGAGGATGTGCTGTAATGTCCAAGAAGAAGATCAACCTGTACTTCCAGCCCGAGCGGGTCAACGAGCCGATCACCTATCACCTGGTGAAGGAGTACGACCTCAAGTTCAACATCCTGCGTGCCGACGTCGAGGAGAAGGGGGGCCGGCTGCTCATCGAGGTGGAAGGCCGACCGGCCCAGATCGGCAAGGGCATCGCGTACCTCCAGTCGATAGGCGTGGAGGTCAAGGAGCTGAACGAGTATGTCGAGAAGGACAGTTCCCGGTGCACCAACTGCGGGATGTGCGTGTCCATCTGCCCGGCCGACGCCATCGAGATGGACCGGAAGACCTGGGAGGTCAGGTTCGACCAGGGCAAATGCATCGCCTGCGGGCTGTGCGTGTCCGGCTGCCCTCCCCAGGCCATGAAGCTCAAGGTATGAGGAGACGGCACTTCGAGGTCGAGGAGACCGCGATCACCATCCTGGCCGACGGGTCGTTCTTCAGCGTAGCCGAGGAGTCCATCTTCCGTTCGCGGGACGTGATAAAACGGTTCATCCGCAGCGAGCCGCTGTTCGGCGTCACGCTGGAGCCATACCGCCCGGGGCCGGACGCCCCTCCGCTCGTGGTGAGGATGTGCGATGCCGCCGAGGCGGCTGGAGTGGGGCCGATGGCAGCGGTGGCCGGGGCGATCGCCGAGAGGGCGGTCATGGACATGCGTGATGCCGGGGCCGAGCAGGCGGTGGTCGACAACGGCGGAGACATAGCGTTCCTCCTCAAGGAAGAGACGACCGTGGCGCTGTACGCCGGCGAGAGCGTCCAGGGCCTGGGGTTCAGGATCGCTCCGCGCGACGGCGTGTTCGGCATGTGCACCTCCTCGGCGACCATCGGACCATCCATATCGTTCGGGATGGCCGACGCGGCCACCGTCATCGCCGAGAACGTGGCCTTGGCGGATGCCTGCGCCACTCGCCTGGGCAATCTCGTTACCGATGCGACCGATGAAGTGATGAGCGCCGCGGTGAGCGAAATCGCATCGGTGAAGGGCATCGACGGAGCGCTGGCGGCGGCCAGCGGCCGCATCGCCATGAGGGGGCGGATGCCCGAGCTGATACGCGTCGCGGCCGATCCGTCCAAGATAACGAAGGTAGAGTTCCTTCGGAACCGAGAAGTATGAACTGAAGAATTGATAGCCTAAGAGCGATACCGATCCGGTGCGCTCATGGGCAGGAAGGGGAGAGCAGTTCTCGTCATATTGGTGGTCGCCATCATCCTGCTGGCGGCGGTGTTCGCATTTCAGAAGGGACTGGTAAAGCTGCCGTGGGAGGACGATGCAACGAGGTCGGCCGGCGGACCGGCGGCTTACGACGTTACGGTGAACGGCACGGCAGCGAACATCATTCTCAGGGACAACATGAGCGGCGCCTCGCTGTCGTCGGTTCGCATCATCCTGTATGGTCCCGGCCTCGGCCAGGGGCAGTGGGCCTTGCATGGCGGCAACTCCTCGGAGGAAGTGCTGCCCAACGTCGAGATGAGCTACGTGGACGTCGATGGGGACAGTACCGTCAGCGCCGGCGACAATATGATCGTATGGTCCGAGGCTGGCCTAGCCTTCGGCGTGTGGCACCTCAATGTCGTGCAGCCGGATGAGGACGGCGAAAGGAACGAGAGCATGCGCTTCCAGGTGCTCCCGCCGGGCGTGGGGCCGTTCGATGATGACCTGGAGATACACTTCCTCGACGTCGGGCAGGGAGACGCCACGCTGATAAGGACCAGCGACAGCCGGTGGGTCCTGATCGATGCAGGCCCGTCATCGAGCGCCGGCGACCTGCTGGAGCAGCTCGATGCGAAGGGCGTTGACCGAATCGACGCCCTGGTGATCAGCCACCCGCACACCGACCACTATGGCGGCGCCGACGAGGTGTTGAAGGCCTACGACGTGGGCCGCGTCTATCACCCTGGCCTGGAGAGCGGCATGATGTTCGATTCGCTGCTCGATGTCGTCGAGGAAGAAGGCTGTCCGGTGTACACCGACGAGCATCTGGATCCCGGCGACTACCTCAACATCAGCATGACCGAGGACTTCAGGGTGATGTCGATCGCCTCGTCCGGTGATACGAACGAGGCCAGCATCGTCATGCTGGTCGCCAACCAGGGAATGAGCGCCCTGTTGACCGGCGACCTCGGCCTTGAAGGAGAGGCGCTGTTCGTCCAGAGATGGGGCGGGGCCGATGTCGACGTCGATGTGCTCAAGGTGGGCCACCACGGCTCGCGATCCTCGTCGAGCACAGCGTTCCTGGAACTGGTCTCGCCGGAGCGCGCCGTGATCTCGGTGGGCGAGGACAACAGCTACGGGCATCCTCACGCCGAGGCGCTGGAGCGATTGGCCGCGCTATCCATCGAGGTGAGCCGGACCGACGAGGGAGCGATCACCATTGCTCAGCACGAGTTCTCATGAGCGCCTTCGCTCCCCCGTGCTGAGCGGCCTCAGGCTTTTTTCGAGCCTTTCCTAACATGCTCATTTGGCGTCTTACAGCCAGGAGCACAGGGTGCAGGGCCTGGTCCACCTATCGCCGTCTCGGACCCATCATCGCGAGCCCTCTGCGGCCGAATATCGAAAACTTATTGGGCCGTGATAGGCTTCTACGCCCATCGAGGTTCGCAGGCTAGAGCATGGAGGACAGGGACCGCTTCTTTTACGGGCTGAGCATGGCGGGAGCGCTGGCAATTCTGAGCTCCACCATGTCCAAGAACCCCATCCTGCCGCTGTTCGCCCAGGACCTGGGGGCAGAGGGAGCGGCCCTCGGCCTCATCGCGGCTGCGTCGACCATTCCCGGCATCCTGGTCTCCCTCCCGGCCGGCTCGCTCTCCGACCGGTGGGGCTACCGCCGGGTGATGTACCTCTCCGCTCTGATCTTCGCCACCGCTCCGTTCCTCTACCTATTCGTCGACAGCCCGGAAGCGTTGTGGGCGGTGCGGTTCTACCACGGCTTCGCCACTGCCATCTTCGGCACGGTGGCCAAGGCGGCCATCGTGGACGCGTTCCCAGATCAGAAGGCCTCCAGGCTGACGTTCTACTCATCGTCGACCATCGTGGGAAGGAGCGCGGCCCCCTTCCTGGGCGGCTTCCTGCTGGTGCTCACCAATTACGGCTACAAGGACGTATACGCGCTGATCGGCGTGGCGGGCCTGTCCGCCCTGCTGGCCATCGTCATGGTGTACCGCCGGGACGGCTCGGGCATCGGACCGAGAAAGGTTCATGCCCCATTGGCCAGCCAGCTTTGGTCCATCGTATCGCAGCGCAGGGTGCTGGTGGCCTCCACGGTGGAGGCGGTGCAGTACTTCACGTTCGGCGCGTTCGAGTTCTTCATCGTGCTCTACGCGGCCGCAGCGGGGATCGACCTCGTGCTGATAACGCTCATCACCGGCTCGCAGCTCCTCACCGTCATATTCGTCAAGCCGATGCTCGGCCGCCTCGCCGACCGTTCGGGGAAAGAGCGCCTCATCGTGGCAGGCCTGATCCTCGGCGGCGTTTCCGTGATGCTCGCCCCCCTCACCGGGAACCCCGCCGCGCTGATCGCCCTCTCGATTGCCTTCGGAACGGGGTTCGCAGCCGTTACCGCATCCACCGACGCCTTGGTGTCGGATCTCTGCGAGAGTTCCGGCTCCGGCTCGACCATGGGGTTCCTGAACACCCTCATGGACGTCGGGCAGGCCGCCGGCCCCATCGCGGTGGGAGCGGTCATCGCCACCTCGCTGTCCTATGCTGGAGGCTTCAGCCTAATGGCGCTCCTCTTGCTGGCGGCGATGGTGCTGTTCGCCATCACGTTCCGGGGCAGGCGTTGTGGCGCGGACGCGGGCCGTGAACGGTGATCGGGAACGGGGCGGCCACGATCACTTGAACGGTCCCAGGCCGTCCTTCACCGCCGCGATGGCGTTCGGGTTGCGGATGTTGCCCAAGACCACGCTGCGCGCGGTCGGATTGACCAATAGTATGTGGACGAGCTCACGAAGTCCGCGCAGGCTCTTCCAGGCGCCCAGGAAGGAGCCGTAGCCGTCGTTGACGATCTCCTCCAGCTGCTCCCTGGAGGCATGCTCCGGGAAGTACTCGTAGACGCGGTGGTTGGTCTTCCAGTCGTCCGGCGCCATCACGCCCTGTTCGCTCAGGGAGTCCCACATGGGAGTGCCGACCAGCATGTCCAGGATGTTGTACTGGACGCCGTGGGGCCGAAGGGAACGAGCGAAATCTATGGTATGCTTGACGTCGTCGAGCGATTCCACCGGCGCCCCCACGATGTACGATGTGATGACCAGCATGCCGGCCTTCTTGGCATTGGCCACCGCCTCGGCGGTCTGCTGCGGGGAGATCGTCTTGTTGTAGTACTCCAGGACATGCGGCGACGCGGACTCGGCCCCGAAGTAGATGACGTCGAAACCGGCCTTCTTCATCTTCTTCAGCAACGGCAGCGAGGCATGGTTGGCGCGGCCCTCGCAGTACAGCTTCATCTCGATGCCGCGCTCCTGGATCAGGTCGCAGATCCTCTCCACCCTCGACACCTTTTGCGTGAAGTTGTCGTCCACGAACACGCATTCGCGGTACCCGTCCCGGTACAGCATCTCGAGCTCGTCCACCACGTTCTCGGCGCTGCGCTGCCTCCACTTCGTCTGGGAGAACGCGGCGCAGGAGCAGTACGAGCATCGGAAGGGGCAGCCTCTCGATGACGATATGGTGGTGAACTTCCCGAAGGTCAGCGGAATGCCCTGGAAATAGTACCCGTACCGGAAGTCGCCCAGGAGGCTGCGGTCCGGGAAAGGCAGCCTATCGAGGTCGTCGACGAGGGTCAGCGATCCCTCCACCAGGCCGCTCCGGCTGCGGTACGATATGCCGGCCACATCCGCTGGCTCCGTGCCGTTCTCGATATGCTCCAGAAGGCGTGGGAACGAATCCTCCGCTTCCCCCTTGATGATGTAGTCGATGAAACCGTACTCGCTCATGATCTCCCGGGCGGCGAAGGTGGCGTGGTATCCGCCCAGGACCAGGACGATGTCGGGCAGACGCCTCCTGACCTCGGCCAGGACCTCCATGGTAGCGAGGAACGTATGGGTGGAGCAGTTCATCCCCAGCACGTCCGGCCGCTCTTCCATCACGCGCTCCACGAACCTCTCTGGAGTGTAGTTCTGGCAGAAAGCGTCGACCACTACGACATCATCGTCCCTGGTCTGCCGGACCGACCCGGCCAGATATAGCAAGCCCAGGGGAGGCCACATCTCGGTGGTCTTCCATGGAGGGGTCGACAGCATCACTTTCATGAGATCGGGGTTGTCAATGATGTGCCGATGATTTATAATTGTCAGTCGGCGATACTTCTTCCGGCAGGGAGCGGCGTCCCTTTTGACGCGACCTGAAACACAGCATCCAGTCGCTCCGCATAGGTTAATAATGAGGACGCGATATCAGCATGTCGAGCTTTAAAAGGGTGAACAAATGTCTTTGAAATTGGCCGTGCCGAACAAGGGACGTCTTAACGAGAGGACGATGGACGTCCTCCGCCAGGCGGGCCTGGATATAGAGAACGGGGCGGAGAGGAAGCTGTACGCCTCCGTCAAGAACGGGGGGGACATGTCCGTTCTGTTCCTGCGGGCGCAGGACATCGTGAGGTTCGTCCATTCGGGCGCGGTGGACATGGGGATCACGGGCTGGGACATCGTCCTGGAGACCGACCTCGAAGTGGAGAAGCTGATCGACCTTGGCTACGGCCGGTGCCGCCTCTCGGTGGCGGTGCCCGAGGCAATGGGCATCACCTCGGCGGCGGACATCCCTGACGGTTCGACCGTGGCAACGTCGTTCCCGCACATGGCCGGCAAGTACTTCGCCGGCCTGGGCAAGAACGTCAACATCATCACCGTGTCCGGCGCGGCGGAGGTGACGCCCCACCTGGGGGTGGCCGATGTCATCGTCGACCTGGTCTCGTCCGGCTCCACGCTCAAGACCAACAAGCTGATCGAGATCGCGGTCATCGCCGAGTCGCAGGCCGTGCTGGTGGCGTCGAAGAAGAGCCTGCCGACCAAGGAGACGGAGATGAGGGAGCTGGCCTCGGCCGTCAAGAGCGTGCTGGCGGCCGAGGACAAGCGCTACCTAATGGCCGACGTCCCGGTCGACATGCTCGAGGAGGCCCGCGGTTTCCTTCCAGGCGTGGCCGGGCCAACGGTCATGAACATCGCCGGGAGGGAGGACATCGTCGCCATACATGTGGTGGTGGACAAGTCCCTGATCTACGATTCAGTGAACCGGCTCAAGCGGATCGGTGCCACTGGCATACTGATCGTCCCCATCGACCGGATGGTCCCCTAGGTGAGATGATGAACAAGGAATGGGTCAGAGAGACGGTGCGAGACATACCGCTGTACTACAATCCCAAGGTGACGGCGGTGCGGATGGACACCTCGACCAATGTGCTCGGTCCAAATCCAGTGGTGCGGGACGTGCTGAACGGCTGCGCCGACATGGACCTCAATCAATACCCGAAGCCGTATTCCGACTCGCTGAGGGAGGCGTTGGCCGATACGTACGGACTCAAGCCGGACAACTTCGTGGTGGGCAACGGCTCGGACGAGGTGCTGGACATTATTTTCAAGACGTTCATGGAGGCGGGCGAGACCGTGGTGGCGCCATATCCGTCGTACTCGCTCCACGGCTTCTTCGTAAGGGTCAACGGCGGCCGGTTCGCGACCGTCGATCTCGATGAGGGGTTCCGCCTGGACCCCGACGCGCTTCTCGCGGAGAGGGGGAAGATCATCATCCTATGCACCCCGAACAACCCGACGGCCAACACCTTCGACGCCAAGGCGGTGGAGCGCTTGGTCAGGGAGCATGACGGCCCGGTCATCGTGGACGAGGCATACGGAGAGTTCGCTGAGAGCTCGTTCCTGCCGCTGGTGGACGATTATGAGAACCTGATCGTCACCAGGACGTTCTCCAAGGCCTACGGTATGGCCGGCCTCAGGGTGGGGTACATGGCATCCAACCTCGAGATGGCCGAGCAGCTGCAGAAGATCAAGATCCCGTACTCGCTCAACCGCATATCCGAGCAAGCGGCCATCGCCGCGCTGCGCGACCGCGAGTACGTGGACAGGTCGGTCGAGCTGGTGCGCAGGGAGCGGGAGAAGCTCTCCCGCGGACTCGACGCGCTGGGGCTCGCCCCGTTCCCGTCCCAGAGCAACTTCGTGCTGTTCCAGTGCCCAGTGCCCTCGTCCGAGGTGGTATCTCGCCTCGCGGCCAAGGGCGTCCTGATACGCGACTTCGGCAAGCAGCGGATGCTGGAGGACTGCGCTCGCACCACCGTGGGAACGGATGAGCTCAACACCATGCTGCTGTCCAAGCTGAAAGAGGTGATGGAGGAATGGTGACCATCCGCCGCTCGGTGAAGTATCCCGAGTCGACCGATTCTTACCGCATCGGCCAGCGCCCCCGCGTGAGGGTATCGATAGCCGATTACGGGGTCGGGAACCTGCATTCCATACGCAAGGCGCTGGAGCTAGCGGGGGCAAGGCCGGTGGTGGAGTCCAACATGCGCAACCTGCTGGACGCCGATGCGATCGTCTTTCCCGGGGTCGGCGCCTTCGACGCCGCCATGAGCAAGCTGGACCGCTACCGCGACATCATCCTGGATCGACTCATGGCCGGAACACCGTGCCTGGGCATATGCATCGGAGCGCAGATCCTGTTCGAAGGCAGCGATGAGGGCGACATGCCCGGCATCGGCCTGATCAAGGGGCGCGTGGTCCGCTTGTCGGCCAAGAGGGTCCCTCACATGGGATGGAACGAGGTCCGCTCCGATGACGGGATGTTCGCCGGCGTGCCGTCCCCATACTTCTACTTCGCCCACTCCTACTGCGGCCGGCCCGAGGAGGATGTTACGATGGGCATCACCGACTACGAGGGGGAGTTCCCCTCGGTGTTCAGGAAAAAGAACGTGCTGGGAGTGCAGTTCCACCCGGAGAAGAGCAGCGCGTCGGGAGCCACTTTCCTGCGCAACTACGTGAAATATCTGGAGGAGAAGCTATGATAGTCATTCCGGCGGTTGACATACTGGGCGGGAAGGTCGTCACCCTGGTGGGAGGAAAGCCAGGCACCGAGAAGGTGTCCCTCCCCAACCCCCGGGAGGTCGCGCTCGACTGGGAGCAGAAGGGAGCGCCCATGATCCACCTGGTCGACCTCGACTCGGCCATGGACCGCGGGGACAACTTCGACGCCATCACCTCCATCCTGGCCAAGGTCAAGGTGCCGGTCCAGATCGGAGGCGGCATCCGCACCACGGAGAAGGCGGAGACGCTGCTCAATCTCGGCGCCTCGAGAGTGGTGGTGGGCACCAAGGCGGTGACCGACCCTGACTGGCTCGAAGAGCTGGCGCTCTCCAACCGCCACAAGATCGTGCTCGCGCTGGACCTCAAGGACGGCAAGGTGCAGGTCAAGGGCTGGAGGGAGAGTTCCTCACGAAGCGTGAAGGACATCCTCGACCGCACCGAGGGGCTTCCGCTGGCCGGCGTGCTGCACACCAACATCAACGTGGAGGGCCAGGCGGCAGGCATCGACGCCGACAGCCTGGCAGAGTTCGTGGCCATGTGCCCCCACCCCGTCATAGCGTCGGGTGGCATCACCACCGCCGACGACCTGAGAAAGTTGGAGGAGATCGGAGCGAGCTCGGCCATCGTGGGCCTGGCGCTCTACGCCGGCACCATCGGCCCGGAAGTATGGAGTGTGAAGGAATGAGGGAATCAAAGATCGTTCGGAGGACCAGGGAGACGGACATCACGCTGCAACTGAACATCGACGGTTCCGGGCATGCCGAGATCGAGACCGACGAGCAGTTCCTCCGCCACATGCTGGACACGCTCACCCGCTACGGCGGCTTCGACCTGCAGCTGAAGGCCTCCGGCGACAACGACCACCACCTGGTCGAGGACGTGGCCATCGCCCTGGGCACCGCGTTCAGGGAAGCGCTGGGGGACGCCCCGGTGGAGCGCATCGCTTCCGCCATGGTACCCATGGACGATGCCCTGGTGACGGCAGCAGTGGACATCATCGATCGACCTTACTGCGACGTCGATTGCCCGGACATGCTGTACACCCACTTCTTCCGCTCCTTCGCCATGTCCTCCGGGATCACGCTGCACGGCATGGTCCACCGCGGGATGGACGATCACCACATCATCGAAGCGACGTTCAAGGCGGTGGGCACCGCGCTGCGAAGGGCCGTTGTTCCCAGGAAGAGCGTCCTGAGCACCAAGGACGCGGTGTCGCTTCGGAGGGAGTGATCATGCTGACGAAGCGGATCATCCCCTGCCTCGACGTGACCGATGGAAAGGTGGTCAAGGGAGTGAAGTTCGAGAACCTTGAGGGCATCGGATACCCGCCCGAGCTGGCCCAGGCGTACGAGAAGCAGGGCGCCGACGAGATCGTGTTCCTGGACATCACCGCCTCAGTGGACGCGCGGAAGACGCTGCTCGAATCGGTGGAAAGGACGGCGGAGAAGCTGTTCGTCCCGCTGACGGTGGGCGGCGGCATACGTTCCGTGGAGGACATGCGCACCGCCCTGAAGGCCGGCGCGGACAAGGTGTCTGTCAACTCCGCCGCCATAGCCTCTCCGGAGCTGATCGGCGAGTGCGCCTGGGAGTTCGGCAAGCAGTGCGTGGTGGTGGCGATAGACGCCAAGCGCGAAGGGGACAAATGGATGGTGCACACCCACGGCGGTCGGCGCAGGACCGAGCTTGACGCCGTGTCCTGGGCCGGAGAGGCCGAGGACCTCGGGGCCGGAGAGCTGCTGCTGACCAGCATGGACGCCGACGGCACCGCCGCAGGCTACGATATCGAGCTGACCGCTGCCGTGGCAGACGCGGTAAGCATCCCGGTGATTGCGTCAGGCGGCTGCGGGGGGCCTGAGCACATGTACGAGGTGTTCCAGCAGACCAGCGCGTCCGCCGCCCTGGCCGCGTCCATCTTCCATTACGGGACCTGGACGGTGGCGCAGGTGAAGGAATACCTCCGCGACCGAGGGGTGGTGGTAAGATGACCGATCTGAAGTACAATGACGACGGCCTCATTCCGGTCATCGTGCAGGACTCCGAGACCAACGAGGTGCTGATGCTGGCGTATGCGAACGAAGAAGCGTACGGCAAGATGCTGGAGACCGGGAGGACGCACTTCTACTCGAGGTCGCGGCAGAAGCTGTGGATGAAGGGCGAGGAGTCCGGGCACTTCCAGGACATCGTGTCCATCCAGACCGACTGCGACGCCGACACGCTGCTGGTCCGTGTCCGCCAGACCGGCAATGCTTGCCACCTCGAAAGGCCGTCCTGCTTCGACGAGGTGCTGCACGGCGACCTCTCGGGAACGGCGACCATCATACCGGAGCTTAGAAGGATCATCCGCGACCGGAAGGAGCACCCGGTCGAAGGCAGCTACACCAACAAGCTGCTGTCCGATGAGGACAAGGTGCTCAAGAAGGTGGTCGAGGAAGCGGGAGAGCTGGCCATCGCCGGGAAGGGGAACGACAGGCAGTCGCAGATCTGGGAGGCGGCCGACCTGATCTATCACCAGATGGTGCTGTTCGAATACCTCGGCCTCCCGATGGACGAAGTGTACCGCAAGCTGGACCTCAGGCATAAGGGGGGCAAGTGATGAGGATCGACCTGCACACCCACACCCTGCTGAGCGACGGCGCATTGCTGCCGATAGAGCTGGCCAGGAGAGCAGCGGTCATGGAGCACGAGGCCATCGCGTTCACGGATCACGCATCGATGAGCAACATCGAGCGCGTCATACGGGAAGCGAAGAAGGACGCCGAGCTTGCCTCCGAGTGGGGCATCGAGGTCCTGGCAGGATGCGAGCTGACGCACATCCCGGCAGCCAAGATGGACAGCATGGTCGCAGCGGCTCGGCGGGCGGGCGCGGAGATCATAGTCGTTCATGGAGAGACCGTCTCGGAGCCGGTTGAGAAGGGAACCAACCATGCGGCGGTCAACAACCCTGACGTCGACATCCTCGCTCACCCGGGCTTCATCACGCTGGAGGACGCGCAGGCGGCCGCCGACAACGGCGTGGTGCTCGAGATCACCTCGAGGCCGTCGCATGGTATCACCAACGGCCACGTGGCCGCGGTCGCCCGGAAGGTTGATGCCAGGATGGTGGTGAACACCGACACACACGCCCCGGGCGATCTGATCACCGTGGAGAGGGCGATGCTGGTCGCCATGGGCGCCGGCCTGAGCAGGGAAGAGGCGGAGCTGTGCGTGAACCGCATGCCGAGGGACATCATCCGGAGGATCCGCGGCCGATGAAGGTCCTCAAGTTCGGAGGCAGTTCGCTGAAGGACGGCCCATCCATGAGAAGAGTGGGCGCCATAGTGGCGGCCGACGGCGAAGGGAAGGTGATCGTGGTCTCGGCCATACAGGGCATCACCGATTCGCTTCTCGCGTTCATGTCCCAGGTCCGCCGGGAGGAGGACGTTCAGCGCTTCGTCCGCGAACTCCGAGACCGCCATCTGCAGATCCTTGCCGATGTGGCCGGCTCGATGGACGTCAAGCAGCAGGCCGTCCATATGCTGAGCGACAAGCTGGTGCGGCTGGAGCGGGTGCTGTACGGCATCATCTACCTGGAGGAGCTGACGCCGAGGACCAGGGACCTGGTGCAGTCGTTCGGGGAGCGCATGAGCGTCATCGTGCTCTCGGCCATGCTGCAGGACATCGGCGTGAACGCCGTCCCGGTGGAGGCGGACGAACTGGGCATCATCACCGACGGCCAGTTCGGCTCGGCCACCGTGGACATGGAGACGACGAGGCGCAACGTGGCGCCACGCATCAAGGATATGTTGGAGCGTCAGGAGGTGCCGGTCATCACCGGCTTCTTCGGCAAGACCCCCGAGGGCTTCATCACCCTGTTCGGAAGGAACGGCACCGACTATTCCGCTTCGGTCATCGCCAACGCCACCGACGCCGACTCGCTGGAGATCTGGAAGGACGTGGACGGATTCATGTCCGCCGATCCCAAGGTGGTGCCGGAGGCCGTTCCGATCCCCGCCCTCAGCTATGAGGAGGCGGCCGAGCTGTCCTACTTCGGGGCCAAGGTGCTTCACCCCAGGACGGTCGAGCCGGCCAAGGCCAGGGGGACCGTGGTCAGGGTGAGGAACGTCTTCAAGCCCGAGTACGAGGGCACCGCCATCGGCGACACCGCCGTGAAGGGCGCCAAGATCATCAAGTCCATCTCAAGCATGCCGAACATGGCCATGGTCAAGGCCTACGGCCCGGGACTGGGGTCCAGGAGCGGCGTGCTGTCCGAGATGTCGGTGCTGCTGTCCGAGGCGGGCATCAACGTCTACTCCGCGGCTACGTCGCAGACATGCATCTCCCTTTTGATCGAGGAGCGGGACCTGCCGTTCGCCGAGAGGGTGTTGGCCAAGGCGAGGCGCAGCGTGGTGGATCGCATCGAGACGGTCCGAGGCATCGCCCTGCTGTGCCTGGTGGGCGAGGGGCTGGGGCAGAAGGTCGGAATGGCGGGAAGTGTGTTCAGCATCGTGGCCGCCAACGACGTCAACATCAGCCTGATCTCGGCCGGAGCATCTACCACCGCGCTAACCTTCACCGTCAGGAAAGAGGACCTTGACCGCACCACCAGGATCATCCACCATGAGCTCTTCTCCGAGTGACGGGCATCGCGTCGCATTCCAAGGGGAAAGGGGAGCGTTCTCCGAGGACGCCGCGGCCAGCTATTTCGGCGACGCCACGACGCTGCCGTGCCCTGACTTCGACAGCGTGTTCCGCGCCGTGAACGAAGGCGTGGCGGACAGGGCAGTGGTGCCCGTAGAGAACTCACTGGAGGGCAGCGTCACCGCGGTGAACGACCTCCTGCTGGAGAACGACCTGATCATCACTGGGGAGGTTTTCGTGAAGGTGGTCCACTGTCTCATCGGCCAGCCCGGAGCCTCGTTGGCCGACGTCCGGCGGGTGTATTCCCACCCGCAGGCGCTAGGGCAGTGCCGACGCTTCCTATCGAAGCATCCGAAATGGGAGAAGGTGCCGTCGTTCGATACTGCCGGCAGCGTTCGGATGGTGCGCGACCGCGGCCTCGGGGAGGAGGCGGCGATCGCGTCCCGCCGAGCCGCCGAAGTCTACGGCATGAACGTCCTGCTGGAGGGCATCCAGGACGGCGACGATAATCGGACCAGGTTCTTCGTCCTGCAAAAGGTCTCGCGGCTCGCCGAGGGGGACAAGACCTCGCTGGTGTTCGCCACCCGGAGCAGCCCGGGGGCGCTGTACGAGGCATTGGGATGCTTCGCCTCTCGGGGCATCAACATGACCAAGGTGGAGTCGCGCCCGAGGAAGGGGCGCGCCTGGGAGTACGTGTTCTTCGTCGACATCGACGGCCACGCCGACGATCCCACCGTGGCCGCGGCCCTGGCCGAACTTGTCCGAAGAGCGGCATTCGTCAAGGTGCTCGGTTCATATCCCAGGGCATCGCTCAATGGGGCTGCGGCATCACGGGACTGAACGGTCAAGCGCCCTGCTGATCGATGCCAGTCCCTCAGCCAGTTGCCGGGGGGAGCATGAGAACGTTATTCGTATGTGACCAGGTGCTCCCCAGTACCGCCCGGGTCCGACCGCGATGCCATCGCTCAGAAGTTCCTCGCTGAATGCCAGATCGTCGATGCCGGCGGGCAGCTGAAGCAGCGCCATGAGCGCGCCGTCCGGCATGGGGCAGGAGATGCGCTCTTCCCCCTGCAGCCACTCGTACAGCACCGGGATGTTCTTCGACGCCTTCCTCAGCACCCGTTCGCGGAACCATGCCTGGCGCCGCACCGCCTCCGCGGCCAGGGCGAGGTTGCGCGGCGGGAGGCGGTATGATGATAGGAGCCTCGCCTGCTCGATTCGACGCGCCGTCTCCTCCGGGCCGATCAACCATCCTATGCGCAGGCCTCGAAGTCCGTTCAGCTTGGTGACGCTGGACACCGAGCACGCTGACTCGCCGAGAGTGAACGCCGGGGACGTGGGCATGCTGTAGCTCATCTCCCGGTATACCTCGTCCACCAGCACCTGGATGCCGTGGCGCTCCGCTTCCTCCACGACCTCGGAGAGCTCGTCATCGCCCATCTGGGCGGCGGAGGGGTTGTGTAGATTGGTAAGAACGAGAGCCATGGCGCCCCTGCGCCGCGCTTCGTCCAGATCGCCCTCGTGGAGCAGGAAGTCCCGGTCGGGGTCCCGCCGGACCGCCGCGGTGCGGCATACCATGTCGGCCTGCTGCCGGATAGGCATGAACGTTGGCTCTTCCACCGCCACCAGATCGTCCGGGCCGGCCGCGGTCAGCAGGAAGAGGAAATCGGCGTGCTGCGCCCCCGCCGTCAGGGCTATTCGCTCGCGCTCCACGCCGTAATGCGCCGACAGCGCTTCCCGCAGCGCTTCCTCGCACTCCGCCTCATCGTTCTGGTCCGGAGCATCGAGCTCCTTCCACCACCGCTCGCCGTAGGGCGGCGGCGCTCCGCTGCTGTCCAGCGATATGCCGGCGCCCCGGGCCTGGCAGTGAAGGGCCCACTCCTCCAGCGGATCGGCGGCAGGCCGCATCAACGACCCCTGATCAGCTCCCCGATGGTGCGGAATTCTCCCGCCCAATAGATGAGGGTGCGTTCGCGGTCGTATCCCTCCGCGACATGGGCCGAGAGTATCTCGCCGATGAACCAGGTGTGGTCGCCGGTGTCGACGGTCTGCACCTTCCGGCATTCGAGCGAGACGGGGCACTCCTCGAGGGTCGGGGTCCCCACTTTCATGCCTGGAATCGCGGTCAGGCCGGTCTCCTCGAGCTTATCGACCTCCTTCCCGGACTTTTCCCCGCAGAACAGCGTCTCCTCGACCAGCTCCTTGCAAGGAAGGTTCACCGTGAAGTCGGGGGAGCGGTGCAGGAGCTCATGGCTGTAACGGCAGGGCGAGATGCCTATGCCAACGAGAGGAGGATTGAAAGAGAATATGTGGACCAATGATACCGCAATTATGTTCTTCTCCTCTTTTCCGACGACCACCAGTGCTATCGGGAAGGAGGGGAACGTCCTGATCGCGCGGACTGGGTTCATTTCAGGCTTGTTCGACATGCTCTCGACGGTGGATGCCAGGTTTCGGTGATAAATCCTCGCTTACTTGTTTCGTCAAATTAATATCCATAGGCCGGGATGGGGTAGCATGGCTCCGCGCATAGGCATCATCGGCGGCACTGGCGTTTACGATCCGAAAAACTTCGATATCAAGGAGAGGGTGATTCTCTCCACCCCTTACGGCGCGCCCTCGGACGCGGTCCTGGTGGGCGAGATGAACGGGGTGGAGGTCGCGTTCCTGTCCCGCCATGGCAGCGGGCACGTGTACCCTCCGCACCGCATCAACTACCGCGCGAACATCTGGGCAATGAAGCATTTGGGCGTTGAAAGGATCATCTCGCCCTGCGCGGTGGGCTCCCTGCAGGAGAAGTACCATCCCGGAGAGCTCGTCATCGTGGACCAGTTCATCGACCTCACCAAGGGCCGCGAGTACACCTTCTTCGATGGTGCGAAGACCGTCCACATCTCCACCGCCGACCCGTTCTGCAAGGAGATGAACTCCCTCTTCGCGACCGAGGCCAAGCGCCTGGGCCTATCGTTCCACGAGGGCGGCACCTACATGTGCATCGAGGGCCCCCGGTTCTCCACCAGGGCCGAATCGCGCATGTTCCGCAGCTTCGCCGACATCATCGGGATGACGTTGGCTCCCGAATGCCAGCTGGCCAGGGAGGCCGAGATCTGCTATACCTCGCTCGCCACCATCACCGACTACGACGTGTGGGCCGACGAGCCGGTGGACACCGCCACCGTGCTGAGGACCATGGCGGAGAGCATCGACAGGGTCCGGGAGCTCATCGCCGCCACGCTGGACAAGATCCCCGCGGAGAGGAACGCATGCGATTGCCCGAACGCCCTGAAGGAAGCGGGGGCCTGAGCGCCCTCGCGCTCTGAGCGGGGCGGGCGATGGCGGCGGCGCGGTCCCTAAAGACCTTCGCTCAGTCCTTCTCGTTCAGCTTGCCGCGGTATCCAGCAGCGTCCAGGAGGCCCTCGTACTCCGAGGGGTCGTCCATCTTGATGACCGCGACCCATCCATCCCCGTAGGGCGACTCGTTGAACTTCTGGGGAGCGTCCTCCAGCTCCGCGTTCACCTCGACGATCTCGCCGCCGACCGGCGCGCTTATGGCGGCGACAGTCTTGACGCTCTCCACCTGGCCGATCACATCGCCCCGGCGGACCTTGGTTCCTACCTTGGACAGTTCCACGAACACGATGTCGGTGAGCTGGTGCTGCGCATGATCGGTGATGCCCACCCGGGCGTTACCGTCCTCGGCCTTGGCCCATTCGTCGTTGTTCGTATATCTGAGATCGTCCCTGACTTCACTGTTGTCGGCCATGCTCTACCTTGACGGCGTTCATCACATCCCGGATATTTAACCGGTTCCCGAATATGTGTTCTTACACAGGAAAAGGTATTATAACCATCTGGCGTTGAAACGGCCGATGAGGATCGTCGTGCGCGGCGTAGTGCAGGGAGTGGGCTTCCGGCCGACGGTGCACCGCATCGCGACCTCCATGGACCTCAACGGGTGGGTCCAGAACAACGGCTCCAACGTGGTCATCGTCGTCGATCGCGATGCCGATGCGTTCGTCCAGAGGCTTCGCGACGAACTGCCGCCCCTCGCCCGCCTCGATTCCGTCGAGGTCCTGGAAAGCGACGAGGAGACAGGTATTGGATTCCGCATCGTTCCCAGCTCGGCCGGGCAGCGGGGGGTCGGCATCCCGAACGACTCGGCGATGTGCGACGACTGCCAGAGAGAGATGTTCTCTCCAGGCGGACGGCGCTACCTCTATCCGTTCACCAACTGCACCAACTGCGGGGCCAGGTTCACCATCATCGATGACCTGCCATACGACCGCGCCGAGACGTCCATGAACGACTTCCCGATGTGCCCCGACTGCCGCAACGAGTACGACGACCCGACCGCCCGGAGGTTCCACCACCAGACGATCTGCTGCCCCCGGTGCGGGCCCGAATACTACGTTCTGGACGGGCGGGGGAAGCGCATCGCTTGCAACGATCCGGTGGCGTATTTCGCGGAGCAGCTGGACCGAGGGATCATCGGCGTCGCCAAGAGCTGGGGGGGCATGCATATATGTTGTTCGCTCCCGACGTTGCCGAGGCTGAGGGGGTGGTACCACCGGAAGCAGAAGCCATTCGCGGTGATGGTGCGCGATCTCGATGCGGTGCGAAGGTACGGTCGGCCTGACGCCCATGAGGTGGAACTGCTGACCTCGCCGCATCGGCCTGTCGTTCTCGTTCCCCGTAGCGAGGAGGCCGTTGACGAGACCATATCCCCGGGCCTCGGCAACGTGGGCCTGTTCCTACCGTTCACGGAGATGCAACATCTGCTGTTCTACCATTTCAAGGGCGACGCGCTGGTGATGACCTCGGCCAACATTCCCGGTGAGCCAATGGTCCTGAGGGACAGCGACGCCCTGGACCTGAAGGCCGAACTGTACCTGCTGCACAATAGGGATATCGTCAACCGCTGTGACGACTCGGTAGTGCGTTCGTTCGGCCGGAACACCTTCTTCCTTCGCAAGTCGCGGGGGCACGTGCCATCCCCCATCGAGATCGGCCTGAAGGGTCAGGCGGTGGGGGTGGGCGCGCAGGAGAACCTGGTGGGAGCGGTGATCAAGGACGGGCGGTTGTTCACCACCCAGTACATCGGGGACGGCAACTCGCTGAGGGTGGTCGATTTCCTCGAGGCGTCCATAGGGCACTTCCGCCGGCTGCTCGGCATCGAGGAGCTGGACGCGGTCGGCATGGACATGCATCCCGGTTACTCGAACCGCAAGATGGCCAAGGAGATGGCGTACCGCGCGGGGGCGGAGCTAGTGGAGGTGCAACACCACTGGGCCCACGCCGCCGCGCTGATGGTGGACGCCGGGATCGACGAGACGATATGCCTGACGTTGGACGGCACCGGCTACGGCGCCGACGGCCAGGCCTGGGGCGGGGAGGTGCTGCATGCCACCTTCGACGACTACGAGAGAGTGGCCCACCTCGAAGGATTCCCCCTGCTGGGCGGCGAAAGGGCGGTGCGGGACCCCCGCCGCCTGGTGTTCGCCCTGGCCGCAAAGGCCGATCTGCCTCTGCCGTACTTCGAGGGTCGGGACGCCGAGGTGCTATTGAAGCTGATGGACCGGAGCCCGATCACCACAGGCTTCGGCCGGGTCCTGGACGCGGTGTCCTGCTTCCTCGAGGTGTGCCAGGAAAGAACGTACGACGGCGAGCCGGCGATGAAGCTGGAGCCGTTCCAGGCAAGGGGCAAGCGAGCGGTCCCGATGATCGCCGAGCTCCGCTCGGGCGTGGTCGGCACGGTGGACCTGTTCCGACAGCTGGTCGATGCCAAGGGAACGAAGGAAGACCTGGCGCACTCATTCACCGCCGCCCTGCTGGAGCCGCTGGTCGATGCCGCGGCCGACGCCGCGGCCGATAACGGGATCGGCAGCATCGGCCTCACCGGAGGAGTGTCGTACAATACCACCGTATGCGCTCTGGTGAAGGAAATGACTGAAAAAAGGGGCTTCGGATTCGTTTGCCCCGACCGCCTGCCCAACGGGGACGGCTGCGTCTCCAGCGGACAGGCGGCGGTGGCCCTGAGAAAGGTGAGAGGCTAAGGTTTCAGCGGCTGCCGTCGACCAGCAGCGGCAGGGGCTTGTCGAACCACTTGGCGGAGCCGAGGTCCTTCACGCACTTCCCCAGGCAGGCGCCTTCCTTCGGGGAGGGGGCGATGGACCACTTCTCATCCTCGCGCTGTAGCCACAGGGTGGCACCGGGGAAGCCCTTCTCGGGGACCCACTTCTCCGCCACGATCTTCTCCTCTTCCTCGTCCTGGTGCTCGGCCAGCAGACGGCCGACCGCGGAAGCGAGTTCGTGAACGTCGCTGAGGTCGCCCTGCACGAACTGCAGGTCGAGCAGGAACTCGTAGAGCTGCCGGAGGCGGACGCCATCCTGGACCTTATAGGAGCCTCGCCGGACGTCCTCGAGGAGGCGCTGGGTCGAGGACCCGAGGGCCTGGTATTTCTTTGCAAGCGAAAGGAACTCATCGGTTGTTATGTTCATTTTGATTCTCCATCCCTTTAGGCGATTGTTGTCCCTCAATTTGCCCGGCTCTCTTCAAATAGGTTCTACCCTGATTATCAATCGCGAGTTCAGTGAATTATGAAGATGCCATAATGATGTGGATGGGAATTTTTGATTAAATCCTGAAGAAAAAAATGACCGCCTGACCGTGTATTTCTGGGGGCCGGCAGGGCAACTGATTCCTAGAATCAATGACAAGGGGATACGTCGCCCCGCCGGCCCTTGCCAGCACTTTCTGATGGAACTCGATGCGAACGACGCGGCCCTGAGGGCACGAGGCCGGCGGGCGCCGATGGTCCAGACCAGCTGCTCCATTCACTTGAAATCGTTATCCTTGTCAACAGCCGTATCCGCTGCCTGATTATCTACCTTATGCTCCCTCCCTATGTTCCAGCAATCCTAGAAGGACGGCGGCGCTGCTCCTCTCCGGGTCCCGGGCCGCGATGATCAGTGTGACATCGCCGCGGGCGGCCAGAGCGGAAAGCCGCTCGACGAGTTGGTTGCCGTCGAGCTCCTTGAGGTATCGTTGCTTGAACTCCTCCCATTTTGATACATCATGCGAATACCATTTCCGAAGCTCGGGCGACGGGGCGATCTCCTTGCACCAGCGGTCCACCGCGGCCTTCTCCTTGCTGACCCCGCGCGGCCACAGGCGCTCCACCAGCACCCTGATCCCGTCGTCCGGGGATGGCTTCTCGTACACCCTCTTGATCCTGATCACGCACATGCATCGGTCCCGGGACGATATCTGCTTTTTCACAGAACGACGCCAGGAGGCGCCCCCGCGGCGGTCGTTCCCGGAACAATATGATTGTTAAGTAAGGTTTATTAGACGGTCTTTATATTCCAGGGCAAGAAACTGGTGGGTTGGTCCTTGAACAATCTGATAATACTGCTGGACGGGGCCGCGGACGATGACATCCCCGAGTTCGGAGGCCGCACTCCGCTGGCGTCATTCGAGAAACCCTTCATGGACATGGTGGCAAGCAATGGCTGCATAGGCTGGACCGAGGGGCGAGAATACACTCATCTGTACCTCCTTGAACTTCTGACCGGGCAGCCGCTCAACACGCCCCGCGGGCTGGTGGAAGCAGTGGGCCTGGGAGTTCCCGTGGACCCCCATCAGGTCGCCTACAGGTTCTCGCCCGCCTACATGTACGAATCAAAGGTCGACTGGGCATATCGTGTCACTCCGGAGCTCAGCTCCTCGCTGCAGGACGCCATGGTCCGCAGCCTGGACATGCTTGGGGACCTCAATCCCCGCCTGTACTTCTACGAGGACGGAAGGGGAGTGATGACCGTCGATACCGATGAGGTGGTGCCGTTCCCCATGCCCCCTGCGCCGGTTAGCGATCCAGCGTTCCCGATGCATCATTTCGACGACTACATACGCAAGGTGGCGTCGGAGATGGACGGCCTGACCGTGATACCGTGGGGAGGCGGCTCGCTCTCCAAGCTAGGCGGGCACAAGGTCATCCCGGAAGCAAGGAACATGGTCATGATCTCCAAGAGCCCTTCGGCGCTGGGGGTCGGAGGCCTTCTCAACATCCGCCGCGACGTGGTGGACAACATGTGGAGCGGGTTCCAGGAGGCGTTCCGCCTGCTGCGCTCGGGCGACGTGTTCATGCATGTTGAGGAAACCGACGACATCAGTCACCGCCGCGCTCCGGACCAGAAGGTCAGCGTGCTCAAGGAGGTCGACGACCTGCTCGTGGAGAACCTTGATCGCCTGCTCGGCCACCGCGTCTCCTTCATCGTCGATCACGGAACCTCCTCGCTCAGCGGTCAGCATCTCCGCATGAACGTACCGTTCGCCGTATCGGAGGTGGTGGAGCCTTCAGAGCCGACCGTCCGATTCTGTGAGAACACCTACCGCCACGTCCCCCTCGGAGAGCTGGCTAAGGCTCTTCTCTCGCACTCGCCCCCATCCTGATAGTGTATAAATAGGGCCAGGCTCATGTCGTTGGATAATACATCCAACTAGGATGAGGCGCAAACTATGACGTTCAAAGTACCAGAGGATATAGTGCTCTGCCTGAACGAGGCTGGCGGCAAGGCATTTCTGGAGAGGATCTGGAACAGGAAAGCGGCTTACAGCTGTGTCATAGGCAACACCGAGACGGCCAAGATCCCGGGCGTATCCGCAGCCGGTGCGAACCCGGATGCCACCGACTTCACTCCCGCCGCGGACATGGAGCTGCTGTACTTCGGCCGCTGCAAGTGCATCGACGGCGTGCCGATCACACCGGACGGCATTCCGACCCCGGGCATCATCACTATGTCGGCGCTCAAGCTGGCTCCCATGCCGGTGTTCATTGTCAACGGGGGCGTCAGGGTAAGGCCCCACACCCCCTACGTCGAAGTGGATGGCACGGCCGGAGATGATATACGCACAGGGAAGGCGGTCAAGGGCGCGGAGAAGGCGTACGACCGCGCAGTGGTGGCCGGCAAACAGCTGGCCCGGACGGTCGATTATTTGGTGGTCGGCGAGTCGATACCAGGCGGCACCACCACCGCGCTTGGCGTCCTTACCGCGATGGGCTACAATGCCAACGGAAAGGTGGCAAGCACCTTCCCCGTGAACCCTCATGATCTCAAGGCCAAGGTGGTCGCCGAAGGCCTCAAGGCCTGTGGATGCAGCCCCGGCATGCTGAAGAACGATGCCATGGCCGCCGTGCAGGCCGTCGGCGATCCGATGATGGCGCCGGCGGCCGGCCTGATCGCCGGAGCGGCGGAGAGCATCCCGGTCCTGATGGCCGGGGGCACACAGATGGCCGCCGTGCTTGCGATCATCAAGTCCATGGACGATACCGTCATGGACAACCTCGCTCTCGGCACGACCAGGTGGATAACCGAGGACAAGGCCTCCGACCTGAGGGACCTGGTCCGCCAAATCGGCAACGTTCCGGTGCTGTCGGCCAAACTGAACTTCTCCCTGTCCCGATACGACGGCCTCAAGATCTTCGAGACCGGCCTGGTGAAGGAGGGCGTGGGCGCGGGCGGCTCGACCATCGCCGCCATAGCGTCGTCCGGTGGCAAGGTCACCTGCCGCTCCATGCTGGACGAGATCGAGAAGAACTACGCCCGCCTGGTCTCGCGACGCTGACGATCTCGACCCGTTGGAGGGAGCCGCCCGCCTGGCAAACATAAACCGACCTCTGACGCGAAGCCACGTCGGGGGCCGATCTTCCATCCCAGAAGCCATCAGCCTTCAGGACTCCACCCCTGATCAGGTGGACCATTGGAACGACCCCGTCGAGCGTCACCTTGAGGTCTGCGGCCTGTGTCGCGACGGCGCCCATGACATCGCTCAGCATGGCTGCTTTGGAGTTCCACGCGGTTGTCTACGCCTTCGCATGCTGACGCTCGGGCATCGTCACCTGGACTTCCGGTTGGCCATGTAGGCTTGGGAGCGTAAGGCGTCCTCCGCGCATTGTCCACGACCTATCCCCTTGGCCATGACATTCATCCAGGGAGAGATGTGAGTGAAGTACCTGTGAAGCCCGGTGCAGAGATAGTTCAGTCCAGGGGTTCCGTCAGGCGCCCGGACGAACCGATTCCGGGGGCACTCCCCGCGACAGGCGAACAGGACGTCGCACCGCCGGCAAGCATCGGGCAAACGGGCCTTCTCCCTCCCGAACCGGGATTGCCGCTCGGACCGCACCATTTCGGCGAGCCCGTCCTCGCAGATGCTGCCCAACCGGTGTTCAGGATACACATAATGGTCACATGAGTAGACGCTTCCGTCGTGCTCTATCGCCAGGGACCCGCCGCATGTTTCCGCGAACGTGCACGCCGGCGAGGGCATCCCCAGCCAAGCCCCCAGCGCCGCCTCGAAGTTGATCACGAACACCCTTCCCACGTCCCTCCTGACCCATTCGTCGAAAACGGCGATCAGGAACTCGCCATAGTCCCCCGGGTCCACCGACCACTCCGTAACGAAGGAGCCTTCGGGCCCTGGCCGAGCGCCCGGCCCGTGGACGAACGGCATCTCCTCCTCGCTCCAACCTTGAGGGGGCGTGTCCTCAAAGCCGTTCGGTTCGACGCAGGGAATGAACTGCATGTACCTTGAGCCGATGACGTTGCGAAGGAACCGATACACCTGGAGGGGGCGGCGGGAGTTCGCCCGGTTGACCACGGTAAGGGTGTTGAAGTCCACGCAGTGCCTGGTGAGGAGCCGGGACGCTTGGATAACCTTGGCAGAGGTCGGGTTTCCCCGCTTGTCTTGTCGATAGACATCATGCAGCGAGCTGGGGCCGTCGACGCTCAGGCCGACCAGGAAGCCGTGGTCATGCAAGAACTCGGCCCAGTCGTCGTCCAGCAGGGTCCCGTTGGTCTGGAGGGTGTTCTCGACGGTCTGCCCTGGCCGGCGATACCGCTCCTGGAGCTCCAGAGCCTTGCGGAAGAAGTCCACTCCCATCAGAGTGGGCTCGCCGCCCTGCCATGCGAAGGTGATGACGCCACAGTCCTGCGATCTCATGTATTGACGGATGAACGCCTCGAGGGTCTCATCGGTCATTCTCAGGTCCCCGGGGGGCATCATCCTCGCCTTTGACGTATAGTAGCAGTACCGGCAAGCGAGGTTGCAGGTCGGACCGCAGGGCTTTATCATCACTTGGTAAGCGGCCATGAGCTGGACTCCCCTGACCATCTCAGTTCACCTAGCGCTATCTACTATGGCGTGAGATATTTAACAGGGGGAGCCGCGGGCTCCGCTGTTCTTCCCGGATTCGGGCAGATGACCGCGACGCGTAGGCCGGGCAAGAGGGCGAGGGCTCATTGATACGTCGGGGTGGGACGACGAGCCTACCGCGTTCGCTCGGTCCGCCCCTCGGGCATCAGTTCCGCCCATGGCGTGGAACAACGGCCGCTTTCCGCAAATGCTCACACAACCCTTTTTCCTTGCAGCCTTCGCATGCTATTTCCGCTAGGCCTGCAACGCCCGCATGAAGGTCTGGGCAAGAGGTGGAAGGGATGAATGAACCGTTCAAGGGCACCATCAACGTGGACATCCGCGACTCTGTCCCAGATTGGGGAAGATACGAGCAGCCAAGGGCCCCGAAGGGCTCTCCCAACATACTGTTCATCGTGTGGGACGACGTCGGCTTCGGGACCATGGAGCCGTTCGGCGGGAGCATCGAGGCCCCGACCATGAAGCGGCTGGCAGAGGGGGGGCTTCGCTACGCTCAGTTCCATACCACCGCTCTATGCTCACCGACCAGAGCGTGCCTGCTCACCGGGCGCAACCACACCACGGTAGGTATGGCCTGCATCGAGGAGGCGACAACGGGGTTCCCGGGCTCGAACGGTCGGATCCCCCAGGAGACGGCCACGCTGGCCGAGGTGCTGGTGGAGAGGGGGTACAATACCTATGCCGTCGGTAAGTGGCACCTCGTGCCGGAGGAGGAGGGCAACATGGCCTCCTCCAAACGTAACTGGCCTAACGGGAGGGGGTTCGAGCGGTTCTACGGCTTCCTCGGGGGTGAGACCAACCAGTGGTATCCTGACCTCGTGTATGACAACCACATGATCGAACCCCCGGCCACGCCGGCCGAAGGGTATCACCTGAGCAAGGACCTCGCGGAGCAGGCCATCAAGATGATCCGGGATTCCAAGCAGATCTCCCCGGACAAGCCTTTCTTCATGTATTTCTGCCCAGGGTGCGCCCATGCCCCCCACCACGTGTGGAAGGAGTGGGCAGACAAGTATAAGGGAAAGTTCGACGACGGCTACGAGAAGTACCGGGAGGCGACCCTGGAGCGGCAGAAGAGCATGGGGCTGCTGCCTCTGGAGACCGAGCTTACCCCCATCAACCCGCTCATCGACGAGAAGGGGCCGGAAGGCCAAGGGTGGCCCATGCTAGACACTGTCCGACCGTGGGGCTCGCTGACCGACGACGAGAGGAGGCTCTTCGCCCGGATGGCCGAGGTGTATGCCGGTTTCGTAACCTATACCGACCAGCAGATCGGCCGGATCATCGACTACCTCGCCGAGTCGGGGCAACTTGAGAACACCATCGTCGTGGCGATGTCGGACAACGGCGCCAGCGGCGAGGGGGGACCCAACGGCTCAGTGAACGAGAACCTGTTCTTTAACGGGATCCCTGACGATATCGCGGCCAACCTGGAGATGATCGACGCGCTTGGCAGCGAGGCCACCTACAACCACTACCCGACCGGGTGGGCGACCGCCTTCTGCACCCCGTTCAAGCTGTTCAAGCGGTATGCGGCATGGAGCGGGGGGACCTGCGACATGCTGATCATCTCATGGCCCAAGGAGATAAAGGGGGGAGGGATCAGACATCAGTACCACCATGCGGTCGACATCGTGCCGACGGTCCTGGACTGCCTGGGAATATCCATGCCAAGGGAGGTCAAGGGCTACACCCAGTGGCCCCTGGAAGGGGTGAGCATGCGCTACACCTTCGACAACGCCGACGCCCCTACCCGGAAGGACCTTCAATACTACAGCATGCTGGGTAGCCGGGCTGTTTGGCGGGAGGGATGGAAGGCCTGCACCACCCATCCGACCCTCAGCGACTGGGGCCGTTTTGGCCAGGACCGGTGGCAACTGTACCAGACCGATGAGGACCGTTCGGAAGCGAGGGACCTGGCGGCCGAGCACTGGGAAAAGCTGGAGGATCTCAAGGCGCTCTGGTTCACCGCCGCGGGAAGATTCAACGGACTGCCGATCGATGATCGGACTCCGGTAGAAGTGCTGACCTCCCCACGCCCCCGGCCAGCCGAGGGGATGGAACGGTCCGTTTACTTTCCCGGGACCGAGCCCGTGCCCGAGGCGGTCGCTCCCATCATCATCAACCGCTCCTATAAGATCGGCGCTCTGGTGGACGTCCCGGCGGCAGGCTCTGAAGGCATCCTGTTCCAGGAGGGCACTCGTTTCGGCGGGCACGCACTGTACATCAAGGATGAACAACTGAAGTACACTTACAATTTTGTCGGGATGAGCACGACCACGATCACTTCCGGGGAGAAGGTCCCCCCAGGAGAGAACATCATCCTGGCAGCTACGTTCGACCGGGAGGGCGAGGAGCCCAAGGGAGTGGCTTTCGGGACGCTTACTCTATATTTCAACGATGAGAAAGTGGGCGAAGGCAAGATCAGGACCCAGCCCGGCCGGTTCGGTCTGGGCTCGTATTGCACGGTAGGCCGCGGTTACGGGTCAGGAGTGACTACGGACCTTCCGGGAAGGCCTCCCTGGGAATTCACGGGGACCGTCAAGAGGGTCACCATCGACCTCTCCGGCCGGCAGTATCTGGATCTGGAGAAGGAGGCCAGGGCGGTCCTGGCCCGGCTGTAAGGTGGCGCAATGACATCTCGCCGTTCTCCAGACCTGGGCGTGCTGCCCAGTGACCCCGGAAGGCACGCCGACGGCCCGTTCCTGGAACGGGCCGTCTGTCTTCCTACGACAGACCGCCATGCCCGGCCACCTTCAGCAATTATAATATATCGGTCCCCGACGTCGAACTACATTGGTAACCGATCTTCCGTCCGAGGAGGGGCCGCAGAACGCTCTGGTGGCCCAGGGATGAGTGGAGGGATCTCATGACATCTCAAACAACGACCGAAGTCGTTCAGCCACACACACGGGACATGCTCGACGGCAGGCATCTCCTGCCCGGCGAGAAGGTGATATGGGAGAGCAGACCGGCCTGGGTGACGGTGCTGCTCAGGCCCCTCATCATGATCGTCCTGGCGCTCGTATTCGCCGCCATCGTCTTGACCTATAACGGTAGCCTCGCATATCTGGTCGCCGCCATCGTCCTCGCAGCCCTGATGATACCGTTCGACCGGAGGTTCGGCGTTCCCGCGGCCATTGCAGGTCTGATCATTGCCCTGCTCGTATCCCTCGACCGCTCCTGGGGCGTGCTGGTCTTCATCCCAGTGGTACTGGGGGCGCTGCCCCTCATCACCACGTACATCTACTGGAGGAACACGGTGTTCGCCCTCACCGACCGGCGCATCATCAGCCAATATGGGTTCCTGAGCCGGCACTTCAACGACACGGGGCTGGATAAGGTGCAGAACATATCGCTCAACCAGCCAATGCTGGAGAGGATATTCGGATTCGGGGACATCGCTATCATCACTTCAGGCGAGATGGGCAGGGTCGTCAGGAGGCAGCCCGGCCTCCGGTTCAACACCGGAGGAGGAGTGGTCTGGGAGAACGTGCCCAAGCCATTCGAGACCGAGAAGATGCTGTCCGAGTACGTTTACCGGCCGATGGCGCCGCCGCGGACCGCCGCGGTCTGAGGCATTTGGCCGCGCCTGCCCGCATCACGAGCATCACGATAGTGATGACGTCCCTGCCACGGACCGGGGGTAGCTACGAACCATGATCGAGCAAGGGCCGTCTGACAGCACTTGTTCCGTGGCCCGCATCCCGAAACACCGATGGATTGGTCTACTACACCTTCCCACGTATGATCGCCCATGCTGCCCTGGGTTGCAGCGGGAAGCGTACATGACAGATGGCGATGGAAACCGATGAGCCGTGCGCGAATACCGTTGATCGTGAGGATGCGACAGAAGTGGGAAAGTATCGCCCCCAAGCTTACCTATGTCGGCCTGTGGGCTTCACTGGCCCTGCTGATGGTCATCTTCCCATTCATCCAAGGGCCGTCATCCTCCTCGGCCTTTACCATTCTTTTCACCCTGCTCCTAGGGGCAGCCGTCATGACCATTCGCGGCGGGAGGTGGTTGAAGGTGGTCGCCCTGCTGTCCCTCGCGGCATCCGTCGCGAGCCGACTGGCATTCATGCTTACCGGTGAGGTGTGGCTGGAACCGCTCTCCTATCTCTTTGCAACAACGACCCTGGCCTGGGTGACGGTATTCCTTTTCCGCTCACTGTTCGAGACCAAGGAGGTCACGTCCACCACCCTATGGGAGGCGGTGTCCGTCTACATTCTCATCGGGCTCACGTGGGCGAGCGTTTTCACCATAGTAGAAACGACATCCCCTGGCTCGTTCGAGGATACCAGCCTGCCGGGCGCCGCGATGAACTTTCCAACCTTCATCTACTACAGCTTTGTCACCTTGGCCACGCTGGGGTACGGCGACATCGTGCCGATGAGCCAGGAGGCGAGAGGGCTGGCCATCATGGAGGCGCTCACCGGCGTCTTGTACATGGCTATACTCATATCGCGGCTGGTGGGCACGTGGAGGCCGAGGAGGAAGGACGAAGAGAAGGAATGATGAAGCAGCCCCCTGGCAGGGCCCCGGACGACCGGCGCTTCATCGAAGGCATGAGCGCTCGATCACGGGATGTCCCGCATCAGACCGATGAGTCCATCGCTCGTTCTATACGTCCCTTGCCCTTCCGATCGCCACATCCAGACGGATGGACCAAGATGGATTACGCGGACGATTATGACGGCATCCCTTTCGCTCCCAAGATCGGCAGCGACTCGGCCTCGATGTAGACGCGATTGATTTCCGGATATCCGTTACGCAGTGCGTTCTCGATGCGGCGGATCGCCTCGTGCATCTGCTCGGCAGTAGTGCCTGCTATGAAGCACACGCCCATATTCACGAGCAGTTCGTTCGGGCCTATGTACATGGTCAGGATGTCGCCAGCGCGCTCGACCGCCGGATCGGACTCCACGCGGCGCCGGATGTCGGCGAGTTCATCGGGGTTCACCCCCTCGCCCAGCAGCAGGCCCTTGGTGCGCGATGCGAGAAAACCTGCCACGCTCATGAGCAGAATGCCGATCGCAATCGATGCTGCACCGTCAAGATACGGATTGTTAAGAAGATGACCGAGGAATATGCCGAGGAAAGCGAAAACGAGGCCGAGCAAAGCTGCGGTGTCCTCGAGCACGACCGTATAGAGGCTCGGGTCCTTCGACTCCTTCATGAACTGCCAAGCGCCCATATCGCCCTTGGCATGTCGGAAATGCCTAAAGGCCACTGAGAACGACGCGCCCTCGATCAACAGACATATGGCCAAGACGAGATATGCGGCCGTTGGATCGCCCAGTTCTGCTGTTGCCGCCTCAAAACGGATGTACGAGATTCCCTCGTAGAGCGACATGCCTCCGCCAATGCCAAAGATGGAAATCGCCACGATGTTCGTCCAGAAATAGAGGGACTTGCCATAGCCGAAAGGGTGACTTTGGTCAGCAGGCTGCTTGGCGCTTTTCATCCCCCGCAGCAAGAGGAGCCCGTTCCCGGTATCGACAAGGGAATGTATCCCCTCGGAGATCATTGCCGACGAACCAGTCATTGCCGCCGCAATGAACTTGATGACAGCAATGGCCAAGTTGCCGACTATGGCTGCGATGACCGCTACCCTAGAACCGCCTTGCGATGACATGAGTTTTCTCCAACTGAAAATAGTGGTTGTGCTGCATTGCATCGCCAAACGAGCGTTTGGCCCACCCGCATCTCGCTCCGATGAACTTGCGCCAGAACTTCAAACGGATGACGGACCTGCCATCAGGCCAAGAGCCGCCGCCGTTGGCATCCGACCGCCTGTGCGAACTCTGTGCGACCGTCCAAGCTGCTCGCTCGATGGCCCGTTCTGGCATCATCCTACAAGGCACTGAATTGAAGGTGCGCACCCCTTGGACGATGTAATCGCTCCTGTATGCATGCTGGGAGCCAACAAGATAATTGGCAACCGCACCGCTCTCCCTCATGCTGGAGGACAGATGGAGACCGTTGGCATTCATGACCGCGCTCATGATCAACTGGGCCACTGGAACGACATTATCCAGCATTGATCCGAGGTCCGTAGTCTGCGCCGTGACGATATCCATAGCGCCTCATCGTTCGTATGACTGTTTGCTCGCTCCCCATATTTACTAGCTACTGGCCTCGCATGCACTGATGCTCGGATAGCCTGCATACCTGAAAGGGCACTGGGAGAGCCGCGCGCTCACAAGACGGTCGTGACCGTTCTCCATGCTGGGGAGCTCCGTCCGCTCTTATCCTCCTCATCCCCTTGTCCGTCCTGAGCCGAGAACGATGAGCATGCTCCATGGAATGTTCAAAAATGGTTAAAGGGTTTCACAGTGGCCATAAATGGAAATCACTGTGCGCCGCTGCCGCGGGGTTACATGCCCAAGAGCTTGCGCTTCGCAGAAGCGAACTCTTCGTCCGACAGCACTCCCGATTGGCGAAGTTCAGCAAGCCTCTGAAGCTCAGCGGTCACGTTGGCACCGCCGCCTGCTGGCGCCGCGGCCTGCTGCTGAGGCTGAGCCTGTACCTGCTGGAGCTGCTGCTGCGCCGTGGTCGCCTGCTGCTGTGCTTCATACAGCTGTTGTTGCTGCGCCTGCTGTTGTTGCGCCGCAGCGGCCTGCTGAGCGCCGGCGCGTTGTCCCATGCGAGCCCCTGCCACTAGCATCAATCCTCTTCCTCTCATGTTCAGCCCTCCTTTACCTTTATCGTTGATGGACCGCCCTGCGCCTGCTCGATGAGTTCTGGCGGTATTCGACCCTGCTCGAACATCTTACCCCCAGAATCGATCACCGCCTTCTTTACACCGACCGCCCAGGTGTTCTCGAACAGCAGGGCGGCGGCGATGCTGCGGTTAGGCATATCGTCGCTGATCGCTTCTACATCTTCTTGAGAAAGCCACCCCTTGGCCTTCGGTTCAAAGGCTTGGAGCGCCTCCTCCAACTCGCCTCCGATCTCCGACACCTCAAAGGACTCGACATCACCGTCAGCATCCTTGCGAATGATCAGTAGGTCGATGACCCTGATGATGCCGGAGTCGCTGAGCCTGCGTAACTCCGGCGCGATCTTTCCGGTCAGCCCACCCTCCGGGAACAAGACCACGAGATAGTCCACCGGTCCCATCAGCCCCTCCTGCCCTTTCTGAACCTCAACCGTTGTCATGTCATCTCCCACCGCGTCTCCTCTAGCGGTCGGTGCACGTTCAGAGTGGTTGCTAGATAAACGTTATCGCAGATGCCTCGAGAAGCCTTAGCAGTGCGACTTAGGACAATGGGGTTTGGGTCAGGAGCGGCTTGGGGTCGCCAACGACATGCCGAGAGTCGCCTCAGGCGATAGGCCATCCCAACAGGCCTATATCGGTCTCCCGAGCCGCTCTGCAATGCATCGCTGGGTTAATATCCACGTACGACCTTTGACCAGGCCACCATCGGTGGGAGCAGGCCGATGCGAGACGGGGTGAACTAGGCTACGCCCAGGGAACCACCGCAAGGCCATATGCCGATCGGGTTCATTGGCCTAGGCCCCTTTCCTTGCCCCTACTCCCGGAGGGATGTCCAGAGGCATCTCCTCCTGGAGGGCCTCAGCCACATCCTCCTCCAGTACCGACATGAAGTCGACGATGAGCGGATAGGTGGGCAGGATCCCGAATATGTCCTTATAGGCGACCTTGTAGATTCGTGATACCCTGAACCTCATCTGCAATTGGTATAGCCGGGCGGGGAGGTCCGGGCCACCGCTCCGTTCAGCCTCCTCGATGCCCAACAGGACGTCATCGTGGAGGAAGGATAGCTTGGCGCGGATGAAGTTGGCGGACACCCTCGCACTGTCAAAGCCCTGGATGTACCGGACGATGATGAACTGCGAAGCGAACACCACGACCAGGCCGATGAGTGTCGGCGGGGCTCCCACGTCGATATTGTCAATGAACGCCTGGAGGGACTGGCCCGGCAGCAGGACCGCGGTTACCACGAAGGTCACCAGCACAGTAAGCATTATCAAGACGAGGAGGACGCCCTTGAGGTAGGCCTGCCAATGAAATTCCGTCCTCTTGTCCACCTTCAACCTCGACACCACCCTGAGGAAGCCCTTGGAGTAGGGCCGGTAGCGGATGATGACATAGTAGTATCCCAGGATGGCGAACGCCTGGGCGGTGATGACCGAAGCGGAGAAGAGGTCCAGTGTGCCTGATGCGAAGGAGAGCAGGGCGAAGGCGATGGTCACCGGAAGGATCAAGGAAAAGCCCCTGGCCATGGTCTGGGTGCCGATAAAGAAGGTGTTCCAGAAAGCGACCGTGACCGCCTTCTTCCCACGAAGCACCACCCTACCGATCCCTCTCATCTTCGGCCTTGGCCCGGCCTTCAGGCCTTTCTTCTTCTCCGCGGGGGTGCGAACCCGACGGGTGGTAGGCACCAACAGGACGATGAAATACAGCATATAGAGAAGGAAGCTGGAGATGATCCAGTAGATCGGATAGTGGGGCAGAAGGAATAGCAGGATGGCGTTGACCACTAGAACGCCGATCAGGAGGGGCACGAGGCGCTGGGCACGCTCATTATGACGGCCAATGAGCGAGAGGTTCTCCTCCTCCATCGCGATCTCGTTCGATACTTCATACCGTAAGGCGGCCATATCGGCCGAGATGCTCCCCTCATCATTGTTCGACACCGTCGACCACCTCCTTCCAGCTGACCGAACGATCTGACATTGTCCCTCACCGGCCTGTCCTCGGCACCGATGGGCCAGTGCTCATTGGGAGCTCCTCCCACTTAGCGGTTTTCTTCCAGAGGGAAATGGGAACGGCATGGCCGGCCGCTTCATCGAGTCTCTGCGCGCCTCTGTTCTGATCTGGATAGCCTGCTCCTTGATGCTGAAGCGTAATCGCCTCGGCCATCCTTTCGGACGGGGATGCCCCATGGCAGGCGAACACGCACATCAAGGAGTGGGCTCACCCCTCCAGGGTGCCGGTGATGTTGTAGGGCACTCCCACTGTGCCGAGCAGCGTATCGAAGTAGGCAGTCCCTACCAGCCGATATTCCGCCCCGCCCTGGGTTATGTACGACCAGACGCTCTGGGCCGCCCCCGAATACGATACGTTGAAGGGCTGAGGGATGACCAGCGAGCCTCCGGCCGGGATCGTCACCTTCTCCTGGTTCTGTCCGCTCCCCAGGCTGATGTTGTTGATGAACACCGTGTAATCGGTCCGGTCTATGGTGACCGCATTGGTGTTGGGGTTGGTTATCCTAAGGGAGAAGATCAAGCTAGCGCTTGTCAGGTTGACGCCCTCCACCTGGACCCCGTCCACAGCGATCTGCACGTTCTTCAGGGACGCCCTCTGCTGATATTGCTGGTAGCCGAACGCGCCAGCCGCGACGAGGATGATGATGACGATCGCAATGATGGCGATTGTGGTCCCCTTCATGGATATCACCCGCAGCGGTCATTCAAGTGCCCGCTGGCATATGTTCGGACCGGCACCTATCTAATACTTGTCAAGGCAGCGTGCGCCTTTCATGCGCCTAAAGTGCCTTACGCCACGAAGCCTACCTGATATGTTCGCACGCTCCCCGACCGTGCAGCCGCTCCTCCGCCCTGCGCAGCTCCTCCCGAGTGTTCACGTTCAGGGCGAACTGCTCATCCTCGATGACCGCAAAACCCTGACTGAGCGTCGCCCCGGAGAGCATCTGCTCCCGGTCGACGACGCTGACCCCGCATAGCACGATCTCGCGGCCGTTCTCTTCCAGAACATATGATGGGACTGCGCCTAACGACCTCACCAGGTCGGCTGGCACCGCCACCGAGAGCGAGGAGACGCCTGCCACTCGGAAATGGGAGAGCACCGCTTCCACCCCCTCTGAGGTAATGAGCGGCAGGTCAGCAGGGCAGATCAGGACCTCCGACGATCGAATGTGCTTCAATGCTTGCCTCAGGTCTGTGACGTAGTCGGAACCGGAGGTGCTCACGACTTCGATGCCTCGAGATCTGAGATGGTCCGTGGTGAGGGGCGTGTTCTCACTGACCGACACGACCAGCCGACCGGTGCCCCGTGCCTTTGCCAAAGCGTCTAGCACCCGATCGATCATCGGCCTGCCGAGCAAAAGGGCGAGGGGCTTCTCCCCTTCCACGTCGCGCATGCGGCTGCCCCGCCCGCCTGCTGTGACTAGTACATCGACAGGAACAGGACCACCCCCGCCACCCCGGCGATGAGAACGAACGGCTTCGCGAGCTCGTTGGTCGCCCCCAGGACATCGCCGTTGACGCAGCCGAAGCTCCGGTGCGCCACCACGGCCGCCGCGGCGCCCACCGCCACACTGGCCAGGACCATAAGGAGAGGTATGAAGCTCTGGGGCCTTGGAGACCATTGCCCCAGGGCCAGGAAGACCGCCGCCAGCAGTATGAGCGACAAAACAGCGGAAAGGACGGCGTGACCGGGGCGGGTGTTGCTCACGAACGGGCTGCCCAGGCCCTCGCGCGGCCTGCCCAGCGCGGCCACGGTGACCAGCGCGTTCTTGGACAGCACTTCGGCGGCAAGCGGAAGGAAGAACATCATGGGGGCGTAGCCAACCTCGCCGACCGAGGCCAGGGAGGCGACCGCGAGGAGCGTGAACATCATTCCGAAGCCGACCCCGCCGGCGCCCACCCGGGTGTCCTTCATCGCGGCCATCTTCTTCTCGTGCGTCCCCGTGGCAATGAGCCCGTCCCCCAGGTCGATGAGGCCATCGAAGTGCAGGAAGCGATTGAGGCCGTGGACGAGCAGGACGACCACTGCCGCGCTGACCAGAGGGTCGAGCAGGCGAGTGAGGGCATAGAACGAACCGCCGGCCACCGCGCCGTAGAAGAGGCCGATCAGAGGAAGCGTCCATAGGTGGCGGGACAGGTCATCCACATCCTCCCCGGTGACGTTCACCGGTATGACCGTGAACAGCGAGAACTGCGCCTTGATCACGCTCAGGAGCCTAATCTGTCCTCACCCTCCAGCAGTTCGGTGTAGATGCGCGACATGATGCTCCCGATGAGCGAGGCGACGATGTCGTCCAGGAACGGCCCCAGGATGCCGAGTACGCCGGGCTTCTTCTTATCGTAACGAATGTACTCGAACAATCCTTTGGTCCCGGCGACGTACTGCGCCAGCGCAATGCCCAGCAGCTCATCGGCCACCAGGTGCACGGGGTCCTCGGTGAAGCGGCCCTTGTCCAGTCCGAACATCGCGTCTCTCAGCCCCATCTCCTCCATGTTGATGGCGGCGAACATCATCGCATTGACGTTGATGTCCTTGCGGAGGGTGGCGAGGTTTCGGGAGAACATCCCATGGATCATCTCCAATTCCCAGTCGGGGTTCGGCACGTACAGCGCGGCGGCGGCCTCCCACATCTCCTTCTCCCCCACGCCGATCTCGTCCAGCTTGGTCACGAAGTCCTTGGGCCTCTTGCCATTGCCCCACTTTCGCACCGAACCGGCCACCGCCGAGCGTACAGCACGGGCAATGGCGATGCCAGCATCGGTCGCCGTTCCCGCGTACTTGCAGCCGTCGCCGGGCGGGCAGGCGACCGATACCGCGTCGCTCGTCGTTCCCGTCCCATCCACGCCGGCGTCCATCAGGGCGGCCGACTTGGCCTCGGTGACGGTGATGACGGCGTTGGCGAGCCCGCAGTCCTGCAAAGGAACGTTGACCGCGACCAGCACGTTGATGGTCCCGGGCGGATTGCGCTTCCTGGCCGGATCGTGCACCGGCAGGAGGTCTAGCACCTCCTTGGACAGCCGCTCTCCTGCATACACAGCATTGGTCACGCCGGCGGTGGCGACGGCGATGGCCCGCGTTCCGTTCACCTCTTCCTCGCAGACGGTGATCACGCGGCGGATGTCGGCCGCGGTCATGAAGCCCACCGCATCCGGAGGAAGATCGAACCTGGCGCACTGCCGCTCCATGTCCTCCTCCGGGAACGGATCGTCGTAACCGAGCGGCACCTCATAGAAGAACACCGTTTCGCCCTCGGCGAAACCGCCGTTCCTGATGCAGGAGCTCAGCATCCTGTATCGCCCAGGCAGCGTCATGATGGCGAAGCCCTCGTTGCCGTTGTCCTCCATTCGTACCTTGATATTGAAATCGCTCAATCCATCACCCTATCAGGCCCAGAAGCCAGTTCTCCAGGTACAGCTGGACATGTATCCCCATGAGAGTAAATAAGGGGAGCAGCACCAGGGCAAAGAACAGCACCGCGGTCAGCTTCATCACGTTGATGGTGTCCCTGATGATCAACGGGTCCTGGGGGACCGACCCTTCGCCCATGCTGTAATGCCCCATCTTCTCGAATCGGACCCCCAGCCCGCCGGCCACGGTGGCCATGGGCCAGCCCTTGTTCGGGCTGGAGGTCTGACCGTGGTCCCTTCGGCCGGCCTCCCAGCCCTTTCTCCAATCCTTGCCCAGCAGGGCCAGGGAGAGCAGGATGAACGGCACCGACAGCCGTGCCACCAGGTAGTGGGCGCAGTCGTCCAGACGGGCGGAGAACCATCCTACGTTGCGGTGGCGCTCGGAAAGGTAGCCGACCATGCCGTCGGCGGTGTTCGCGGCCCGCAGGAACGTAGCTCCCGGGATGCCGGCCAGTCCGAAGTAGAACATCGGCGAGAGCACGCTGTCCACGAGGTTCTCGGATATCGTCTCCGCGGCGCAGGAGATGACGTGCGGCTGGTCCAGCGCGTTCACGTCCCGCGAGACCACCATGGACGCCTTCCTCCTAGCGGCGTCCAGGTCCCCCCTCTGGAGATCAGCGATCATCGGGGCGGTGTGCGTCTCCAGCGAACGCACGGCGAACATCGTCTTGAAAAGTATGGCAGCGGCGATGGCCCAGACGACCGCTCCCAGCAGGTCGCGCAGCAGTGCCAGCAGCAGCGTGAAAAGGAACACGAAGAGCAGGATGGGGATCAGGTCGACGAATACTCCCAGGAGCTTCTCGCGGCGGGGGCTGCCTCGCCCCACATGATCGTCCAGATACCCTATGGTCCGGCCGATCCACACCACCGGGTGAAAACGGTTCGGCGGCTCTCCCAGAATCAGGTCGATGATGAGCGCCAGCACTGGTATGGCGATGGCGTATGCCAGCAGCTCCAAGTCAGGACCGTCCTTCCTGCATATCGTCAACGGCCAGGGAAAGCGCGGCGAGGAACTCGTCGTCCTTCCCCGGGGTCTTGACGCAGAACCTGGTGTATTGTGAGCAAGCGCCTCCGAACGAGGAACAGTCGCGAACCAGCACGCCGTGGCGCAGCATGGTGGCGCGGAACTGCTCCGAGGACGCTCCCAGTTCGTCGAGGGGAGCGAAGAAGAAGTACGAGTCGGGCAGAGGCACTCTGCCCATTAGCGCCTCGACGCGGGAATGCATGCGCCTCTTCTCCTCATCCAGCATGCTGACCGCGCGTGCGACGTGGTCCTGCTCGTCCTCCATCAGCCGTGAGGCCACGCGCTGCTCGATCGTTCCGAGGTTCCAGGTGAGCCGTCCGGCCTCCAGGTACCGGAGCAGCTCCTTTGAGCCGAAACCATAGCCGACCCTGATCCCAGGCATGGCGAACGACTTGGTGAACGAGCGGATGATGAACAGATTCTCATGCGATCCGACCTCATGGACCATGGATAGCTCCTCGGAACGTGGTGAGAGCTCCAGCAGCGTTTCGTCGAGGAATGCCAGGACGCCCTTCCTTTCCGCCTCCTCGATCAGGTCCAGAAGATCGTTCCTTCCCACCATGCGGCTGGTGGGGTTGTTGGGATTGCATACATAGACGGCCTTGGCCCCGTCCAGCCGGCCGATCAGTTCAGCAACGTCCAGAGCGAAGCCACGGTCTTCCGGAAGCAGGTGGTCGATCAGCCGGGCTCCCATGAGCTGGCAGGCGAAGCCGTACTCCGAGAAGGTCGGCCGGGGCATGATCACGCGGTCCCCCGGAGAGACGAAGACCTCAGGGAAAAGCCTGATTAGCTCGGCCGAGCCGGCGCCGACGATGACGTTGTCCGCGCCCACGCCATAACGGCCAGCGATGGCGTCCTTGAGCCTGGCGGAAGAGTCGTCAGGGTAGTTATGAAGGTCCCTGGCAGCCTCGGCTATGTACTCGGCCAATCGCGGCGGCGCCCCCAGGGGATTGACGTTAGAGCTGTAGTCCTTGATGTTGTCATGCTGCCACACGTCCCCGCCGTGGCGGGGGCGCGCCATCGACCGGACCTCCGGCCGCACCGCTTGTTCGATCATGTTCCCTTCCTCCTGGTGCGCCGCGGTATGGCAAAGATGCCGTCACCGTCGTCGATGATCGCGACCTCCACTCCGTACACGGCCTCCACCATCTCGGCGGTGATGACCTCCCGGGGCGTTCCCATTCCCACTATCTTTCCCTTGGACAGTATCATCACCTTGTCACAGTACTTGGCCAGGAGGTTCAGGTCGTGCGAGGCGATGACTATGGTCACGTTACCGCTGAGCATCTCGCGCAGGTGCTCCATCACCTCCAGCTTGTATCTCAGGTCCAGGTGGGCCGACGGTTCGTCCACCAGCATGATGCGGGGGCACTGCACCATGGCCTTGGCCAGCAATACTCTTTGACCCTCCCCGGAGGACAGTTCGGAGAACCGCCGGTCCTTGAGATGGTGGACGCCGTACTTCCTCATGGCCGCTTCCACCAGGCCCTCGTCCTCCGTGCTGTCCCACCACAGCCCTTTGGCGAACGGATACCGCCCGAGGGACACCAGCTCCTGCACCGACAGGTTGAAGTCCTCGTTGAACTCGGTCGGCACGTTGGCGCATACCCGAGCGATCTCATCCACCTTCATCTTGTTCAGATCGCGCCCCTCCATGAGGATGGTGCCCGCCTTGGGCCTCAGTATGCCGTTCATGAGGCGGAGCAGCGTGCTCTTGCCCGAGCCGTTAGGTCCGATGAGTCCGATGAGCTCGCCGCTGCGGGCCTCGAACTCCACGTTCTCCAGTATATCGGAACCGTTGTAGCCGAAGCGGATCCCTTCGATGGTCAACGAGATCTGTGTCTCAGACGCCATATTCCTTCCCCCTCTTGTACATGAGATAGATGAAGAACGGGGCTCCTACCATGGAGATGATGGCCCCGATCGGAAGCTCCACCGGCCGGAGGGCGATGCGAGCGACTATGTCGGCCAACAGCAGGACGTTGGCCCCGACCATCATGGAGGCCGGGATGAGGAGCCGATGGTCGCCTCCCACCAGCATGCGGGCGGAGTGCGGAACGATCAGTCCAAGGAAGCCGATGATGCCGCAGAAGGCGACCGACACGGCGGTGAGGACCGAAACGATCAGTATCGAGATGGTCTTGAAGCCCTTGACGTTCAGCCCCAGATGGCGGGCGTGTTCGTCGCCCAGCAGGATCACGTTCAGTTCCCGCGCGAACAGCAGCAGCACCAGCGAAAGTACCAGCACCGTCAGGATGATGATCAACGATTCGACCCATGTGATGTAGGAGAACGAGCCGTACAACCAGAACAGGGCGCCACGGAGACGGTGGTTCTCGCTGAACACTATGAGCAGGGTGGTGAACGACGATATAGCGATGCCGATGATTATGCCGCTAAGCACGTAGTTGACAGAACGGCCCCCTGACGTCTCGGCCAGGGCCATGGTGAGCAGGAACGCGCCTATTGCTCCGACGAACGCGGCCATGGGAGTGGCGAACCCTGCCAGGGGGATGATGGCCACCCCGGCCAGAAGGGACAGCGTCGCGCCCAGGGCCGCTCCGGACGATATGCCGGTGACGTACGGGTCGACCAGCGGGTTGCGGATCAGGGCCTGCATCACCACGCCCGAGACGGACAGGCCGATCCCGACCCCGATGACCGCGACCGATCGCACCACCCGGTCCCAGATGATCCGTTCCTGCGGCACCGACATGTCCGGACCGAAATTGGAGATTATGTTCAGCAGGTAACCGAGCGTGTCGGAGAACGGTATGTCCACCGCCCCCAGCGACCACGACACCACCAGAAGAACGAAAAGGGAAAGAAGGCCGATGGCCAGCACCATCAGCAACTTGGCCTTGGCCCTGCTGACCATCGTACCGTCCAAGTTACAGCCCCCAGCGTTAGTCGCGGACCATGGCCACAGGGCCGCTGTACGCTCGTTCCAGGGCCACCGAGCTGCTCACCGAGGGCAGGTGATCGGCGTAATCGTTCCCGATGACGTTGATCGTGCCCCCGGTGGGATCGTAAGGCACCTTGGCCTCGAAGGCGCCCGGATGCATCATCTCGGCCATCAGCTGTACCGCGTCCGCGGCCCTCACCGACTGGCGATTGAAGATGTTCTCTCCCTGCCCCTGCAGGTAGAATATCTTGTTGTTCATCACCGCGGGGCTCTGCTTCCACAGCTCATCGTTCACGAAGAAGTCGTTCAGGTCCTCGGCGGCAGTGTCGGAGAACATGCTGGTGATGATCATGCAGTCGATGCTCTTCGCATTGGAGAGCATCAGCTCGCTCGAGGGAGAGAACCATCCCGACTGGTCGGCAAATACGTTCTTCCCTCCCGCCAGGCCGATCAGCTCGTCCACGGCGGTGCCGCTTCCCGACACGTATGCATTGGTGAAGCCCGTCTCAACGTACGTTACATACATCACGGTTGGCTTATCCAGACCTTCGACGGCGCTCTGAACGCTTTCGATCGAGGCCTTGATGTCGTTCGCCAGCACGGTGGCGTTCTCGGACGTCCCCGTCACGTTGCCCATCAAGCGAAGGTTGGCGTACACGCTGGCCAGGTCCTTCTGCTCGAACATCTGCAGCACCGTCACGTTGGCGTCGATGAGCTTAGACGCCAACTGCTGATGCGCATCTGTGCCGTAGTCTACCAGCACGAGGTCCGGATCGTAGCTCAGGATCACTTCGTAGTTCGGTTCCCAGAATCCACCCACGGTCTTATTGGCGTCCCGCAGGGCGGCCGCCTCGGCCGGGTAGTCACAATAGTCGGTCACTGCCACCAGCTTGTCCCCGAGGCCCAGCGCGAACACCATCTCGGTGAGGCCCGGAGTACAGGACACGATGCGCTCAGGAGGCGCGTCCAATATGACCTCCCGCCCTGCCGCGTCAGTAAGGTCCGCGGCCTCTCCTGACTGGAGCAGACCGCTGGTGAGCGCCACCGCCACGACTGCCACGATCAGCACGGCCACTAGGCCAATGGCTATGATTCCACGTCTGTTGAGTCCCATAAATGATCCTCCTAATCATTCCTTTAGATGGATGATACATCCAACTGACTGAGAATGCTGGATTGAATATATTAAATGTTGCTGACGGAGGGCGATTTACCATCTAGAATAATTAGAATGAAAAATAAGAATGAAAAGAGGGAAGGTTTTTGCTCAGACGGTGCGGACCCAGCCGAACTCGTCGTCGATCTCGCCATACTGGACGCCGGTGATCGTGTCGTACATCTTCTGCGACACGGGACCGATGCGTCCCCCGTTGACGATGACATTCTTGCCCTTGTGGTGGATCTCACCGACGGGCGAGATAACAGCCGCCGTTCCGGTGCCGAACACCTCGGTCATGCTGCCGTCCTCGATGGAACTCATGACCTCGTCGATGGAGATGCGTCTTTCCTCGACGGTCATGCCCCAGTGGCGAGCCAGCTGCAGCACGCTGTTGCGAGTGATGCCCGGAAGGATCGTGCCTTCCAGCGGAGGGGTGACAAGGGCGCCGTCCTTGACAAAAGCGATGTTCATGGTGCCCACCTCGTCGATGTACTTGCCCTCCAGCGCGTCCAGCCAGATGACCTGCGAGTATCCCCGCCGGTTGGCCTCGGCCTGCGGCAGCAGCGATGATGCATAGTTGGCAGCGGTCTTCGCCTCCCCCAGCCCGCCAGGGCAGGCGCGCACGAAGCTGCCGGACGTCATCAGCCGGACCGGGTTGAGGCCTTCCTTGAAGTAGGCCGCCACCGGAGATGTCATGATGTAGAACGAGTAGGACTCCGAGACCCTCACTCCGATGTAGGACTCGGTGGCGAAGATGAGGGGCCTGATGTAAAGAGCGGTGCCTCTGGCCTTGGGGACCCACTCCCTGTCCAGATCGACCAGCGACTCCACGGCCTGCACGAACTTCTCGTTGTCCACGGTCGGTATGCACACGCGCTCGCAGGAATGCTTCATCCGCTCCGCGTGCATGTCTGCGCGAAAGATGTTGACGCCGCCATCGCGGTTGCGGAAGGCCTTGAGGCCTTCAAAGACAGTCTGCCCGTAGTGCAAGGTGCTCAGGGACGGAAGTACCTGAATATGCCCGAAGGGAAGGATCTCCGGCTCCTGCCACTTCCCATGGGCGTAATCCATCCTGAACATGTGATCGGAGAACGTCTCTCCGAAGCTCAGGTGGTCAAAGTCGACCTTTCCGATCCTGCTCTCCTTCACTCTATGGGTTTTTATGTTCACGGTATCGCCACGCGTTCAAACCCGTAAGACCAAGGTCATATTTACGCATGTCTGTGATTGTCACGGGCGCTCGTCGCGGCTACAACGGCAGGCTGGCATGCGAACTCAGGCCCTAGCCTGTTGACCCGGAGGACAGAAGGCCGTCGCCGTTCTCTTGCGCTTCGCCATCGAGATGTCCTCCAACACCGTCCATCCGTCAGGTCCGAGCAGCGAAGGGTCCACGGAGAATGGGTCGATCAGACTGACCTCCTCCACCTCGACGAAGGCCAAGAACCGGTGGCCGGCCCACCTCTGGAACTGCTGCTCGGTGAGCATGAGCTTCCTCTGGTTCTGCACCACCCGGATGACGGAGGCCTCCTGGCTGAGCATCGGGGTGCTGTCCGCCTTCCTTACCTTGGCGGAAGCCCTCACGGTCCCCTCATCGCCCTCCCGAACGAAGAACAGACGGTCGCCCTCTCCCACCACCCCGTGCGGAGGCCGCCTTTCCGTGGAACCGCGGACTATCATGCTGTTCACGCCATCGCACAGCCGTTCGAGTTCCTTCGCCTCGCGGTCCAGTCTTATCAGGTGGTCCATGTGGTCAACGCGGAGAGGGGCTCGGTTAAAAAAGTTATTCCCTCCGTTCCCCGGAGGGAAGAGCAGTGAACGCAGGTTTTCTATCCCGGAGCGGGATGCAGGGGCATGTGCGTTCTACCGGACCACGAGATCATGGAGCGCCTCCGCTCCGGCAGCCTCGTCATCACCGACTATCACGACGGATCGCTGACGCCGAACGGCTACGACCTCCGGATCGCCGAGGTGTCGGTGCCATCGGTCGGCTTGACGGTGAGGGATGGAACGGCAATGGTGCCGCCCAAGGCCATGTTATTCGTGTCCACGCTGGAGCGCGTTGAACTGCCCCGTGACCTGGCAGGCCAGCTGTGGCTTCGTACCTCGTGGATGCGGAAGGGCGTCCTGGCCGGTCTGGGCAAGGTGGACGCCGGGTTCCGTGGAACGCTGACGTTCATGGCGGTGAACCTCTCCGACAAGGAGCTGGAGCTGCCGATAGGCGCGAGGTTCGTGCAGCTGGTGTTCGAGACGCTCCATTCGCCGGCGTCCCTGACCTACGAGAAGCGGAGCGGTAACTACCAGGGGCAGAACGGCATAACGCTAGCACCAGTCCAGAAGACGGATGTCCAGGGCGAAGACGCTCATCGTCGGTGAGTAGGTCTTAAGCTCCTCGATGCGGTCCATCCCTATACGGACGCACATCCCCCTGGCTTCGGCGGACAGCCCGACGGCGATGCTCGAGATCTCGTCCCTCTCGCATATCACGTACAGATGTATCGTCCCCCCCATGTTCAGCTTGGTGAGGGCGTCGGCGAAGAAGCTCCTGGCCGAATGCGGCAGGTTCATGATGATGCGGTCCGCTCCCACGATGCCGGAGAGCAACTCCACCGCATCCCCCTCCAGAGGGACGACCGTCGTCACCTTGTTCAGCCTGATGTTCTCCTTAAGGTGCTCCACCGCGTCGCGGTTGAGGTCCATCGCGTAAACGACCGCGGGGCTGGCATGCTTGGCGATCATTATGGAGAACGGGCCGACCCCGGCGAACATGTCGACGACCTTCTCGCCGCCCTTCACCAAGGAGGCGACGCGCATGCGCTCGTTCGCCAGCCTGGGATTGAAGTACTCCTTAGCAGGATCGACCGCCAGACGGACGCCGTGCTCCAGATGGACCGTCTCGGTGGACGGGTCGCCGGCCACCACTTGTAAGTCTCGAACCCTCAGCTCTCCTTTCACGCCCTGGTCCAGCGCGACGGTGCGCAGCCGCGGGAACGTCCTCAGCAGCGCCTCGCCGACCCTGTCCGCATGCTCCGCGAGGTCATCTTCCAGGCGGATGATGGCAACGTCGCCTATGATATCGAAGGATGTGGGAAGCCGCTCGCGCACGCCGTCTGGCACATCGGCCACGTTCCGGTAGTCGGTCTCCAGCACCTCCCTGCTATCCATCTCTTCCTCCGCTATTTCGTAGCCGAGCGTCGCCGCTTCGGAGGAGAGCACCGGCAGCAGCACGATGTCGCCATCGCGCCGGATGCGGACGCCGATGTCCAGCAGCCCCAGCTCTAAAAGCTTTTTACGGGTGGACTCGGCTTCCCCCCTCGGCACCTTAAGGCAGAGAGCACACACGGTGGTCATGATGGGACATTTGATATTTGTGGGTTTAGGGCTGTCCAAGCCAGAGGACATGAGCGTCAGGGCGTTGGAAGCCCTTCGCAGCTGCGACGAGGTGTTCGCGGAATTCTACACCTCGCGACTGATAGACGCCACCCCGGAGGAGCTGGAAGCGTTCATCGGCCGCAAGCTGACGGTGCTGCGCCGCAGCGAGGTGGAGGAGGGGAATATCATAATAGAGGCCGCCCGCTCCAAGAGAGTGGCGTTCGTCGTCGCCGGCGACCCAATGTCAGCGACCACTCATGTGGACCTGCGCTTGCGCGCCATCGAGGAAGGCATTGATACCGACCTCGTTCACGGCGTCTCCATCTTCACCGCCGCCGCGGCCGCCTTCGGCCTGCAACCTTACAAGTTCGGGCGCGCCGTGACGATACCGTTCCCGGAGCCCGGCTACCTCCCTTCGTCGCCATACGAGAACATCCTGGAGAACCGCTCCCGCGGCCTGCACACCCTGGTCCTGCTGGACATCCGCGAGGAGGAGGGCAGGTACATGACCGCGGCCGAGGCGGTCAGGTGGCTGCTGGACGCCGAGTCCCGGCTGCGGGGAGGGCTTCTGGACGATGATACAGTGCTGTGCGCCGGCGCCCGCATCGGCTCCTCGCAGCAGAGGCTTCTGGCGGGCTCGCCCTCGATGCTTTCGGGGACGGACATGGGGCCGCCCCTGCACTGCGTGATCGTTCCCGGCCGCCTGCACTTCATGGAGGCGCGCTCGCTCGTCCTCATAGCCTCGGCGCCCGAGAGCATTCTCCAGGATGACTAGATGCCGGTGTCGAGGAGGATCGTCACGCGGAGGTCCTCTGCCGCGGAATCGGAGCGCACGCCGTAGCGGATCATGGCATTAGGCACCCTGGCCTGAACGTGGCCCAGGATGTCGCGAAGGGAATACTGGTCCACTTCACGGCCGGACACCACCACCAGCGCCACGGTGGAGTCGCCCAGGTTGAAATCGAACCATGGCGAGTCGAACGCTTCCGAGACGGCCACCATTTCGCGCTGCATCCCCACCCCGGCGCCGGCCCCCATGCGCAAGTGCCTGGCCGGCCCGAGTTCGCCCCTCAGCACCCGCAGGTCGGACCTGGTCAGGACGCCGGCCAACTCCTGGGGCGGCACCGTCATGATCTCGTCCATGACCTTGAAGGTGCGGCGGAAGGGCAGATTTGGAGCGACCTTCAGCAGGCCGTCGTTGGGATAGGTGATGGTGAGATGGGCCGCATCGATCAGGCGAGGAAGCGCCAAAGCGGCGGTGCTCCGGCGACAGGGGCCCTCGGCCGAGAACGGCAGGGTGACCGACGCCACCACCATCCCGCTCAGGCGGCGGCAAAGGTTGGCCAGTCCGGGGATGATGTGACTCCCGGTCTCCCCGCCCAGGCCGGCGAACAGGAAGATTAGGTCGTAGCCCTCGATCTCCTCCCTGAGCCGCCTTGAGATATTGCGCTCCACGCCTCCCACCATGCGCGGCGTCGCCGAGGTCAGGAGCGCCATCTCTTCGGAATTGAGCACCAGCCGCCTCTGGTTCGGAGGCCCGTTGACATCGTCGAGGTGATTGCACAACCCCACCGATGGGAACGGAGAGTTGGCTATGGCATTGCACCCCGCCCCCCCGATGCCTATGGCCTTGAGACGGGGGCGTTCAGCAAGGTCGCCGTATCCCAGGGAACGCACATCTCGGACCATCCAGTGGAAAAGACTGCACCGGGAGATAAAAGTATTGAAAAATATCGGGCAGGACGGGACATGACGACCGTTCAGGGGGCCGTCTCGTTGATCAGACGACCCGCCCTGCCGCCCGGAGAGTGCACAGGGTTGTCAGTGGTCATGGTATCGTTCTCGAAGACCTGAGTTTCCCTCCGAGCCGTGATTATCATTGTCACTTCGAGCGGATAAAGATGTGCACTACACGAACGCGGGCAAGGTGTCGCCGGGGCGCTACGGTGTCGACGCCCGACATGATTCCCATGCAGGGCGGCCCCACGGCACAGTCCTCAGTGGGCCCTTGCCGATGAACCGGAACGACCTTGCGAATGCACCTTTCCTCGGTCGCCCTCGATCCACGAATGCAAGATGGACGGTTTCTGGTCAGTCATCGCCGATCTTTTTTAGCCATTCCTCACGCCATAGGAGAAAACATGATCGATCGCAGCCCTCATGGAACCCTCCGTCGCAATAGACATTCTCAAGGTAGTACGTGGGCCGTTTGATCGTTCGCAGCTCCCCGGTCGACTCTAGCATGATGCGGTTGACCCTCTTGAACACCTTGAAACTTTGACCACAATATTTTCTCATCTCGGGCATGAAGTTCAGCCCATGGAGGCGGCTGTTGCGGTCGAGGCCCGCCTCTATCTCTTCAAGCGTTTTGACCTCGATCCAGTCCCCAGGCTGAAGTTCCTCATATTGGGATTTGATAGGTTTTGTACGGTTAGCTCCTTGGCTGCTCCCGTCCCGTCCCTGCACCTTCCTCCACACAGGTATGGCCCAGGGCATCCTGCAGTAAATCATATCATAATAGGTGAATAATGTCTTCCGTCGCAGTGGTTGTGGAGTCGAATCCGAAATGTGCTTTCCCGTGCGATATAGGAAATGACATTGAACCATACTGTGCACCCTGAATTGATGGCTTCGAGTGCAACCTACTTATCTATTTCCATAACGGCGTTACCTGGCCAGAAAGGAGCAGTGATGACCTTACCAACATTTCGTGCCGATATGCCAACATGTTTGCACGGCCCATCCGTGCGGCGCTGCCTCGGCTGCGTCGTGATGAAGACGGTCAGCGGACCAATTAAAGCCCGATTCCCCGTTGAAGTCTATGAGCTATCTTGATCCTCAGGGTGTAATCCTTACTGTATTCGAAACTGTTGACGATCTTTCCACCAAACCGGCGCTTGAACTCGTTGATGCCTTCTGCCTGAGGGTTGGGCTCTGCTCCAACATAGTAGCCGCCCATATCTACCACTTCAAGCCCTTTCTCCTTGGCATACCTTATCGCGCTCCACCACAGCAGTCGGTTGGCGTTGGCGACGTTGCATCTCATGTCTTTCTCGATATCCAACCGTCGGGAGGCCGAGATCACTCCCAAGAGGGCCCTCTCATCAGCGAGGAACAAAACTCCGCCGATCAGTTCTCCGTCCACTTTAGCAGTGAAGAGCTTTCCCTTTTCTTGCACGAAGTCGAGCGGAAAGGTATTGTGATCCAGGCCCTTCACGTCCCTGAATTCCTCATTGAGCTTGAGAAACGCCTCATGGTCCCGATCGATCTGGACGTCCACTCCGTCCCTCTCCGCCCTCCTGATGCCGCTCCGGCATTTGGAGTTGAGCATGCTCCAGACGTGGTCAATGTCCTTGGTCAGGTCGATCTCTATCGTGGCCAGGTCCTTCCTCAGGAAGCCAGGCATGTCCACCTTGGTCCTGCATGCATAGAAATATGCGCTGTCGATGCCTTCCACATCAAAGGGGGAGTCGCTCAACCATATGGTGCGCGTCTTGAACCCCATGATGTGCCTATCGTATGCGATCATCGATGTGCAACTTCCTCGATTAAGTAACGAGGTGGGGTCGCACTAGATATTCTTTCCACTCTATGAGAGGGCATGTCCCATTGAGAGGGGGCCAAGCTTTGGTTAAGGTTAAATGCAGCGGGATCGAAAAGAGAGGATGCTTTGAAAGATGGAGGTCCGAGTTCGACGCGCCGCAGATATCTGGTGTTGGCCACCATGGCAGCGGCCATGCTTGTGGCGATACCATCATTATTCATTGACGGTGCCATACTGGCGATCCTCTTGGCAGCCTTGCTCCTTCTTAAGGAATTAACGGACGTGCAAGAGAAGGGAACGGCCGTGGGCCGTGCCATTCTGAACGGTGCTCTGTTGACGTTCGGAGCATTCTTCATTTACAACATAGGCACGATGCTCGTGCTATGACCCCAACCCACTTGAGCCATCGTTAATCTCAATCAGTAAGGATAAATACGCATCGATGAAGTAGAACAGGACGACTTGATGGCTCAGTAGTACGTCGGTCTAAGAGCAGTACGACAGAGAAGGTGCGGCTGTGAAGATTGCCATAGTGTCCCCTCTTTGGGGGCCTGCATATCCCACAGGGTCTGGAGTGTACGCGTATGAGCTGGCTACGCGCATGGCGAATCTAGGGCATGAGGTCCATGTATTCACGTCCCAGGTGGGAAATTTCCCCCCCATGGACCTGCCTGCCAACCTGCACCTGCGGGTCTTGCGCACCTACAACATGATGTGGGACATGAACCCCATAGCGAACGTTCTTCCCATCCTCGTCCGCGAGGACTTCGATGTTGTCCATGTGCACTCTTACATATTCTTCATGTCCAACAGCGCTGCATTGGCCCGCCTGATGCGAAGGTTCCGATACGTGCTGAACTTTCATGGAGGAATAAGCCACAACGGCATGCCTAGCTCCTGCTCAAGCAAGATATGGATAAAGGACCATATCTTCGACAGAACGCTCGGAAGGGTCACCGTCAGGCTGGCTGACGAGGTCGTGAGCGTCTCGAAGAGCGACATCCCCCTGATCAAGAGCACCTTCGGGGTGACCGCACATTACATACCCAATGCGGTGTCGACGGAAAAGTTCAACCCGGTCGAGAACGGGTCCCGCGTCATCACCTATGTGGGCAAGTTGGAGCGATGGAGGGGGGCGGGTGACCTCTTGAGCATATTCAAGAAGGTCGACAAAGAGGTCAGGGACGTGAAGTTCCGGATCATTGGCGACGGTAGTCTCGCGGGCATGTTCCGCAAATCGGGCATACCCCTCGAGCTATTAGGGCATATACCTCACGAGAACATGCCTGCGTACTACCAGGACTCCGCGGCCTCCGTGCTCCCGTCGTACATGGAAGGGGCGCCGACCACCTGCATGGAGTCACTAGCCTGCGGGGTGCCCTGCGTCGCCACCAACGTGGGCGACACACCGGAGATCGTGTCGGACGGAAGGACGGGGTTCCTGGTCGATCCAGGCGACATGGATGCGTACGCATCGCACCTCATCGAGCTCCTAGAGGATAGGACGCTCAGACACCGGATGGGTGCTCAAGGCAGACAGCATGTCATCGATCATTTCAGCTATGACCGGGTGGTCGAGCAGATGTTAAAGGTCTACAACCGATGATCACACATGGGACGTGAGAAAGGGGCGCGGAGGCATATGAGGCGGCCCACGTCAATTATTTATCTAGTTCGTTCCGATGTTAAATAAGTGCACGGGAAGAGGCTGGGGATCCTGACGTTTCCAATAAGCGAAGCGGGCACCATCCCCCTCTCGCAGCTCATTGACATACTGTACATGGGAGCCGAGAAGCTCTACCTGCTCACAGGGGGCAGGGGATATGACCGTTTCAAGGACGACAGCAGGGTGATGGCGTACGACATTCATCACGCTGCAGGCAAAGGCCGGCTGAAGAGGGCGCGCCAGTATCTAAGGACCCAGATGGAGATGGCCTATCGGATGGTCAAACTGTCCGATGAAGTGGATGAATGGATTTTTTTCATCGGAGGTGACGGTTTGTTCATACCCATGATGGCCATGCGCTTGATGGGCAAGCCTGCGACGCTCACGTTCGCCGGTTCCAATTACAACTCGTACGCCTCCACCAACGATGCGTTCTCGGAACAGATGCGCCTTCTCACCAACATCAACTGCGCCCTGGCCACCCGGGTGGTGTTGTACACCCCCCGCCTGACCGAGGAGTATGGCTTGGAACGATGCAAGCACAAGATCATAATTGCTCACCGGCATTTCGTGGACACAGACACGTTCCGCCGGACACGGGCGCTTGGTGAGAGAGGACCTCTGATCGGGTACGTGGGGCGATTGTCCGAGGAGAAGGGGGTTAGACGCCTGGTCGAGGGTTTTGCTCAGATGCCGGATCGAACGTCGGAGCTCATGATAATTGGTGATGGACCGCTTCGAGGAGAGCTTGAAGCGCTCGTCGACGCCAGTGGCCTGAGCGGAAGGGTGCACTGGGCAGGATGGGTACCGCATGATGAACTGGGAGAACGGTTGAACCAGCTCCATCTGCTGGTCCTGCCATCATATACAGAAGGCCTCCCCAATGTCATGTTGGAGGCCATGGCCTGCGGCACCCCCGTCCTGGCCCCGAAGGTAGGGTCGATACCTGACGTGCTGGAGGACGGGTCGACAGGGTACCTTATGGATGATAATGACGCCGCTACCATATGCAAGAGCATGCAGAGGGCGCTGAACGACGAGATGCTGGATGAAATAGCTGAGAAGGGCATGCACATGGTGATGGAAAAGTTCAACTTCCGCTCCTCGGCAGTATTGTGGAAAAGCATCCTTGAAGGATCGAGCGGACGAGGGAAGCATGTCCCGATGGGCGAACGGCCTTGACCGCACACTGGCGCTCATAGGGGTCGGAGCGGCAGCATTCCTCATAGTTTACACCTTGTTGATGGGGCTTAGCCCCCAGTATGTTCTGGTCGCAGCCCTGATGGCTGTTGTCTGCCTGTTTTGGTCGCTCCAAAGAAAACGGCTTCACCTTCGTGAGTTGACCGATCCCTATGACGGGCTCAACAGAGGAAGGCTCGCCCTGGCCACCATATTCTTCGTCCTTTTCACGCTGAGCATTCTATCGGTCTATTTCAGAACTTCCCTGTACGAGCGGCCAGTGGAATACTTCGTCCTGACCGCCCTGATGGTAGGGGCAGTGGGAGTTCAGACCCTCACGTCGAAGGGGAGATGGACATACCTTGCGCTGGTGCAGATCATCATCATCGGACTGAGCCTGGCATGGTCCCAGCTCTTCCTCTTCCCGGGGGTGATGCAGGCAGACCCTTGGTACCACCAGTTGTTCACGCAGTTCATGCTTGCCGAACAGCGGATCCCGGATTTCTCCTATGAGCACATACCTCTCTTCCATCTCCTGGTGGGCTCGACGTCCCTGGTGAACCAATTGGATTACAAGGCCGCGATGACCCTGTCGGTGAGCCTGGGGCAAACCGTCGTCCTGATCTTATTCACATTCCTATTGGGAAGGTCCCTGACGCGAAGTCCGCAGCTCGGTTTGCTCGCCGCGCTGGTCCTTGCGTTCTCCGATCACGAGATAATGATGGCTGCTACAGTGATTCCGGGTTCCCTGGCCGCGGCGTTCGTTCCCATGATCATCTATATGCTGGTGAAGGTCGAAAGATGGAGGGGCGTTGCGATCGGGATCTCAGCGTTCCTCATGTGCGCGGTGGTCCTTACCCACACCATCACATCGACCTGGGTCGCGGCGTTCATGGTGGTGGGCACCATCGCATCGTTCATCGCGGGTAAACGGGAACGGTGGATGAAGGTGTCCACCCCGGCGCTGTCCGCGTTCTTCATCACCATCATGATCGGATGGTGGGGCTTCGCATCGGGCGACGTGAACTATCTGGCCGAGCTGTTGAGGTTAGGGTTCAGCAAGGAGCTGGTGGAGCCAGGTCGGATGCTCATAAGCCTACCGGTGCAGGAACAGTTGTTGGTCGCGGCAGGCATGTACATCCTGTTCGCCCTCTCCCTGATCGGGATCTTCTATCTCATGGCCAGATGGAAGAAGGGGCATAGTTTCGAGATGGCTTTGATACTGGTGACCCCCTTGGCCATCGGCTTCCTGTCCATGCTGACGGGGCTGTTCATAAATCAGCAGAGATGGTTCTTTTACGCGCAGATAGCCCTGGCCATCCCCGCTGCCATCTCGCTCTATCTCATATTCGGACTGCCTACGCGCCGGCAGGCCCGTGTGGCAGCCATAGGCCTCTTCACCACGGGGATGGCGTTCTTGATGATAATGGGGGGAATAGCGAACACCGATAACCCAATCCTCTCTCCCACCGCCGTCGTTCGGGGAGGGACGACCCTGGGGGAGATGGCGGCAGCGCAGACCACCTCCAGCATGGGGCCTCCCCCGGCCATGGACTCATCCTATGCCAGCCCGTTCCTGCTCTTTGTAGGGTACGACTTCATGCGCCTCGACGACGCCTTTGTCGATAGGGACTTTAGTGATGCGGACGGCCACCTCATTCTGATCAGGGACGCTGTTGCGGGCGGTTCCACCTTCGACATAGTAGGAGGGCTGTATCGATTGGAGTACCCCGTGGAAGAAGTACTCTACTCCAGCGGCCACTACAAAGTGTATGACGGAGGCTCGGTGAGCGGCTACCTAAGTGAATGAACATCAAGGCCGGGGAGCGGCAGGGATCGCCTGGTCCCCCGCAGTCCGCCTCAGTAATGGCTATGCGCTCCGCATCATGAGCTTCGTGATGCCCGCTCAGACCATGAGGGGGCCGATTGCGACCATGTTAGGGCCTAGTGCACAGATAATAGATCCATGGCTCGACCGAGCTGCGAAGATCCTCCAGCCCCTCGTACTCCCTGCCGCTCTCCACCGAGAAAGCCCTGACACCATCGAAGCCGGCCTCCTGCAGTTGCCTGAACTGATGTTGCGGCGATATGTAATAGGTGTCCATTCTGAACCGCAGGTTCTGCCAGCCGTCGTCGAACAACCCGAAGTCCTGCCCTAGGGGGCGGCGGCCCCGATTGATGGCCCTCAACATCAGATATCTTCGTGGCCCGGACCAGAAGCTCGCGGCGAACAACCTGCTCATGAAGTTCAGGTTGTGGGACGAGAAGAAGAACACCCCGGAAGGAGCCAGTAGCCTGTGCATCTCATCCAGCACTCGTCTCCGGTCCTCCGCCGGCACCTCGTCGATGCCATTGTAGCTGAACAGGACAGCTCCGAAATGACCATCTGGGAACTGCGGGAGGGAACGGGCGTCACCGACCTCGAACATCGCGTTCGGCAGATCCCGATAGCGACGGTTGCAGGCATGGACCATCTCTTGCGAATAGTCGACGCCCACATATTCGCCAGCGTGCGAACAGAACGGCAGGGTGGTCCTTCCCCCTCCCACACCAAGGTCCAGGAGCCGCAGGCCGGTGAGCCGTTCCCGGTACATGTCAAGGAACGTCTGCTCCGGCCCCTGTAATCCATCCAGCCTGCTGTATCTATCCACGACCTTGCTGTTCTTGTAGTAACGCTTGTTCCGGTTCATCCCTATACCGTCCGGACCCTGCATCAATAGGGGATGCGGTCCGCTTTAACATTATCCGAGGGGGTCGTGTTGGTCCGGATGGACGACCCATGCGGAAGGGCATTGATGGACCCCTCACTAAAACGATGTTCAACCCCTATCGGACAGGATAGATGAGTGAACCTCATGGAGGCACACGAACCTGAAGTCTTTCCGACGCCCGTATCTGAGCACGTCGTCCATGCGCCGGATGAGCGCATCGACGTCGCCCTCTGATCTCGTCACCGGACTGGCGTTCGGAACGACCTCCATGCTGTGCATCATCATGTTCAGCACGACCGTCTCCCTTTCCTCGTTGATCCTGAGCAGCCTCTCAATCGCCCGGATCATGCGCTCGGAGCTGGTATGGGATGGCCGGAGCCACATAGATGGGAAGAGGACGTTGACGGCCATCTGGAACAAGGCGCTGCCCTGCACTGCTCTGAGCCTCCTGAGCGCGATGCCCGGCGCAGGGGTGGTGATAGACACCGGCACCTCCAGGAGCCTGGAGCGCCCTGGCAAGGCGATGTCTTCCCGGCTGGGATGGTAAGGCTGATCCCCCGCGTGTGAGAAGTCGGCAAGGCCTTCGGGATAATCCCACCTCAGGGTGGGAGTGACGCTGGTATCCACGAGGTAGCCCAGCTCTTCGAGGCATCTTACTGTGTTCCCTCCCGCCCCGAAGCGGCCCGCACGAAATGAGAGGGGGCGGCGTCCGAAGCGAGCGGTGAACAGGTCCGATAGGTTCCTAAGTTTGAGGAACTCCAGCTCCTCTGGATAAGCACACTGCATGTCCGAGGTCCTCTCGTTGGCCATGTCCCCCTCCCGTCCATGCGGCGCTACGAACTCACCATGCAGGTGAGTTCCCAGCTCGCAGCCCCTTGTTGCATTCAGTGCTCGGACGGACGCCTTATCGTCGATCACCTCTCCGCTCAGAAGGTAGGTCGGTCTCGCGCCGTGTTCATCGAACAGCGGGGTGAGCCGTTCGGGTATGCCTTCCGTGACGGAACGGAACGTTCTGTCGGCAGACACCGTCCAAGCGGGCGACTTGTCGATCTCGGTGTCGATCGAGATCGTGAACAGGACCGTTCTTGTTCTAGGCATGTTCCCCGGCTCACAGCCTGCGGTAGTAGAAGCCTTCCCGTTCAGCAGCCTCACCGTCGAATATGCCTCTTACGTCGATGAGAACTGGATTGCTATTCATCATCCCCTTGATCTTCGCAAGGCTCATCTTTCTGAACTGGTCGTGCCCTACCGCTGCGATCACGCAGTCCATGCGTCCGCTCTTTGCAGAGTAGGGCATCACTCCAAACCTCTGCAGCTCTTCCGATGCGATCAGGGGGTCGCTGCCGTAGACGTTCGCCCGGAATCCCTGGAGCTCTCTGACCATATCCTTCACGGGGCTCTCCCGCGTGTCAGGGACGTTCTCCTTGTATGTGACCCCCATGATCAGGACCTTGGAGCCGTTGATGACCTTTTCTGCATCGTTCAGCCCCCTGACCGCCATCTCCGCCACATATTTGGGCATGTAATCGTTTATCGATCGACCGGCCAGTATCACCTGGGCATGATAGCCCACGTCCCGTGCCTTGGTGACCAAGTAATAGGGGTCGACCGGTATGCAGTGGCCGCCCACCAGGCCGGGGTTGAACCGGATGAAGTTCCACTTGGTGGAAGCAGCCGACAACACCTCCCCCGTGTCAATGCCCAACTTGTGGAAGATGATCGCCAGTTCATTCATCAAGGCGATGTTCAGGTCCCTCTGGATGTTCTCGATCACCTTGGCTGCCTCGGCCGTACGGATGTTCCTCACCCGATACGGGTGGGATACCATGCCGTATAGGCTCTCAAGTAGCGAGGCGGTCCTATCGTCGATCCCTGACACGATCTTGGTTATCTTCTCCAGAGAGTGTTCATCATCTCCGGGATTGATGCGCTCAGGGGAGTAACCCACTCCAAAGTCCCTCCCGCACTGGAGCCCCGAGTTCTTCTCCAGGATGGGGACCACCACCTCCTCGGTCGCTCCTGGATATACGGTGGATTCCAGGACAACTATGGCCCCCGGTCGCATGTTCCTCCCCACCGCAGCGGCCGCTGACTCGATATATCTAAGATCAGGTTCCTTGGAACTGGTCACGGGGGTGGGGACGCAGATTATGATGAAGTCGGCATTCCGAATGTCTTCCGGTCGAGAGGTCAGCTCCAGTTCTGGTGTCGCCCCCCTCAGGGCCGCCAGACGAGCCTCGTTGACGTCGTAGCCTAGCGTCCTGACATGGTCGGAGAATGCCTTGGCGAGCGGGAACCCCACATATCCCAGCCCCACGACGCAGACAACGGCGTTCATGATGTCATCGCCATTGATGCTCGACGTTTCTGACGGCAGAGCGTTCACCTGATGCTGGAGAACCATTCTATAGTCACCTCCAATCCGTCCTCCAGGGAGTGCTCGGGCCGATAGCCGAAAGCGTCCCTTGCCGCGGTTATGTCCGCAACCGAATGCAGGATGTCGCCTGGACGGCGAGGCCCCTTGACAGGTTCGACGTCCGAGCCCATCGCGTTGATTATCATCCAAGCCAGCTCTTCGATGCTGGTCTGACGCCCTCCTGAGATGTTGAATGCCCCCTCCGCATCCGATTCCATGGCCAGCAGGTTGGCGTCGACCACGTCCTGAACGAATGTGAAGTCCCTTGTCTGGGCCCCGTCGCCGTACATCAGGGGCGGTTCACCATTTAGGACGCTCGAGATGAACCGGGGAATCACCGCAGCATACTCGGATCGGGGGTCCTGATGTGGTCCGAAGACGTTGAAGTAGCGGAGGCAAATGGTGGCCAGGCCGTACAGTTCGGAGAAAACATGGCAATAATGCTCTCCGGCGAGCTTGGAGATGGCATAGGGCGATTTTGGGTTCGGCCTCATACTCTCGTCCTTGGGGAGGGTGGGGGTGTCACCATATACGGACGACGATGAGGCTGTCACCACCTTCCCGACGTTGGCATCCCTCGCCTCTATGAGGACGTTTAGGGTGCCTTCGATATTCACCTCGTTCGTCAATAATGGGTCTTTGACCGACCGGGCGACCGAGGGCAGCGCCGCTAGGTGAAATATGTAGTCAGCACCCTTGAACGCCTCCCGTAGAAGGGAACGATCCAGTATGCTCCCCCGGACCAGATCCACGTCCCCGCCCTGGACCAAACGGTCAATGTTCGCCAATCGGCCGGTGGAGAGATCGTCGATGATCCTTACCGAATGACCATTTGTAACCAATCGCTGGGCCAGATTGGAACCTATGAAGCCAGCTCCCCCGGTGATGACGATTTCTTTCAATATGATCGGATGGTCTTATTGGAGGATGGACGCATTTAATACTTCGGAGACGAACAAAAAGTGACCTGAGGGGAAAACCCCTGTCCAAGGTCACCCGTCCAATGGCCTTTCCCCAGCAAGCCCTTTGTCAAGGGAATTTTTCACCAATCTCGCACCCTTCAGCAGGGGGGAATAATCCTTCTGATAGTCATAACGGCTGACGAGCGCTCCGCCGAAGCTCCTCTTGAACTCGTTGATGTTGCTCTTCTCCTGATCCGGATGCTCTCCGGTGTAGTAGCCCCCTATGTCATAGGTGTCCATGCTCCGTTCCTTGGCGTACTTGATCATCTCCCACTCCAGCATACGGTTGGCATTGCCTACTAGGCTCTGTCTCTCCGGCTCCACCTCCAGCCGGATAGTGGCCCCGATCAATCCCCTCATGTTCAGGTCGTCGACCAAGTTGAAACAGCCAGCCAGGAGCTCACTGTCCAGGACGGCCGTGAAAAGGGTGCCGTACGCTTTCATGTATTCGGGCGAAACGGTGTGGGAGGGGAGTCCCTTGATCCTCCGAAAGCGATCGTTCATCCTGATGAACTCTTCCTGATCCTTGTCGATGCTGATCTGAACTCCCGTCCTCTCCGCCTTCTTGATCCGCTGCCTATTCGTTTTCCCCAACTCATTCCACAGGGTGTCAAGCGGCCTTTTCAGATCGAGAACAATCGTGGAATGCTCCCTTCTGCTGAAACCCGGAAGGTCCACCTTGCAGGGGCAGGACATGAATGTGACCCCGGCCACTCCATCGACCTCGAAGGGGGCCTCACTGAACCAGATCGTGTATGTCTTGAAGGTCAGGAACTTGTTCTTAATACACAGCAGTCGGATCACCACCGCGGCTCATCCACCATAGTGGGATAGGTTTGGACGTCAAGGTATAATAATTGGCTCTGGCGGTCAGGAACAGCGGATGGATGACGCGGGCGAGGCGAAGACGTCACAGCCCAAGATGCTCCCAAGACGACCTTTTCACCAGATTCGCGCCCCTTATGACCATGGCTTCCACTTGCGGGAAATTACGATAGTGAGAAAGACCTCGGTCAGCAGGAAGCCGATCCCCACGCCGATTATCCCTATTTGGCTCATGAGCATCGTCCCGAGACCAAGGATCCCCACGGCCATGGTCAAGTTGTATAGTATGAGCAGCCTCATCTCATTCTTTATCCGCTTGGTGTTGGCATACAGATCATTGAAGGCCATAGGGATCGTGCAGACAGCCAATACCATCAGCAGGTCCGATGAGTTCACGGAGTATTCCCCTCCGAACATCCCCAGCAGGTTAGGGGCGAATAGCAGAATGCAAGCCACGATAGGCGCCAGGATCAGGTATGCGATCTTCAGGGAGCGTAGGGCGATGCGCCTCGTCTCCTCGACGGATTGCGATCCCGCCGCAAAGAAGGACGTGGAGATGGCGTCGATGGCGATGAATATCACTGTTGCGATGGACCACGCCACGAAGAAGTACGCCCCCTGCTCCGCACCCTGAATATTGACCACCAGGATAGGAAGCAATAGGTATGGGGCGCTTCCGATCATGCCCGCGACGTAATTGTTGGCCGAGTACTTGGCCAGGCTCCTGGCTATGTCCCCCTTGATCGCGAGCCGTGGACGGTAGCCAGGTACGGTCCTGCGGAGGAACATGTTGGCAATGATGAACGATGCTATTAGCGCTGCTACGGAAGCCCCCAGTATGCCGGACAGGCCTAGCGGGGCCAGCAGGACGACCGAGGATATCTTGATGGCATCCCTTAGAACATCCCGGAAGATGAGCTGCCTGGTGAGTCTCATTACGATATAGTAGTTATGCTGGATGTACAGGACCGCCGTTGCCGCGGTGAGCACTACGAACATCACCACGAACGCGAGGTCGTCGGTGATGAAGCTCAGAGAAGGGGCCCATATCGACATGCCCGACAAGAAGACTATCGAGAGGGCCATGGAACCGACCAGGGCGGTGGATTGGCATGTGCCGACGAAGCCGTTGGGGTCCGTGGAGCTGGGCAGGAACCTTATCAGGCCTATGTCGAACCCGAATCGCGAGAACAGCGCGAGGAGGCCAGCCGCGGAGATGATCGCCGAATAGATCCCCACGTCCGATGGCAGGAATAATCGGGTGATCACTATGATGAACAGGAATCCGAGGACGGCGGTGATCCCCCCGTTCGTCATGAGATTGAAGGCGCTGATGAAGATGGGCTCTTTGAGCAGCTCCCTCACCTTGCCTATCAAATGCCGGAGAAGGGCCGGCCGATGATTGATACGGGTCGCTTCAGTGCTCTCGCCCCTCATGCCTCGATCCCCCTGTTCGGGCCAGATCGCCTCCGTTACAGAGGCAACGTGGCCGTTAGCCTAGTGATGGTCACGGTCGCACGCTCGCTCCGCCACACGAGTCGGTGAGCGCCTAGATCGGCCATCGAACCATGGAGCGGGGCCTGAACATCGACTGACTATTCCATCGAAGTAGTCAATATACATTTGGCTGACAAGCCCCCAATCATATCTCGCTGCATCATCCCAATTGACTTCTGACATGGCATTCATGCGGTCCGGCTCTCGCAGTAGCTGCCTGATGGCGTTGGCGAGTTCGTATGGATCGGGTTCCACCAGGACGGCGTTCCTGCCATCCCTCACCGCCGTGGGTATCCCGCCGACGTTGGTACCCACTATGGGTCTGCCCAGGGCCATGGCCTCTATCGCGGTCACCGAGAAGCCTTCCGATACGGACGGGATGAGCACAATGTGCGCGGAGTTCAGATAGCTGAAGACGTCCGGTGACGGGACGAAACCGTGGAAGGTTATCCTGCCATCTAGCTCCAGCTCCTTGGCCATGATGCGTATCCCATGGCCTTCCGGGATCTTTCCCAGCATGTGCATCTCCAACCCATCCAGGTCCCTAAGCAGGGACATGGTCCGCACTGCCAATTCCCCTCCCTTCTGCCATCGGGAGCCCCCCATGTACACTATCTTGCGGCCATCTCCGCGCAGGGCGACCCCCGCCTGCCGCCTCATCTCGTCCACATGCACGCCGTTGGGGATGGCGGCCGGCCTGCACCGGGGCGGTTTCGGGAGGGAACGCAATGACTCCAATTCGCAGGCGCTCTGATACGTGATGCCCTCTACGCCGTTCATCACACTCGTGAGCGATCGTCTCCGTCTCTCCTTCAGCGGATCGAGGGAGCTCTTCCGAGGAACGCCGAGGAGCGGAGAATGGAGGGTCACCACCGTAGGTATGTTCAGGGGTTCGATGCATGTCGGATACAGGGAGAAGGCTTCCTCGAGATGAAGGCTCACGATATCGGTCCTTTCCTCCACCAGTATCCTGGCCACCGCTGTCCGGATCGCCCAACGCCTTGCCGCCCTGAGGGCGTTCCAGACGTAGGGCATGGGTGCGACGCCTTCGACGAGATCTGCGGACGGAGCGTTCAAGCGGAGGAGCGAACCGAGCATGCGACGGGGGCTGTAGAGCGGGCCGACATCGTATGTTCTTACCCCTGGGAGGTCCCGGAAGTAGCGCGTTATCTCCTGATTGATGATAAGGAATACATCCTCATTCTTTTCCTTGAAGGCCCTGGCTAGGGAGTGCACTACGTTCTCCGCACCGCCCCAGCCGTCCGAGAAGATTATCAGCCCTATCCTCATGGTGTGACAAGCGTCCGGCGTTTTATTTCAGGGCGATGGTATTAACCATTTCGCAGCACCGAGCCAGTCGGATGAACGGGACAGAAGCGGGATGGCATGGCCCTTCCTGGGCGCCTTCGCCCCTACGCCCGGCGATGGACCGATGGCAGACGACGTTCCCGTCGAGTGCTCCAGGCCGTTGGCGTAGGACATCTAGATAATATCGGACCGGCGAGCACATGGCGCACGCTCCGTAGGCGCGGTCATCACGGGCCTGGAAACGAACCATGGATCATAATTTTCATTCCATCATCTGATAATCTTTAAAAGGCAATTGCTCCAGTTGTATCCCACAGTGTTCCAAGAGGGGGGCCCGGAGTTGAACCAAATGCTGTACGACCAACAGGCTCGTTCGGAGGGACGTGTACCGTTGCCGCCGCTCGGTGCCGTGGAGGGGCCCGACAACGCCTTCCCTGGGGCGAAGGCCATGCCTCGACTCATGAAGATCCTCGTGCCCTGCTCGACCCTGGATTTCTCATATCGGCTCGGTTGCACCCCTTCCTGGTGGCAACTGTTGAAGGCGTTCCACGAGATGGGGCATGAGATCATTGCTACACCCTACTTGGGCGACCCGATCGATTCACTGTGGTGGAGGACCTACCCCAACCCCTGCAGGACCGAGAGCATCCTCTACAACAGGTACCTTGATGGTAAGAAGAAGAGGGGCAAACTGTCGGGGAGGAAGGAGAGCTCGACCTCGCTTCTGAACCGGTTCGCCGAGCACTATGTCCAACCGCGATGGGAGGCGCACACCCGGGCGATCCTGGACAAGGAACGCGACATCGACGCGGTGCTCTTCATGAACGTTCCCATCAACCACATAAAGGGCATCGCTTCCACGATCAGAGAGGAGTACGGAATACCGGTGGCGTATCTGGAAGGGGACATGCCCACCATCCTCCCCCAGTATGCCGCGGACCGCGGTTTCAAGTTCAACTACTACTCGGAGGCCGATCTCTCCGAGTTCGACTTCTTCTTCACCAACTCAAGGGGGGTCATTCCCGACCTGAAAAGGATGGGCGCGAGGAGCGTGTATCCCATATACTATGCTGTGGACCCTGCATTGTTCATGCCCCTCGAGGTCCCCAAGGACGTGGATGTCTCCTACTTCGGTTACGGGAGCGAGTACAGGGAGGAGTGGATGACAAAGATGATCTCTGCGCCATCGCGAAGGATGCCACGTTCGAGCTTCTCGGTCGGGGGAAGAGGGTTCCGGGTTGACCTAGGCAGCGCACGGATGCGGGGCGATCTGTCATACAGCGCTTTCAGGAGGTTTTGCTGCGCCAGTAGAATATGCCTGAATATTACGAGAAAGACCCACACTGCAGTGGCCGGCTCCTCCACCGCCCGGCCCTTCGAGCTTGCTGGCTTCGGCGCCTGTATGGTGTCTCAGCCTTACAACGGCATCGACGAATGGTTCGAGATAGGGAGGGAGATCGAGGTGGTCGCCGACACCGAGGATGCCATAGAGACCTATGAGTGGCTGCTCGATGACCCCGAGGAACGGCTGATAAGGGGCGAACGGGCCAGGGAACGGGTCTGCCGCGACCACACCTTCCATCAACGGGCCGATGCCATCTATCAGCAGTTGTCCAAGGGCGCGGCTGGAGGCTGACGGCGGGGGTGAGGCGGGACCGATGCGAATCCTCCATGTAGTGCCATTCCTGGGGTCGATGTTTGGCGGCACCACCACCGTGGTCCACAAGATGTCATCGCAGCTTGCCAGAAGGGGGCATGACGTGACGGTGGCGACGACCGATTACCACTGGGACGGAGGCGCTGATGCCGGCTACGAGATCCTACCATTCCACACCAGGGCGAACCTCGGCCTGATGATATATACGCCGGAGATGGGCAGGTGGCTGTCAAAGAACGTACAGGACTTCGATCTCGTCCATATGCATACATATCGATCTCACCAGAACATCATGGCTAGGCGGGCCGCCGTCAGCTTCGATGTGCCCTATGTGCTCCAAGCCCACGGGGGCGTCCTGCCATCCTTCCAGAAACGGGCGCTCAAGGAGCTGTTCGACCGCGCCTATGGGGGCCGGATAATAGCCGACGCGTCAAGGGCTGTCGCGGTCTCTGCCATGGAATCACAGCAATACATCGAGATGGGTGTGTCCCCGGGGAACATCGAACTGATCCCTAACGGCATCGACATGGAGGAGCACCGGAACCTACCACCCGGGTCCTGCTTCAGAGAGAGGCACGACATACCGAACGATGAGATGCTATTGCTGTTCCTGGGGAGGATCGACCGCATCAAGGGGCTGGACATGCTCGTGGACGCTTTCGACCGGATCGCGCACGAACGGAGGGAGTGCAGGTTGGTGCTGGCGGGCCCTGATTTTGGTTACAGGGCGACGATCGAGCGTAGGGTCAGGGACCTTGGACTGCGAGGTCGCGTCCTCTTCACCGGAGAGCTCAGAGGACAGGAGAAGCTAGAGGCCATGGCGGCCGCCGACGTATGCGTCGTCCCGTCGAGGTTCGACATCTTCTCGATGACCGCCCTGGAGGCCATGGCCTGCGGCGTCCCACTCATAGTCACGGACCGTTGCGGCATCGCCGAGATGGTTCGTGATGTCGCCATGGTCGTCGGCTATGACCATGAGCTCATGGCGGACGCCATGGTGAGGATGTTGGACGATGAGGATCTGAGGAGGAAGTTTGGAATGGCGGGAAGGAAGCGAGCGCAGGAAACGTTCGACTGGCCTGCCATAATAGGCCGGATGGAGGATATGTATCGATCCCTTTGAGCTCCTGAACGATCCGATCAGGGCTCATAGATCACCTCCCTCCACCGCAACGGTTCTGGGGTTCCCGAACACGAGCAAGTTCGCTTTGGCATTCTCATCGGCAGTGCAGTTTCTCAGAACGGTGTCGCCATTCAGGACGAACCCCGCCCCGTACAGCGGGTCGGGCTTGTTCCTACCGTTCCCGTTGGCCACGCAGTTCTCGAACACGATATGGCGGCTTTCGATATCATCCTCGAAGTGGAAGCCAGACTCCCAGTTGTTGTTGGCGGTGCAGTTGACCAGGAGCATTCGGTCCACATCGGTCATCTCACCCAGGTCGAAGCCGACCGTCCAGTCATGGGACCTTGAGCTCAGGCCGTTGTCCACCGCGGTGCAGTTCGTGTAAGTGATGTTACGTACCAGGCTGTCGCCGCGCGAGCCGATGTTGAGGAAGCCATAGGCTTCGCCATCTATCGCATGGCAGTCTATGAACGAGACCTCAGAGATGGTACGCCCGTTAGGGGCGAGGGTGAAAGCCCCGCCTATATCCTTGGTAACGGTGGCCTCCACGTTTCGGACCAGCAGCCCGCTCACGTCGGTTTGGTCAGCGGTTATATAGATGGCAGTGGAGCCAACGAGACGGAAGTCGGACAGAGTGACGCAGGACCGGTCTTTCACCACCAGCATGCCCTTGTTCTCGGAGGTGAACACCGTGTTCTGAATCCCTTCGCCCCTGAGGATGGTGTTCCCGCTGAGCTCCACGCTCTCGTCCAGCTCGTACTCTCCGGAACGGACCAGGACGGTGCCGCCGTCGGGCAGGGAGCGGAAAACCACCTGGAGCACCTCCGAAGCCGACCCAGATTCATGTTCAATCCTTCCAGTGAGGAGGTTGGTCGCCACCGTCTGGCCTTCTTTCTGAGAAATCTCATACTGAGGGGGAGGAGATTTATCGCCCGGCTCTATCCACGCCAGGTACGTAATTGACAGGGCCGCCGCGATGGCGAGCGCGATGAGGAGCGTGGCTACGTAACGTCCCCTGGGCATGATTGCTAATTTGGGCCCATCGGTAGAAAAAGCTTTGTCATTTTTACACTGGGGGCCATCTGCCGGTCGCGAGAAAAGGGAGCATGAGAAAATGTTTGAGGCGGTTCAATTCTCGAACGGCAGCGGGAAGCTGACGACCCGCACGTTGGAGATGTCGTAGTTGATACCGCCCCGGGTATTGCCGACGCCGGTGACGTCGATGAATGTACACTCATCGAAGCTTGCCTTATCACCGACAAAGAAGCCAGCGCCGTACAGGGCGCCGGGCTTCTGCCCGTTGTTGCTGGCAGTGCAGTTCTCGAAGACGACGTTGCGGACATCCGGAGCGATCTCCAGGTGGAAACCGCTCTCCCAGTTGTTGTCGGCACGGCAGTTGACCAGCCTCATCCCGTCAATGTTGGCGCGCTCCGCAAGGTCGAAGCCAGGAATCCAAGAATCAGCGTTATTGGGGTCCATTGCTCCGAGGGAGTTCCCGCATCGGATAGCAGTGCAGTCCTCGAACAGGGTGTTCTTGACCCAGCCATCGAAGTTGTTGCCGTTGATGAGGAAGCCCCAGGTCGCGGGGCTATCGACGAACACCTGACGATATGTAAGGTTATCAATGAAGCCGCCTGCCTGCACTCGCGTACCAATGGCATTGTTGATTATGCCCTTGGTCACGTGGTCGAGGTAGATATCTTCCCATACATGATCGGCCACCGTCACGCCATTGGCCCAGGACTGGCAAGTTGCGGCTCCGGTGATGTGGAATCCCTTTACAGTGGCGTTGCTTACTCCGTCCATTATTATGCCGCCGTTGGCGAAGTTGAGGGTGGTCTTGTCCGAACCCTCGCCCATCAGAGTGGAGCCGCTCCTCATGTAGATGCTGCCATCAACCTGGAAGGTGTCAGCAACGACCAGCGTGGTGTTGCCGTTGTTGACCGACCACTGAATGGCGTCGGGACCAGTGTGGACGGTCGTCCCATCAGCATCCTCGACTATATTGCCGGGGCGAACGATCAGATCCGGTGCCGCGGCATCATTGGCGGACAGGGTATGAGAAGGCGGCTCGGTAGGAACGGCAGGACCGTCGAGGTCTGCAGTATGACCATCATCGCCGAGATCAACCAGGGTGGCCGGGTACGCCGCCGGGGCCGTGAGTGTGCTCATGACAAGAACGAACACAATGGCCAAAGCCCCGATGGCGGTCAGCCGCTTAAATAAATCTTCTTCGAATTCTATCTTGACCATTGAATCAACTCATTCTTATGGATTTCACCTTCTTGGCGAGTTCAGTCGTTAGATGCTGAGCTTGACCTATTGACCAGACATTCTTCTGCATCGGTCGGGTAAACAGGCGGCCGGCGCATCCCGGGGTGCCGAGAACGAAGGGGCAGATAAGTGTGTCAGCGTTAACGTCATCCCTGATAATACTTTACTATCAGCACACAGGCCCCATCTGGACACGGGCCGGTAAACAGCGGAACGACAACGGGGCAGTACGTGATGTGGGGCTCTGAGGTTCAAGAAAAAAAGAGAGGTTTATAAAGTGTTTAACGCCAGCTGCTTAGCTGGAGTACGGGAGAGCTATGCTGACGACCCGCACGTTGGGGATGTCGTAGTTGATACCGCCCCGGGTATTGCCGCTTCCGGAGCAGTTAACGAACGTGCACTCGTCGAATCCGGCCCTGTCGCCACAGAAGAAGCCAGCGCCATACAGGGCGCCGGGCTTCTGCCCGTTGTTGCTGGCAGTACAGTTCTCGAAGACGACGTTGCGGACATCCGGAGCGATCTCCAGGTGGAAACCGCTCTCCCAGTTGTTGTCGGCACGGCAGTTGACCAGCCTCATCCCGTCAATGTTGCACCTTTCGGCGAGGTCGAAACCGGGGATCCATGCGTCGGCATTGTTGGGATCGGTGACGCCCAGAGAGTTCCCGCATCTAACGGCAGTGCAGGTGTCGAACAGGACGTTCTTGACCCATCCGTCGAAATTGTTGCCGTTGATGAGGAAGCCCCAGGTCGCGGGGGAGTCAACGAAGACGTTCCGGTAGGTCAGTCCGTCGATGACACCATTGCTCTCAACCCAGGTACCGATGGCGTTGTTGATGATGCCCCTGGTCACGTGGTCGAGGTGGATATCCTCCCACAGGTGGTTGCGGACGGTGACACCGTTCGCCCAGGACTGGCAGGAGCCAGCCCCAGTGATGTGGAATCCCTTTACCGCAGTGTTGCTCACACCGTCCATGATGATGGCTCCCCTGGCGAAGTTGAGGGTGGTCTTGTCCGAACCCTCGCCCATCAGAGTGGAGCCGCTCCTCATGTAGATGTTTCCGCTCACCTGGTAGGTGCCAGATGAGACCAGCACGGTGTTGCCGTTGTTGACCGCCCACTGAATGGCATCGGAGCCCATGTGGACCGTTACCCCATTGGCGTTCTTGACAATGTTGCCTGGATAGACATACAGGTCAGCCGACGGGGTCGGTTCCGGCGCAGGCACTGCCTTGGCCGTCCAGCTTACCGCCTTGACGCTCCCCTCATAGGCATCGTTGCCTGCAAAGGTAGCCGCAAATCCGTAGGTGCCCGCCGTGTTGGGGGTATAGACCATGGTGAACTTGCCATTAGAGTCCGTAGTCACCTGAGCGGTGATCTTGGAGCCATCAGGCCGGGTCACGACGGTCGTCATCGCCACGTTACCGAGGGCTTTGGTCCCATCTTCGTTGGTGGCGGTCAGCACACCGGTGGCCTGGATCGTCTGACCGACCTCGACCGACGAGGGGGAGGTCGTCATGGATATTGACGATGTCCCCTTGACAGGTTCGGGGGTTGGCTCAGGCTCAGGTTCCGGCTCTGGTTCGGGCTCAGGGATGGTGTTGACATTGATCAGACCGCCCTTGTTGCCCACGCCCGTGCAGTCCTTGAGGACCACCGAGCTATCGACAAAGAAGCCAAAGCCTTCCATGAAGGCAGGCTTGACCCCATTGTACTCTGCGACGCAGTTCTCGAACACCACGTTGTTCTTCGAGACGTCCTGGCGCATGTAGAACCCATCTTCCCAATTGTAGGAAGCCTTTGAGTTCTTCACCTGCATGTTGGTGACATCGACGTTCACCGCCAGGGCAAAGCCGACGACCCAGTCGTTTGGCCGGGCTTCCACACCACACCTTATTGCCTCGCAGCCATCGATGGCCACGTCCCGCACCTCACATGTGCCGGTTCCGCTGCCGATGATGGAGAACCCGTAGGCGTCGCAGTCGACGGCAGACAGGCGGAGCATGCTGACATCCGAGAGGGTGTGTCGCTGGACATCCAGGGTGAACACGGCATTAACGCCCTGCACATCCTTTGCTGATATATCCTGCATCACTATGTTGCGGACATCGGTACTGTAGGCAGTCACGTAGATGTCAGCGGTTCCCCGGAGCGCAAAGCCCTTGAGAGCCACATCGGAGACATCAGATAGGCGAATGCCATTGTTGACGAGGACCGTTTTCTCGCCGGCCCCCTGCAGCGTGACCCCAGCCCTCATCGAGATCTCCTTCGAGAGGTAGTAGGTCCCAGCCATCAGCGTTACCGTCCCACCAGCGTTGGCACGGTCGATGGCTCCCTGTATGGCGCTCGCGGAGTTGGTGGTAGAGATGATGGTCTTTCCTCGTTCGTTCTTCACCAGCGTCTTCGCGTTCTTCTTCTCGACCGTTAGGTCGGAGGAACGCGCCGCGTCCGCATTGGTAGTGCATATGGCCAATACGGAGCCAATCAACAGGGCCACGGCAATTATGGCCCCGAACTTATAGGCTTTTTTTCCCATCCTATTTTTATCATTTTCCATTCGATCAACTCATGTTTGAGTTCTCACCTTCTTGGCAAGTTTAACCAGCCGTTGCTGGCCGCCTTGTTCATTATTTGGCGTTCTCCAGAGCTTGCGCTCATCTGCATGTGTGCGTTCTTTCAGAGAGTACCTCCCGGCCAAGGGAGCCGGGGAGAAGTGATATACCTATCAACCCCAACGTCCATTCTGATTATTTATAAAGATACAAATATTCATGACGCCCTACTGATATGCTGGCCAGTGTCGCGGCGGAAATGGTATTTCGCATGATAATTCTCCGCTCACGCTCGCTCAGCGGCGGTCCCGAAGACAGGCCGCTCCCGAGATGTGCCGCTCCTCGATAGCCGCGGCCTTCTAACGTTTCCTAGATGCGTGAGCGCATACCGTGCGATTGTTTTCGACCGCGGCCGCTCGCTCCATAAACAGTTTCTATCAAAAAGCTCATGAGGAAGCAGCCTGCCCAGCGGCAGGCCGGAGAGAGGTTCGTTTGCATATCGGTCGCGTGGTAGGGAACAGCGTCATGGAGACCAGGTTCAGGATGAACTTCGGCGAGGAACTCCAGGTGGGGGAGATGTTGGTGGTGGAGAGCGGTCCGGGGTCGGAGCGCTTTCTCATCAGGGTCATGGACATCGAGCACGGTGCGGACGCCGACGACATGAACTGGATGACCACCGAGGCAGGCCACATGCTTCACATGGACGCCGAGCGGCGCGAGTACGATCTCGGAGCGATCCGGGACGACCTGTACTGCGTCGGGGTGTCGGCGCCCCTGGGCTGCGTGGGTGACGAGTTCAGGAAGACCAAGACGATCCCGCATCACTTCTCCACCGTCCGCCGGACCTCCATCGACGATTACGAGTTCCTCAAGAGCAGCCTGGGCGACGTCCAGGTGGGCAACCTGCGCTCCGGCGACCGGGTGCTGGACTTCCCGGTCGGGATCTCCGGCAAAGCCATACCGCACCACATCGGCATATTCGCCACCACCGGCATGGGGAAGAGCAATCTGATGAAGAACCTGGCCCTGTCGTGCATGCGGCTGCGCAAGTACGGCTTCCTGGTGCTCGATCCGCACGGCGAGTACTACGACGGCGGCGAATCGGGAAAGAAAGGACTGAAGCAGGCGGGCATGGGGGACGCGCTGGTGGTGTTCTCCTCCCGCAAGCTGGACGGGCCGTACAACACGCTGCACGTGGCGTCCTCGGAGATCCAGATCACCGACCTGGAGAACCTCTACGAGTTCACCGGCGCGCAGAAGGAGTTCATGGAGTCCGCCCAGTTCCGGTTCGGGGAGACGTGGCTGACGGACATCAACGACAAGAGCGTGCAGGAAATCTCCAAGGCGCTGGGCGAGGGAAAGTACCACGAGGGGACGATCAACGTCGTCAAGCGCCGCCTCGAGTCGCTGTTCCGTTTCGACCTCATATCCCGGGACCCGAAGTTGTCGATAACGAACCACATCATCGACTGCCTGCACGACGGGAAGGTCGTTCTTGTGGACACGTCCAACATGTACGAGGCGGAAGAGCTTCTCATCTCCACCGTGCTGTCGCGCGCCATTTTCGAGAAGAACAAGGCGCTGTACGGCGACAAGACGGAGTTCGACAAGATCCCGCCGGTGCTCATCGCCCTGGAGGAAGCCCAGAGGGTGCTGACCGAGGCGAAGGGGACGATTTTCGCGCAGATCGCCCGGGAGGGGCGCAAGTTCAAGACCGGACTGTGCGCGGTGTCACAGCAGCCGAAGCTGATCGACTCGGAGATCATATCCCAGTTCAACACCCTGTTCATCCTCGGTCTGGCGGACAGGAGGGACCGCGAGATACTGAGGAACTCGGCCAAGCAGGACATCTCGCAGCTGGACAACGAGATACAGATGCTGATGCCCGGCGAGGCGCTGATCGCCTCGCCGTTCACCCCGTTCGCGGTGCCGGTGAAGATCCACCTCTACGAGGAGTACCTCGACAAGGCGGCCGCCGACAGCGGGCCGAGAAAGACGTTCAGGAAGACCCCGGTGGGAGCGACATTCTACTGAGCGAAATTGGTCTCCCCTAGGCGAGCCATCCAATTCGGCTCACCATCGGCGACTTAGTTGGATAGTAAAGAAAAGGCTAAAGATGGTGCAGCCCCTTCGCCGCCCGGGGAGATCGGGTTTGACGGTCGCGGAGGCGTTGGCTTGAGGATCGTTCATGTCGCGGACACGCATCTCGGCTACTCCGCGTACCGTCGGGTGTGCGACGACGACTGCGCCTTCAAGGGGCTGAACCAGAGAGAGGTGGACACCTATCTGTCGTTCCAGGCGTTCGTGGACCGCGTTCTCGAACTGCGTCCGGACGCGGTGCTGCACAGCGGAGACCTCTTCGACACCGTGAGGCCGTCCAACCGCGCCCTGGCCTTCGCGCTGGAGCAGCTGGTGCGGCTGTCCGAGGCGGACATCCCGGTGGTCATCATCGCCGGCAACCACTCCACGCCGAGGATAAGGGAGACCGGCTCGGCCTTCCGCCTGTTCGAGCATCTTCCGAACATACACCCGGTCTACAAGGGCGCCTACGAGCGCATCACCATCGGCGACCTCACGGTACACGCGGTCCCCCATGCGGACGGCGAGGCGTTCAAAGGAATGCTTCCCTCCTTGACGCGATGCGGCGAGACCTCCTACGAGAT
>ENA-UOOE01000044-UOOE01000044.1-fermentation-metagenome-genome-assembly--contig:-NODE-44-length-127055-cov-29.391228_pt1 | contig 127055 bp, 114 predicted proteins | sample MGYA00245776_ERZ724021 | MGnify/ENA primary metagenome ERZ724021 (study PRJEB28704, sample SAMN03018321) | fermentation metagenome | biome: anthropogenic terrestrial biome; feature: soil... | reverse complement strand
TTGTAAAATTCAGTACTCCCAGGCATAAACGGTAGGTTTGCACCTCCAACTTACGGCTGGCCAGGATCGTCTTGATGACCTCGATCGTATTGGGGCCGATCGTCATGGCCTTCCGGGTAAAATAGGCGGCATTCCATTCTGAGAAGCCCTTATAGTTCACCGGAAGGTGATCCGGGTTCGTGGACCACTGGCCTTTCCGGATGGCTCTTGGCCATTCACAGATGAATTCACCTTCCAAAGAAAAGATTTTAACCGTTGAGGTGTTTGCCAGGATGGATACACGTTTGTGCAGAAATGCCTTATCTACGCTATAATAGGCATTATCGAAGCATACATGGAAGTCGCTGGATACTTTTGCCACTCTCCTCTCCATGTACTGATACTGCATGGAGGGGAGCGGCATCAATTCAAGTCTTTCTTCTTCCCAGTAATAGTATCTGTCATGTTCCTTCTTCTTGAACGGCTCATGATTTAGTTTATCAAGACCATCCCACAAATCCCTGTTGAACTGCTCAAGGCTGAAATATCGGCGTTCCTCCAATTCGTGGAAGAAGCCCTTTTCAAAGATGCCTACAGCATTTTCGACTGAGCTTTTAAATTTAGGCTTTTTGACCTTGGCAGGAAGGATTGCCGTGTGGTTATGTTCCGCCCACTCTGCATAATCCTTGTTCAGATCGGGCTCGATCCAGTCCCGGTTCGCGATTACAGCCTGCTTGCAGTTATCGCATACCACCAGAGGTGGGACACCCCCGAAATACTGTAAGGCATGGTTGTTCACCTCTATCCACTGCGGCTCCTTGGTGGAGATCATCCCTTCCGCATAAATGTACTGGGAGTAGGGAAGGATCGCCACAAAAACGACAATAGTGGAAATCTCGCCAGTAAGCCGGTCGATTAACGAAAAGGTCTTCCCGGCAAAATCGACCTCCATCTTCTGGCCGATGATAGCATTAAAATGGATCGTCTCGTTGTTTTCTTCGCACCACCTGGCATAGAGATCACAGAACTGTCGGTATTGATAGAATTTCCTGTCCTCTGCCTGGCACCTCTTGGCATAACGGTTCCAGAGAAAGACAAGCGTCATGTTCTTTCGGGAGTTAATCATCCTGACAACCTCTTCGAAATCAGGGAGCTCATAACTGAGATCTCTGCCACCGGATCCAGGAACGTTGCCATAGACCTGCCCGGCTATCCCATAGTTCGTTATCCCTTCAGGCAATGGGAAGTTTAAAGATTCGCATTCTTCGAATGCTTTCAGGAATTCATTGACCCCTGATTTGCTTACGTTCAGCTGGCGGGCGATCTCTCTGCCGGACATGTTCAGAGCGTAGCGCTTGATAATGATGTCTTTGTAGTCAAGCATACATTATCCTCCTTCTGATGTATTGCCATCCTGTGGATGGTTACCATCATTATGGAAGGAGCCCAATGTATGTTCAATAATCGGAGCTATTACTGGCCGTTCGTTCCGCATTGCGGCCGTTTTGCTTCGCAATACCGGCCGTTAGGTTTCGCAATATGCAGTCAAGTAAAATGATCAAAAATTGGCCACAAAATGACCCACTTTCTGCACCTTATTCATCATAAAAATTCAATTCCTAAAAATTGGTTCAAAGTATGGTTTTTCTATTCTTTAAACGATAACCTTCACCGGTCATATTAAAAATCTCGCATTTGAATACAAGCCTATCTAAAATTGCCGTGGTAATAACTTCATCGCCTAAAAATCCGCTCCATTCAGTAAATCCTTTGTTGGACGTTATGATTAATGAGGTTTTTTCATGCATTGCTGCCACAAACGTAAAAAGTAAATTAGCTTCTGTCTGGGATACGGGTAAAAATCCGACTTCATCAATGATTATCAGGTCTGACTTGTACAAATACTTGGCTGTTCGCCTGGATGATGCAGTAATATCAGCTGTTTTAAGGACTTTTATTAATTCATCCAAAGATATGAATGAAACTGCATACCCTTTATCCAAAGCTAAATATCCCAGGGCAGTGGCTAAATGGTATTTCCCAACGCTTGGAGGGCCTAAAAACATTACGTTATAGGCATCTTCCAGCCAGGTAAAATCAGATAGCCTGAGCATTTGTTCTTTTGTAACACTCTGTTGAAAGCCAAAGTCAAAATCTTCAAGAGTCTTCTTCGGTGGCATCCCAGCACGTTTCATTCTCATGATGGCTGCTTTTTGCTCTTTTAACTGTACTTGCTCCCCAAGAAATATCTGAACGCTTTCAAGGGGGCTGTGCCCATCTTGAAATAGTTCCTGAAAATTGACTGGTTCTAAATGCAGCCTGGATATCATATTGTTGATATTTTCTAATGTTTGATTCATTTTGCACTCCCTCCCAAACACGTTTCATATTCGCCAATATCCCGTTTCTGGGTGATAATACTCATTGCTTTGGCGTTGGTTATCGTCTTTATAGGAGTGGGTTTGGATGAACCAAGTTCTCTGGCTTGTTTAAGGTAAATGGCAATATCTCTTAAGTCTGTGGCACTGTATATCTCATGATTTTCACAATATTTAATAGCTTCTTTAATGGCATCCAGACCATGCTCTGTGATCAACTGATTAATTAAACTGGATTGGTCTCTAAAGTATCTTGATCTAAGATGCCGCAGATTTTTGAAAAAGTTATCATATTGGCCATCAAACTGTTTGGATAACTGGTACTCTATATTGTCCAGATCCTGTTCTTTGTTGCGCCGATGGGAAGTGTTTTTTATCAGTTTGCCTTTACCAGTAGCGAGGGCATGTTCGGCAATTATGTAATCACCAAATTGCTGTTCAATGATCAGTTTGTTGTTTTCTACCCGGATTACAACTTGCTTCTCCTTATTATATGTTCCCAACGGCACTGAGTAACGATTGCTCTCATATAGAACAGTGTTGTCTTTACGTACTGCACGGGTTATACTAGCGCTACAGGTATTAGAATCTGTAAAGGGTACTGGCCGTAGGTGTTCGCGTTCTACTTCAAACACTTGGGCTGGTACTTTTTTTGTAGTTCCATGTACCTTGGCATTGCCGGTTCTGCTTAGCCAGGCTTCAAAGCTTTGATTGAGCAGGTCAATTCCCATAAAATATCTGTTGGGCAGAAAGTTGTTTTTAATGTATTTCACAATCGATTCAACCCGGCCTTTGCTCTCGGGGTCTGCCTTTCTGCATAAAAAGATTTTTAACTGTTCTGCTTGCTTGAATTTCTCAAATTCATAAGTATAGATAATATCTCCGTAGTTCTCATTGACAGCAACAATACTGTCTTGATCAAATACCAACTCGTATGGCTTCCCGCCCATGTATTCAAAACAATTATGCAGGGCTAAAATTAAATCTGCAGTCGTAAACGGCCGTTCTCTAAAATATCCCCACTTGTAACGCGAGTGCGATAAAACAAAACCTGCGAAGTAAACTTTTAAGTATTTACCCTCAGGGGTCCGCATGTGTTTTTCACCAAAATCAACCTGCATTTGATATCCCATTGGAAGTTCATCAACCGCTTCATAGGATCTAGGTAATGACTGCTTTTTAATCTGATGGGCTTCTCTTAAAAGTTCTACAAATCGTCTGGTGGTTCTCTCCCCGGATTTGATTTGATAGTGCTCCAGTAACCAGTCATGCATCTGAGCTGCGCTCATGTCAGGAAATTGATAGAGCCAATTTAGGATAACTGGTTCATATTTGCCTAATACATGGCTTTTGCGAATATTCTCCGCAGCTTTGACATATTCACCAGGTGGCATATCCCAGTACTTACGTACCGTATTTCTGCTGATCTGTAGATATTTGGATACTTTTCGCTTGCTAAATCCTTGCTGTTTTAATTGTTGAATATTACTGTACATATCCATCCCCTTCATTCACGTGCCGCCTTTCATGCTGTAATAGCCTCAACTATTATCTCAAAAAAGGTCAGCCTATTTATATTTCATAATGAAGGTGGGTGGGTCAATTTCTGGCCAAAACTTGCTCTATTTGTGGCCAATAGTTGATCAGTTTTTATGTCCGAATTTGGATCAATTTATTTTACCATTCACAACATGAATCTCAATCATGTACGAATCATGCACAATACGGTCCAGAATCGCATCGGCAATTGTTTCTTCACTGATTCTTGAATGCCATCCTGCCGGAGAAAACTGTGAACAAAAAATGGTAGATCCTTTATGATGCCGAGCGTGGATGATTTCAAGTACGTCTCGTGCTTCATTCTCTTTGAGTGATACCAACATCCATTCATCTAGGATAAGAAGATGGAACTTCCGGTATTGGTTCATTAATTTCTTGTAGCTGCCTTCGTTTCTTGCAATATCCAGTTCGATCAGAAGATCAGGCAAGCGGATATATTTAACCGTATGGAAGTTTTGGCATGCTGCGATTCCAAAGGCACTGATTATTACGCTGTCAGAGCACCATCGATACGCGTTTGAGCATCACCTGTTCGCACGATAGCATCACTTTGTTTTTTGGAAGCGATTCGCACAAGGGCATCACCGATTCGTGCATGAGCATCGCTAGCTGTAGAATGATCTTGAGGTAAAAAATCTCAAAAATTCTACAGAGAGGAGGCCAATATATGGCCAAAAAAATCAAAGTGAAGCTGATTTTGGAGCTTCGTGCAACCCAAATATCTCAACGCGAAATCTGTAGGACCCGAAAGATTTCGCAGCATTCAGTAAGTGATGTGTACAAGATTGCTTACCAACTAGGAATAACCTACGAGAACATCAAAGACAAATCTGAAGAGGAAATTTATCGGATGTTCTATCCCGATAAATTCGCCTCTGAGAGTCTTTACCAGAAACCGGATTACAGTTATGTCCATGCAGAATTAAAGAAAACAGGCGTGAATCTGAAGCTCCTGTGGAAAGAGTATCAAGACACGTGTAATCAAAACGGTGCCCTTTCAAGGGGATATACAAAATTCTGCGAAGGTTATTCAGAACATGTAACTCGCAACAGCCTCACAAATCATCTTACACATAAACCAAGTATGGTGTGTGAAGTTGACTGGAGCGGCTCAACGATGTCAATTATCAGCAAAGATACCGGTGAAATCATCAAAGTTTATCTTTTCGTTGCAACCTTACCATACAGTCAATACTCATACGTGGAGCCCTGTCTTGATATGAAGCAGGATACCTGGTTAAAATGCAATGTGAACATGTTTGAGTATTTTGGTGGATCAACGGTCAGAATCACAAGTGATAATCTCAAGACCGGTGTTATCAACCATCCACGTGAAGGCGAAATTGTCTTAAACGAAAAGTATGAGGATCTTGGCAATCATTACTTTACGGCCATAATGCCTGCAGCCGTTCGGAAACCTAAGCAGAAAGCATCTGTTGAAGGCACCGTAGGGAAAATCGCTACTGCAATCATCGCAACGCTGCGCAACAAAACGTTTTACTCCCTTGAAGAATTAAAGCTGGCAGTCTCAATAGAACTTAAACGGTTTAATGATGCACCTTTTCAGAAACGTGAAGGCAGCCGTACGGAAGTCTTCAACGAAGTGGAGAAAAATTATCTTAGGGAGCTTCCGGGTATTCCTTACGAGGTTGCTGAATGGGTATACGGCCATACCGTAAACATTGATTGTCATGTTGCCTTTAACACAAACCGATATTCTGCCCCATATAAATATGTCGGCAAGAAGGTTGACCTTAAAGTTACCGAATCACTGCTTGAAATCTATTTCAAAGGCGAAAGAATTGCTTCGCATAAGAAAATGCCGAGTTATTCCAAATATAAATGGTCAACGCTTGAAGAACATATGCCCGATCAGTTTAACCAGACCGAGTGGGACGATGAGCGTATTAAAAAGTGGGCCTATTCCATTGGTAACTGTACCGGCGAAGTTATTGACCGTATTTTCAATAGCGTAAGAATCAAAGAGCAGGGTTATAACTCCGCCTTATCGGTACTCCGAATGAGTAAACGTTATTCCAATGAGCGATTGGAAACAGCCTGTGAAATTGCGTTAACAAAGATACGGACACCAAGGTACAGTCACCTTAAGTCTATTTTATCATCAAATCAGGATCAGCTATACCTCGCCAAGAAATTGGAAACCCAAATAAAAGAACTTCATCAATCCGAGCAAGGATATGTCAGAGGTTCTGAATACTACGGCGGAGGTGATAACTAATGAGCCTGCTTAATGAGGAAACCCGCAGAAAACTTCGCGAACTAAACCTTAGCGAAATAATTGATGCAATCGATACCCAGTCTCAAGACGTTGGATACTCTACTCTTTCGTTTGAAGATCGGATGAAACTGGCGGTAGACTACGTCTACCAGAAAAAATACAATACCAAGGTCCAGAGGCTTATCAAAATGGCAAAGTTTCGACTGACTAACGCTGCATTCAACGACATTTACTATATTGACCGTGGCCTGGATCGCCAGAAGCTGATGGCACTTTCCAACTGTCAATTCATTGATACAAGCACAAGTGTTATTTTTCATGGGTTCAGTGGTTCGGGGAAGAGTTACCTTGCTTGTGCACTTGGCAGACAGGCTTGTTTGCAAGGTATTCGAACACGTTATATCAGAACTCCGGATTTGTTTATGCTGCGCGATGAAGCGGCACTTACTCAACAAGGAATACCAAAACTCCTTAAAAAATTCAGCAGCTACAAACTGTTGATCTTGGATGAATGGTTGCTGGATGATCTATCTGATGAAGAGCAACGTTTTCTGCTGGAGCTTATCGAACGCAGACATGATTGCAGTTCTACAATCTTCTGCACACAGTATAAAAAGGAAGATTGGCATTCGCGGTTAGGTGGCGGCGTGCATGCAGATGCAATGATGGATCGTATTGTACACAACGCCGTCTGGGTATACTCGGGCAATAAAAATATGCGAGAGTTCTATTCTAAAAAACCAACGGAACCCGAATAATGATTAGTCATTAAGCGTACTGCCCGATGGGCAGTGCGCAACCTAGTGGTGATGCTCTGGGTGAATACTGCTGATGCTCTAAATGCGTATCGATGGTGCCCAAAAGGGCAAGTTGGTGTTGCTGTTAGTGCGAAATAATCAGGCACATGCAAACGCTACACTAAAAGTGAGCCAAGGGGAAGCAAAATGATCATATATAAGTGAACCACCCTGCACACCAATCCCATATCATTGAAGATGGCAAATCAAACAATGATGTGGGGGGATCGGAGTGATCAGAGTGGATCAGTATCAGCTTATCAGACAAATTTATGCAGTGGAAGGATTATCTCAAAGACAGATTGCAAAAACATTGGGAATATCGCGTAATACAGTACGGCGTTACTGTACTGGTAAGAATGTTCCCTGGGAGCGTAAGAGAAGCTCTCGCACAGCAACAGTTATAACCCCGGAAGTCCGAGAATTTATTCAGGAATGCCTAGAATAGATCAAAAGGAGGGAATCTTAAAGCAACAACATACCGCTAAAAAGATCTACGAGCGCCTACAGCAGGAGCTTAACTTTACCGGCGGAGCATCTACAGTTAGATCTGTGGTGCGGGAAATGAAAGAGAAAATACCGCAGGTATATATACCGTTATCATATTCCCCTGGCGAAGCAGCACAAGTTGACGGGGGAACAGCTGTAGTTTACATAACTGGTCAGAAAACTAATGTAAACCTATTTTGCGTGCGACTTTGCTCCAGTTGTGCACCTTTTGTAATAGCATTTCCATCACAGCGAGAGGAGGCATTTTTAGAAGGACACCAAAAGGCATTTGAGTTTTTTGGAGGTGTAGCCAGAGAGCTTATCTACGACGATAGGTTCTTTGTTTTTATGATCTATAAATCTTGTTAACAGTAAATCCTGTTAGTCTAGATATCTGGTCTTAATGAACTTCCATCAAGTTCTTTTAAATATTTTAATACCTCTGCCTGCGTCTTCTGCTGTTGATTCTGTAAAGATGCCAATACGAAGTGGTACATATTCATGACTAATTCTTTTATTTCTTTATCAGATATTGTTTTTCTTACTTCCATGACTTCAAGACATTCATCGGTACTGATTTCCGTCTTGAATATAATAAAACTTTGTATAGATTTGTCTCTATCAGTATCCCACATACCCAATACAAAATCAGTATCAACAATCCTTTTTTCGCCTCATGGTATTGGAGAGCTCTTCTTTCCCTTCTTTTACTAATAAATGTACATAATTCCCCATTAAACAATATGCATATATTTTGTAACCTATCTCTGTTTTGTATCTTTCAAGGATATCAGTGAATTTTTTATTATCTTATTCATCCTCAAATATGTTTTGCTGATTAATTTCTCTTAACATAATATGATATATTCCACTCTCACTCTTTTCTCTTACTGTTCTTGGCATAAAAAAATCACCTCAACAGTAGGCTATCATTCGGTTGAGAGTTTGCCAAACAAAGAACCCGTCCCCCGTTCCGTCTACTATCAAGAACGTTACCTTTTAAGGCTGTATAATTCATAATTGGTTATTTTAGCCCTGATTCATCGTATACAATAGTAGTAGACCAATGGGATGGAGCTAACCGATCAGAAGAACATACAATTACATAATAATCTATGTACCGTGATAAACAGGCAGGTCGGCAGTGATATGGAGGGAACCTCGTTACCCATTATGGATTGAAATCTCTGCAAAGCAACCGTACCGTTAAATATATTATCAGGGGAGAAGTACAGACTAAAAAGGAGTGAGCCAAATGAGCGAGATAACTGAAAATGACAGCATAAAAATTCTGGTATCAGGCGATTCCATTTCCAAAGGGGTAATATATGATGAAACCAAAAGTAGATATACTGTGCTGCCAGAAAACTATGTAAATACCATTGGGACTAAGCTTAGATGTTCTATTAAAAATGTTTCCAAGTTTGGCAGTACTTTAACCCGAGGAATTAATAAGCTAGAAAAATACATAGGTAAAGAGAAACCAGATATCGTTTTAATTGAATACGGTGGCAATGATTGCGCCTTTAATTGGGATGAAGTGGTAGATAATTCAGATGCCAGCCATCTGCCCCAAACAGAGATTAAACTATTTGAAACAGCTCTTCACGAGGCCGTAGAGCTACTAAAAAACATGAAGGTTACCCCCGTACTTATGACCTTGCCGCCACTTAATGCCGAAAAGTATTTAGAATGGGTGAGTAAAAACAATCCCCTTAGCCAGGGTAATATTCTTAAATGGCTGGGAAACGTTGCGGAGATTTATTATTGGCAGGAAAAGTATAGCTATGTCATTAACAAAGTTGCTGAAGAAACTCATACCAGAATAATAGATATTAGAAGTGCATTTTTGCAGTTACCTGATTTCACCAAATATATTTGTAAAGATGGAATGCATCCCAATAGGAAAGGGCAGAAGCTAATTGCTGACAAAGTTTTCGATTATATTAAAACAAGCTACGACTTTTTACTAATAGAGAAACCTTCTGCAATATGAGTATTTGCTACCGGAAAACTGGGAGGCGTTATCGAGAACACCATGTTCGGAATGAACTTATTCGAGCAATGATCTTAAGCATCAACGCGGATTTCACTATGGGGTGAGTATCCTTAAGGATAATGCAAGGGTAATGGGCATAGATTTCCCGTGTAACCATTATTTGGGGCGCTGAATAGTATGTAGAAAACTATTGGAAAGGGTGATGGAGCTTGAGTGGTACTACCCTATCATCGTCCCAATTTGTTCAGCAATCATTGGAACTGAATTTATTTTTCTTACGTATTATGAAAGAACACTCATTTTTTCTGGAAGCAGGATTTTTATGTAAAGACAAACGGTTGATTAATCGGGCAGAGAGGTTTAAAAATGCGTTCACTGTCCTGTTAAGGGACGCGGTAAGGCTGGCCGATAGAAACGTAAGCAGAGCAGTGCTTACCTCCGGAGAAGTAGTCACTAATAGAACTAGGCAGGCTGAATTGAAAACTCAAAAACTCACTGGAGTTCACTTTGATACAGCTTTAACAGTGCGGGAAAGAAGGTTAATGTCTGGTAAAGGAAATCCGGCTTTAGCACCACAAGTCTCCCGCTTAAACCAACGGGCCATAATCTTAACCCGCAGGCTGATAAAATTTAAAACTTTAGTGTTGAAGGAAATGCTGACCTGCAAAACATTTACCTACAATTTTCCTTTGTTAATCAGGCATATCAGGCGTGAAGCAGCTTTCTTTGTCAACCATCTGGAAAGGTTACAACAACGCCGTGCAATTAGTACCAGACGTGAAATAATTGAAGAAAAACTCTTCTGGGATAGAATAATGGCAGAACATTCTTTGTTTATTGCCCATTTGTTGGATCCGACGGAGAAAGCGCTTATTCATCAAGCAGATGCTTTTGCCAACGAATTCTCCCGATTGAGAAGGCAAGTTGTAAATGCCCAAAAGGCGGGAATGACCAACAGTAAATTAAGGACACTAGTGCAAAAAGAAAAGACAGCCGCACGAAATATTGCCCGGTTTAAAAGTGCGGCAGAGGTAGGAATTTTAGGTTGTAAAATAGAATCTATTATAATACCGCTTCTTGCTGATCATGTTCTCCGTGAAGCTGATCATTTCTTAAGAATACTGAAACAGGCAGAAGGAGCTATTTAAAACAAGATCGTTTAACAGGGAAAAGGCTGTCCTTAAATCCCGGAGCGGAAAAAAGGGACAGCCTTTTTATCATTTCATGTATTATTTACTCTAATTTTATTGCACTTCATGCCATCCTCCATTGACTAACATGGTATAACTTATTATTCTACAATGCAAAAATCTAGATCATTTATAAATAGGTTTACAGAACATATATTAGCTTAAATATGACGTTTCTGAATTTTATATTTTCAAGTGGCTAATAATCCCGAATCCGTATTAAACAGACCATATTATGTAATTTTTAGACCCTGAAATGTTATATTTGGACAAATATGTAGATTTTATGAAAATTGGGGTTTAATATTAAGTTACCGTACGAATAGTTTAATTGTGGCCACAAAACGAGGAGTGGATAATTGAGAGTAAAAATGTATATTTAAGAGAGTCCAATATATTAGGCTAAAGAATTTAAATCAGGATTTGGGCTAATACTTAATAAGCATGGTCCCAGGAGAATTGGTGTTTACTGAGTAAGAAAAAGATATGGACTAAATATTCTAATTATCATGTAAGTAGTAGCGGTTAGGAAAGATCAATAAACCAAAAAACTACAGCTATAAAGTATCATCAAAGCTCTATAGTGTTCCTTTTTTGACCAAAATTAAAAATATCAAGGGGGGAAACCAATGTTGAAAATAAGGCCATTAGTTATTGCATGCTTAATGATCGTTTTATCAGTAGTCGTTTATAATCCAAACGTACATGCGGATTCTTTTACAGGGCTGCAATATTCTTTTTATGTTAAATACTGCGGTGAAGGTGGTTCCTGGCTGCCCTGGCGTGTTTGGGAAAAAGACTGGGTAGATATTGATGGAACTAATTCGGGCAATAACCTTAATATTACCTATTTTGCGGTGTCTGGAGCAATTACCCCTGCTAATTCCAGCTATCCGTTTGACGATAGTGCTGTGCATCTCAGAAGTACCGTTAAAAAGAATGGTTCAACAGTAAGGACGTTTCAGCAATCTGAATTAACTTACTTTGACATAATGATCCCCGTTGACTGGACTCCATGGGTAAATTATGGTGAAAAGACAGATTTAAATTTAAGTCTGGCAGGTACGACCTCAGGGACAACGGTAGTTGAATCCTGGTGGCATAGTGCCGACACTCTTCCCAATAACGAATATCCAGTTAAGACGCATACTTTCTGGAACAGCTCGGGTTGGAATAATTACAATTAGAAAGGAGTGATAACCATGAGAAAAAGAAATTCTATTATTATAGCAGCATGCATTTGTCTGGCAATTGTATCAATAACATACTTTAATGTATCAAAATCTATTGGTTCCTCCTCAAATTATGAGTGGGGGCAAAAATGGAAAGAGCTTATTTCAGACAAAAATGATGAAACTGTTATGTTAGTAAATGAAATACCGGTAACGCAAAAACAATTAACATCTAAAATGCAATTTCTCGAGGCGCAACAAGTAGATGCTTCTGAAGAAGCAGCCCAAAAAGCACTGATTAAACAAATTGTTTTAAGGCAGGAAGCGGAGAGAAGAGGCATTTCAGTAAGTTTACAAGAAGCAGAATCATTTGCAGAAACAACCAAAAAAGACTTGTTAGCTAATCAGGATACTCCTGGAGCAAAAGAAACCCTTGAATACATTTCTGGTACCGGACTAACCGTTGATGAGTTTTTTAAAGAAGCAGTTCCCGACTATCAGAAATCACTAATGATAGCTAAACTGCGTTCACAGGTTGCAGAAGAAATACGTACGCAGTTTAAGTCTTTATCTCAAGAAGAATTAGAAACCAAGCAAAAAGCGGAATTTAAAACGCTAGAACAGGAACTGATTGAGAAGGCACATGTAAAGATAATTAAATAGTTAAATTGTAGATAAGTGGGGCGATGCCCCACTTATTTGAACAAAACCAGGAAATTGGCCAATGAAAAATAGGGGCATCCTTTTTATCATTCCATAAACCATGCCCATCTCAATACCCCCGGTTAGGGGTAATGATGATTGTAATTATAATATCAAAAAACTAAAATGGGATTAGAATCGAGCATCTGCCGTAAGGTAGGTGTTTTTTTATATGGCAGTGTGAAAAAGTGATAGTAATATTGAAAAGACTACTTGAGGGAAGTATCAAATAAAGAGAGGAATCAGATATGGAAAATATATTATTGGTTGAAGACGATTTAAATCTGATCGATGGCCTAGAGTATTCTATCCGGAAAAACGGGTTTCACATTGATACTGCCCGAACTGTACAGGAAGCCCTTTCCCTGTATGAAAACAATAAGTTCGATCTGCTGGTTCTTGATCTGACCTTACCGGATGGTACGGGTTTTGAAATATGCCAAAAGGTACGCCTGACATCAACGGTTCCAATTATTTTCCTGACCGCTTCTGACGAAGAAGTGAATGTGGTTATGGGACTGGATATGGGTGGGGATGATTATATCACCAAGCCGTTCAAATTAAATGAACCAAAAACACAGGGGACGGTTCTTTGTTTTTATGATCTATAAATGATGTCACTGCAAAAAGTCCAAAAAGACTAAGAAAAACATACCAGCAAGCAGAATAAACACCACCGAAAGTCGAAGTGATATAGAGATAACAAAAGATATAGAGATATAAACTTCAAAATAGGAAGTTTGTTAAATTGTTTAAACCAAATAACAACCATCGTCAGGAACTACTATTTAGCGATTTTCAAAGATTCAATCCCATTGTAGCCAAACGACTCTGCCATCTTTAATCGCTCCTCAAGGAAATGTATTTTATCATTTCTTTGCGATTTCAGGCTGTACTTTTATCGTAGCACTCCACCGGCTTGTTTATCAGGTTAAGGATAACAAACTGATAATCGCAGATTGCCGCACACTAGGCGTTCAAAATCGGCAGTAAATCCGCCAAGTATTGCAGACGATAAGAGGCCGGGCTGGATTGGACGCCGTCGCCGATGGCGGCGCAATCCATATTAGCGGCCATGGCTGCCTGGATGCCGGATTCGGCGTCTTCCACTACCAAACAGAACTGCGGGTCAACACCCAAAGCGGCGCCGGCTTTTAAAAATACCTCCGGATCAGGTTTGGAGCGGGTAATTTGGTTGCCGTCCACTACGGCGTCGAAGTAATGTTCCAGCCCCAGCCGCTGCAAAATAAAGGGGGTATTTTTACTGGAGGAACCTATCGCCATAAGTATCCCACAGGCTCTTATCCGGTCCATGGTGTCCTTCACTTCGGGGCCCAGGTCGGCCGGTGACATGTTTTTCAGCAGGCTGCGATAGAGTTCGTTCTTTTTTTTGAGGTAATAATCCTTTTCTTCTTGACTGAGCTGGCCGGGGTAGGATTCCAGAATGATCTCCAGACTTTCGGCGCGGCTGACCCCGCGCAGGCGGTTGTTGATCGTTTCATCGCAATATGCCCCGATTTCATCGGCTATCTGTTTCCAGGCCTGATAGTGATACCGGTCCGTGTGGCAAATAACCCCGTCCAGGTCGAAAATTACCGCTTTATACTTCACAGTGACCCCTCCTCGACGCTATCGATGGACCGGCGGGCAACGGTCAGGACGTCTGCCAAAATATACTCCCGGCCATATACGAATATCTTTTGGGCACGGCCGGATTCCAGGGTGAGAACACATTCGCTTTCTTTCACATGGACCATGATCCGGCTGTCTTCAATACGTATTTTAAAGCGATAGGCCGTCCAGGGCCGGGGCAGAATCGGGGCCAGAAATACTCCGTTTTCTTTCAGCCGGAAGCCTCCGAAACCATAAACGATGGCCATGTAATTATTGCCCATATTGGCGATATGAAGGCCGTCCTGAGTGTTCTTATACTCGTCGTCCAGATCCAAACGGGCGGTATTCTTAAAATAGGCAAAGGCTTTCTCTTCCATTCCTAAACGAGCTGCCACGATACCAAATACGCCCCGGGAAAGGGAAGAATCGTGGGTAGTAATTTTTTCATAATAGCGAAATGAATTCCACATGGTTTCTTTGGATTGAGCGTCTTCCAGAATAAGATAGGCCAGCACTGTATCCGCCTGTTTGCATACCTGGTGACGATATAAATACAGGGGATGATAATGGAGCAGCAAGGGAAATTTATCCGCGGGAATATCCTTGAGGTCCAGGGGTTGCTTCTGCAAGAAAGAGTCGTCTTGGGGATTGATTTTCAGCTTTTTATCGTAAGGCAAATACATATGGTCGGCTGCATTTTTAAAGGCCTCAATCTCCTGCGGTTTGATTTGTATTTTTTCTTCCAGTTCAGGCAGACCGCCGGCGGCTTGCAGCAAATGATAAAGCTTGACCGCCCAGCGCAAATGGTACTGGGCCAACACATTGGTATAATAGTTGTTGTTTACGATGCAGGTATACTCGTCGGGACCGGTCACATTGTTGATATGGAAGCAGCCCTGGTAATAATTCCCTACTTCCAGCCATAAACGGGCTGTTTCCCAAATGATCTCGGCGCCCATCTCCTGCATCAAACGGATATCTTTGGTGGCTAAGTAATAAGCAATGATTGCATAAGCAATATCTCCGTTGATATGATACTGGGCGGAACCGGCCGGGAAAAAGCCGGAACATTCTCGCCCCATAATGGTTCGCCAGGGATAAAGGGCTCCGCTTTTATGCCCTAAAATGCAGGCATTTTCCCGAGCCGAATCCAGGGTGGCATAGCGGTAGACGATCAGATTTCTGGAAATATCGGGATTGGTGATGGTGAAAAAAGGCTGTATATACATTTCCGAATCCCAGAAATAATGGCCCTCATAGCCGTCTCCGCTCAGTCCTTTGGGAGCTATGTTGCTGTATTTATCCTTGCCCACCGACTGGATCAATTGGTATAAGCTGAAACGAATGGCGTTATTCACCGATTGGTCGCCATCGATCTCAACGGCACAATTGCTCCAATAATCGGCCAGATAAGCGGCCTGCTTTTTATACAATTCCCCCAGATCAAGCTCCAGCGCCTGTTGCATCTCTATTTCCGCCTGCCGGCGGCAATCGGGGTAACGGATGGAATCACAGAAGACCGCGTATTTAATCAGCCTGATTTTTTGATTCGGTTGGGCCGGGGTGGTAAAATGGCAAATGGCAGCTTGCTTATCGAGGATAAATTCTTGCTGGTGATCCTGCAACAACACTGTTTTTACGCCGCTGCAAATTTCCAAGCCCGACTTTGAGGTACGGGAGGTAATATAAGAGGCGCCTTCTTTTATTTCGCGGCTGAACGAATGCAAATACTGAATGCATTCGTTGGCCAGGCGGGGGTCGCTGGGGTTGGAAAAATTTAAAACTGTTCCGTCATGGACCGATTCGATCACGGCTGCCGCCGAAAAATTCAAAGGCTCCACTTCATATTCAATGGTGAACAGCGGCAGATGGTAAAAAGAAGCCATCCGGGTAACAGTCAGTCGGAGCTCTTTTCCCCGGGGCGAGCGCCAGTGGACATTACGCACCGTTATTCCCCGGTCCATATCCAGGCGCAGCTTGCTATCCAGCACAGTTCCCGTAAACATGCTGAATTCTTCATCATCAAAAGCAATCCTGATGGTTTGCGTGTTGGCTACATTTAAAACGGTTTGTTTTTCTTCCACCAGCCCGTACAATTTTTCAGCCTGGGGCAGTTTGGCATAATCGTAAAACCCATTTATGTATTGGCTGGGGGTAACGCCATATCCCGGCGGATATCCTTCCTCCAGATCGTAACGAATGCCGATATAGCCGTTGGCATTGTGAAAAAGTACCTCATGGAGCTTCACTTGGCGGAGGTCTAAACTGAAATTTTCAACTTCATAAACAGCCGGTTGATTTCGCATCAAATCTCTACCCCTCCTCATTTGTATTCTTGATATCGACCAATCTTTGTAAAATTGCGCGCAGTGACTGCCAGGATTTGATATGATAGTTGGCATTGGTATTGCCGATGCCTACTTTAATCGCAAAGGAGCCGGGCGGAAGGGCAGCAAACAGATCTTCGTCGGTATGATCGTCTCCCGCCCCCAGGATAAAATCAAAGCTGCTATGCTGAATAAACAACGAGGATACGTAGCCTTTATTCACCCGGTTATCTTTTATTTCCAAAACTTTGTTGCCTTCCTGAAGCCCCAGGGTGGTTGATTGGGTCAGCGACAGCAGGGCCTCTTTGATTTCGCTCAGCTTCATGGCGCTCATATCCGGATCGCATTGCCGGTAATGCCAAGCCAGGGAATACTCCTTCTCTTCAATGAAGGAACCGGGCATCCGGTCGGTATATAACTCCAGAATGTGACGGACTGATTCCTTCCATTCGTTATCCAAGGGCACGGTCATAGCCCACTCTTTCTGATCGCGAAGCCGAATCCACAAGCCATGGGAGGCTAAAAGACTCAGGTTCAGATCACCCAGCCATTCCTCCAAAATGTTCTTATCACGGCCGGAAACAATGACCACCGTATTCTGCGGGTCATTGCCCAAATCCGTCAGCAATTGCCTGAGTTCCTGATCCGGCCTGGCCTGTTCGGGAATGGCCTTAAACGCCACCAGGGTGCCGTCGTAATCCAAAAAAAGGGCTCTGCTGCCCGCGTTTTCATAAGCTTGCTCTATTTTATGCAGGTTGATTTCGATATTTTCCGATACGGCCTGACCGGTATCTTCCATCACCCGGTGTAAAGCGCTTAAAAAATCACTGGCCCAAAAGTTCACATTATAACGCTGCAAGCGCTTGTGCATCATTTTATTCCTGGTTTTTTTCTCATCCCGGGGCATCTCCAGCGCCGTTTTGATGCCTGCAGCAATGGCATTAAAGTCGTTGGCGTTGACAATAACCGCTTCTCCCAATTCACTGGCCGCGCCGGCTGTCTCACTGATAACCAGCATGCCTTCATAATCGGTTCTGGATGCAATATATTCTTTGGCCACCAGATTCATGCCGTCTCGCAGCGGGGTTACCAGTAATACGTCAGCCTGTTTATAAAAATAAATCAGGCTGTCCTGGGAGAAGGAACGAAACAAAAACCAGATGGGCATCCAATTGAAGGTCCCATACTCGCCGTTTATTTTGCTGACCAATTCTTCTATTTCTTTCAGCAGTTCATCGTAAGATCCCACCCCTTCCCGGGACGGGGCCACCAGCAGATACAGCCTGATTTTTTCCAGATACTCCGGATACAGGGCCAGAAATCTGTGAAAAGATTTAATCCGTTCCGGGATGCCTTTGGTATAATCAAGCCGGTCCACCGACAAGATTATTTTGCTGTCTTTGGCATTTTCAATCATGGCGCCGAGCTCCGGCCGGAATTTTCCCAGGTCGCGTTCTCTGGAAAAATAATCGTAGTCAATGCCCATGGGAAAAGCATCCACTTGCACGAATCGGTCTTCATAATTGATTTGATTGAAATTATTATCCAATCCCAACAATCTGCGTACACTGCTCAAGAAGTGACGCACATAGTCATAGGTATGAAATCCGATTAAATCTGCGCCCAAAAGACCCCGCAGCACTTCTTCCCGCCATATCAGCAGACGGAAGATTTCAAAGGAAGGAAAAGGAATGTGCAGAAAAAAGCCCACCTGGGCGCGAGGATATTTTTCTTTTATTATCCGGGGCAGCAGCATCAAATGATAATCATGTACCCAGATAATATCGTCTTCATCAATAATAGGCTCTATGGCCGCAAAAAATTTTCGGTTCACACTCTGATAAGCTTCCCATGTTTCCAGGTCATATTCGACTTTACTTTTGAAGTAGTGAAATAAGGGCCATATAGTTTTATTGCAAAAACCATAGTAATACAAGTCGATATCCTGTTCGGACAAAAATACGGGCCGGCATTGATATTCTTCCAGGAGTTTTTGTTGCAGCTGCTCCCTTTCATCGTCACCCACTTCCCCATCGGTGAGTCCCAGCCACCCGACCCATACGCTACCCGTCTGCTGATGATAATTCTTCAGCCCGGTAGCAAGGCCGCCGATGCTGTTTTGAAACAGAAAACCGCCGGCGCTTTTTCGCACCGTTACCGGTAAACGATTGGAAACCAGTATCAATTTGCTCATTAGCCCCACCTCCTCTACAGGCTTTATAACTATTTTACATTAAATCACAAGACTTGGTAAGATTAACCAATTATATAAAATCAAACACATATGAGAGATTCTTGGTTTGCCTTTTTATGCAAATCAAGAGCTGTCTATTATATCTTGGCTCCCCTGCTTGCCCCAATCCAAGTCAAAAGGATTAAAATGGAGTTATGGTGCTAAGATCAGGCTAATTTGCTCCCCAATATCCAATCTGACAAAGAAAGGTACGGTCGGTCTCAACGGTGCCAATCATCTTCCTGACCGCTTCTGACGAAGAAGTGAATGTGGTCATGGGGCTGGATATGGGTGGGGATGATTATATCACCAAGCCGTTCAAATTAGATGAACTGATTTCCAGAATAAAGGCACTGCTGCGCCGGTCCAATGCTTTTCATCAGGAAGCAAACGAATTAACTTCCAACGGTATCACCATTGAGCTTATAAACAACCGTGCCTTGAACAACGGACAGATTCTGGAACTGACGGCGGTTGAATATAAACTGCTGGCTCTTTTTATGAATAACTCGAACATTACTTTGACCCGGGAAACCATACTCGACAAACTGTGGGACGGGCAGGGTGATTTCGTAGATAATAACACACTTTCAGTCTATATCCGCAGGCTGCGCTGCAAAATTGAGGAAGATCCTAATCATCCCCAAAAGCTCGCCACTGTGCGCGGTATCGGCTATAAATGGAAAGTCGGATAAGGAGCAATCGAATGAATTTATTTATCAATAAAGACATACGCCTGTTTTTTGGGGAAGTTTCGGTTCTTCTGATAATACTTTTGTTGTCCGACCTGATTTTCTCACAGATAATTGTTCAGGACTTTAAAGACCGCATGTTCACCCATGATTACGAGGTGGCAGGCTATCTCTTGGAGCATGGGACAAGTTCATCCGATGTTGCCGCCGCTTTTAAAGGCGAGAAGACAGGGCAGGATTTTGCCGCGGGGAAAAGCCTTCTGCAAACACTGGGATATAGAAAGGATATAGATAACCGGCTGGTTCCGGATGCCAATAGGTTTCTTGCAAAATACCGGCTGATTTTTATGCTATCCGGGGCTATTTTTGGAGTACTCTTATTAACTGCTTTTTTTGCCTACTTCAAACGCCAGCAAAATGCCATTGAAAAGGCTAATACGGCTATCAACCTGTTTATGGGAGGAGAGACCACCGCCCGGATTGACCGCGATGAAGAAGGCAGCTTATCCAGGTTATTTGCCTCCGTTGATGCGATGGCGACTTCCCTGCAGGCACATGTTGAGGCAGAGAAACATACCAAGGAGTCTTTAAAAAATACGATAGCCGATATTTCCCATCAACTGAAAACTCCTCTTACTGCTCTGAAAATGTATAACGAAATAATACAGGAGGAAAGCGGAAACGAGGAAACAGTTGCGAAATTTGCGGATAAGACCGAAAGCGCTTTGGAACGCATGGAAATCCTGATTCAGAATCTTTTAAAAATCGCCAAATTTGATGCAGGAACCATCAGCTTGAAGAAAAAAGACCAAAATGTGCAGGCCTTGATCGGGAAAATCGTGGACGGTTTCGAAACCAGAGCCGGACGGGAGCAAAAATCCATCACTATAAATGGCTCCGGCGATACCGTGCTTTATTGGGACCCGGATTGGATAACTGAAGCCCTGGGCAACCTGGTAAAAAATGCACTGGATCATATAGAGGCGGGGGGCCGGGTCGAAATTGCCTGGCATGAAACACCGGTCATTACCAGGATTACAGTTAAAGACGACGGTTCCGGCATCCATCCCGAGGATATACACCATATATTCAAACGTTTTTATAGAAGCCGTTTTTCGCAGGATACACAGGGAATCGGCCTGGGGCTTGCCTTGGCCCAATCAATAGTAGAAGCGCATGACGGTACAATTACCGCAGAGAGTACCCTGGGACAGGGCAGCCTTTTTACCGTAGACTTTTTGAAGCTTACAAATTTGTAAGCTGAAATACACCTGGGAGTAAGCCGGACATGATATTCTGACGACAACAGTCAGAAAGGCGGTGTATGGATGGATTTATTGGAAGTAAATAATTTATATAAAACCTTCGGTACCGGAGATACAAAAGTCGAAGCACTGAAAAATGTATCTTTTTCGGTCTCCAAAGGTGAATTTGTTGCTGTGGTGGGCGAATCAGGCTCGGGCAAAAGTACGCTGCTTAACGCAATCGGCGCGCTGGATACCCCGACCTCCGGCCAGGTATTTGTCGACGGCCAAAATCTTTTCTCCCTGCCGGAGGAAAAACGGACTATTTTCCGCCGCCGTAACATTGGTTTTATCTTTCAGGCTTACAACCTGATACCGGAACTTAACGTGGAGCAGAATATTATTTTCCCTTTGCTGCTTGATTATCAAAAGCCGGATTCGGCCTATGTGGAAGAGATTTTGGATGTACTGGGGTTGCAGGATAGGCGCAATCACCTGCCCCGGCAGCTGTCCGGGGGCCAGCAGCAGCGTGTTGCCATTGGTCGGGCCTTAATAACCCATCCCATGCTTATCCTGGCCGATGAACCGACTGGAAATCTCGACAGTAAAAACAGCAATGATGTCATATCCCTGCTGAAAGCCGCCGCCCTGCGCTACCGGCAAACTATTCTGATGATCACCCACAATAAGAATATTGCTTCGGCGGCTGACCGGGTACTGCAGGTTTCCGACGGCGTATTGACCGATCTGGGGGTGCAGGCGGAATGAAAAGTTACCTGGAATTGGTCGGAGCATACGCAAAGGTCCATAAGCAAAAGAATCGCATTACGGTTGTCTGCATTGCCATCGCCGTGTTTCTGGTGACAGCAATTTTCGGTATGGCGGATATGGAGATCCGGACCCGGACCATAGACGCAATCAAACAATATGGCAATTACCATGTTTTATTCAAGAACATTGACGAGGAAACTGCCGGTCTGATCGGGAGCCGACCCGATGTAGCGGTTTCCGGCTGGACCCGGCATATTGGCTACGGAGAACTGGAAGGCAAGAAACTTGAGGTGTTGGCCAGTGATGAAGCTATTTCCCGGGAGATGGGGCTTACCGTAGTTAAGGGACGCTACCCGGAGAAGCCCGAAGAGGCCTTGCTCGACCGGCAGGCTATGGAACAGTTCGGCTTCTCTCTGGGTAACACGGTTGCGGTAACCATGCCGGATGGAAAAAAAGGTAAATATACTATCGTTGGCGTTTATAATGACTTTGCCAGCCTGAAGAAGGCGGATGCGCACGGCCTGTTCTTATCTAATACAGGCCTCGGGGAAATTATCGGGCCTCCAGTCCAAAGCCGCTATTATGTTCAATTCAAGAATGGCGTGAATATGCGCCAAGCCATTGATGAAATCAAGGCCAACTATCGTCTTTCCGGCCAACAGGTTGCTGAAAACACCTACCTGATGGGCCTGACCGGGCAAAGCCGGGATAGCTATATGCTGAAGCTTTATATGACGGCAGCCATATTGTTTGTACTGGTTTTAGTGGCTGGTGTCCTGATGATTGCCAGCAGCTTTAACATGAGCGTTTTTGAACGCGTCCAATTCTTCGGGCTCTTACGCTGTCTGGGAGCATCCGGGACCCAGGTTAAGAAATTTGTGCTGCTGGAGGGACTGCGTTTCAGTTTAAAAGGAATTCCGATTGGTTTGCTGACGGGAACGGTTATCGTTTGGGCCGCTTGTGCGTTTTTAAAATATGTAAATCCGGCCTTTTTCAGCGCTATGCCTCTATTTAGCATCAGTTGGCCCAGCCTGATGGCAGGAACTGTAGTTGGCTTTTTAACAGTGATGCTGGCTTCACTATCCCCGTGCCGCAAAGCGGCTAAAGTATCTCCGCTCTGCGCAGTGACCGGGAATATAAACCATATCAATGTACCCCAGTCTAAAACGGCAGTAAAAACCAGGCATACACGGGTGGATATAGCCATGGGGATTCATCATGCCTGGGCCGGCAAGAAAAATATCCTGTTAATGACCGGATCTTTCGCCATAAGCATTATTTTATTTTTAGCCTTCAGCGTCATGGTAGACTTTACTCATCAGGCAGTCAGGCCTCTAAGACCCTATACGCCTGATATTTCCATTATAAGCTCAGATAATACCTGTTCACTGGATACCGCCTTGTTGGAGCAGATTAGGGACAATCCTCAGGTAAAGCGCGTCTATGGCCGGATGTTTGCCTATGATATTCCGGTAACAAGTGCTCGAGGCGATGGCAGGATTAACTTGATTTCCTATGAGAAAAATCAATTTGATTGGGCCAGGCAAGAGCTTGCCCGGGGAAGCCTGGCTGAGGTGGCAAAAGGACAAGGTAGTGTGCTGGTGGTCTACTCGGAGGATTTACCCCGGCAGCCTGGTGATTCGATTACCCTAAAACTTCCTGCCGGCGAGAAAAAGGTTAAAATAGGCGGGATGCTGGCCGCCAGTCCTTTTGACGGTGGTCCCGGCACGCAGACCGTGATCTGCTCAGAAAAGCTGTTTCGGGAGCTGACCGGAGTGAAGGGTTATACCATTATTGATATGCAGCTTGCCAAGAACGCAGACGATGATACAATCTCCTGGCTCCGAAGTCTTACTACTGCGCAGATGGCATTTTCCGACCAACGGCAAAGCAACGAAGAAGCCAGGGCGGCGTTTTATTCCTTTGCGATTTTTGTCTATGGATTTCTGCTGATTATTGCATCTATTACCGTATTTAACATTATAAACAGTATAAATATGAGTGTCGCGGGCCGAATGAACCAGTATGGTGTAATGCGGGCGGTCGGAATGGCAGGCAGACAGCTTTATCGTGTGGTCATGGCGGAATCCGGTACCTATACCGTGTACGGATGCTTAGCAGGCTGTATTTTGGGGTTGCCTTTGCATCGGCTAATCTTTTACTCGATGATTACCTCACGCTGGGGCTTGCCCTGGCAGTTTCCCTATGCCGCTCTGGCAGTCATTATAGGTATTGCTCTTATAACCACGCTTTTATCTGTTATCGGACCGGTAAAAAAACTAAATAAAATGGACATTGTGAATGTGGTGAATGCTCAATAGAAATTCATACAAAAATTCAACACTGAGGGATACAGCCGGCCTACAGGGCGGCTGCCCTTACCCTTTAGACGAAATTTATGTTCCCTTCGGCTATTAAGGAGGCACACACTGGGGGTATAACATGGAAAAACCAACAGCCCTTAAAGCCTGCTCCTAATGTCTGGAAGGTAGGGCAGGCTGTGGACCATGAGATTTCATAGGGAGCATTATTATGATCAAAAATGCCCCCATATGGTTACTTGCTTTAATTTGTCGGATTCACCTTTTATTTTCCGTGCTTAAAAGTGCTGCAGCAAGTTCCTTCGGATGATTGAACCTTGTTGCCTTCGGCGCTTGAACGCACCTCAATTCCATCTGCAACACAGTTGAAATTGTCATTATAATGGCATTCTTCACACATACATTTCATGACTTTAGGCATTGTGACCACCTCCTAAAAGCGCAAATTTAACATTTTGAAAGGCATTTCTTCTCTTAATAGTTATGCTTCATTGCATGTCCCAATATGCAGATAGCTTCTAAAAAATTACGGCAGCAAGGCAATATATTGTAGGAACTGAAGTGAAAGCCAGAGGAAGCGTGGTTTGGTATAATTGTAGGGAAGTGAGGACGAGAGCGTATTGGAAAATGAAGCATTTTTTATTTTACCAGGAATAGAGGGATTATTATGTCACAGCTAGACCAAAAAATCGCGGGGATTGAAGAAGAACTGCTTGAACTAAGAAAAGAACTGCACCGTTTTCCTGAATTGGGATTTCAGGAATACCGCACCGCCGAAAAGGTGGCGGAATACATGAGCGCTCTGGGCTTTGCAGTGGAAACGGGTATCGGCGGCACCGGGGTCATCGGTTTGCTGCGGGGCGGGGAGGGACCGGTCATTGCGATCAGGGCCTGTCTGGATGCTCTGGCTGTCACGGAACAGTCCGGGGTTGAATACGCCTCCCAAAATCCCGGCGTCATGCATGCCTGTGGTCATGACGGAAATATGGCTATCACTTTGGGGGCAGCGAAGATTTTGGCGCAGTACCAAGATATTTTAAAGGGCAGTATTAAGTTCATTTTCCAGGCGTCGGAGGAGAATACCGGTGGCGCCGCAGAGGTCATTAAGGCGGGGGGCTTAAAGAATCCCGAGGTGGGAGCGATCATTACGCTTCACAATTGGCATGGCATACCACAGGGGAACATAGTGGTTAAACCCGGCCCGGTGTTGGCTTCCAGTGACCTGTTCCAATTAGAGATTATCGGTAAGGCGGGGCACGGGGCATGGCCGCATCTGGCCGTTGACCCCATTCCGATTGCCGCCGAGGTGATTTCTGCTTTTCAGCATATCGTCAGCCGGGAGGTCGATCCGACCAGACCCGCAGCTGTGAGTATCGGCAGAATCGAAGGCGGAACGGCGGAAAATATTATTTCCGAATCAGTTGCGTTATATGGTACGGTGCGAACGCTGGATGAGGAGGTAAGGAGTTTTATTCAGAAGCGCATAGGAGAAATCGCCAGGGGTCTTACTCAGGCGGCCCGTGCAACCTGCAAGCTAACCTACCACCGCATAATGCCTCCGGTTGACAATGATGCGCAGTTTACAGCATTTGCTGCTGAAGTTCTGCGCAAAGCATTTTCCGGGGATAAGGTAACAAGCGAGTTTCCGCCCAATATGGGGTGTGAGGAGTTTTCCCTGTATCAGCAGGAGATCCCGGGAATCTTCCTGTTTATCGGTAATGATACTACCGGCCGTGATATTGTTCCTATTCACTCGCCCAACTACATCTTTAATGATAAAATTTTGACGGTAGGAGTTAAGGCTCTATGCGAAATTGCGCTCAGCTATACCGGAACGGCATACGACTAAGGGCTTGTCTGGATGCAAGAAGGCTAAAGGAAGGGTTCTTTGGACGATTACAATTAAGGGTATACCTTTAATATATGAAAACCTCCTGCCAGTAAATCCTATTGCAGTTCGTGCATATGTGTGCTATTTTTAAATAAATTAATATTAAACAGCGGTCAAAGCGATGCTGATGAAAATCAGCAGAGCGAGGAAAACTTACCTAAGTTCTGTATGAGGCAGGATATGGTGCTTTTTTCTTGAGAAATCGGCTTACTAGGGTGGGTAGCTATTATTTAGCTATCCGCTTTTTAGTAAGCTTTTTTATTTTCGGGAGGTGAATAATATGGAGGAGTTAACCGCTCAGGTTAAAAAAGAATTATTTAGGACCTTTATATGGATAATCATTGCCATGTCTATTTCTGGCGCTATCTATTTCCTGATTTGGTAGATATAGAATTCATTAAAGGTAAAAACAAGATTGAAAATTAGGGCTATTCTTTACATAAGGTGGCGGCAGGGTGTAATATACAAAAGACATCGTTATATAATTCAGGTGATGGAGCTCACCTCGCTGCAAATGCGGAACCGCCATGCTAATGGCTCCTGTCTTTCGGGATAGGCGCCATTTTTTATTTTTAATAAAGGTTCTTCCTTTTAAATATACTAAGCAGAATCATAGCAATATTTATGCAAAAATTAAGAAAAGTCTGTAATAATGGATGGTGTAAAACTATGTGGCCAATTGTCTTTGTAGCTGTGGGAGGAGCCATAGGGGCTTCACTTCGCTATACTTTGTCAACTTATATTGCTTATCGCTGTCTCAATAATTTTCCCCTGGGAACATTGCTTGTCAATATTTTAGGGTGCTTGGTAGTTGGGTATCTCCTGGTGAAGGGGTTTGAGACCGGATTACTTACCACGAATTGGCGGTTATTTTTGATCGTCGGCATAGGAGGCGCTTTTACCACTTTTTCGTCTTTTTCCTTTGAAACAGTTCAGTTAATGCGAGAAGGATTTTTCCTTATGGCTTTACTCAACATAATGGGGAACCTGTTTTTGTGTCTGCTGGCAACAAGTATTGGAATCGTACTGGCTAAGATTGGATAAGGAGGTAGGCTGCATGTCGAAATTCAAATTTTCCGGTCCTGCGAGGCGTCTGCGGATCTTTATCGGTGAAGCCGATAGAGTAAAGTGTACTCCTTTATATCATGTTCTGGTTGTGAAAGCCAAGGAAATGGACATGGCCGGTGTAACTGTACAGAAAGGTATTGAAGGATTTGGGGCTGACTCCAGAATTAGGACCAGTCGCTTGGTGGATGTCTCTTCTGATTTACCGGTTATCGTTGAAATCGTAGACAGCGAGGAGTATATTAATCGATACCTCTTGGAAATAGATAATCTGTTGACAAAGGGCATGGTGACCATTGATGATGTTGAGATAATCAAATATTCTGATTTCGAAGGGGACCGCCTGAAGCGTCTGCATAAATTTAATGATTAGCAATTATAGCACTGATTCCAGGCTAGTGTAAAATCTCAGCAAACTTTTCTTTTTCATGAGCGTGCAAATGGGAGGTGAGCCGTTTGGAAACCAGAACGTGTTCGTTTAGAAGTATCTCGGCCTGTAGTGAGGCGGAGACGGTGGAGAAAAAATCAAGATTTATATGCCGGCTGGTTCCGATAGATGATCCGTTTCAGACGGAGGATGTGCTGCTCCGGATTCGGCATGATTATCCAGGAGCCAGACACTATTGCTGGGCCTGTTTGATCAGGAGCGAAAATGGCTTGCTGGAACGCTACAGTGATGATGGAGAACCGTCAGGTACAGCGGGGCTGCCCATTTTAGCGGTTTTGAAAAATTCGGGGCTGCAAAATCTAATGGCTGTCGTTGTTCGCTATTTCGGGGGTACTCTGCTTGGTACCGGGGGACTGGTTCGGGCCTATACTCAGACGGTGCAACTTGCTTTGAGCCAGGCCGATATGGTGGATTACATATATTGCCGGCGGCTCCGGATAGAAATCGATTATAATCTCTATGGCTATTTCGAAAAAAATCTGCGCCCCTATATGCTGATAGTGAACGACAGCCGGTTTACAACTTCCGTCACCATTGACGGCTGGCTGCCGGTGGAAAAACAACCGGCTTTCGAGCAGGAAATTATGGAGGCCTCAGGAGGCAAAGCCGTCATTGAATATATGGAACAGGCGTTTATGCCCGATTAAGCGCAAGAAGCCCTCACCATCAGAACAGGTAGAAAATCAACAGATTGCTGAAGTTTATTAAAGCCTCATGGAGAGGCCTGTTTTATTTTCTGCCTATAATTTATAATTATTTTTAAAGGGGGGGTTGTAGTGATAGTTACGCCGGAACAATTAGTAAAACAGTATTTCCCTGAACCGATAGAAACGACCAGAGGGCTGTATGACCGTTTGGAATTGGGTGAATCCGGATATTCCTATTTAGCCTGGTTAAAAGACGCAGAAGAACATTGTCTCGCTAAATTTGTAAATGAAGTAGATTACAAGCTTCTGCCGGACCACGAGAAAAACTATTGGATCAGCCAGGGGGTGTTTTGGACTCTGATTCAATCCAGCCCGTCCGGAATATGCGATCAAATTAGAGCCGGCTTAATGGAGATTTCCAAAAAAGTAGCGACAGACCGGGATTTTGCCAGACAGCTGCAGGATCAACTGGACGAAGAAAATGGTGTTAAAGCAGTAATACCCAGGGTTTCTAAAAAGCTAAAATCCCAATATAACCAAACCGGGCAGGATGCTTTTGAGTTCTCGGTTCAGGATGATACCCGGCTTTATATGGATATTATCTCCGGGTACAATTTTCAACCAGGGCAGAAAATTCAAGATGTCTTTTTCTTTTTCAAACTTGAAGTGGAAAACGGGGTTCCTTTTCATATAGTTGATATTACGTTGTCTCTTACCAATAAACATACTCTTTCCTACCGGACTATTTGGAGTTGTAGTAAAGAACGGCTGCGCTACGGTGCCATCCTAAAAAATAGAGTTATCAGGGTTAATCTGTTTGAAGATAATAGCAAACTGGTTGATAGTTATGAATATATTTGGGGCCAGTCTGATATAGAAAATCTGGAACTGGAACTTGAAAACGTAATAGGTATGCTTCTGGAACTGAACCTGGAGGAAGCAGACAGTGATTTGCTGGGACAAAAAATACTACAGCGTTACAATCTGAACGATCAGGCGTATGCTCTGGCTATTAATACGGTAATCCCCTCCTTGCCGCAATATGGAGAAAGAGGAAACACCGAAGAGCTAGCTGCTGCCTTTGTTGACGCGGTACATCGTTATTGGGAATATTATGTTCTGCAGCCCGATCCGGCCAAGGATTCTGCCGCAAATCTGGATCAGATGGTTAAAGACCGCATACCCCGGGTAACCCTTGGGCTGATGGTCGCAAATATGCTTCATAACGATGAATTATGCGATCGTTATTTTAAGTGCAGCTATAGTAATAAACAAAAGCGGGCGCTCTTAAGTGATGGTAATCTAAGGTTAATATATGCCCTGGCGGAAGCCAAAGATTTTGACCCTGCTGCTGCTCCCGAACAGCGAATAGTTGATATGTGCGCCTTTATTACTGCTCATTTTGATTTGATGAAAAAAATATTGCTTGAAACAGGCCAATGGCCGTCCAGTTAATGGCAGGTCACTCTAGCGTTTTACGCTGATAATTCCGGTCAGCAATGCACTCGGGATCAGATCGAAACCGGGTTCCAGAGCCGGGGGGATAGAAGGGGTAAACTTCATAGGTTCGCAGACCGCATAGAAGGGCAGAGGCGATTTGCGGTCGTGTGCAGCTCGGGCCAGGACAAGGCTGGGGCTGCCATTTATCAAAGTGCCATCAGCCGTAATGGCATCAGCACCTGTCAGTATCAAGTTTACCAGGGGCAATACCTCCGGCAGTTTTCCCTCGGGAATTACCTCTCCTGGTATCCCGCTCTCACCCAGGCGGTCTATCGTCATTTGCGCATAGCAGGAGTCATCCGAGGCCAGGGCGAGCACACGGAAAGTTTTGCCTTGAGCGGCAGCCATTTTAAAAACGGCAATGACAGTAGAGCTATAACTGCAGGTCATCACTACACTGTGCCCGCCAATAAGAGCAGCTCCGTTTTGGAGGGTTTGATTTCGTTCCCGGGCGATTTCGGTTATGATAGCGGTAATCGCTCGGCGGGAATCAAGTTTTAAATTTGCCAGGCTTTGCTCCTTCTGTATTAACTGCCTGAATAATTTTATAAAGCGGCCGGTACAATTAGCTATGGCCGCCATAGTCGGCCGGGCTGCGGCGAGTTCGGCTGCATAAGCTTCGATTTCCATCACGAAGGCAGGAATGCTTTTAGCCCGGCTTTCCTGGATGGCATCCTGCAAAATGCCCAAGGTGGCATGAGCCAGTTCACTGGCGCCGTGAACCCGGTCGGAGCGGATGCCTTCAATTCTTATCTTTGTTTCGTTCATTGCACCCGCTTCCAGGCTTCGTACAAGTTGGGCACAGTTTGATAATGCTCGATATCATCCGGTTTTACCCAGCGATACTCGGTATGTTCCCAATCAGTCTTTATTTTTGCGGCCTGGTCCAGCAAAAATCGAAACGGGTGCACTATCCACTTCTTACCTAACTTCTCATCTATAACTTCCAAAGGGTCACCTTCTTTTTCAATTGTCAAATCGGCGGGGTATAAAGCCACCTCTTCCCGTAACTCTTCAAAAGCTTGTGCCAGAGGAGTATTATTAGTTTCCAAATATCCACTGACCCCAGCCCACCGCTGCTGGTAGGAACCTACCTGGCCGCTTCTCTTGAGCAGCAGCACTTTGCCGCTGTTCTCCACAAAACATGTAACTACATGGCTTTCCTCCATAATTCATACTCACTCCTAACATCCGGATTTGTCCCGATTACCTTAACGCCTTGGAAGTCTCACCCAATTTATATATGTAACAGCATTTTTATACCAGGGGATAGGTGTATGGAGAACATCCATTCGCCATCCTGCTATAATTATTATTCTACAATAGCCTGCTTTTACCTTCACGAGAATGTAAATCAGTCTATGAACAGGGCCTGGGAATAACATATTTTTATATTCTTATATATGGTGTTTTTCTGTTTTTAGCATTTCTGATCAGTTATTAGTCGATAATCTGCATCATTAGACCCAAATATGTAATTTTTAGGACGTTTAATGTAACAAATAGGAAGTTATGTAGATTTTGTAATATTCATGGTTTAATATAAATGTATCGTACGAATTTGAATGATAGGTACCGAGTGTTGGAGGTGAAAAATTTAAAGTCAAAATAAATACGGGTATACTTCAAAATAACATTAAATATTAAGGAGGCTTACATTGATATGCATAAAAAAAGCAAAGTATTTATTTCTATCATGATGATGATGCTATTGTTTGGGTATTGTAGTATTTGCTATGCCGGTGATTCAGACACTAAAGTACAAAATTATCTAATGAATACTGTAACCGGAAAAAGTACTGAAATAGATTTGACCACCATACCAAGCCCTAAAGTAGATTTAACAACAGAACAAAATATTGAAGAAGCATCTAACGTTCAACCACAAGGCATGTATTCTGAAACTTTTATTCGATACGATCAAAATAACTCGTATTATGAGTGGGAATTAAAGGAAACAGGAAGAGCTAGGGTTGATAATAGACAAAGTTCACAACCAGCTACGTTGCAGTATTCTCAGACAACTGGGGGTTCCAAAGATGCATCATTCTCTGGGGATGCAACTGTTTCCGCTAATGTTCGAAATGCGATTATAGCGAAAATTAACGCAACCGCATCTATACAAGTGGCTTTCACAAGGAATTGGTCTAGTTCAACTTCAGTTATAGATACAATGCGGGTTCCAGCAGGAAAAGTAGGAACAATAATTTGTTATGTACCTGGTGTTAGTTCTAATGGACAAGCAGTTTATATTGTTTCAAACACTTCTGATGATACCACATTTTATAGATATAAAGCCTGTGGATCTATAGCCCCGGCAAAAAATAGTTGGAATTTTAAACATATCGAATCTAGTTACTAGGAGATGGATTGGTTGAAGCAATATAAATATGCTCTTGCATTAACTTTTATCATACTATTAATGGCAGTGATGGGTTGTTCAACTAATGACAATAAAGCTAAAGCCATTTTTTCCCAAAAACAATTTGAACAGCTGGTAGAGAAGTTAAACCAGGAAATAAACATCCCTAATATGACAAATATCACAAAATTACAGGATTACACTGTAGTAGTCGTTGATAAAAACATAGGGTGGGGAAAGGAAGACAAAACTACTTTTGAAGACGGGACTAATCCAACTCAATACGAGTTAACTTTTAAAAATAGTCAGGTAGTTTCTAAAGTATTAATAATTTATACTAAGGCTGATTTAAATAAGGATCTGATTTTTGCTAAGACTAATCTTTCTGATAAATTTGGAATTATAGAAAAAGAGAAAGCTGATTTTCATGGTCCGATAGTCTATCAGGTATGTTTTGCGTATCACAATATACTTTTTATGGTAGAATCTTTTTCAACTGAAGATAATCTAAATGAAGAAGAAAAGATTCGTCTTCTTGTTGAAACGAATAAATCCCTTATAAATAGTTTACAGACTTATTTAAACAATAACTATCAGTCCAATGTATAAAATTAAATACAGCCTTATTCTCTCTTACCGGCCTGCAGGGCGATAGCCCGCAGGCCGGCTTATTCAGTTTTAGCAGGATTATCAATGATAGCAATGGTACAGCGGGATATGCAGGTTAGACGCTCCTGTTCGTCATAAATACGGACATCCCAGACGTGAGTAGTACGGCCTATGTGGACCGGAGTACCTACGGCCTTGATGATTCCGGCTGCTACACTGCGCACGTGATTGGCGTTTATTTCCAGGCCTACCGCGGATTTTGCGGGAAAATCAATAAACTGGTAACTGCCGGACGAAGCAACCGTCTCAGCTAATACCAGGGAGACTCCGCCGTGCATAATCCCGAACGGTTGATGTACTTTGGATGTTACCGGCATGCTGGCGATTACGCGCTCCTTGGTGTATTCAATTATTTTGATATCCAGAGTATTCATGATGGTGTTCTTTAAATCCATATCTTCAAGTCCTGCCAAAGAAAACACCCCTTTTAACTGACTAAAATATTTGTAAAATCTCCGGTAAAATTCCCTATTAACCGCCCATGCCCAGAGGACACAACCACCAATGGAAATGCGTCATCCTGAGGTTAACGAAGGATACTTCCCTTGTTAATCATTAATATCGGCAAGATTCTTCACTGCGTTCAGAATGACAAGAACAGTATTTTCGTATTAACCGTCCACATTATTTTATATAATATACCATAATTAGTTAAATAACCAATAGTCCGAAAATTTAATAATGCGGGACAAGGCGGCATGCTTTTAGAATTAAAAATAACGGCTCACTCTGATGATCAGAATGAGCCGTTTCCTGTTAAGGAGGGAAGGGTTAATCCATAGGGCCGCCTTCCCAGTGCTGCCTTATCTTACGGAGAGCATAGCCGCCGAAAAACAGGCCGTTGATGAAGGCAATGGGAATTGCCATGGCCCCAAAATAATTCATCTTTTGCTTCAAGTCTTCGCGTCCGTCGGTTGTTCGATATCTTGTCATATGAATCCCTCCTTTAGCCTTATTTTTTGCAGTTGGAGGGGTTATTATTTGCGGTTAATATTTTCATTTCTTACTTAAAACGGACGGAAAAACTTTTGCTGCCAGGAGATAAATAAAGGTTCCGCCCAGCAGTATTAGTAAAAATAAAGCAATTAATTTTTCCATCAAAATCACCTCTATCTTACTTTGCCGGTAATTTTAAAAAATTATGTATTAAGGGCGGAACTTTTACGGCTCCCTATGCCAAAATTACAACCAAGCTTCTATTCTCCTGAACCGGCTAAAAGCTCCTTGACATAGTTAGGCAGAGCAAAGCTTCCTTTATGAATCTCAGTATTATAGTATTTGGTTTTTATCCCCAGCCGGTTCCAGGCTTGCTCATCTATATCGGTTAAGGGATCGTACTTTTTAGAGGCAAAACCAAACAGCCAGTGACCGGAAGGATAGGTTGGAATGTGAGCCTGATATACTCTGCAAATAGGAAAAAATTCTTTAATGCGCTTATGGGCTCTTTGCATTGAGCTGGCATACGCTTGATAATAAGGGCTTTCATGCTGGTTGACCAGGATACCGTCATCCTTCAGCGCCTTGTAGCAGTTGCCATAAAATTCTTTGGTAAACAGACCTTCGCCTGGTCCGAAAGGATCGGTAGAATCAACTATAATCAGATCATAGGTGTTTTCCTTGGTGCGAACAAATTTGAGTCCATCCTCAAAAAATAGATTTACGCGGGGATCATCCAGTTTACAGGCGGTCTGGGGCAAATATTTTTTGCATACCTCCACCACCATTCGGTCGATTTCGACCATATCTATATTGGCAATGGAATTATAGCGGGTCAGTTCCCTCACGGTTCCGCCGTCTCCTGCGCCAATGACCAGGACATTTTTAATCCCGGGATTGGTTGCCATCGGTACATGCACAATCATATCGTGATAGATGAATTCGTCTTTTTCAGTGACCATCATCAGGCCGTCCAGGGTAAAAAAGGTACCGAATTCGCTGGACTGCAGGACGTCAATTCTTTGAAATTCGCTCTGACCGGTATAAAGCGGCTTATCTACCTTGATAGAAAAGCGGACATTTTCGGTGTGTTGTTCTGTGTACCATAATTCCATTTATCATTCCTCCACTACTCTGATGTTTTCAATGGCCATATCTTCTGTGCCTGTCAGGAAACAGCCTTTGGCCTTGGCATAGGTAATATAATCAATTATTTCCCTGGTTATGCGTTCCCCCGGTGCCAAAATCGGAATACCGGGCGGATAAGCCATAACAAACTCACCGCTTATACACTCTGCGCTCTCCTTAATGGGTACTGAGTGTTGACGGGAATAGAAGGCCTGCTGCGGTGCCAGCACTACCTCGGGATTGATATATTCATGATCAAACATGCCGGTTTTATCCTTGGTATATAGTCTTCTTATTTCCGACAGGGATGATACCAGACGTTCCAGGGCCAACGCACGATCCCCCACGGAAATAATGGCCAGTATGTTGCCGATATCTCCAAATTCGATTTGAATTTGGTAATCATCTCGAAGTATATCATAAACCTCAATTCCCGCCAGCCCTATTTCTCTGGTATGTATAGAAAGCTTGGTGGGATCAAAAGCAAACACCGAATCGGCGTTGACCAATTCGGAGGAAAAAGCGTAGTATCCGCCGATTTTATTAATTTCTTCCCGCGCATAACTGGCCAGGGAGGTGACTTTTTCGAATATCTTTTTCCCGTTTAAAGCCAGGTTGCGTCTCGAAATGTCCAGAGAAGACAGCAATAAATAGGAGCCGCTGGTAGTCTGGGTCAGGTTAATTATTTGCCGCACATGACCTGGGCTGAGGCGGTCGCTTATGAGCAGGAACGAACTTTGGGTCAATGATCCGCCCGTTTTATGCATACTGATGGCAGCCATATCAGCTCCGGCTGCCATGGCATTGACCGGCATATTTTCGCCAAAATAAAAGTGGGTTCCATGCGCTTCATCCACCAGGACATACATGTTATGAAGATGGGCAAGTATGGTAATGGCCCTTAAATCGGAACAAATGCCGTAATAGGTAGGATTATTCACTAAGATCGCTTTGGCATCCGGATTTTCGCTGATGGCCCTTTTCACGTCGGCCACGGACATGCCCAATGATATTCCCAGCTTTTTATCTACCCCCGGGTTCACATAAACCGGAATGGCTCCGCTGATGATAAGGGCGTTGATGGCACTGCGGTGTACATTACGCGGCATGATGATTTTTTCGCCTTGCTGGCAGACGCTCATAATCATGGCCTGCACGGCTGAGGTGGTGCCATTGACCATAAAAAAGGCATGGTATGCACCAAAAGCATCCGCCGCCAGCTCCTCCGCCTCTTTGATTACGGATACGGGATGCACCAGATTATCCAGAGGCTTCATGGAATTAACATCCACTGCGAGGCACTTTTCCCCCAGAAAATTTGTAAGCTCGGGGTTCCCTCGGCCTTGCTTGTGTCCGGGCACATCAAAAGGTACCACCCGCATGGATTTATATCTTAGCAGTGCTTCATAAATGGGCGCCTTATTTTGCCTGGGCAAATGCATGAAAACCACCATCTTTCATAACCATTACGGATCTTGACTATATAAATCATAAAATAACAGAGTTTAGTATAGTTATCAATCTAATTTGCCGCAATATACCCCCGTCAATACCATTGCGTTAAGAAGAGAAGTGGCTGATGCGGTATCCTCGATGATCGTTCGGTCATCAGGGCGTTCGGCCCTGGTGGCCGGTACAGGATACGAGGATCTATTCCTTTTTTAATTCGGTGATGTCTTCATCGGAGAGAGCTTTGACAATGATAATGCTGGACAGTTTGGAAAGGTCAATCTCATGCTGCCGTACCAGGTTATGTCTGGTATTATCGATTATTATGCGCACGACCGGCCGGGTAGGGAACTCCTTGTTGTTGTCCATCACGATACCGATTTCGCCGGTATTAAGCTGAATTAAACTGCCGACCGGATAGACTGCGATGTTAGCAATCAAGGCGGTTACGCAACGGGCATCAAGGTAAATGCCGGACATATTTTTTAAAATGGTGATGGCCTGATTGATGGAATAAGAGGGGCGGTAAGGTCTGTCTGCCAGCAGCGCATCATAAACGTCTGCGGTGGCTACAATACGCGAGTAGGCTTGAATATTCTCTCCTTCCAGCTGACGCGGATAACCGTTGCCGTCCCAGCGTTCGTGGTGCTGATAGGCAACATGGGCCGCCAGCAAGGGGAATTCATCATATGCTCTCAGTATTTCAAAGCCATACTGAGTATGACGTTTTATCTCCGTAAATTCTTCTTTAGTTAAGTCTCCCGCTTTATTTAAAATAGCTTTGTCGATCTTCGTTTTCCCGATATCATGCAAAAGGGCTCCGACTCCCAGTTCCTTTAATTTCAAATCATTAAGCAACAGGGACATGCCGGTCATTATGGACAGGATGCATACATTAACGGAATGAGCAAAGGTATAATCATCAAAACTGCGTATATCATTAAGGCTTATCAGAACATTGTAATTAGCCAAAAGCTCGTCAATTAAAGAATCCACCATTTTTTTGATGGTGCGGGTATCGATTTTATGATTGTTTTCCAACAGTTCAAAGTTTTGTTTGATTATCTTGATGGTTTCAACCCGGGTTTGTTCTGATACCACATCAGCTACAGGGATATTTAATTCGTCAAATTCATCTTTGACGTAGACTGAAGCAATTCCCATCTGGTTAAGACGAGTTATATAGTTGTCACTTAATTGAACTCCGGTGTGTAATAGGATGCGCCCGTCACTATCATATATGTTACGGGCAACTATCATACCTAATTTAAGCTCTGCAATTTTGACTCGTCGCATTTAATCACCTTAAATAACCTAAAACATGGTACTGTTAATTCGTTCAATATTCGGCATTTTTATAATACTTCCTGCCTATATTGTTGAAAAAATTAAAATATTATTCCGTATTATCGATGAATTACAAAAAATATCATATTCGTGGAAATAATTGTAGAAAAATTACTCAATTGCTATCGTTGCTCTAAAATGATAAATTACTAGTAGATTAGTTACCATTAATACGATTGGGAGAAAGCCTTACTACATGAAAAAAAACAAAAAACAATATTTTCCGAGAAATATGCTTAAAAGCTTATCAAATGATATTATCAAACTGCTGACTGACAATGAAGGCAGATTATTTGCCCTAGAACTTTTTGAAGAGATTCCTTATGAATTAAGAAGCAGCGTAGTTGAAGCCTTTTCTTCTTTCTATCAGGCTGAACTGGTGAAATTTTTCTATCTTTTAAAATTGGAATATCGTGAACTGGAAGACTATTGCAACCGCGCCCTGGACAAATACAGCATGGCAGGAATAAATATAGCGCCTTTGCCCCTATTTAAGGGCAAATTTTATAAAGCTTATGCCACCTGCAGCCGCCATGCGGGAAGAGTAACGGTTGACATAGCCTGGGACACAGGGGGAAAAGGGGTATACGTGGAAGGCTTTTACCTGACCTTTAGTTCCGATGGCGTATATAGCTTTTTCGTTATAGAAGATATGCCGCGTAATGAATATATAGAAGAACGTCAGGCTGTTACCGATATGGTGGAATTAACTTACGACGAAGCTTGTGCGTTGATTCAGGATTCCTATAAATTTAATATAAGATGTATGACTCGCCCGGCTCTGGGCAAATTTCTTTATCAGAAGTATCTGGATTACCAGATTGATTCAGAAAAGGTGAAAATTAAGAAACTGGTACAAAAACTTTCCGCCAAACTAACCCCCCGCCAATTAATAAACACTCTTTTTCATGCTTTGAGATATCAGGATTATAGCTATATCGATTCATTATGGGCGGAAAATCGGTTTTCCAAACGAATGATATACGGCAACTTTAAAAACATCATCAAACCAGGTGTGTTGCTGCTGGAGGGACAGGTCACCGAGGTCAGCGGGTCCCAGAATATGGTCGATGTAATGGCTTATGCGGTAACGGTTAGTGATGGTGACGTATGGAAGAGTGAATATCGCTTTACTATTATACGGGAAGAAAATCGCTGGTGTGTCCGCGATATGAGAAAATACAGCCAGGAACAGATAAATTCCACCCAGGAATTAAATCCGTATATCTGCCGGGTTAAATGCCGGGTTTATGATATTACTGATATGGATGTTCTATTTGATTTAATAGACCAAATCGATAATATTCGTGAGGTGGAAGAATTACCCGATGGAATTCATATGCGGGTTACCTGTTTTGAAGATGATTTTAACCACGGGGTTTCACTTTTAACCGGTGTAATTGCAGATATGGTCATAAATGGGGATGAGTTTGTCGTCATAGCCCAGAAACAAAGCACCATAAATGATTTTGATACTCTCTTTACCGGTGAGCGTATCGATCCGCTCAGGTACATGGGTGAATATGAGGTAAGTCTTATTACTGCCTTTGGTTATCTGGCCGGTCAGTATGCCAGTTTTGAAGATGTTTTGCTGAATGAGGATAATGAGCTTTTTTGTGATGATGGCCTAAGATTTATAACTGCCCGTTATCTGGTTAAACACCGCGGAGAGGTGCTGGGTAGGCTGCGGCAAATTTCCAGTATTGAGTTCAATCTTAACGAAAACACGGGGTTGTTCTATCAAATGGCTGACGAGCCGGAAGAACCGGTTTTTCTGGCTGAGTATATGCTGGGATCAAATCTGGTAACACTCTCTACCTTTGGGGAAAAGGACATGGGTGAAGCCCGCCAGATATTCGAGGAAGAAATGTACGATAATCTGGAGTTCGACGGAATGGAAGTCAGGGAAGAAGGTATATTTGAAATATTGACCGATGAGGTAAAGAAAAAGCATCCGGCTTTGGAGGAAACCATTAAGGAACTCTATCTTAACAAATGGTATTATTCCCATCTTCCCACTTTAAGAGGAATGAGCCCCTGGGAGGCATGCCAGACCGAAGAAGGGACCAGGTTGTTATGGACTATGTTTAAGAAATTGCGGCAGAAAGAAAAACATTGTCTGGAAGAAGGCGAATTGACCCGTATCAAATTTAAGGAATATATGCGCAAAGTAGAGCTAAAAAAAGAAGGCCAATAATAAAATTAAGGTTGACAGCGATTAGCAGTTTAAATATACTTGATAAATAATAACTTCACACTTTAAGAGCAATGAAGGGAACCGACATACAAATCGTTGGATTACAGAGAGCCGGGGTAGCTGGAAACCGGTATCAACATTTGGCATGGTGATCGTCCCGGAGCTGCTATCTGAAAGGTCCCAGGACCAAGTAGGTGGTGCCGGACGCAATCAAGTCCGTTAATAAGTTAGCATCTTCGTATGAGCATGCTGCAAGCGGTTGTGTTATTAATGCAACAAGCAGGGTGGTACCGCGGGAAAATACCTCTCGTCCCTGATAAGGGTTGGACGAGGGGTTTTTTTATATCTTTTTTTATCTCCAAGACGTAGGTTGTTCTGTAGGATGATAGCTCTTTATCCTGGGCAGAGCAGAATAAATATATATTTTTAAGGAGTGGTACGGATGGGAATGAAAATTTATCTGAATGGCAAATTTGTGGATGAAGAAGATGCACGGGTTTCCGTTTTTGATCACGGCTATCTTTATGGTGATGGGGTTTTTGAAGGGATAAGAGCGTACTACAACAGCGTTTTCCGCTTAAAGGAACACGTAGACCGCTTGTTTGACTCGGCTCAGGCGATTGGTCTTAAAGTTCCTCTTACTAAAGCTGAGATGGCTGAAGTTATATTAGAGACCTGCCGCCAAAATAATTTAAGAGATGCTTACATACGTCCGGTTATTTCCAGAGGTAAAGGGGATCTGGGTCTGGACCCGGTTAATTGCGGCACTCCTACCGTAGTCTGCATAGCCTCGAATATTTCTCTCTATCCGGATGAAATGTATGAAAACGGCCTGGAAGTAATAACGGTTCCAACCAGACGCAATGGCCCGGAAGGTGTAAATCCGCGAATCAAATCCTTGAATTATATAAATAACATAATGGCCAAGATGGAAGCTAAATTTGCCGGAGCAGCCGAAGCCATACTGCTTAACCAGGAAGGCTATGTGGCAGAATGTTCAGGCGATAATATTTTCATTGTTAAGAACGGCCAGGTAAAAACTCCGGCTACCTACGTCGGTTTGCTGGACGGGGTTACCCGTAATGAAGTTATCAAGATAGCCCACAAGCAAGGCATTCCTTTGGAAGAAACCGTTTTTACCCGCTATGAGCTGTTCACTGCCGACGAAGTATTCTTAACCGGTACTGCGGCCGAACTTATACCTGTCAGCATGGTTGATAAACGGGTAGTTGGAAATGGCAAACCTGGTCCGGTATTTGCCCAACTTCTAAAAGAATTCAGAGAAGTAGTAAAAGAACCCTCCCCGGGAGCGGTCATCTTTAAATAACCTAGCTCATAACCTAATTCCCGCCTTAAGGGCGGCTGATAAATATAAATCCATTTAGTTGATAGCTTGGAGGACAATTCTATGAAGAGTGAACAGGTTAAAAAAGGTCTCGAAAAAGCACCCCACCGGTCTTTATTTAAAGCCCTTGGCCTTACTGATGAAGAAATGAAGCGGCCTCTTATAGGAATCGTAAATTCCAAAAACGATATTGTACCGGGACACATGAATCTGGACAAAATAGCAGAGGCAGTCAAGGCCGGAGTCAGAATGGCGGGCGGAACTCCTTTCGAATTTCAGACTATAGCCGTATGTGACGGCATTGCCATGAACCATATCGGGATGAAATATTCACTGGGCAGCCGTGAGCTTATAGCTGATTCCGTTGAAATTATGGCCACTGCCCATGCTTTTGACGGACTGGTCTTTATCCCCAACTGCGACAAGATTGTACCGGGTATGTTAATGGCCTGTGCACGCTTGAACATGCCCTCCATTTTTATCAGCGGGGGACCGATGCTGGCCGGTACCGTTAACCATGCCAGAGTCAGCCTCTCCCAGGTGTTTGAGGGAGTTGGCGCCGCTGCCAGCGGCAGAATGAGCTCGGAAGAACTCGAAATTCTGGAGCAAAATGCCTGTCCCACCTGTGGCTCCTGTGCAGGCATGTTTACGGCTAATTCCATGAATTGTCTGACTGAAGCACTGGGGATGGGTTTGCCGGGTAATGGAACTATTCCGGCGGTTTATTCAGAAAGAATCAGACTGGCCAAACAAGCCGGCATGAAAATTATGGAACTGGTAAAAAACGATATAAGACCGGCCGCTATTATGACCGAAAACGCATTTAAAAATGCCATTCGCATGGATATGGCTATCGGCTGCTCCACCAATTCGGTGTTGCACCTGCTCGCTGTGGCCAGCGAAGCCGGCGTTAAAATTGATTTACCTTATTTTAACGAGTTGAGTGAAACTACTCCTCATTTATGCAAAATAAGTCCGGCCGGGAATCATCATATGGAAGATTTATACCGGGCCGGCGGAGTTCAGGCTTTATTAAACGAACTCACCCGCCAAAATTTGATCTATACCGATTGCATGACCGTAACCGGCCAATCTCTGGGCGATAACATTAAAGATTGTCCGGTACAGGATTACGAGGTAATTCGGCCGCTCGATAATCCTTACAGCGTTACCGGCGGACTGGCCATACTTTTCGGCAACCTGGCCGAAGAAGGGGCAGTCGTCAAAAAAGGTGCAGTCGCTCCTGAAATGATGCAGCATGAAGGGCCTGCCCGTATTTTCAATTCAGAAGAAGAATCGGTAGAGGCCATTTTAAGTGGTTCTATTAAAGCTGGAGATGTAGTCGTAATACGTTATGAGGGACCCAAAGGCGGACCCGGCATGAGAGAAATGCTGACTCCGACTTCGGCTATTGCCGGTATGGGACTGGATAAAGACGTAGCCCTTATTACTGACGGTCGTTTCTCAGGTGCTACCCGTGGAGCATCCATAGGACACGTGTCCCCTGAGGCAGCTGCAGGTGGTGTAATAGCCCTAATTGAGGAGGGAGACCTAATACGAATAGATATTCCAGCCCATCGGCTGGAGGTCCTGGTGGACGAGGCGATACTAGAGGAAAGACGACTATGCTGGAAAGCACCTGACCTAAAGATTAAAACTGGATACATGAAACGATACGCACAGATGGTACAATCAGCCAGTACCGGCGCTATATTCAACTCTTAGAGATAGTTAAAAACTGGCAATTTTAATAGCGGGCCATCGATAGCCCGCTATTATTGTATAAACTTATAATTCAAGTCCTGGAAAGTTTACGTAGAGAATAAAAATAAACTTATATTACAGAATTTAGATAATCAAGGAGGGGATGACACTTGAAATTAAAAGGAGCCCAGGTTTTGTTACAGTGTCTGCAAGCAGAAGGAGTTGATACCATATTTGGGTATCCTGGGGGGGTAGTACTTCCGATCTATGATGCCCTTTATAACTCCGATATAAGACATATTCTGGCCCGGCACGAACAGGGAGCGGCCCATGCTGCCGATGGATATGCCCGTGCAACCGGCAAGGTGGGAGTATGTCTGGCTACTTCCGGACCGGGTGCTACCAATTTGGTAACCGGTATTGCCAATGCTTACATGGATTCTATTCCCATGGTAGCGTTTACCGGGCAGGTGGTCAGTTCCCAAATTGGCCGGGATGCTTTCCAGGAAGCTGATATTACCGGAATAACCTTACCCATCACCAAACATAATTACTTATTGGAACGTACTGAAGATTTACCTCGGGTAATTAAGGAAGCTTTTTATATTGCCCGTACCAACCGGCCCGGGCCGGTAGTAGTGGATTTACCCAAAGATCTTATGGATAAAGAAATAGAATTTCATGGAGCCCCCGATGAAGTGAATATGAGAGGTTATCGGGTCCTGAAGGGAATAAATGCCGGTCAGGTGATTGCTGCCGCGGAAATGATTCAAAATGCCAGCCGCCCTTTAATCTATGCCGGCGGAGGAGTCATAAGTTCGAATGCTGCATCAGAGCTTAAACAATTGGCGGAAATGATGAAAATCCCGGTAACCACAACTTTAATGGGAATCGGAGGCTTCCCCGGCAATAGTTACCTGTCATTGGGCATGCTGGGGATGCATGGTACCCGTTATGCTAATTACGCCATTGGTGAATGTGACCTTTTGATTGGGGTGGGAGTAAGGTTTGATGACCGCGTAACCGGTAGCTTGGAACATTTTGCCCCTCACGCCAAAGTGATTCACATCGACGTAGACGCTGCAGAGATAGGTAAAAATATTGATGCAGGCGTCCCGATTGTGGGCGAGGTCAAAGAGGTACTACAGGCACTCTTGCAAAGATTAAAGCCGGTGGAGAAATTAAGCGAGTGGCACGAGACGATCGACCGTTGGAAGGAAGAATCACCGCTTAAATATGATACTGAAAACTCCACCCGTATCATGCCCCAGCTGGTAATAGAGAAAATTTATGAAAAGACGAAAGGGGAAGCTATTATAACCACTGAAGTAGGTCAGCACCAGATGTGGACCGCTCAGTATTACAAGTTTAATCAGCCCCGTACCTTCCTCACTTCGGGAGGTCTGGGCACCATGGGATATGGATTCCCTGCTGCCATAGGAGCCAAAATCGCTTGCCCGGACAAAACCGTAATAGACATAGCCGGCGACGGCAGCATCCAGATGAATATTCAGGAACTGGCTACAGCAGTTGATTATAAACTGCCGGTTATTATATGCATTTTAAACAATCAATTTTTAGGCATGGTAAGACAATGGCAGGGTTTGTTCTATGGCGGACGCTACTCCTATACGGATATCAGCTGTCAGCCTGATTTTGTCAAACTGGCTCAGGCTTATGGGGCCAAAGGTATCCGGGTCAAGAACAGTGCCGATATTGACGATGCGCTGGATGAAGCCCTGCAGGTGACTGACCGCCCGGTAGTGATGGATTTCTGGGTGGAACGGGAGGCAGATGTCTTTCCCATGGTACCGCCGGGCGAATCTCTTTCCAACATGCTGGGGGGTGAATAAGCATGAAAAAACATACCCTTTCAGTAACAGTTGAAAACAAACCGGGTGTCCTTACCCGGGTAGCTACCCTTTTCCGCCGCCGAGGCTACAACATTGACAGCCTGACCGTAGGAACCACCGAGAATCCGGACGTTTCACGCATGACCATTGTGGTCGAGGGTGATGACAGAATCATGGAACAGGTAACCAAGCAGCTCTACAAATTGGTCGATGTCATAAAAATTATTGACATCACTGAAGAAAAATCAGTGGACCGGGAACTGGTCCTGGTAAAAGTTAAAGCCGACACCAACAATCGGGCCGAGATAGTCCAAATTGTGGACATCTTCAGGGCGCGTATAGTAGACATCGGCAGAAGTTCTTTAATTATAGAAGCTACCGGTGATGCCGGCAAAATCGATGCTATCGAGGATTCCTTAAAACCTTTCGGCATTATTGAACTGGTAAGGACCGGGAAGATAGCCATGGTCAGGGGCAGCCGGTAGGTTGGAATTCAACACTGAAGGACACTGATTTTATTATGATTAACACTAACATGGGGACATTCCTTACTTCGCTTCGCGAAGCGAAGCCGAGAGGAAGGTGTGTCCCCGGCGGGAATAGCAAGAGTTTAATCCATCGCAGTAGCGGATAACACGTAAAAACCCAGCCCTGAGGCCCGCTCCTAACGTCGGGGCCGTAGGGCAGGCTACGGATCGGCGCAGCAGTAATAACCGTAGGCCGGTCTATGCCCTGCGGGTACAACTGATGTTCCCTTGCGGTCACTATTAAGGACGCAGGGCGATAGCCCTTCAGGCCGGTGCAGAGGATAACATGGGGAACACGATCTTAACAGGTATTAATTAGTTAGTAATACGTACCTGAATAAACAGGACGTAATTAATAAGGAGGATAATAAAATGGCGAAAATGTATTACGATGCAGATGCAAACCTGGACCTTCTCAAGGGAAAAACAATTGCGGTTATTGGCTTTGGTTCGCAGGGTCATGCGCAGGCGCAGAACCTGCATGAAAGCGGGCTGAATGTGCTAGTCGGACTAAGGAAACCTTTTGATGATGCCACCCAGAAAGAATGGGACAAAGTAATTGCCGCCGGCATTACTCCCATGACTGTCAGTGAAGCGGCCCAGAAGGGTGATATCATTCAAGTGCTGGTACCGGATGAAATTCAGGCCAAAGTATATAAAGAAGAAATTGCTCCTTACCTTAAGGAAGGTAATGCTCTAGGGTTTTCCCATGGCTTCAATATTCATTTTGGACAAATAGTACCTCCATCTTTTGTTGATGTTTTCATGGTTGCTCCCAAAGGACCGGGTCACCTGGTGAGAAGAACTTATACCGAGGGTGCCGGGGTACCTGCCTTAATCGCAGTTCAGCAGGATCACAGCGGTAAAACCAAAGATCTCAGCCTGGCCTATGCCTGTGGAATCGGCGCCACCAGAGCCGGTGTACTTGAGACCACATTCAAGGAAGAAACCGAGACCGACCTGTTTGGTGAACAATGCGTACTCTGCGGCGGTGTAACCCAATTGATTAAAACCGGTTTTGAGACTCTGGTGGAAGCCGGCTATCAACCAGAAATTGCCTATTTTGAATGTTTCCATGAGATGAAGCTCATTGTTGATTTAATGTATGAAGGCGGAATGGCTAAAATGCGTTACTCCATCAGCGATACGGCTGAGTGGGGCGATTACATCAAAGGCCCTGAGGTTATCGGTGATGAAGTCCGCTGGGCTATGCAGGATGCCTTAAAAGAAATCCAGGAAGGCGTTTTCGCTAAAAACTGGCTGCTGGAGAACCAGTGCGGTCGTCCCCAGTTCAACGCTTTAAGGAAAGCCAACAAAGAGCACCTGATTGAAAAGGTCGGTGCCAAACTGCGCGGTATGATGTCCTGGCTCAAACCCAATCAATAAAATCAATTAATTCCGGTGGTTCCGGCCCGGCGATATGTCCCGGGGCCGGAACAGGTACCGGGTCTGGAGGAATAACATGGCTGATAATAATCGTATTTATTTGTTTGATACAACCTTGCGTGATGGCGAACAGTCTCCCGGGGTCAGCCTTAATGTTGAGGAAAAACTGGAAATTGCCCGGCAGTTGGAACGGCTGGGTGTGGACGTTCTGGAAGCAGGATTCCCGGTTTCATCACCAGGGGATTTTTTAGCCGTAAAAAATATAGCCGAAAAGGTCAGAAGACCGGTGATAGCAGCCCTGTGCCGGGCCAGTCGCAGCGATATCGACCGCACCTGGGAAGCCTTGAAAAATGCCGAGTCGCCCCGTATCCACACTTTTATTGCGACTTCTGATGTTCATCTGAAATACAAACTGCAAAAAACCCGGGAAGAAGCATTAGCCCAGGCCGTTGACGCGGTCCAATATGCCCGCCAATATTGCTCCGATGTGGAGTTTTCAGCCGAAGATGCTTACCGCAGCGATTTTGATTATCTGGCCCAGGTGGTAGAAGCGGTTATAGACGCCGGAGCTACGGTGGTTAATCTGCCCGATACCGTAGGATATGCGGTACCGGAGGAATTCGGACAATTTATCAGAAAAATGCTGGAAAGGGTACCCAATATCGACCGGGCTATACTGAGTGTGCACTGTCATGATGATTTGGGAATGGCAGTGGCGAATTCGCTGACCGGTCTGGTAAATGGAGCGCGTCAGGTAGAATGTGCGGTCAATGGTATCGGTGAAAGAGCGGGAAATGCCTCTCTGGAAGAAATTGTCATGGCTCTTTACACCAAGAAAGCCTATTTTAATAAAGAAATCAATGTAAAATATGATGAGATATATCGTAGCAGCCGGCTGGTAAGCGGCCTTACCGGCATGGTAATTCAACCTAACAAGGCGGTCGTAGGCCGCAATGCATTTTCACATGAATCAGGCATCCATCAGGATGGGGTAATGAAGGAACGTTCTACCTATGAAATAATGAGCCCGCAGTTGATAGGACTGAAACGCAGTAATTTGGTGCTGGGCAAGCATTCCGGACGGCACGCTTTTAATGAACGTATGATAGAACTGGGATACAATTTAAATGAAGAAGAATTAAACCGGGCTTTTGCAGCCTTCAAAGAAACTGCCGACAAGAAGAAGGAAGTTACCAACGAGGATCTGGAAGCCCTGATTAAGGATAAAGTATGGGCGGTTCCGGAAAGGTTCAGTCTGAGATATTTACAGATTTCCAGCGGAACTACTATTATTCCCACCGGGACGGTTAAACTGGCTATAGAGGATGTGGTATTTGAAGCTGCCGCCACGGGCGACGGCCCGGTAGATGCTGCTTTTCATGCCATTGATAAGATAACCGACATATATGGCAAACTGGTCGATTATAAACTGGAAGCAGTCAGTGTAGGCAAAGATGCTCTGGGTGAAGTTACCTCCAAGTTTGATATTAACGGCAAGATATATAATGGCCGGGGTCTCAGTACCGATATCATAGAGGCCAGTGTCAAATCCTATATAAATGCTATTAACAAATACTATTATGAGCAGCAGCGCCATCAGGAACACCAGGAGCAATGATTCATACAAGGAGGAGGAGCTATTATGGCAGGGATGACGATAAGCCGGAAAATCCTGGCAGTCCATGCTGGTAAAGATTTTGTGGAACCTGGCGAACTGATTAATTGCAAGCTGGACATCGTTCTGGGCAATGACGTCACTACTCCGGTAGCCATACCGGAGTTCGAGAAGCTGGGGCGCAAGGAAGTTTTTGATCGGGAACGGGTAGTCCTGGTGCCGGATCATTTTACTCCCAACAAAGATATTAAATCAGCCGAGCAATGCCAAACTGTGCGGGAATTTGCACGGCATTACGGAATTAAGAATTATTTCGAAATTGGGCAAATGGGTATTGAGCATTGTCTGTTGCCGGAACAGGGACTGGTTTTACCGGGAGACCTTATTATCGGGGCTGATTCTCATACCTGCACCTATGGTGCTCTGGGCGCCTTCGCCACCGGGGTAGGTTCCACCGATATGGCAGCCGGTATGGCCGTTGGTGAAGTATGGTTTAAGGTCCCGGAGACCATCAAATTTGTTTATCATGGCAAACTGCCGCGCTGGGTCGGGGGCAAAGATTTGATCCTTCATACCATCGGGGATATCGGGGTGGACGGTGCCCGTTACATGTCGATGGAGTTTAGCGGTGAAGTTATTGAAGGACTCTCCATGGACAACCGCTTTACCATGGCTAATATGGCGATTGAAGCGGGCGGAAAAAATGGAATATTTGCAGTTGATGATAAAACTCTGGCTTATGTTAAGAAGAGGGCCAAAAGAGAGTTTAAGGTTTATACCTCCGATCCGGATGCCGTCTATGCCGATGTAAAAGAGTATGATGTTTCCGCTCTGGAGCCGGTGGTGGCTTTTCCGCACCTGCCGGAGAATACCCGCCCGGTAAGTCAGGCGGCTGATATAGCGATTGATCAGGTAGTGATAGGTTCCTGCACCAACGGCAGGATCGAGGATCTGGAAATAGCCGCCTCTATTCTGCGGGGCAGGAAAGTAAACCCGGAAATAAGGGTTATAGTTATTCCGGGAACGCAGACTATATATATGGAAGCTTTAAGACAGGGATATATCGAAACCTTTATCGAAGCCGGTGCGGTTGTAAGCACACCTACCTGCGGACCGTGTCTGGGCGGGCATATGGGCATCCTGGCCAAAGGTGAAAAAGCTCTCGCCACCACCAACCGTAACTTCGTAGGCCGCATGGGCAGCCCGGAAAGCGAAGTCTACTTGGCCGGCCCGGCGGTGGCTGCAGCCAGTGCGGTAAAAGGGAAGATAACCGCTCCGTGGGAAGTGTAATTAATTTGTGGCAACAGAATACCCGTGAGGGTGAAAGACACTTAACCCGGATTTTACAAGATATTGCAGCCTTCTCTTATCTTTAACAGAGGAGGCTTCAATATCTGAAGGTATAACTTAACCGGATATTACATAAATACGATAAAAGGGTGTGTGGATTATGGAGTTTAGTGGTAAAGTGCATAAATTCGGGGCGGATATTGATACTGATGCCATTATACCGGCCCGCTATTTAAATACTTTCGATCCCTTGGAACTGGCCCAGCATTGCATGGAGGATGCCGACCGCCAGTTTCCGGCCCGGGTGAAAACGGGCGATATTATAATTGCTGATAAAAATTTTGGCTGCGGAAGTTCCCGGGAACATGCTCCTATAGCGATTAAGGCCGCCGGGGTATCATGCGTGGTGGCTAAATCATTTGCGCGTATATTTTACCGTAATGCTATAAATATCGGCCTCCCTATTCTGGAATGTGCCGAAGCGGTGGATAGTGCCGCTGAAGGTGATGAATTCAGCGTGAATCTGGAGACTGGTTCGGTGAAAAACATGAGAACCGGAGAAGAATTTCAGGCAGTTCCTTTTCCGCCTTTTATGCAGAATATCATGGCCGAAGGCGGGCTAATCAATTATCTCAAACATAAAAATTAGGATTAGAAATAAAACCGTAGTCCGGCCTACAGGGCGATAGCCCTTCAGGCTGGTGCAGCGAATAACATGGGGAAACGGGCACCGGCCCTGAAGCCCGCTCCTGGCGTCGGGGCTGTAAGGCCTGCTACGGATATCAGAATGATACGAGAATGCCCAGACCTTAAAGCTCACGTGGGGGCCGTAATTTTCATTGGTGGTTGTTTTGGGGGCATGGACGGTTGGTTAATTAGAAATAAAAACCGTAGTCCGGTCTACAGGGCGATAGCCCTTCAGGCCGGTGCAGCGAATAGCATGGGAAACGGGCACCGGCCCTGAAGCCCGCTCCTGGCGTCGGGGCTGTAGGGCCTGCTACGGATATCAGAATGATACGAGAATGCCCAGACCTTAAAGCTCACGTGGGGGCCGTAATTTTCATTGGTGGTTGTTTTGGGGGCATGGACGGTTAATTAGAAATAAAAACCGTAGGCCGGTCTACAGGGCGGTAGCCCTTCAGGCCGGTGTTATACATAGCATGGGAAACGAGCACCGGCCCTGAGGCCCGCTCCTGACGTCGGGGCTGTGGGGCCTGCTACGGATATCAGCTTTCCCGTGTTAGAGAAAAGCAAGGCATGAAAGGATGTTGGATATGTATAAAATTGCAGTACTGCCCGGAGACGGAATCGGAGTTGAAATAGTACCGCAGGCGGTTAAAGCACTTAATGCCATTTCGGAAAGATTTGGACATCAGTTTGAATTTACCCATGCTCTGGTAGGCGGAGCAGCTTATGACCAATTTGGGCACCCTTTACCGGATGAAACACTCCAGGTATGCCGGGCGGCAGATGCGGTTTTACTGGGAGCTATCGGTGGACCCAAATGGGATAATCTGCCGGTTCACCTTCGGCCGGAAGTAGGAGCTTTGCTTCCCTTGCGTAAGGAACTGGGGCTGTTTGCCAACTTAAGGCCCTGTTTGTTGTTCCCCGGCCTGATTGATTCTTCCGCCTTAAAGCCGGAGGTGATTGACGGGGTGGATTTACTGGTTATAAGAGAACTGACCGGAGGATTGTATTTCGGAGAGAAAAGCCGGGAGAAGACCGCCGATGGCGGACAAAAAGCGACCGACGTATTAACCTATTCCACCTATGAGATTGAACGTATTGTGCGCTTTGCCTACCAGGCCACCCGCAAACGCCGGCATAAACTATGTTCCGTAGACAAGGCCAACGTGCTGGAAAGTTCGCGGTTATGGCGGGAAACAGTAACCAGACTGGCCCAAGAATATCCTGATGTGGAGACTACCCATATGTATGTCGATAATTGCTCCATGCAGTTGATCCGGGATCCCCGGCAGTTTGATGTAATTGTGACTGAAAATACCTTTGGCGATATCCTTACCGATGAAGCTTCGATGCTTTCCGGCTCCATTGGTATGCTGGCCAGTGCTTCCATCGGAGGCGAAGTGGCGCTATACGAACCATCACATGGCAGTGCCCCTGATATTGCCGGCCGAAATATAGCCAATCCGCTGGCCACTATTTTGTCAGCCGCCATGCTGTTAAGATATTCTTTTGATTTGGAAGAAGAAGCCCGGGTTATTGAACAATCGGTAAGAGAATTGATGCAAGAAGGGTATGGCACCGGCGATTTGACTCCGCAGGACCCCGAACGCCGCGCTGCTTTCCATCAGGTGGGCACAGATGAACTGGGTAGTCTTGTAGCTCGCCGCATCAAAGGGAAATAATTGTGGTTAATTAAAAAATATCTTTCGTGTCATCCTGAATGAAGTGAAGGATCTCTTAACAAACCTACCGGTATAGATCCTTCGCTAAACGCTCAGGATGACACTTACGAATAGACATACTCAATTTTCATTGGTGGTTGTGGCCTACGGCCATGGGCGGTTAATTAGACAATTAGACGCTGAAGACGCTGTTTATAGTCGGATTTTAAGGAGGAGAACCTATGGGGATACAAAACTAGATGTAATCGTTTATGATACTACATTAAGGGATGGCGCGCAGGCGGAAGGGATTTCCTTTTCCCTGGATGACAAACTCAAAATAGCCAGGCGTTTGGATCAGTTGGGGATGCCTTATATTGAAGGCGGCTGGCCGGGCAGCAATCCCAAAGATATGGAATTTTTCCATGCGGTTCAGGAGCAGACTCAAAACAGCCGTATCGTAGCGTTCTGTTCTACCCGCAGGCCAGGTATTATGGTGCAGGAAGACAGCAATGTGAAAGCCGTACTGCAAGCCGGGGTAAAGACGGTCACTATTGTCGGCAAGACCTGGGATTTTCATGTAACCCGGGCCCTGGAAACCAGTCTGGCTGAAAATCTCAGCATGGTAAGAGATACGGTCAGCTATTTCAAGGGCCGGGGGCTGGAGGTCATGTTTGATGCCGAACATTTTTTTGATGGTTTCAAACATAACCGGGACTATACTCTGGAAGTTCTCCAGGCCGCCGCGGCCGGAGGGACAGATTGGATTGTGCTCTGTGATACCAATGGCGGGACTATGCCCTGGGAGATACCGGATATTATTAGGACTGTGTCAGATGAAGTGGCTGTTCCGCTGGGTATTCATACTCATAATGATGCGGGCTGTGCTGTGAGCAACGCTTTAATAGCTTTAAATCAGGGCTGCAGACAGGTTCAAGGTACTATTAACGGATATGGTGAACGTTGTGGCAATGCTGATTTGTGTGCGCTAATACCCAACCTCGAATTGAAAATGGGAAGAGAATGTTTGCCTCCGGAACGATTAAAACATCTGACCGAAGTTGCTCATTATGTAAGTGAAATAGCTAATCTACCTCATTATAATAATCAGCCTTTTGTGGGCTCCGGTGCTTTTGCCCATAAGGGAGGTATCCACGTCAGCGCACTTTTAAAGGATACACTTACCTATGAGCATATAAATCCTGAAAAAGTAGGAAATCATCGCCGGGTACTGGTATCTGAATTATCAGGATTATCTAACCTTCTGTATAAGGCCAGAGAACTTAACCTGGATGTAAACAGTTATGATCTGCAAACCCGGAAGGTATTAAAGACTATAAAAGAAATGGAAAAACAGGGTCTGCAGTTTGAAGGGGCGGATGCCTCGCTGGAACTATTCTTGCGTCGGGCCTTTGGTCAGTATGAGGATTTCTTCCAGCTTAAAAATCTTAAGGTTATCCTGGAGAAAAACGAAGGTGATGAGATAACGGCCGAAGCTATGGTAAAAGTAATGGTAGGTGATCGCACCTTCCATACTGCGGCTGAGGGCGACGGTCCGGTCAATGCCCTGGATAATTCACTTAGAAAAGCCCTGGCTGAGGTATATCCGGAAATAAACGAAATGCACCTGGCCGACTACAAAGTAAGGGTATTAAACGGTGATGCCGGTACCGCAGCCAAAGTCAGGGTACTCATCGATTCCGCCGACCAGTCGCGGCAATGGAGCACGGTGGGGGTGTCGGAAAACATCATAGAAGCCTCCTGGCAGGCCATCGTAGACAGCATCAATTATCTGCTGGTGCAAAAGCAATTGCAAAGGGACAGTGACTGAATTGAATAAAAACAGCAACCTGCTTTGTGCTCCCGGTATCAGGAGTCAGGGCAGGTTTTTTACATAATTTCATTACATAATAAGCGATTGTTTACAATATATGTTATAGAATGAAATATGATATAGTTATATTTATTAAATCAATATCAGGAGGTTCCGGTTTATGAAAGCAATGGTCATGGCAGCAGGTGTAGGTTCAAGGCTCATGCCTCTGACCGAGGAAATACCCAAGCCGATGATACCCATGGCCAACCGGCCATTGATGGAAAATATAGTTGATCTGCTTAAAAAGCATAACTTTGACCAGATTATTGCCAACCTTCATTACCATGCCGACGGTATCAGCCAGTATTTCGGCGATGGGAGTCGGTTCGGGGTCAACCTTTTCTATTCCCGGGAGGACGAATTAATGGGAACAGCCGGAGGGGTAAAAAAATGCGCCTGGTTTCTGGATGACACCTTTGTTATCGTGAGCGGTGATGCTTTAACCGATGCCGACCTGGGCCGGCTTATGCAGGAACATAAGAAAAAAGGCGCACTGGCAACCATTGCCCTTAAAAGAGTTGCGGAAGTGGAGAATTTCGGGATCGTAATAACTGACTCCGACGGGCTTATCACCAGTTTCCAGGAGAAGCCCCGGGCTGACCAGGCCTTAAGCAATTATGCCAACACCGGGATTTATATTTTTGAACCGGAAATCTTTAATTACATCCCCGCCCGGGAATTCTATGATTTTGGCAAACAGGTCTTTCCGCAGCTGGTTAAACTCCAGGCTCCTTTTTACGGAGCCGACATAGGTAGTTACTGGTGTGATGTCGGTAATATCGATACCTATCGTCAATCTCATGCTGATATTTTACAAGGATTGGTGGATGTTCCCGTTCAGGGGAAAAAATCTGTCAATCCGAAGCATATCGTATTAGTTGGTGAGGGATGCAAAATAGGAGACGAGGTCGAATTTCAGGGCAGTGTGGTAATCGGTCCTCGTACGGAAATTCAGAATGGTGCGGTGATATCCGATGCGGTGGTATGGAACGATACGGTTGTAAAAAATGGTACTATACTGGATAATTGCGTGGTAGGAGCGCATTGCTGTCTGGAAAAATCCGTAGCGGTTAACCGTGGGGCAGTAATTGCCAGCGGATGCACGCTGGAGAGTCATAGTGTAATTCCGCCCCAGCAGCGGGTAGACAGGTATCCGCATTGTACCAATTATTGATTGGGATTTACATAATAACAGGCCTTGGCCGGAAGCCACAAGCATATATGAAAATTGACATATCTCATATCCGTAGCCTGCCCTACGGCCCCGACGTTAGAGCGGGCTGCAGAGTTGGGTTTACATGTCATTGCTATGAATAACGTTTTTTTGTCATCCTGAACGTAGTGAAGGATCTTTCCATTTCGGAGACTGCAAGATCCTTCACTACGTTCAGGATGACAATTAATCAGTATCCTTCTGTGTTGAATTTTCCAAATAAAAAGAGCAGACCATCTGATGGTCTGCTCTTTCGATTTTGAGGCTACTTCTTGGCTTGCAAAAGTTTGGTAATCTGTTGGTCGAGCTCTTTTATGTTAAAACTCTTAACCTGTGGAAGGGTTTCCCGGTTAATGGGGGCTAGATTATAGATTCTGAAATTACCCTTTTCCTTCACCAAAAAGGCTGCTTCCAATGATTTTTCCTTGCCATCTTCCTTAAACGAATAAGCTACTACCGCCGAATTTTTACCCAGAAGAGTATAGTCTTTTAATATTTCCACTGAAATGTCGTCCGGGATGGACGCGTTATCTCCATAGCTGGAAAGGAAATCAGCCATGGCAGTTTCAATATCCGGCCGTTTGGCCAATAATTCCTGAGGCGACATGGCGGCATATTGAGGCAGCAATTGCGCGGCCCAGAAGACACTAAGATTACTGGCAACAGTATTATAATCCTTTTCAAAGTAAGCCTGGTAAAAATTCTGCACCGTTTTTTCCGGAGCAGATGTATCGACAAAAGCCGCGTAATAATACATGGCAGCCAGAATTAACGGAATCATCACCAGGATGATCTTGGGTACGCCTCTTTCAGCTGTTTTCTCCAATGAAAGTACCCCCCTCTCACTTTATAATTGGTATAAATTAGATTGTACTCTATTTGCTACAGAGAAACAATAAAGCAAAATAAATTGCATCAAGCGATCAAAAAAAGTGTAAAATAATATGGTTCAATTTAGTAGCGGGGGTAAGACGATGAAGCAAGTTTTGGTTATAGGAGGTGGCCCAGCCGGTATGATGGCAGCTATTACCGCTGCCGGGGAGGGCGCGCGAGTTACCCTCCTGGAGAAAAAGGACCGGGTAGGAAGAAAGCTGGCTATTACCGGTAAAGGAAGATGTAACATAACAACTTCAGTGGAGAAGGAGTACCTGATGGCAGGATACCCGGGTAAGGGGAAATTCCTGTACAGTTGTTTTAATGAATGTTCCAATCAAGATGTAGTACGTTTTTTTGAAGAAAGGGGTCTTGAGACCAGGATCGAAAGGGGCAACCGGGTTTTTCCGGAATCGGGACGGGCGGCCGATGTAGTAAACGTACTTTATGAAGCGATGAAAAAGGCCGGGGTGGAAATTAGAACATCCAGTACGGTCGACGATCTTATTATAGAAGCGAATACCGTAACCGGAGTAAAATGTAATCGTACTATAATTAAAGCAGATGCTGTGGTGGTGGCAACCGGAGGATTGTCCTATCCTGCCACCGGATCTACCGGGGATGGGTATGTCTGGGCAGAGAAAGCGGGGCATAGCATAATAGATCCGCAGCCAGGCCTGGTTCCGCTGGTGGCTGAGGAAGACTGGGTAAAACAAGCCCAGGGGCTGGCGCTTAAAAATGTACGGGCATCCTGTTATGAGGCCGGGGGTAAATTGATTAACCAGGAATTTGGAGAAATGCTATTTACTCATTTTGGGATATCCGGTCCCATAGTTCTTACCATGAGCCGGGATATTGCCGCCTATATGAGAAAAACAGGCTGTCAGGGCATATTTAAAATTGATCTTAAGCCCGCCCTCGATGATGAAAAATTGGACCAGCGGCTGCAGAGGGATTTTCACCTTTATTCCCGCCGCCATTTTGCCAATGCTCTGGATGACCTGCTTCCGCACAAACTTATTCCTATAATAGTAAACTTAAGTGGGATCAGACCTGATCTGGTATGCAGCGAGATTACCCGGGGTGAGAGAAAAAGCCTGGTTCGGCTCCTTAAGGAATTGACCCTTACGGTAACCGGTACCCGGCCGATCGAAGAGGCTATAGTTACCGCCGGTGGGGTTGAGGTAACCCGGATCAATCCCCGGACTATGGAATCCAAAATTGTAAAAGGCTTGTTTTTTGCAGGTGAAGTATTGGATGTGGACGGATATACTGGTGGATACAATCTTCAGGCCGCTTTTTCTACCGGTCGTGCAGCCGGAAAATATGCAGCTGTGGGAAATATGTGAAGTCAATAAAGACGGGCATCAGAGCATATTGCAGTGATTGACTGAAATCAGCATATCTGGTACTATGTGAAAAAACTGCAATATAGTCAGAGAGTGAGGAATTATAGAAATGGCAGGAACAGTGCAATATAAAGGATCTTCGAATTATATTGTATCCGAGGAGTTACGGAACAGCGTTAATATAGCTATGGCTCTGGGTAAACCATTGCTTATAAAAGGAGAGCCGGGCACCGGCAAGACCATGCTGGCCCGGAGTATTGCGGATTCATTAAATAAGAAATTGATCATATGGAATATAAAATCCACTACCAAAGCCCAGGAAGGGTTATACGTTTACGATACGGTACAAAGGCTTTATGACAGCCAGTTCCAGGACCGGGATGTGGCCGACATCACCCAATATATAAAATTAGGCAAACTGGGTGAAGCCTTCCAGGCTGAGGAACAGGTTATTTTGCTCATTGACGAAATAGATAAGGCTGATTTGGAATTCCCCAATGACCTCTTATGGGAACTTGACCAGATGAGTTTTTATATACCCGAAACCAAGGAGACGGTGGAAGCCAAGCAACGGCCTATTGTAATAATTACCAGCAATGCTGAAAAAGAACTGCCGGATGCTTTTCTGCGCCGGTGTATTTTCCATTATATATCTTTCCCGGAACCGGATGCTATGGAGAAAATAATTAAAGTACACCATCCCCGCCTGGAGAAACATTTGTTGGAGCAGGCGATGGATACCTTCTATATGCTGCGCAATATTCCCAATATTCAGAAAAAACCCAGCACCAGTGAGCTTATCGATTGGCTGCAGGCGCTGGTTATCGGCGGGATTAGTCCTAACCGTATTAAACAGGAACTGCCGTTTATGGGCGTACTGTTGAAGAAAAACGAGGATCTGGATACCCTGTTAAACCAGCTTTATAACAAAAACCAGAACAAAACCCAGCCGCGTATGGGCGGTTCCTTTAACCATTACCGCTAAAGGCAGGAAATGAACGCAGAATATTCAGGGCCGATGCGAATGTAAGGAGAATAGCATGTTTACCGGTTTTTATTATATGCTTAAAAATTTTGGGGTGCCTGTTTCCATGAACGAGTGGCAGACCCTGCTCGAAGCGCTGGAAATGGGTATGGCGGGCGGCAGTCTGAGCGGTTTTTATATGTTGTGCAGGGCGATACTGGTCAAGACGGAAGCGCATTATGACCGTTTCGACATGGCTTTTGCCAGCTATTTTAAAGAAGTCGAGACCCCGGAGGGATTGCCTGACAAGATATGGGAATGGCTGGACAAGGAACTGCCCGAAAAGGAAGTCACCGAGGAAATGAAACGCAATCACCGCCAGCTCGATTTGGATGAATTGAAGCGTATGCTGGAAGAACGGCTGGCCGAACAGAATGAAGAACATCATGGCGGCAACCGCTGGGTGGGAACGGGAGGAACATCTCCCTTCGGTCATTCCGGCTACCATCCGGGAGGAATCCGCGTAGGCGGCAGCTCTCGCAGCCTGTCCGCCGTTAAGGTGGCGGGCATGAGGAGATTTCAGGAATTCCGCACCGATGAAACGCTGGGAGTGCGGCAGTTTCAAATGGCTTTACGCAAGTTAAGGCAGTTTACCACCCGCCTGGAGGGTGCCAGGACCGAACTGGATTTGGATGCTACCATCGACAAGACTTGTAGTAATGCGGGAAGACTGGAGCTGGTCTGGGACCGGCCCCGGGAAAATGCTATGAAGGTACTGCTCCTAATGGATGCCGGGGGCTCAATGATTTCATACAGCCGCCTCTGTAACCAGCTTTTTACCGCAGTGAACAAATCCAATAATTTTAAGGATCTCAAAGTTTTCTACTTTCACAATTGCATTTATGACTGGCTTTACCATAATCCCGATTGCGAGCTGGATGCCTATACTGATACGGAATATATTTTGAACACTTACAGTCCGGATTACCGGGTGATCATTGTAGGCGATGCCAGTATGGCGCCTTCCGAACTGGTAAGGGTGGGCGGCATCATTGACTGGAATCTGTATAATGCCAGATCCGGCAGTGATTGGCTGCAGCGCTTGAGAAAACATTTTGAATATTCGGTATGGTTGAATCCGATAGCCAAGTCCTACTGGGACTGGATGGATGGAGCTTACACCATTAAAGCCATAGCTCAGATTTTTCCCATGGATGAACTGACCGTGGAAGGATTGGAAAGGTCGATCAGAAGATTAAAAAGCCGGGAAAAGGCAGCTGAGGCGAAATAAAGGGAGGACGGCAGATAATGAAACATGTATATGAGGGCAAGACTAAATCAGTCTATGATCTGGAGAATGGCTATTATCTCCTGCGGCTGAAAGATGATGTTACCGGGGAAAACGGAAAAATTGACCCGGGCGCCAATTCCATCATGGGCAAACTGGAAGGCATGGGCAACGCATCCCTGCGGATGTCGCGCTATTATTTTGAACTGCTTAAAAAGGCCGGGATACCGACTCATTACATAGATGCCAATATTGAAGATAATACCATGACGGTGAAACCGGCCGAAGCTTTTGGAGCAGGATTGGAATTTGTCTGCCGCTACAAGGTTTACGGCAGTTTTCTGAAAAGGTATGGCAAATATGCTACCAGTGAACAGCCGCTGGACCAGTTGGTGGAAGTAACCTTGAAAGATGACGACCGGGGTGATCCTCCCATCGGGGAAGAAGCTCTGGTGCAGCTGGGTTTGATGTCACATGCGGAATATAAGGCCGCCCGGCAGATGACGCAGCAGATTGGAGCTATTATAAAAGAGGATTTAGCCCACAAAGGGATGGAACTGTATGATATAAAATTTGAATTCGGCCGGGTCGATGGGCAAATCGTTCTGATCGACGACATTTCCGGGGGCAACATGCGAGTTTTCAAAGACGGGCAGCAGGTTGACCCATTGGAACTGGCTATCTTGGTAACTGCATAATATTTCGCTGAAACGGAGTCAGGCTAAAGCCTGGCTCTTTTTTTATGCTGTTACGCGGGGACGTGTAGCAGGGCATATAAAATAAAAATCAAATAATTAACCTGCGTGCATATAAATATACCATCAGGATTTTTATGAAGGCAGGGCATGGAGAGGAGGAATAAAACCATGAATACTGAATTTGGCCATATTATTAAAGATGACCGGTATCGCAGGCCCCAGGAGCGTTTTTCCGGCACATTTTTAGAATATCTGGAGATAGTAAAGCAAGACCCCGCGAAAACCATTTTAGCGCATCAGCGTATGTATGAGATTGTGACAGAACCCGGGGTAGAGGTACTTAAAACCGAGGATTATCCCCACCTGCGCCGGATTTACGGTAATGATACCATCAAACGCTACAAGTTTTTTGAAAATGATTTTTACGGTATTGATAAAACTATAATGGAAATCGTCAGGTATTTTCACTCTGCTGCCATGAGTGGGGAAGAATCACGCCAGGTATTATATCTGGTCGGACCGGTAGGCTCAGGCAAATCTTCCATAATGGAAAAGCTCAAACAGGCCCTGACCACAAGTCCTATGATTTATGCTCTTAAAGGCTGTCCTATGCGCGAAGAACCGTTGCACCTGATCCCGCACCATCTTCGTCCTCAATTCGAAAAAATACTGGGTACCAGAATCGAAGGCGATCTCTGTCCCATTTGCCGTTACCGGCTTTTAAACGATTATCATGGGGAATATGAAAATTTCGAAGTAGAGACGATTGATTTTTCCATCCGCGGCCGCAAAGGGATAGCGGTGGTCCCGCCGGTTGATCCCAACAACCAGGATGCATCAGTGCTGGTGGGCTCGGTGGATATTTCCAAAATGGATTTGTATCCGGAAGACGACCCCCGGGTGCTTTCCCTGAATGGAGCTTTTAACGTAGGCAACCGGGGACTGGTTGAATTCATAGAAATTTTTAAAAATGAAGTTGAATATCTGCATGCCATTATTACCGCCACCCAGGAAAAATCCATCCCGTCGCCCGGCAAGGGTTCCATGATTTATTTTGACGGGATTATCCTGGCTCATTCCAATGAAGCCGAATGGAACAAGTTCAAGTCCGACCATACCAATGAGGCCATTCTGGACCGGATTGTCAAAATCGAGGTGCCTTATTGCCTGGAACTGGACCAGGAGATAAAAATTTATCAGAAGATACTTAAGAAAAGCGATTTTAAAGCCCATATAGCGCCCCATACCCTGGAAGTCGCCTCCATGTTTGCGGTAATGAGCCGTCTGACCCCCTCCAACAAAGTGGATATGATAACCAAAATGCGCATTTATAATGGAGAGGAAATCGTGGAATCCAGCGGCAGCAAAAAAATGGACATACAGGAACTGCGGGATGAGGCCGGACGCGAGGGACTGGCCGGGATTTCCACCCGCTTTATCATGAAGGCGATTGACAATGCCCTGTCCGAATCCGAGCATAATTGCATAAATCCTATACTGGTAATGGAGTCCATCATTCGGGCCGTCAAAGCCACCGACATGGGTGAAGATGAGAAAAAACGGCTCCTGGAATATCTGCAGGTGGCCATTAAAAATGAGTATAACCGCATCCTGGAAAAAGAAGTAACCAGTGCTTTTATCCATGGCTTTCGCGAACAGGCCGAATCTTTGTTTAACAATTATCTGGACCATGCCGAAGCATTCGCTACCAAGGTTAAAATCAAAGACGCCAATACCGGGGAAGAGCTGGAACCGGATGAAAAATTCATGGAATCCATCGAAGCCCAGATTGGTCTGATCGGTTCGGCCGCCCGGGGCTTTCGCCAGGATGTAACGGCTTACATGTTCTCCTTGCTGCGCAATAATGTCAAACTTGATTACACCAGTTATGAACCGCTTAAAGAGGCCATAGAAAAGAAGTTAACCGCTTCGGTGCGGGAACTGTCCCGGGTCATTACCAAAGCCCGGGTCAGGGACAGCGAGCAGAGCGGCAAATACAACAGTATGGTGGAAGAAATGAAACGGAATGGTTACTGTGACCACTGCTGCAACGTTGTTTTGCGGTATGCGGCCAATAACCTGTGGAAGGACTAATGCACTATGACTATTTTCCGTGAACTGGACAGCGGCGGCCGCGACCGCAGTGCGGAAGATCGTCGCCGTCACCGTCAGATGGTAGAAGAATCCATAAAAAAGAACCTGGGCAGCATTATTGCCGAGGAAAGCATCATTGGCAAAAGCAAAGACAAGACCTTTAAAATACCTATTCGGGGTATTAAAGAATATCAATTCATTTTTGGGGAAAACCGTCCTCAGGTGGCATCGGGCAAAGGAGATGAGGAAAAGGGACAAAAGATTCCCCAGCGGGGACAGACGGGTCCAAACGGGGATGGTGCCGGTAATGCTGAAGGGGACGAGATTTACGAAACTGAAATCACTTTAGAGGACCTGGTCCAGTATCTGTTTGAAGACCTCGACTTGCCTTTTATGGAAAGAAAAAAGTTTTCCTACCTGGAAACCGAGAAGAGCAGCAAACGGCTGGGAATTCAGCGTAAAGGCATTCCCCCCCGGCTGTCGCGCAAGCGTTCGATAATGGAAAGAATTAAACGTAAACAGTCGATGGAAAGGGCTTTAAAAGAGCTGGAGGAGGAACAGCAGACCGCCCGGTTCCCTTTCCGGGAAGAAGATTTGCGTTATCAAAGACTCAAAGAAGATTTGAAACCGGAATCCAATGCCGTGGTTATCTGCATTATGGATAATTCCGGCTCTATGTACCTGAGCAAAAAGTATCTGGCCCGGAGTTTCTTTTTCCTGCTCTATCAGTTTGTGCGCTATCGTTATATAAATGTGGAACTGGTTTTCATAAACCATACTACTACGGCTAAAGAAGTGAATGAAGATGACTTTTTTCACCGGGGCGAATCCGGGGGTACCATAATCAGCAGCGGCTATGAGAAGGCTCTGGAGATAATTGAAGAAAGGTTCAGCCCGGCGGTATGGAACATATATGCTTTCCATTGCAGCGACGGCGACAATTGGCCGGAGGATATAGAAAGGGCTACTCAGAAAGCGGCTGAATTGTGCACAGCGTGCAATCTATTCGGTTATGGGGAGATAACATCTTCGTGGGCCAACGGCAGTACTATGGGGGATGAATATAAATACTCCCTTCAAAACGATAATTTTGTCGCGGTATCCATAGGAAGCAAAGAGGAAATCTGGCCCGCTTTTAAGGAACTTCTTCAGGTAGCGGAAAGGAAGTGAACTTAATGGGAGGCGATTATAGCCTGGCTGATTTAAGACAATGGGACGAAAGGATCTGTCAGGTAGTGGAAAAGGCGGGGCTGGGATGCTACCCTCAGGAGTTTGAAATCTGCAGTTATGAAGATATGCTGGGTTATGAGGCTTACCAGGGCATGCCGGCCCGTTATTCCCACTGGAGTTTCGGCAAGGCCTACGAGCGCACCCGCACCTTTTATCGCTATAATCTGGTGGGGTTGCCCTATGAGATGGTAATAAACTCGAATCCCTGTCTGGCTTATCTAATGAAAGATAATACTCTGCTGCTGCAGATATTAACCATGGCGCATGTTTATGCCCACAATGATTTTTTCAAAAATAACCGGCTGTTTAAAACCGGCACCCGGGCTGAGTACACTCTGGAAATGTTTAAGTCCCATGCCCGGCGTATACAGCAGTACGTAGCCGACCCCGGCATAGGAGCGGCCAAGGTCGAAAAAGTACTGGATGCGGCACATGCTTTACGTTTGCAGGTCTACCGTACGGTAGGAGAAAAATGGTTAAGTGATGAAGAGAAGAAACAGCGGCTGATCGAACGCAGTCAGGTTAGAGAAAGGGAGCATCCTCTACTGGAATTACCGGAGGAAAAGGAACTGCCGGATTTAAACCGTATCCCCCTGGAACCGGAAGAGGATCTTTTACTCTTTTTATATAAATATGGACGACTCAATGATTGGGAACGGGATATCTTGCAGATAGTACGGGAGGAGAGTCTGTATTTTCTCCCTCAGATTGAAACCAAGATCATGAACGAAGGCTGGGCCAGCTACTGGCATTATCGTCTGCTTAAACAATTGAAATTGCCGCAGGAACTGCATCTGGAATTTTTGAAGCGCCATAATCAAGTGATCAGGCCTTTGGAAGGTGATCTCAATCCCTATCATATAGGATTTAAGATATTCGAAGAATTGGAGCGTGAGCATCCGGACGAGCCTGATTTTATCTTTGCGGTGCGGGAGCATGAAAGGGACTTTTCTTTTCTCATGCGGTTCTTAACCCGGGAGCTTTGCCAGGAGCTGAAATTATTTCAATATGCTAAACGAGGACGCGATTATGTGGTTAATGAGGTATCTGATGAAAAGGGCTGGAAAATTATTCGCAACACCCTGGCTGGAAATGTTGGGATATCGGGAATACCCAATATTATAGCCATGGAAGTCAAGGGCAAGAACAATACCCTGATGTTGGACCATGAGTGGAGTTCCCGGGAACTGAACATGGAATACGCCCACCAGACTTTAAAACATATAGCTTTTCTCTGGAAAGGCAAAGTCCAGCTCCGCACAGTGGTCCGAACGGCCTACCAACTGCTGGAATCGGACGGGGGATAAAACAAAAATTACCGGTTACATCCCGGGCTGTTTTAACATAGAAATAAATTAGGCAACGGCGCCGCAGAAATTAACTGCGCGCCGTTTTTTTATTATAAGGGGGGTAATATACATGTGCGGGATAGCAGGATGGATAGACTTTAAACAAGAGTTGCGCAGTCAGGCGGATATTATTGAAACCATGGCAGAAACCATAAAACATCGGGGGCCGGACGAAAAAGGCCGGTATCTGGCCCCTCATATTGCTCTGGGGCACCGCCGCCTCATAGTGGTAGATCCGGAAGGAGGGGGGCAGCCGATGCAAGGCTGCTATAAAGGCAAAGATCATGTCATCGTATATAACGGAGAATTGTATAATGCTGATAAAATACGCCGGGAGCTGGAAAGCTGCGGTCACTGCTTCCATACCCGCAATTCCGATACCGAAGTGTTATTACATGCTTACATGGAATGGGGCCCAGCCTGTTTGGAGCACATAAATGGAATTTTTGCTTTTGCGGTATGGAATGAAGTTGAGCAAGAAATCTTTATAGCCCGTGATCCTCTGGGAATAAAACCGCTGTTTTATGCCCGTGTCCGTGATTCACTGCTGTTTGCCTCTGAATTGAAAGCCCTGTTGGCTCATCCCTATATAAGAGCTCAGGTGGACAGCGAAGGGCTGATGGAAATATTTATTATGGGTCCTTCTCGTACGCCGGGAATGGCAGTATTCAAAGGCATTCAGGAACTGAAACCGGGGCATTGTATAATATATAACCGCCAGGGGTTAAGAGTGAAACAATATTGGCGGCTGGTGAGCAAGCCTCATGGGGAAGACCTGGAAACGACGGTTGTTCATCTGCGGGAGATGCTGAAGGATATTGTAGTACGCCAGACGGTCGCCGATGTCCCTGTATGTACCCTTCTGTCAGGAGGTTTAGACTCCAGTGCCATAACTGCTTTTGCCGCAGGTGCGTTCCAAGCCAGGGGGGAGAAAATTCAAACTTTTTCAGTTGATTATGTAGATAATGACAGGTTCTTTGTTCCCAATGCTTTTGAGACCAACGCGGATTATCCCTGGGTACGGCGGGCATCAGACTTTTTGAACACCAACCACCAATCTATTATGATAAACAATCAGGAACTAAGTTACCACTTGAAAACATCCATGCAAGCCCATGATTTGCCCGGGATGACAGATATTGACGCCTCCCTCTACCTGTTTTGCCGGGAAATCCGCCGTCAGTTTGTGGTAGGACTTTCCGGGGAGTGCGCGGATGAAATCTTCGGGGGGTACCCTTGGTTTCAGCAAGATATGAAGATGGCCGATTCTTTTCCCTGGATTAGGATGGTGCAGCCCAAAATGGCCTTGCTGGCCCCGGCACTGGTAAAACAATTAGATCCGGAGAAATATATCAGACAAAGGTACCTGGAGGCTGTGGCCGAAGTGCCCGAACTGGACGGGGAAGACGATTGCGAAAAACACATGCGTCAGTTATTCTACCTGAATATAACTCGTTTTATGCCTACTCTGCTGGAACGGAAAGACCGCATGAGCATGGCTTGCAGTCTGGAGGTCCGCGTACCCTTTGGGGACCGGGATTTAGTACAATATGTCTGGAACCTGCCGTGGAAAATAAAGAACTGTGATGGTTTGAGCAAAGGTATCTTAAGGCGTGCATTAAAAGGAATCCTGCCCGATGATCTGCTCCTGAGACCAAAAAATCCGTACCCCCGGACCCACAATCCTGCTTATGCGGAAACGATAAGAATAAAGTTGTCAAAAGTATTAAAAGACCCTTCTTCGCCGCTGCTGTCACTTATAAATGTGCCTCTGCTGCGTTCATACCTGGATTCCAACACAAACTATTTCAGCCGGCCCTGGTTTGGTCAGTTGATGGGAGATACCCAGTATATGGCCTATTTGTTGCAAGTAAACTGGTGGCTGGAGCAGTATCAGATTGATATAGTCTGATTTACAATTACATTTTTTATTATGATAAAATTAGTAGGATTTCGCACTTTTTGCTAGAATTTAATTAGCAGGAAATTTTCCGAAAGGAGAATACCGCAGTGCAAAATGCTGCCGGAGTACAGATTGTGGTAGACGGGGTTACCGGGGTGGGCAAATCCAGCCTGGTTAAAATAATATCGGAAGAGTTTAACCTAAAGCCGTTTAGTGAGATGTTTGAAGACGAGAACCGCTTGTTAAACAAGTTCTTTCATGACCGGGCCAAATGGGCCTTTCCCATGCAGACCAACTTTTTGACCAATCGTTTCAAACAGTACCGCCAGGCCATGAAGGTGGGGAATGCGGTAATGGACCGCTCCATCTACTCGGACCGGATATTTGCCCGTATGTATTTGGAATATGGCTATTTTAAGCCGGAGGAATATGCGGTCTATAAAAATCTGCTCGATACCATGCTGGAACATGTAATTCCGCCTCGCTTGCTAATATACCTGCAGGTGGATACGGACGAGGCGATCAGACGTATTCACAAGCGCGGGCGGGAAGATGAAATCGATGTAGAGCGGCAATATTGGGATAATCTGAACCGCTTTTACGAGCAAAATTACCGCGAATTCGATTTACATCACTTGCTTGCTATTAAAGTGGACAGCTTGGATTATGTCCACCGCCATGAAGACCGCGAATTTATGGTGGAAAAGATAAGAAAGGTCCTGGAGGCCATTGATGCCCAGGAATTAGATAGTTAAATGCATAGACCGGCTCAGAGCGTCAAAAAAGCCCAATAGCTGCGTTATTAAGGGAAGCCCGTTCAATCGACGTACTTATGTACGCCTCAATCACGGTCTTCCCTTAATGCTCTGCTCTGGGGTATGAACTTTTTGACAGTCGGGGCCGTCTGCGGTTAAAGCAGGCGGCTTTTTTAATGGCAAGGTAATTCAGATTCGCAGAGCGAGTCCTTTTATTATCAAATTGGATTTTTCATAGTAGTCCCAATATGCTATATTGTTTAGGAATCACAGGAAAGGTTGTGGCATGAATGAGTATAAGCCTGGGAATAATGGCCGGCATAATCTTTTTTACTTACTCGCTATATTTCTCCAGGATAATAAAAGGCAATCCGCAGGAATTTGAAATGGATATACTAAAGGCACTGGGAGGCTGGGTCATTGTCCGTGGCATGGCCAGCCGCCGCAGTTTGTGGATGTTGCTGTATGTTTCCCTTTTTATTGAAATCTTGTATTTCGGTTTTACCATGCTGGTAATAGACAACCTGGCTATGCAGTTTATAACCGGTCTGGCGGTGGGGCTGGAAATCTTTCATATGGTATATATGGGCCGGAATTTATCCAGATTTTTTAAAGGCGCAATAGCTCTAAAAGAGATTTTTAGCTGGCGTCTGGAAAGGATCAGTGCACTTTTGTTCTTTACCCATTCGTTTTTAGTGTTGGTTTTTCTGATTACGTACTAGTGGAATGCAGAGGTTATCAAGGGAGTGGTTTATGATGCGAAAGGAAAGAATGCTGTTTGCCAGGCTTTCGATCTATCGGGGGTTATTGGCAGATCCGGTTATCAGGGATCTTGTGGGATTATTGGATATAGTGGGGGAAGAAGAATTTAATTTGCTGGAGGCAGTGGATGCCTCGCACCGGCTTATTTTCGCTTTATCTGCCGGGGGCCGGTCGTTTAAGGAACATTTGCTGAATCTGGTCTTGCACGATGAAAATGCATTCAGCCGGGAGGCGGAAGTAAAAGAATACACAAATATTAAGCCGGTTTTGCTGAAAACGGTTCGTAATGATCTGGAAATTCTGCAAAAGTTATATCATTTGGATTTTGCCGGGATTGACGAAATGATCGATTCGGGCAAGGAAAGACTGGCCGAAATATGTGATGGGCCGGTACCAACATTAAAGCCGGATAGTTTTGCGGCCAGGCTCGTCGTTTCGACCGCCTGGGGTGAGGAAATCGAGAGCTTATACCGGCATTATCATAGCAATGGTTCAGGCCTGGTTTCGCGCTACCGTGCTTTACGCTGGGAAGGTAACCCGGTAGGATTGGTGGGTATATCCTGCCCCGACCCGGTTGGCTTAAATGACCTGATAGGCTACAATTCCCAGAAACAGCAGATTTGCATTAATACGGAACAATTCTTAAAGGGCTATCCGGCTAATAATGTATTGCTTTATGGCAGCCGGGGGACGGGCAAGTCTACCATGGTTAAGGCTCTGTTGAACGAATATGGGGAACAGGGCTTGAGATTGGTGGAACTGACCTGTGAAGACCTGGAGAGTTTGCCGGAGGTTATAGCCCTGTTACGAGGGCATGCCCAAAAATATATAATCTTTGTTGATGATTTATCCTTTGAAGATTACGAGACCCGTTATAAAGGATTAAAGGCAGCCCTGGAAGGGAGCCTTACGGCTCGTCCTGACAATATACTTATATATGCCACCAGCAACCGCCGCCATCTGGTACGGGAATATCATTCAGACCGTAATGCTCCGTTGGATGATGAGATTCATACCTGGGATACCATGCAGGAAAAACTTTCATTATCTGACCGTTTCGGCTTAACTATAACTTTTCCTTCTCCGACCCAACAACTGTATTTGGAGATAGTGGAAAAACTGATTGAGGAACGAGGTTTGACCCTTGACCCCGAGTTGGTAAGACGCAGCGCTTTGGCCTGGGAACGTTCCCATCATGGTCCTTCCGGGCGGACCGCACGGCAGTTCGTGGATTCGTTGGGAGACGGGAATGTATAGCTGGTTTCCTTGCCGGGCATTCTAAAACAAAAAAGGCAAGGAGACTGGCATTGAGAAAATTACCTCGGAATGCCCGCTTGAAGAAGCCCGTTTCAGATACAAATAAAAGGGATGCGGTTACATCCCTTCCTACCGGGGCGCTACCCCCCAAGCTTGATGAAGCCCTGGAAGTCCTCCGGCCTTGGCTGGATAAAAACGGCGATGTTATCCAGCGCCTTTTTAAGGTTAAAGGGAATCCTCCTATTCCCGCTGCGGCCTTATATATAGAGGGGGTAATTGATTCAACCGAATTTAACCGGGATGTATTATACCCCTTAATGATGCATGGCCTTGGGGCAGATAATGAAAACCAATCTGATTACCTGATCAATACCATTCTGCAGACCGCAGTAGCAACCGGACAGATTACCAAAGCATACCATACGGATGATGTCTTGCACGCGCTTTTTGACGGTTTTGTGATTTTATTATTTGATCATATGGCTGAAGCCCTGGTTATAGACATTCGCGGCGGAGAGATGAGGTCAGTTCAGGAACCTATAGTGGACAAAAGCATTAGTGGCCCGCGCGAAGGCTTTGTGGAGAATCTGGTAGTTAATGTCGCTCTCATCCGCCGCAAAATTCGAGACCCCAACCTCGTAGTATATCGAACTACCGTAGGCCAGAGAAGCAGAACCGATGTAGCTGTTCTTTATATAGAAGATGTCGCCGATCCCGCTATAGTAGCGGAGATGAAAAAGCGCATAGATGAGATAAATATTGATGTCGATCTGTCGGCCGGTTATATTAATCAACTGATTGAAGACAACCCTTATACCGTATTCCCCTTGAGCCGAGTGGTGGAGCGCACCGACATAGCAGCCGCTGATCTGGCGGAAGGCAGGGTGGTGGTGATATCTGACCAGTCACCTCTGGTGTTGATCTATCCGGCTTTGTTTATAGAAATGTTTCAGACCGCGGAAGATTATTATGAAAAAGCCATGGTGGGTTCGTTCTGGCGGCCGTTTCGTTTGCTGGCTTTTTTCCTGGCTGTATCATTACCTTCCCTCTATATCGCTTTATTGAGCTTTCAGCCTGAGCTGATACCGCTTGATTTGCTGATTTCAATGGCCCGGGCCCGGGCCATGGTACCGTACCCGGTAGTATTTGAGACCATTATCCAGCTCACTATAATTCAGTTTATTATTGAAGCCGGCCTGAGACTTCCCAACCCGCTGGGGCAGACCATCGGAGTGGTCTCAGGTATTATTCTGGGCCAGGCTGCTATCACCGCTAAACTGGCCAGCCCGGAAGTAATAATTATCATTGCTATTGCCACTATTGCCACTTTTTGTATACCAAACTACGGTATGGCCATGGCGGCCAGAATTATCAACATACCTTTATTAATCTTATCAGCCACCTTTGGATTGTTTGGATTTTCCCTGGGCTGGCTTTTGATTATTGCTCACCTCAGCGGTTTGACCAGTGCGGGGGTTCCTTATTTTGCGCCTTTTGCCCCCTTCAGGTTCAGTGACCTGCATGACAGTATCATACGGATCTTTTTATGGAAGTTTAAGAACAGACCGGCATCTATTCCTCATCAAGACCAGAAACGGCAGGGAGACGGGCAGCGAGGTGGGGCCCAATGAATAGTTCCCGCTTTCAAATGACCAGCAAACAGTTAGTATTTTTTTTACTGGGGACTATGATTGCCACCGGTATTTTAACTCTGCCCCGGGTGGCCAGTAAGGAGGCCGGACCGGATGCCTGGATAGCGGTCTTGATTGGTGCTCTGGTACCGCTTCTGTCACTGTTTATGATTGAAAGACTTTGCCGCCAATTTCCGGACCAGGGTTTTATAGATATGTCTATCGAACTTTTCGGCCGATACCTGGGCGGCTTTCTGGTCCTTCTTTTTATGGCTTATGGACTATTCTTTTCCGCGGTAGTAGTTCGGGTATTTGCTGAGATAACGGTCATATATATGCTGCCCCGGACCCCTCAATATGTAATTGTTGTGTTGCTGTCATTGGGTATCGCTTATGCAGCAGCCAAAGGAGCGAAAGTAGTGGGCAGGATCAACGAATTAATATTTTATATCTTTCTGCTGCTTTTGTTGTTGACCTTTACTTCTCTTAGATTAGCCGAATTTACATATTTGCTGCCGATAGGGGATAGCGGGATTACAGCCATTTTAAAAAGCAGCTTAAGTACCAGCTGGGCCTTTGCCGGGGTGGAGATATTATTTGTGGTTTATCCGATGATAACCCGAAAGGATAAAGTAATAAAAGCGGGTCTAACCGCCCTTGGAATAGCTCTAATACTATATCTGATTGCTACAATGATATGTTTAGTGGTTTATGGAGCCAGTCTGATGCAGCAAGTTCTATTCCCTACGTTGGGGCTGTTAAAAGTGGTCGATTTTCCGCTCATACACCGGTTGGAATTCCTTTTTCTGGCCTTCTGGCTGGGATTTGGGGCCAGACCCTTAATGAATTTTACCATGGCCACATCTTTTAATTGCACGGGTTTTCTGGGTCTGGATGTTAACAAGCATTATCCCAAAATAGTATTGGTAGTAATGCTAATTACCGGGATAATTGCTGAATTTCCGCGTAATACCATACAGGCCTTGCAATGGTCAAGCTATGCCGGCTATGCCTTTCTTATAATTGCGCTGGTTTATCCGGTCCTGTACCATCTGGCCGCGATGGTTCGCAAAGGGGGGGATGTCAATGCTTAAAAGAGTTGGTTTGTCAGCCTTGCTGTGCCTTTGTTTGGTCATGGGAGGATGCTGGGATGCAAATGATATTGAAGATATGACCATACCCACCGCTGCTTCCTATGACATCGACCATACGGGAGGGCAATCAACCCTGCGCAGGTATCTAATCACTACCCTGAATCCTAATCTGATCCCTGACGCTCCTAAAAAGTACCGGATTGAAGCGATTTCGGGCCAAACCATAGGTGAAATACGCAGCAACCGGCATTTCCAATCACCCCGGCCCTATGTGGTGGGAATGATACAGGTTAACGTTTTTTCAAAGGAAGTGGCGGGCCTGGGGCTCCGTTCAACTACTGATATTCTATACAGATCTCCTGCCATTTCCAATGCCTTAATGCTGGCAGTAGCAACCGGACGGGGTGACGAGATTATAAAAACCCGATCGGAAAATTATCAGGATGTAGGATATCTTTTAATAGATCTTTTACATAATGCCAAGAAGAATAATTTTATGGTCAGCACTACTCTGCATGAACTGGCCCGGTGCATCTTTACGCCGGGAAGAAATCCGGTAATGCCTGCTCTTCAAACCGATGGGAAGAATATCATCCATGCCGGGACAGCTATTTTTAAAAGGGATCGCTTAATTGATATTATAGACGAGCATGAAACCCGCAGCCTTGTACTATTAAGAGGAATAGAGGCGCACGGTTATATAAAATATGTTCTTGAGCGTGAAGGCAATGTGGCAGATGTGGGAACTATTTTTGCTAAAAACAGCAGAAAAGTGGAGGTAACACGTCAGGGCGACCAATTTACCTTTAATATTAAAATACTACTGCAAGGTCCTTTGGTGGAGAGATTTACTAACCAACCTTTGCTCGCAGACCCCCAGGCTTTAACCGAGATTGAAAACCAGATAGCAACAGATATAAGGCAAGAAGCGGAAGCCTTTATAGAAAAAATGCAAAATGATTATCAGATCGACTGTATTGATATCAGTAAATATGCACTGGCTCATTGGCGCCAAGAGTTAACCCCGGTGATTGATAAGGATTTTATTGATAAAGCCGATATTAAGGTGCAGGTCAAGGTGAAAATAATCAACACGGGGGATCTGGATTAGTTTTTGGATCCGGGTAAATAAGTTGAGGTGAGTAAAGTATTGGAGTAAAGCCAGGGGAAAAAGGTATCATCTTTTTTGACACCCAGGACAGCATAATAAGCCGTTTCCGGTTTTGATTCGAAATAATGACTTCCTTTTAAAGTATCGACCCATACATCATCAAAAATGATTCCGAAACTGGTTTGATAAATCCGTAAAACCAGTTTACCGTCCATACTGCCGTTTTTCGTAAACTCTGCTTGTTGCCCGGCTCCTACCATCCAGTACGCTATTAAGTGATTGGCATTACCCCGAATAAGCTTTAGCCGGTCAGGTTCAAAAGGTATATAAGGAAGAACCGCCGGCATATAACCGTAAGTAAACAGCTCCGGGGCACTCTCAAAGAAAAAGGTGCCTGCGTCTTCGTCTTTGGTTTCATCCAGACGCATGGTGCTTAATACCCAGTAGACCAATAGAATAAGAATCAGACTTACAATCAGTATAAATACCAGCGGAACCATTCGTATCCCCTCCGTTTTTTATTTGCCTCAGTATTATTTTGCGGTACTATTCACTTCTTTATTACAAGTAATATGAAAATTGGACGCTGAAGGCGCTGAATATTATGAATGACTGAATTTTTTAAAATTCGAAACACCTGAAGAAGACCCCACTCCGGCATAACCTATCTCTTATACTCATTTTCATAAGTGAGAGTTTTGCATAATTAACTTTTTCCTATGATTAAGCAGTAACTTTGCGCATGTCATCCTGAGGCAAAGCCGAAGGATCTTAAGATTCTTCGCTAAGGCTCAGAATTATCACGCGGTGCCCGCACCACGATAAACGAATAGTATGTCATCCTGAACGTAGTGAAGGATCTTGCGGTCTCCGAGATGGAAAGATCCTTCACTACGTTCAGGATGACAAAAAACGTTATTCATAGCAATGACAAATGGGGTTTTTGGAATTATGCAAAACTCTCAAGTGGTTGTGGCATGGCTATGAGCAGTTAATTTGTTCTCTTCTTTGATATTCTGACTGTATTCATACTCCTATGCTCAGGTGTATAATATTAAACTATAGGAAGGTGAAGCTGTGGATGGAATAATAAATAAACCACGCTGGGGTATCTGGGAGATCATTGTGGCCTATGTGGCCATATTCCTGGCGGGAATACTTTTCAGTCTGCAGGGAGAAGCTTGGTTTGATTTTCTGATCACACATACCTCCATAGCAGGCAGCCAACAGAATTTTTTTGTTTTTTCTTTTGGCGTACAATTTCTGGCCATTGTGTTTTCGGTGCTTATTCTAACCGTATGGTTGCATCATGTTAATTGGAGGGATCTGGGCATCCGGCACGGGTCCTGGCGGGATTATTGCCGCTATGGATTTTTAGGCGGTATTTTTCTGCTGGTATTTATCACCTTGATGGGCTATATAGTCAGCCAGTTCCAGCCCGATCTTAGCCCGCAGCCTTATGAAGCCATACTGCGTTCCGTGACCGGTCCGGGGCAGTTCATGATTATTTTTCTGATAGGAGCCGTTTTTGCTCCCCTGGCGGAGGAATTGTTTTACCGGGGCATGATGTATCCTGTGTTTAGAAGTCTGCTGGGACCATTTTGGGGTGCGGTGACGGCCGGTGCAATATTCGGCATCGCTCACTGGGATTTGTGGAGGACCATCCCGCTGGCCATAGGCGGAGCACTATTATGTTATATATATGAAAAAAGCGGCAGTATTTTTGTATCGGCCCTGGCTCATGGGATATGGAATGGAATTATGTCCCTAATTATTTATTTAAGCCTTTTCACGGCTTAAAATATAAGGTGTCTTTAGTTGACAAATTTCTCAAAAAATTATAAAAAGAAAAGGTATAAAACAGAAGAGGTGAAATAGTTTATGCCAGTTTACGATTACAAATGTGAAAAATGCGGTAGATTTGAAAAAACGCAGCGTATTACCGAACCGGCCCTGACGGTGTGTCCCACCTGCGGATCGCCGGTGGAACGGTTGATCAGTAAAAATGTAGGAATTGTCTTTAAGGGTTCGGGTTTTTATTGTACGGATAATTCTCACGGGAAAGACTGGGCTCGCACTGTAAACAAGGAACGTCAGAAAGACAACCAGGCTTTGCTCGACGGGGATGTAAAATCCTACGCCAAACAGGCTGAAAGTACGACCAACAAAGTCAAGGAAGCCTAAAATCCCCTACTCAGGGGATTTTGCTTTATGATTTGGAATATTTAAAACGGAATTCAACCCAGAAGGACACAGATTAATTATGATTAACACAGATCCAAATAATGACAACCACGCAGAGCATAAGAGGAGAACAAATACCCCAACCCGGCATGACTTATCTCTTATACTCATTTCATGGGTGGCTGTGGCATGCAGCCATGACGGTTAATGAGACAATTGGATGCTGAATATTATGATTAACGCTTAAATTTTATTCTTTTGTACGGTTATTAAAAATAGTCTGTGTCAATCATAGTTAATCAGTGTCCTTCAGTGTTGAATTCATTTATTCGGCCGGAAGGAATTTACTCTGAAAAGCCGTATTATACTAAATAATGGTAATTTAGGATGTGAAATTATTGATTTCCGCCGTAACGTTTGATTTCTGGAATACTTTATATGAGCTGCCCATCAAAGGCAGCTCATCCCGACAGAGGGCTCTAAAGTTTACCCATCTTTTTAAACAGACCGGTACCAGCGTGGCATCGGAGGAACTGCACCGGGTTTTAGAAGAATGCTGGACTTATGCCGATCACTGCCAGCGGGTGGAGGAATATGACATAACTCCTTCCGGCCATGTTGACTATATCCTGGAAAATCTGAAGATCAAGGCTTCTCCTGAGCTGCGGCAGGCGGTCTATGATACCTATACCCGTGCCCTGGAGGACAATCCACCGATTGTCCGGGAGGGGGTTAGAGAAGTCCTCCCGGTCCTGGCATCTTCCTGCCGACTGGCGGTTATATGCAATACGGGCGGGACACCCGGAGTTATTCTCAGGGAGTTTATGGAAAAGGACGGCATCTTGGATTACTTCAATTTCCTGGTATTCTCAGATGAAGTAGGATGGGCCAAGCCCAATATTCACATTTTCCAGCATGCTCTTACCAATATTGGGTGTATCCCGCAACAGGCAGCCCATATCGGGGATGATCCTATTACCGATGTGATGGGAGCGAAAAGGGCCGGCATGAAGGCTGTTTGGCTTGCACCGCATGCGACCTCCCCACTTCCTGAATGTGATTATCATGTGCGCAGTGTCACAGAGCTGTTAAATATAATTGAGGACAGATAAATGGTAGTGAAAAATGTGCTGGAGCATATCGTATGGCAGCAGTTGGATGAGGTCTTAGACCGGTTTCCCGCCATGTGCCGCTGTGAAAAGTGCCGGGCCGACATTGCGGCTTATACCTTAAACCATATGAAACCTCATTACGTAGTCAGCGAAAAAGGTGCGCTTTTCGCTAAAACCCAGTCCCTTGACGCAAGTTTTAAAGTTGAACTTTTAATAATTATGTCTGAGGCGGTTAAACAGGTACAGGCCCATCCCCGACATGAATAGGAGAGAAACGAAAAATGGACAAAGACTGTAATAGCCGGGAAATAGTAATCTATACGGATGGAGCCTGTTCGGGTAACCCCGGACCAGGCGGGTGGGGAGCAGTTCTCTTTTATGGTGATAATAAGAAGGAACTGAGCGGTTATGAACCCCTTACCACCAATCAGCGCATGGAAATTACCGCAGTGCTGCAAGCTTTAAAAGCTTTGAAGGTAACCGGTTGGAAGGTGACGGTATATAGTGACAGTGCCTATGTGGTTAATGCTTTTCAACAAAACTGGATAAAAAACTGGCAGCGCAACGGGTGGAAGAACAGTAAAAAGGAGCCGGTGGCTAACCAGGAATTATGGCGCGAATTAGTAGAACAATGTGAAAAAAACCATTTGACCCTGCAAAAGGTCAAGGGACACGCCGGCCAGGAATGGAATGAACGCTGTGATGAACTGGCCCGCAAGGCCATTAAAGATAACAGGTAAAATTGTGCTATGCGGGCAAGCAACCCGGCATGGGTGACAGAGAGGATATTATATGGGAATAATACCGGTTGAGTTGTATCAAGATAGGGAAGATGGCAAACCGGCGGTAGGAGTCCGCACCAATGGCCCGGCTACTCTGCAGGATTTGCTCGATGCTTGGCAGCCTTTGTGCGATGATGCCAGTATATATAAACAATACGCCCCGGACAACTATTCCGTCTGCCGCGGATGCCAGATAAACTGCTGCAATACCGCTTATGTTATGCCTGATCTGATCGCGGTCAGGAAAATGGCAGAGTATTTAAAGACTGATTACCGCAGCCTGATCGAAAGATATATGCAAGTGGATAAAGCTGAAGCGGGCATCCTGCAGATGCAACTGCCCTGTGCTTTCCTGCAAGAAGGTATCTGCAGTATATACCCGGTGCGTTCACTAATCTGTCGTTTCTACATCTGTACCGATATACTGGGGGCCACCCAGCAATTGATATACTCCATCACAATGACGGGTATTACCGCTGCCGCTGTATGGGCCGAAAAAGAAGGGCTGGTGCAAAGCATGTCAAACCGTGGGCAGAGCAGCTTTGACCTCCTGCTGCAGCGTTTGCTGAACGAATATCGCAGTCATGAACAGGTCAAACTATTTTTGGAGGCTGAAAATTATAGTGATATACCTTTGCAGCCTTTTTTAAATCCGTAAGATGGTCTAAATTGTCTTTCTGAGGCCAAGCCTAATTTGCCATCCTGAGGGCAAGCCGACGGATCTTAAAGATTCTTCGCTGATGTCAGAATGACAGGTTGGAACAGGAGTTGATTAAATATCGAAAAAATTACGGTAGGAATAGACGAAATATTTGATGTCATCAGGGCCTACGAAGAAAAACCGGTTCGGCTGGTCGCCATCCAGAGCCTGGACCAGGACCGTTTCGAACTGATATATTCCGATCAATTCTGATCAAAAAGTATCCCTTTTAAAAAAAAGGGATTTTTTTTGTTGGGGGGAATATATTATCTGATATACTTTTTTATAACTGGAGGTGCTGCCCACTTCTTTCAAATAAATACTGTGGTTATATATAGGGAGGGGAAGGTATTTGAAAATGAAAGCCAGAGCAAAAGTGGCACTGTTATTGTGCTTGGTTATGCTGACTACACTGGTGGCAGGCTGCGGAGGCGGCTCAACCAGCGGCAGCAAGGATGTTATTAAGCTGGGATTTTTAGGAGCGAAAACCGGTTCAGTGGCCAACTATGGACTGCCCGGGGAAAAGGGCATGAAAATGGCCATCGAAGAGTTGAATGCCAATGGTGGTATTATGGGCAAACAAGTAGAGGGCATATATGAAGATAACAAGGGTGAAAGCAGTGAAATTGCCAATATTGCCACCAAGTATATTACCCGTGACAATGTAGTAGCCATGGTGGGCGATCCCTGTACAGGGCTTACCAAAGTAGCGGCCAGAATAGCTCAATCCCGCTAGGTAGTAATATTCTCCGCCGGTGCTACCGGTGCCGAGGTAGTGGAAATAGGTGACTATGTATTCCGCAACACTCTGCTGGACATTTTTGCAACACCGGTCGTGGCAGATTGGATGATAAATCAAAAGAACTGGAAAAATATCGCTATTATCACTTCTCTTAATAATGGTTACAGTACGGCTTTAACTCCGGTCTTTAAAAAGGCTCTCGAAGATAAAGGCGGCAAAATCGTACTGGAAGAGAGCATTAATGATGGAGAAACCGACTTCACGGCTCAAATAACCAAATTAAAACAAGCCAAGGCGGATGTGCTGGTATTCACCGGCTACTATACCGAAGCAGCACTGCTCATGAATGAAGCGGCGAAGCAGAATCTGGATATTCATCTGATTGGCGGCGATGGTCTTTATGGACAGGATCTGGCTAAATTGGGCGGCAGTGCGGTACAGGAAAAAGTTATATTCTACTGCGGCTTTTCCACCGACCAACCCAGCCCCCAGACCGACAAATTCTTAAAAGCCTACCGGGCCAAGTATAAAGAAGACCCGGATATGTTCTCCGCCCAGTATTATGATGCCGTTATGATTCTGGCCAAAGCCATGACTGATGCCAAGAGCACCGATCCTTCCGTTTTTAAGAATGAGCTGGCCAAATTGAAGGATTATCCCGGTGTTTCCGGTAATACCACCTTCAGAGCCGACCGTGAGCCGATTAAGAGTCCGGTTTGCTTAACTACGATCAAAGACGGCAAATTCTCACTGGTACAAAAACTTCCGGTCAACACACAATAGTGTATTAGCAGGTAAATAGTAACAGCAGCCCGGCTTTTGGTCGGGCTGCTGTATAGGATTATACGTAGTTTAGCAGCAGATAAATCCATATTCATCAGCGCTTTTATACTGCTGGACAGGATAATTCCGGGCAGGGTATTGAAGCGCTGAACTATTTATGGCATTCTATTCTATGTTAAACTATGTATAATTAAATCGAGTATTGTATGAATTTGCATAGGAGAGTTTTGTAATTGTCATCCTGAGGCAAAGCCGAAGGATCTTCCCAACTCAGAGATGGAAAGATTCTTTGCTGACGCTCAGAATGCCAAGTTGGACTTTTCATTATGCAGAACTTTCATATGGCTGGACAATAAAGGGAGGAAACTTAATGTTCTGGGCACAACTTATTAACGGGCTGACTCTGGGGAGCACCTATGCCCTCATAGCTCTTGGCTATACCATGGTTTATGGAATAATTCAGCTGATTAATTTTGCCCACGGGGAAATCTATATGTTTGGGGCATTTGTAGGTCTATACCTGGTAACCGCAGCCGGAGTCAATATATTTATAGCCCTGCTGGGAGCCATGTTGTTTTGCATGTTATTAGGAATCGTAGTGGAAAAAGTCGCCTATCGTCCGCTGCGGGGCAAGTCCTCCCGCCTGTCCGCCCTTATCAGCGCTATCGGAGTATCCATATTCCTCTCCACTTTGATGGCCCTTTTAAGAGGAACTAATACCACCCGTTATCCGGAAATAATTACCCGCCATACTTATCACCTTGGTTCGGTGGATGTATCCAGCCTGCAGATTATTATATTAGTGGTTTCCGCTCTCTTAATGTTGGGCCTACAGCTCATGATTCAAAAAACCCGTATCGGCAAGGCCATGCGGGCCTGTTCCGAAGATCTGGATGCTTCCTACCTGATGGGTATAAATGTAAACCGTATTATATCTTTTACTTTTGCTATCGGTTCTGCCCTGGCCGCAGCCGGTGGAGTAATGGTCGGACTCTATTACAATGCGGTATGGCCCTATATGGGCACCATGGCCGGACTTAAAGCTTTTGCCGCCGCCGTACTGGGCGGTATCGGTTCGGTCCCGGGAGCCATGGTGGGCGGTCTCAGCCTGGGGGTTATGGAAATATTGGGGGTAGCTTATCTCTCTTCATCTTATAAAGATGCTATAGCATTTGCGGTGCTTATCCTGGTTTTAATTGTTCGTCCCCAGGGTATCATGGGCAAGAAAATATCTAAAAAGGTGTAGGTGAACTTCATTGGATGCTTTTTTAACACAGTACATCGATGCATATTATTTGCGTATACTGGTACTGATTGGGATCAACTTAATACTTGCCCTGGGACTCAATCTGACTACCGGGGTAACCGGACAGTTGTCAATGGGACATGCCGGGTTTATGAGCATTGGCGCCTATACCGCCGCCATTATGTCGGTGCATTTGGGTGTTCCTTTCTGGATCGCATTACTGGGCGGCGCCTCTATGGCGGCTCTGTTTGGATTCATCATTGGTATACCTACCCTGCGTCTGGAAGGCGATTACCTGGCTATGGTTACGATAGGATTTGCCGAAATAATACGGGTCTTTTTCTTGAATTTCGAACCGGGTGGCAAGGCGGTGGGCTTTTCCGGCATTCCCGCCAGCACTACCTTTTCTACGGTTTGGATTCTAGTTATAGTAGTCATCTTCCTGAATGCCCGGCTGCTTAATTCCCGCACCGGCCGAGCTCTTTACGCTATTCGGGAGGATGAAATAGCGGCTGAATCAGCCGGCATTAATACGACCAGACTTAAAGTGCTGGCCTTTACCCTGGGCGCATTCCTGGGGGGATTGGGCGGAGGACTCTATGCCCATTATATGAGCTATATTAATCCGCAGGATTTTGGGTTCATGAAATCCATTGAGATTTTAAATATGGTAGTGCTGGGCGGCATGGGGAGTATACCCGGTACCGCCATTGGTACCGTTATTCTAACTCTGGCCCCGGAATTACTGCGGGTGGTGGCAGATTACCGCTTGCTTTTCTATGGGGCACTCCTGGTCATACTTATGATATTCAGGCCCAATGGGCTGTTGGGTGATGTGCGCGTTTATGATATTAAAAAACGTCTGGGCCGCAAAGAGGTGAAATCATGTCAATCTTAACCATGAAAAAAATAACCCAGGAATTCGGAGGCTTGAGGGCTTTACACGATGTGGATCTGCAGGTCGGGGAGAAACAGATTTTCGGCATCATAGGCCCTAATGGAGCCGGTAAAACTACCCTTTTTAACCTGGTTACCGGTATGTATGTTCCGACTGCGGGTGAACTGTTATTTAAGGGGCAGCGGCTGAACCAGATGCCGCCTTATAATATAGCGCGGTTAGGTATAGGACGGACCTTTCAGAATATCCGCCTGTTTGATAAGCTATCGGTTATAGATAATGTAAAAGTTGGCAGCTATGCCGTGACCAGGACCGGTTTTATACAAAATATGTTGGGGCTGCCGCGGTCACGCCGGGAAGAACACTGGATGGCCGAAAACGCCCATGAACTTTTACAAATGATGGGATTAGAAGATAAAAAAGACGAATACGCCGCCAGCCTGGCCTATGGCGAACAGCGGCGCCTGGAAATAGCCCGGGCCCTGGCCTTGAAGCCCGCCCTGCTTTTGCTGGATGAACCGGCAGCGGGAATGACCCCGGCGGAAAAAGAAGAACTGATGGTTTTAATTCGAAAAATTCGTGAAGAAATGAGTCTTACCATACTTCTGGTTGAACATGATATGAACCTGGTAATGAATATTTGCGATAAAATTGCGGTATTGAATTATGGCCGTAAAATAGCGGAAGGTTCCCCGGACGAAGTTAAGAACAATCAGCAGGTTATACAATCCTATCTGGGGGTAGGTGCGTGAGGCCTGCCCATATTTATATTGCCATTTTCTTCTCCATTCTTTGCATGTCCACATCTTCTATATTGGTCAGATGTTGTACTGCTCCGGCCTTGATTATTTCATTCTATCGCGTGCTTTTTACGGCCGGCATAGCAGGTGCGGTCGGGCAAGGGCAGTTAACCGCCAACCTTAAAAAGCTTTCTCAGCGGGAATTGTATTATACGGTAGGGGCCGGTTTCTTTTTAGCTCTGCATCTGGGGTTCTGGATCAGTTCGCTGAATTATACCAGTATATCCAGTTCCGTTCTTTTTACTAATTTGCAGGTAATATTCGTACTTATCCTTTCCGCCCTGTTGTTAAAAGAAAAGGTTAACCGCATAGTAACGACCGGCATCTTAATTGCTCTGGCCGGCAGTATAATGATAGTAAATGGAGATCTGGCTTCAGGCAAGATCCTGGGAGATATGCTGGCACTCTTGAGCGGCCTGTTTGTGGCCCTGTATTTTTTGATTGGACGCAAGGTCAGAGACGGAGTAGATATCTGGACTTATACTTTTCTCAATACCGGAACGGCGGCGGTAGTTCTTTTTATCGGCTGTAAAATATTTAATCTCTCATTTTTCGGATTTTCCCGCTTGGATTGGTTATGGTTCCTGCTGCAGGCGCTGGCACCCGGATTAGCCGGACATGCCATACTGAACTGGGCATTGAAATATGTTAAAGCTCCCCTGGTCTCGGTATCCGTTTTGGGTGAATCGGTCGGTGCCAGCATCCTGGCTTATATTATCTTCCGCGAAGCCCTGGCCTGGTACCAGATCATAGGAGGAATTTTCATTCTAACCGGCATATACATTGCCGCTACCCATGAAAAGGGTCCGACCCAGAAGGTCAATTAAAATTTTGACGCTGAAGACGCTGAATATTATGAATGACACTGAATCTTTTAAACTTTGAAATACCTTAAGAAGACCCCAATCCGTAAAAATAAAGCGAGGAATCAATTCCCCGCTGCAAAGTTTCTATAGCGACCGGTGAACCGGCCTCGTTTTATAAAAAATCAGTATCGAACTATTTATACAGTTTCTTCCAGGTAGTGCCCGGGAAGTAGTGGGTGACTATTTGTTTGGCATTTTTACCTTCTTTGGCCATAGCGTACGCTCCCCATTGTTCCATACCGGCACCGTGACCCCAGCCTTTGCCCTTGAATACAATATAATTGCCTTCCGGTTTTACGCTGGTTAACAGGGTGGAGTACAGACGGTCAAAACCTATCTTCTGGCGCAGGTCAACTCCTGCTATCGAGGCTGAGCCGGCAGTGATAGTCAGGGCCCGGCCGGATGGTCCTTTTTTACTTATTTTGATGTCATTCAGAGAACCGGCTTTGCTGCCCATGATCCTTTTAATTTTTGATTTAGGAACTTTTACGGTCCAGTTGCGATATTTGGCGGGAGCGTACTTAAGGCCATTAGTAGATACCGGCCTTATATAACTTCCCACTTTGCCAGCCAGTTTGGGAAAAGCTTCTTCAATACTGGCAGTTTTAGGGCCGGCGGCGGAGCTGAACAGAGCATAGGCAAACTTACCGTTAAAGAGTAATATCTGGCCCCGGGTTGCATCGACGGCTTTGGAAATATTGTCGGTTATGGCTTTTTTATCATAGGCCTGGAATTCAGTGTGGTTATCACTGGCGTCAGTCCCGTGTTTGCCCCGCACGCCTTTTTCGTATTCAATTAAAGAAAGGGTCATGGTGCGGGTGACGATAGCCTGAGCTTTCAATGCTTCCATCGGGTATTTGGGACCGATTTCGGCTGCTACTACACCTTTGATGTATTCTTCCAGTTTGATCTGTTCCTTAGCCCCGGTGGCGCTCCGGTACAGGCTAATGGTGGGTTCCTTTTTATATTTTAGAACCTCGGGCGCTATTTTGGCCGGAGTCTGTACGCGGGAAGGGGCTGGCTTTTTAGCTGCCTGCTGACAGCCACTTATGCATAATACTGCGGTAAAAAGCAGAAGAACCAATAAAGCCGTTAATTTTTTCAAAGGTTTCATTAAATATCTCCTTCCTAGTTTTCTTTTATTTTTTGTCACTATTTGATTTGTTATGACTGCAAATTTTTGTATAATGCTTTTGTCAGATGAAATTATTTTAAAAAGGAGATATAGCATGCAAATAGTATTGGTAGAACCGGAAATACCACAAAATACCGGCAACATTGCCCGTACCTGTGCGCTGACCAAAACAGCTCTTAATCTGGTTAAACCTCTCGGTTTCTCGATTGAAGACCGTTATCTTAAGAGGGCGGGGCTGGATTACTGGCCTCTGGTTGATTTGAAGGTATGGGATAGTTTTGATGATATAATTAAAGAATGTGGAAGCAGCAAGATTTATCTCGCTACTACCAAAGCAGAGCGCAGTTATCATGAGGTTAAGTATGAACCGGATAGTGTGCTGGTATTCGGGCGGGAGACCCGCGGTTTGCCTGATAATATCTTGGAAGCTTTTCCCGCCCAAAAAATCAGAATACCTATGTTGGATATCGGCCGTTCACTTAATCTGGCCAACTCGGTGGCTATAGTACTGTATGAAGCATTGAGACAGAATAATTTTGCTGGCTTGCGATAAGAAGTTTATTGCCGGCTTGAAATTATGACACGGTTGGGACTCGAAATGGACTGAAGGCAGGTAAGTTTAAAATAGAAGGTCTGAATAAAAAAACCCTTACGGGTTTTTTTATTCAGTGTATTAATCACAACATGTACCCTATGCGTCAACTGGTTTGGGTGCTTCCACGGGGCATACATCCGCGCAGGAACCGCATTCTGTACAGAGCTCGGGGTCTATTTCGTACTTGTCCTCTCCCTCATGGATAGCTTCAACCGGACATTCATCAGCGCATACCCCACAGGAAATGCATTCATCAGTAATTACGTAAGCCATAATGCTCCCTCCTTTGCTACAAATCAATAATAGCATTATAAATAACGCTTTTTTTTTTGTCAATTTGCCATACTATTTTAATGAATTTTTTATTATAGCGTTTGCAGGGGTAAGATATTATAATATGGTTTGTTTATTAGAATAGGTTATAAATTTATATTTATAGTAGAAACGGGGTATTAATATGAAATGCATCATATTTGCCAATGGCTGCTATGGCGATTTGGAACGCTATCGGGAGATAATAAAAGATGCGGATATGATAATATGCGCTGACGGGGGAGCCAATTATGCCTGTAAGCTTGGGGCTATACCTTCCGTAGTAATAGGTGATATGGATTCTATTACCGATAAAAGCAGAAATTATTTGACTGAACTCGGGGTTAAGTTTAAAAAATACCCGATTCATAAGGATTTTACCGATTTGCAGTTATCCCTCGAAATTGCGGAAGAGTCAGGCGCAGATATAATAATATTACTCGGTACTTTGGGCAACCGGCTGGATCATACCATGGCTAATATTTTCAGCGGCATGGAGATGGCTCTGCGGGGAAAAAATATAGTACATTATGGATCAGATTGTATAATATACTTGGTGACCCATGAACTGATTCTGAAAGGCAGCAAAGGGGATCTGGTTTCGGTAATAACCATGAGCGACCGGGCTGTGGGGGTAACTGAAACTGGAATGGAATATCCTCTGCATGAGGCCTTGCTGGAAAATTCCAAGCCATACGCCGTTTCCAATGTAATGGAAGGGGAACAGGCCCGGATTACCGTACGGGAAGGGGTGTTGGCGGTATTCCATTACCGGTAGAGATTCGACGCGGGTCTCCTGCGGGGACTTGTCATCCTTCGCTAACGCTCATGATGACATAATAGGCTATGTTATTCCTGCCCAGCGGCGCTGAGATGCTGCTCTACAGTCTTTATAACATATAGTACGGGAGGAAAGAAGTTGGATTTAAGTTTCCTGTCCGGGGTATTTGCCAGCCCCTGGGACATTTTTCGCAGCCTGGTAGATATAACTATAGTTTCATATCTTTTTTACCGTTTGTTGGGACTCATCAGGGGAACCCGGGCTGAACAACTGCTGAAAGGACTTGTGCTGCTCCTGGCCTTTTCAGCCATAGCCAGTTTTCTGAAACTGACTATGGTAAACTGGCTGGTGGAAAAGTTATGGATACTCTTTGCTATCGTCCTGCCCATCGTGTTCCAGCCTGAATTGAGACGACTGTTGGAACAGTTGGGGCGCGGGCATTTTTTCCCCAATCATGATACTGAATGGGAAGTAGATGAATACGAGGTCGTCATTGAGCAGATAGCCGATGCGATAAGTACTCTTTCCAGGACTAAAGTGGGTGCGCTCATCATATTAACGCGTGAAACCGACATATCAGAATATATGGACAGCGGAGTAGAAATGGATTCCATGGTCTCGGCCGGGCTGCTGATCAATATATTTGTCCCCAATACGCCCTTGCATGATGGGGCGGTTATCATAAAAGAAGGCCGCATATCGAAGGCTGCCTGTTTTCTACCTTTAAGTGACAATCCCTATCTGGACAAAAGAGTGGGGACCCGCCACCGGGCCGGACTGGGCATAGCCGAAGTTTCGGATGCGGTTGCGGTAATTGTTTCGGAAGAAACCGGCAATATATCAATCGCCCGGGAAGGAAGCTTAATCAAGTGTTCAGATGCGCAAAATTTGAAGGATGCGCTGACGAAAGAATTTGTCGTTCAGGAAAAATGGGGCGATATTTTCCGAAGGAGGTGGTCTGCTGATGGCGAAGACTCCGACCAGAACCGCAGGCCTTAAAATCATATCGGTATTGCTGGCGGTCCTGCTCTGGCTGTATGTCGTTAACCAGGATCAGATCAGCACCAAACAGAATTATACCGATGTTAATCTGCAATATTACAATCTGCCCAGCGGTCTTACCGTATCCGGACCTCAAACCGTTTCCGTGCGCCTGTGGGGTACTTTTAAACAGAGCGGGCAAATAATTGCTTATGTTGACCTGGCTTCGCTTTCCCAGGGTGAATATAACCTGCCGGTAAAAGTCAAACCGGTAAACGGAGCTATGTTTACTTCGGTCAAACCTGATAAAGTGCGGGTGCAGCTAAAACGCTTAAAAGAGAACACGGTTTCCGTAGAGTATGAAATACGTCAGAATCCACCCTCCGGGTTCGAACTGGTGGATGTTGTCATCGAACCGTCCAAATGTTTGATAAAAGGAGACCAGAGTGCGGTAAACCGGGTAGCCCGGGTTATTGCACCGTTGGAATTGGGTCAGGTCAAAGACATCTCTTCTTTCAAAGTGGACCTGGTGGCACGTGATGCCAATGGAGACGCTGTTCCGGGCGTTGTTCTGGTACCGGGGACAGTATCGGTTTATTCGGTAGTTGAACAACAGAAGGCAACGGTCACATTTCCGATCAAACCTCAGTTTACCGGGAAAGTTCCTGACGGGTATCAGATGACCGGTTACAAACTTGACCATGATACAGTATCAGTTCTGGGCCCGAAAGAAGTACTGAACAAACTGACCACGATAGATATAGCCAAAATCGATTTAACTGATAAAAAAGAATCTTTCAGCCAGGCCGTAGACGTAACGGTACCGCCCGGTACCAACGTTTATCCGGCGCAGGTGACAGTTAACATAGATATTGTTAAGCTGCCTGAGAAAGAGGTACCATAAATGCTGTTGCGAGTTCGAAGCTTAAGGCTGCCCCTGGAGCATGAAGAAGGAGATTTGCTGCGGGCGGCAGCACGCAAACTGGGGGTAAACCCCAAACACATATTAAACCTGACCAAGGTTAAAAAGGCGGTCGATGCCCGGAAAAGCGAAGTGCGCTTTACCTATACGGTTGATGTAAAGCTGGATAATGCGGTTCGCTTAAAGCCGGGTCTAATTAAATCCCCTGAAATATCCTCGATTCAGCCGAAAGCGTATACTCCACCGCTCCCAGGCCAGGAACCCCTTACCAGCAGTCCGCTGATAGTAGGTTCGGGTCCGGCCGGGCTTTTCTGTGCCCTTTTACTGGCCCGCTGCGGTTACCGGCCCGTTGTCATAGAGCAGGGACTGGATGTGGACCGCCGCGTCCCCCTGGTGGAAAAATTCTGGCGCCACGGGATACTGGATGAACGCTGCAATACCCAATTTGGCGAGGGTGGAGCCGGTACTTTTTCCGATGGCAAACTCACCACCCGCATCGGAGATGAACGGATAGATTTTGTATTGCAAACCTTTGTGGAACATGGTGCCGACAGCGAGATTTTGTATATAAAAAAGCCTCATGTAGGTACAGATGTAATCCGGCAGGTAGTCAAAAAAATCCGGCAGGAAATAATAGACCGGGGCGGTGAGTTTTATTTCAACTGTCAGCTAACAGACCTAAATGTTAACGAAACACAGCTAAAAAGCATAATAATAAATAACCGGACGGAAATAAATCCCGCGGTAATGGTGCTGGCAGTGGGGAATAGTTCCAGAGATATATTTTACCGGCTTTACGCCAGAAATGTTAAAATAATTCCTAAAGCGTTTGCCTTAGGAGTACGGGTGGAACACCCGCAGGGTCTGATAGACCAGATACAGTATGGTGACTATGCCGGCCATCCCTGCCTGGGGGCAGCCGATTACCAGCTGACCTATCAGGATGAAGCAACGAAAAGGTCACTGTACACTTTTTGCATGTGTCCCGGGGGTTACGTAATAGCCGGCTCTTCCCATAAGGAACAGGTAGTTACCAATGGCATGAGCTATTTTAAGCGTGACAGCGGAACCGCCAACAGTGCTGTAGTAGCTACGGTAGGTCCGGCCGACTGGGGCAGCACCCCGCTGGGAGGAGTGAAACTGCAGGAACAGTTGGAAAGCCGTGCTTTTGAATTGGGAGGAGGGGGCTACCGCGCACCGGCACAGTTGCTGAATGATTTCCTGGAACATAAAGCCACAGTTACACTGGCGGATTCCATAGCTACCTATACCCCCGGAGTGACTCCGGCCGATTTATGGAACCTGTTGCCCCGGGAAGTGTGCCAGGCTATGCAGAGAGGTATACTATACTGGGGCGGAAAAATGAAAGGCCTTATTGATAGCAGAGCTGTTATGACCGGAGTGGAAACGCGAACTTCCACACCCTTAAGAATTGAACGAGGAGACGACTTTTGTTCCGTAAGCGTAAAAGGGCTGTATCCTTGTGGTGAAGGCGCAGGATACGCAGGCGGCATTATGAGTTCAGCCGTCGACGGCTTGAAAACCGCGGAACATATTATAATGAAATATCGCCGGCCGGACAGCTTATTGCCGGTAGATGACATTGACTCCTGCCCAGCCAGTGATTGGAGCAGGACACTACAATAATATCTAACGGAGGAATTATAAGTGGGAATATTATTTGGAACTGACGGAGTAAGAGGAATAGCCAACCGTGAATTGACCCCCGAACTGGCCTTTAACCTGGGCCGGGCCGGCAGCTACGTTCTGGCCAAAGAAAATACCGGAGCCCGCCCCCGCATCATGGTGGGCAAAGATACCAGGATTTCCGGTGACATGCTGGAAGCCGCACTGGTAGCGGGAATATGTTCTACCGGCGCCGATGTTTTGACGGTAGGGATATTGCCTACCCCTGCTATTGCTTATCTGGTTGGTCAATATGAAGCTTCCTGCGGTATCGTAATATCTGCTTCCCATAATCCGGTTCAGGACAACGGGATAAAGTTTTTTGGACCAAGCGGTTACAAACTGCCGGATGAAATAGAGGCCGAGATAGAAAAACTAGTTTTGGCCGGTACCGGCAGCCTCTCCCGGCCGGAAGGCGGGGAAATCGGCCGGGTGTACGACGTAGAAGAGGCCTTAAACCGTTACCTCGATTTTTTGACCGGTTGCTACAGTCTGAAAAAGGAACTAAATGATATCACACTGGTACTGGACTGCGCCCATGGAGCGGCTTATAACGCCGGCCCTAAAATGTGGGAGCGCCTGGGAGCCAGAGTAATACCTATAAATAATAATCCTAACGGAGTTAATATCAATGATAAATGCGGCTCCACCCATACTGACAGTCTGCGCAAGGCGGTATTGTCCAACAAAGCCGACCTTGGTATCGCTTATGACGGCGATGCCGACCGCTGTATAGCAGTCGATGAACGCGGCAACGAACTGGACGGAGATCACATCATGCTCATTTGCGCCCTGGATATGTACCGGCGCGGGCAGTTGAAACCGGCTTCCGTAGTAGCCACGGTGATGAGCAATATCGGCCTGGATATAGCACTGCGCCGGGAAAATATCAAGGTGGAAAGTTGTGCGGTAGGCGACCGTTATGTACTGGAGAAAATGAAGGATACCGGAGCCATGCTGGGCGGAGAACAATCCGGACATATTATATTCCTGGAGCATGCCACTACCGGTGACGGACTCCTGACTTCACTGAAACTGGCGGAAGTACTCAAACGCACCGGGCTGAGCCTGTCCGATCTGGCCCGCGAGATGGAACAACAACCCCAGCTTCTGGTTAATGTGAAGCTGGACAACAAGGAAAAAATCCTCTCCCATGAACTGGTTAAAGCATCCATGGCTGAAGCCGAAGCAAGATTGGGAGAATGGGGCAAACTGGTAGTAAGACCCTCCGGCACCGAACCCCTGGTCAGACTCATGGCCCAGGGCCCTGATCGCTATTTGCTGGAAGAGGTAATAAATAATATCAAAGAGGCCATAATGACCGCCCAGGGGTAGAAATCAATACAGGTGAACACAGATTTAAGTCAGACTAAACCTGGTAGTCTCTATAGGCGTAAAACCCGTAGCAGGACTTATAAAACCCGTAGCAGGGCCTACAGGGCGATAGCCCTTCACCCTGCGGGCACAACGGATGTTCCCTTCGGTCACTATTAGGGACGCAGGCTCGGTCTCTCAAGCGCACCAACTTTCAGGGAGGTGGTTAATGGACGATAACAGTGAATATTATTAAGCGCCAGGCCCGGGATATACCGGGTGACGAGGTGGGGGTTTATCGAAACATTCGGCGGGTGCCCCCCGGTTGCCACCAACCGTCAATAACGGCTACAAAACCGGACAGCAATGCCCGGAGATAAAAACCGTTATAGTGGATAAGGAATTATTGATTTACCTTTAAACTATAGGAAATAATTAGACCCGGACTAACAAAGATTATGGGTAAGGGGTCAGTATGGCAATAACTTTTGTGCCATTCTGAACGTAGTGAAGAATCTTTCTTTTGTTAGGCAGGGATTAATGCGGACGTTTTGGAAATAGATCCGCGTTGAATTTTCATAACGATAGGAGAATTATCATGTGTGGAATAATGGGATATATAGGTAACGGTGAAGCCGTGCCGGTAATAATAGACGGACTCAGCAAACTGGAATACCGCGGCTACGATTCCGCCGGTATTGCTATTTACCAGAACAATAAACTGCAAGTAACCAAGAAAAAAGGCCGCCTGGCTGAAATGGTCAATGCGCTGGGCGAACAACCCCGGGCCGATATCGGCATCGGACATACCCGCTGGGCCACCCATGGCATTCCCAGCGATGCCAATGCCCATCCTCATTTTGATTGCCATGAACGCATTGCCGTCGTTCATAATGGGATTATCGAAAATTATGCTACCCTGCGCAATCACTTAATCCTCGAAGGTCACGATTTCATCTCTGAGACAGACACCGAAGTCATGGCCCATCTGATCGAGAAATACTATACTGATTCACTGGAACAAGCCGTACGGGAAGCCCTGACCCATGTTTATGGTTCCTTTGCCATAGCTGTGATCAGCAGCGATGAACCGGATAAGATTATTGCCGCCAAGAAAGACAGCCCCCTTATAGTGGGTATTGGTGAGGGCGAAAATTATGTAGCTTCAGATATTCCTGCCATCCTCGGCCGGACCAACCAGGTCTACATTTTGGAGGACCGGGAATTCGTGGTCTTAACTCCGGATACCATTACGATTACCGATTTCGCGGGCAACCCGATAGACAAAAAAATATTCCAGGTTGATTGGGACCCGGTCGCAGCCGAAAAAAGCGGTTATGACCATTTCATGCTCAAAGAAATCCATGAACAGCCCGCCGCTTTACGCCAAACCCTGGCTGGCCAGGTACAGGACGGAATGGTTAACCTGACCGAACCAGGCTTGAACGAAATATTCAAAGACTGTGAAAAAATATATATGGTAGCCTGCGGCACGGCTTATCATGCCGGACTGGTGGGAAGACTCGCCATAGAAAAACTGGCCCGCATACCGGTTGAAACTGATATTGCTTCCGAATTCCGGTATCGCGATATTCTCTGGAATCCCCACTCCGTAATGATAGTTGTAAGCCAGTCCGGCGAAACCGCCGACACCCTGGCGGCCTTAAGAGAAGCCAAACGCCAGGGCATAAAAGTACTGGCAGTAACCAACGTAGTCGGAAGCTCGGTCGCCCGCGAAGCCGACCAGGTGATTTATACCCATGCCGGACCGGAAATTGCGGTTGCCTCTACCAAGGCTTATTCCACCCAATTGTTGGTTATGTACATGCTGGCGCTTCATCTGGCCCGCCTCAAAGGCAACTGCAGTGAAACTGAACTGCGGCAGCTAACCGGCGAACTCAGCAGTATAGATGAACTGGCGGAAAAAGTGCTGGACCAGCAGGATAAAATTAAAGAACTGGCTGCCAAATACAAAGATGTCCAGAGCACCTTCTTCCTGGGCCGCGGCTTCGATTTTGCCGTAGCTATGGAAGGCGCACTAAAGCTTAAAGAAATCTCCTACATCCACGCCGAAGCCTATGCCGCCGGTGAACTAAAACATGGCCCCCTGGCCCTGATCGATGACGGCGTACCGGTCCTGGCCCTGATCAGCCAAGACAGCCTGGTCGATAAAACCATGTCCAATATAAAAGAAGTAAAAGCCCGCGGTGCTATCGTTGTAGCCATCTGCAAAGAAAATCTGCAGGAAGCCTGCCAGGAATGCGATGAACAAATTCTTCTCCCCAACGTCAACCCTCTCCTGGCTCCCATAGTATCGGTAATACCCCTGCAGATATTCGCCTATTATATGGCAATATTCAGAGGCTGCGATGTCGATAAGCCGAGGAATCTGGCAAAATCGGTAACGGTGGAGTAAGTGACGAGGGTTAGAGAAAACGGGGTATTAACGAATAAAAAAGATGTACAATAAATTTAAAAGTTCTACAATAATGAATATTTTTGTAGAATATATAAAAATATTGGTAAATCGCCACCTTCTGGATATGCTCCGTAGTAAGAGCACCAAAAGGTGGTTTTTTTAAGATTGGTTTCGTAATCATCCACTAGGTTGTAGGGTACATAAGAAATACCATATATTGTATAGAATATTTTATCTCCAATTTGCATATGGCTATAATGGCCATATTTTGATAGAATGGAGGTAGAATAATGAGAAAAGGGGAGTCAGTAATGCCAACTCTTGCTATATCTGAAGCAAAAAATAAATTAACCAGCCTGCGCCGTGAAGCACTTACAGGTAAAGAGATAATACTAGATGATGCCAAACGCAAAGATGACGGGCCTGTATCACTTATTTCTACTGCTTTGTTAGATGAGTTATGTAGCGGGAAGGTTTTTACTTATGAATGGGCCGATGAACCAGGGAACGGACAAGAGAATTATTCGTTATGGAACCATGAAACGGGTGTTTATGGTGTGGGGTCTACGAAAGACGAAGCCATAGAAGATTATATTGACAATATTATAGATTATGCAAACGTGTATTATAGCGACTTGCCTTATTATCTCAGTCATTCGGGTAATACATACAACCATTACTGGTATCTTCGCCGGGTCGTTCGATGTAACGGCGATAGAAAAAAACTTTACCAAATTCTTAATTTAGAAAGTTTGATAGAGTAGTGGGTTACTATACATGTATTCTTATTTTCGGATTTTTTCGATTATGGGACAGATGACTTGTACTAAAAGAAGAATGTAATTCCCAAAAATAAATAGATGAAATTCAAAGTAACCTAAATCGGCTCTCTCCAGTGATATTATGTTTCGAATTACCAGTGGTATATTTCTTGCATTATTTACTTAACATATTTCGAATTTTCTATTGGAAAGGGGTTATTTAAATGATTACCGGATTGCATCATATTGGAATTTATTGTAACGATATCACTGAGTCAATCAAGTTCTATGAAGAAGTTTTAGGTTTTCATCTGGTTTTTAAGAGCGAGGCTATGGAGGAAGATAAGCCTTTGAAAATGGCTTTTATTAAACATAAATCCGGTTTCTTCATTGAACTTCTTGAACAGGAGGATAAAAGCAATATGGCTGGTACCTTGATCTCGCCTAACCATCTTGCTTTGCGTACAGATGATGCCGATGCAATGGCTGAGATTCTGAAAAAATATTCGGTTTCTTTTGAATGTGAACCCTTTACGGCGCCTGTACAGTTTAGAACGGCATTAGATAAAAGAGATTCAGACGTCTTTGCTAAATGCAGTTCAGAGGGAGTTAAGGTAAGGATATTCTTTTTCCGTGGTCCTAATAATGAGCGCATAGAAGTCATGGCAGATAACATAGGGGGATTATAAGGGAGAAGAAAAGGGGGCGGACTTTCGGATTACTTACTGGATGGTAACTGAATGCCGTCCTCTTGCTTTTCATTGCAGCACAGTTCCAAACTAGTCTATGATATGGATAAGGGCAGTTTATATTCGTGTCGAATTCTGGAGGTGCGGAAGTGAAGTATATGAATACTAATAGTTTTGACCTTTTACAGAATTTAAATTTAAGTCAAAAAACGGAAGTCAACCTTACAGATGAATTTGTCGTGGAAATGGACAGTGCCCGCTGGCAGGCTGTGGAAGAATGCAAGGAGAGGTTCTTGCGAGATGGCGAGAATCCTTACGACAATCCGTATATGTATCCAGAAATAGCGGCCTCCTGGATCAGATCAAAAAAGTACGGTATAGATATTTACGCCAAAAAATTAGGCTATAATCTTAAGCAAAAGGAATTGGCAGCGCTTATATGTGACAAACATGCCATGATCGATATTGCCGGCAATTTTATGAAAAAGCATCTGGGTTTACTGGCCTCCTCTAACTATTATATGTGCTTAACCGATGAAAATGGCATTTTGCTGCTCTATGCAGGCGCGAAAGACAAGGTGCAGCTATTTGAAAGGGTTAACGCCCGCCCTGGTTCGGTATGGAGTGAAGAAACGATTGGGACCAACTGTCATAGCCTTTGTATGACTTTGAAAAAACCAGTCCAGCTGATCGGGCCATATTACTATTGTCAGGCTGTATATGATAATATCGGCTCCGGTACTCCGATTTTGAATGAAAACGGGGATGTCCAAGGTGCGCTTTTGGTGGTTGATGCAATGGATAGTCCGGAAAAACAGAAAAAACAAACTCATCTGCTGGGATGGGTCGTATCTGCAGGTCTGGCAATTGAGAGTCAGTTGAAATTACAAAGACGCAGCTATTATCTGGGCTTAGTGAATCGTACCCTGGAAACGACGATTGAAGCCATAGGCGAAGGATGTATAACCCTGGACAAGGTTGGAGTGATAACCCATATTAATCGCGAGGGAGCAGACCTTTTTGGCATTGATGAGAAAACAGCCAAGGGAAAGCATTACTCGGAGTTATTTGCTGCCGAAATACCGGTTGAAAGGGTCCTGGCAGACGGCAAGCCGATAACAGATTTTCAAATCTTAATAGATCATGATTTGTCCGGACAGTCTCATTATATAGATATTGAACCTATTTTTAATGATGAAACTAATGTTCCGGATGGTGCTTTTATTCGCTTAACCCTTTCCGCTACATTTAATAAAGTGCGAACCAAGGCCAAAGAAGATAATAAAGATAGTTTTGCTGCCATTCACTGGGAAAGTAAAGTATTGGAAGATACAATCAATAAAGCACGTAAACTCGCTCACCATGACGGAGGCGTTCTGCTTATTGGAGACAGTGGTACAGGCAAAGAACTATTTGCCCGTGCAATTCATGATGAAACTCGCCCTGAAGGATCCTTCATCGCCATTAATTGCAGCTCACTGCCGAAAAATTTAATTGAGAGTGAGCTTTTTGGTTATGAAGGGGGTTCATTTACCGGTGCAGAGCGCAGAGGGAGAATGGGTAAAATTGAGCTTGCCAATGGCGGGACCCTTTTTTTAGATGAGATCGGAGATATGCCCTTGGAGGTTCAACCGGTTTTGTTACGGGTTTTGGAAGATAAGAAAGTGATGAGAATCGGCGGGAAAAAATATATCCCGGTTGATTTCCGAGTTATTGCAGCGACCAATAAAGACTTACTGGAATTGGTCAGGAATAAAGAGTTCCGCCAGGATCTTTACTACCGGCTGGCTGTATTTAAACTTTATATACCGCCTCTAAAAGAAAGAAACGAAGATATTCTGCAGTTGGCCAATTATTTCATTGAAAGATACTGTAAACTAACGGATGCCGCCAGTATTCCCAAGTTAAGTCCAACAGTAAAAGGGATACTGTCGGAATATGATTGGCCCGGGAATGTACGGCAACTGCAAAATGCCATTACCTATGCATTGGCAATGGTCAGTGATGGTATTATAGAAGTGGAACATTTGCCGGATGAGATCGTGCAAAGTATTCCCGGAATTAAGCGCATAATTAGGAAATCCACCAATGATAACGAACTTGATCGCAATGAAGCAATGGAAGGCAAGGTTATTTTGGATTCTAATATGTCTATGCCACAAGTAGAGAAGATTGTTATTGAAAACACTTTACATAGGACGGGGTATAATATACCTGATACAGCCAATATACTAGGCTTTGCCCGCTCCACATTATATAGAAAACTTAAAGAATATAATATAAACTGCTAGACGAAAGCTGCATAGTTTACGCCGGATATTTTTTCTCATTCTCGAATGATCCTTTAATGAGACAAGATATCCGGCGTTTCCGTTTGCCTATAATCCCTATTTCTAGCCTTTTTAAGCTTGGCATGCTTATTGCATTTAATTATGGCAACTACAAAATAAGGAGGGTTAGCAGTGAGTAAGGAAAAAGTCGTAAACAAATTACAAAAAAGGCATGAGGGAGAAAAAACCTTCTATCACACCTGTTTGCAAAATGCGTGCTGGGATGTCAGTTGTATTATTCGCAGCCGGGTAAAAGACGGTGTAGTGACTGCTATTGAGCCTGATGATTCTGTTAACAAAGGGGCGGGCCGTGAAGATATCGGCGAGGGCGGCATTAATAAGGGAATGATTCAAACCCGTGCGTGTCCCATGGGCCATGCCTGGAAAAAAGAAATGTATTCCCCCACCAGAATAATGTATCCCATGAAGCGCGTTGGCGGAAAAGGCTTCGGTAATGGATATTTTGAAAGGATTTCATGGGAAGAAGCCCTTGATACCATCGCTGCTAAAACAAAAGAAATAGTTGAAAAATATGGACCCTATAGTATTCTTCATTCCCAATATTCGTTCTTCAGGACCTCAAGTTTTCCGCTGGGGCCATGGTTAGGTGCTGGTGTTGCCACCTGGGGTGACCATTCTACCTCTGGACATACACCGGGGGAAAAATTCCACCTGGGCTTTGATCTGGTGAAAGCACTTATCACGGGCGAGAGTGATGTTTTTGTAGGTTATGAGGCGCCAGACCTGCTTAATTCCAAACTCATCGTACTTTGGGGTCACAATCCTCTGGTTGGCTGGTTTGGTCCGACTTCCTACTATATGAAATTGGCCAGAGAAAAAGGCATTCCCATTATTGTTATCGATCCACGGTACACTACCAGTGCAGAAGTACTGGGCGATCAATGGATTCCCATCCGGCCAGGAACCGACTTGGCCATGATGCTGGCGATTGCGCATGTCCTCTATGAAGAAGATCTGTACGACCATGCTTACGTTGAAAAATATGTTGAGCCGAAGGGATTTGCTAAATGGCACGATTACATCATGGGCGGAACAGATGGACAAGCCAAGACACCGGAATGGGCGGAAGAAATCTGTACTGTGCCGGCCGAAACCATCAGAGCCTTTGCCAGATTGTACGCCGCCAGCCAGCCGGTACATCTTCAGTACCATTACGGAGCGGCCAAACGTCATTTAGGTGAATATTCTGCATCGGCAGCCATGCTGCTTCAGGCGATGACTGGTAATCTAACCATTCCGGGCGGATGTGAAACCGGTTGTTGTCTGGTTACACCTACCCGGATGCCATTCCCTGCCGCGGATTTCCAGAAGGCACCGCCTGAGTATCAGGCGCCGGTTTGTCTGAACCAGAACAAATGGGCTGAAGCCGTACTTCTCAGAGAAGATTATGATCAGGGCAAAATTACTGAAACCGAGTATCGCCGTGCAATAGGTTGTGCCTTAGAGAATCCTCTGCCCAATATTAAAATGATGATATTTGAAAACAACTGGTTAAATAATGAACATCACGTGAATAAGCGGGTCCAGGCAGCAGCAAAATTGGACTTTTCCTGGGGCTTCATGTGGCATCATAACCAGCCTACCGCACAGTGGATGGATATTGTATTACCGGGACCTATTCATATGTTTGAAAGCACCGACAGCTATCTTTTGGGACAGCAGCGGTTTATGTCAGGTCCTTCAGGATTGCGCAACTACTTCCTGTACAGCCAGAAAGCAGTTAATGCACCTGGTGAAGTTCGTCCCAAAGATTGGGTTTATACCCAACTCGCCAACCGTCTGGGTATAGGCGAGAAATTCAACCCCTTACTCCAAGATGTGTCCTGGGAAGATTGGGATACAGAAGTTGAAAAGCTGTATAGGAAGGGCTATGAAAAGTGGGCTGATGAAAATCGTGAATATATGGCGCTTCTGGGCGTAGACGTAAAACCCTGGGATGAATTCCTGAAGGAGCCGGTTGTAAGGGTACCGATTGATGAACCTTATCATGCTTACAAAGGCAAACTTGAAGCCGGCGGCAATCCCTTTGAAGGTACCGTTTCCGGTAAAGTTGAATTTTCATCCCAATATCTTGAAACTACTGACCTGCGCAATACTGATTATGGCGGCAAAATGGATCCCATGCCGGTTTGGGAGTCCAGTTACATGAATGAACCGGCCAATGATAGTTTCTATCACCCTAAAACCAGAAAATATCCACTGTCACTGATAACACCGGTTTCCATTTACAGACAGCATTCCTGTCATGACAATAACCCTTTGCTGCGTGATGACTGTTACCGCCACGCAGTGTGGATAAACCCTTCAGATGCCAAGGCCAGAGGAATAAAAGATGATGACCTGGTTATGGTTTCCAACGAATATGGTGAAATGATTATTCCGGCTTACGTTACCTCCAAAATGATGCCGGGCACTGCTTCAGTTCATCATGGAGCCTGGTATCAGCCCAATGCTATTAAAACAGATGTTATGCCGTATGGTATCGATCGGCGCGGAGCCTGCAACCTGCTTATCGGTGATACCCATTTGCCTCATATAGTTGGAGATTTGCTGGTGGCAGGCCTGGTGGAAATTAGGAAATTTGGAGGTGAACAATAATGACCCAATATGCTTTCTTTTTTGATCAGAGCAGATGTTATGGCTGTCAAGCCTGCAGTGTCGCATGCAAGGATTGGAATGGTATTGAGCCCGGACCGGAAAAATGGATGACGGTCTACGAATGGGAAAAAGGAACCTATCCCGACTTGCGGGTACATGATCTGGCTTTCTCCTGCGGGCACTGCCAAGACCCGGTTTGTATCAAAGCCTGCCCGAACAACGCCATCTTCAAAGAAAACAAGTATGGAGCAGTTTTAGTGGATGAAGATAAATGTACCGGAAATCGCCAATGTATCATCGCGTGTCCTTATGGTGCGCCAAAGTTCGCCAGTGATGCCCCGGGCACCAAAATGAGTAAATGCACCATGTGTATTGACCGTTTGGAAAAGGGTGAAAAACCCATGTGTGTTGTCTCTTGTCCGTTAAGAGCTCTTGATTTTGGTACTTTGGAAGAGATAGAAGCAAAATACGGCAGTCTGCGTCAGTTGGAAGATATGCCTGCTCCAGATACCAAACCGGCGTTCATTGTCCGGCCTCATACAGAGAAAAGAAAGCTTGTGCCTTATGATAAGGACAAAGCGCTTTTTCTGATGCAACAACGCGGCGATCTGGGCACTGTTTTTGAGAAGGTCGAAGATGTAACCAACGTAAAAGAAGGCGTAGTTCCCCGGACCAAATTAATAATGAAACACACTAGCAGCAAAGATCTATTGGCTCAAACTCGTAATGATATCGGCTAAAAGCCAGGTTAACTTATTCTTGTTAACACCGGGGGAATTTTCCCCCGGTGTATTAAAGGAGTGTTATGCAAGTGGAATACAATATAGAGCCGATTAACACCAAAATATTTATCTTTCTGGCGGAAGCTTATAAATCTGAGTTAAATAAAAAAAGAACACTTAAACTTCTTCATCTCCTTGAGCAAATCGGGACTGATGCACAGGAAATCCAATTTGTGCTGAATCAATTGAAGGATTCTCTGGTACAAATATCAGCCAATATGGAAAAGAGCTTACTGCCTTTGGGAATAGAATACACGAACATTTTCCGGGGAACAGGTCCAAAATCGGTTTTCCTTTATGAAGCGGTTCATCGCAGCCAGGAAGGTCTCATGTATGAAGGTCCCTTTTTTGAGGTGAAATCCTGCTATGAGAAGTTCGGCTTTGAAACCGAGCCTGATTGGGTCGAGCCGGAAGATCATATATCCGTTGAGTGTCAGTATTTAGCCTTTTTAAGTGAGAAAATGGCGAAAGGTCACGATGACGGCGATTTTAAAAAGGAAACATTTTGGCAAGAGCAAAAAATTCATTTTGTCCGGGAGCATTTTTTACAATGGGTACCTCAAGTGAGTGTGCAGGTAATACAAAATACATCCTCGGATTTTTATAAAGGATTAGGAATTTTGACTGAAGCAGTATGTAAGCAGCTATCCTCAGATATAAATTAATTTTATTAAATTAATAGCTTAGGAGGTAAGTAGGAATGAACATGATTAATGAGAATAAAATCAAATATCAACCCTGGGCCATGGTTGCTGCTCTATTTATGTTTTCCGGTATGGTGGCAGCTATGCACCAATTTAAAATACCGACTATCATGACCGAAGTTGCCAAAAGTTTTAATATGCCATTGGAACAGGCTGCCTGGATGATGTCCATCTTCACTTTTGTCGGTATTTTCCTGGCATTGCCGACGGGTGGTCTGGCTCAAAAATTTGGCCCGAAAAATATGGTAGTAGCTGCGGCGGTATTAGTGGCAGCAGGTTCCCTGGTTGGATCTATGGCTACCAGCGGCGGCATGCTGATTTTTTCCAGAGCTATAGAAGGTGTAGGTTTTATTTTGGTTACCGTATGCGGACCCATGGCGATCGGAAAATATGTGGAGCCGTCAAAACTAGGATCGGCCATGGGGATCTGGGCCGTATGGGTCAGTGTTGGGCAGGTTATTGCCTTTAATTTGACGCCTCCGTTATATAAATCAATTGGTCTTAGCGGGGTGTGGATTGTCTATGCTGTACTTGCTCTCGTTTTGGGTAGTGCTGTCCTTGTTGGCATAAAGACACCGAAAGAACTTAACTCTGAAAATATCGAGCAAAGCAATGTGAAGACTTCGGAAGCATTCAAAAATAAAGACCTGTGGCTTCTGTGTTTATCCTTTGTTACTTTCTGTATTCTTATGATGTCTGTATTAACATTCGCCCCTACCTTCCTCACGAAAAATGGAGTAAGTGTAGCTACAGCAAGCTTTGCTACCAGTCTGCCGATGTTGCTGGGAATTATAGCTTCCCCGATATTTGGAGGATTATCCGATAAGATAGGATCCACCAAAAGCCTCCACCTTATTTCCTTGTTTGCCATGCTGCCGGCAGCAATTATGATGTTTTCATCTACCGGTATCGAAATGTACGTAGGAGCGGTTATCTTTGGCTTGGTAGGTATGGGGCACCCGGCCATGGTCCTTGCTTCCATTGGAAAAGTAAATCCCCAACCGGAACTGGCAGGCACTGGTATCGGCCTGCTTATGACTTGTCAGGGCTTGGGCATGTTCCTGGGCTCAATGCTTATGCCCTATTTCCTGCAAATGGGCGGCAATTGGACAGCAGCATCGTGGTTCCTGGCTCCTGTAGCAGCTATTGGATTAATATTAGGAGCCCTGTCCAAGTTCAAATAGTTTAATTATATAGGGGAGTTAAATAAAATTAAGGAGGAGTTGATAAAGTGTGTTTTAGACCACCTTCATTATCAAAACCGAGAGAGTGTCCGGCTTGTGGCAAGAAGGTTCCGCGCATGTCGGGAAAAAATTTGAAAAATTGTCCTTTCTGCAAAGCAGAGCTCCCGGAAGAAACGATACCCTGCCCGGAATGCGGCGTTGAGCAGCCAATAAACAATAGGGTTTGCAAAAACTGCGGCTTTAACGGAAAACCGGGTTCCGGTGATCCGTTAAAACGAAAGGATAATTAAAAGTGGGCTTGGTGATGCAGACAACCCCATCAAGTACGCATCTTTAAATGAGAGATGGGTAGGAGGCATTGCTATAAATGCCCGGTAGACTCACCTTTTATGTTTTAGCCAGTCCGAAACATTACTATTCCATGACACTTCCAAAATTAATTCTGAGTAGCAAAAACATAGTATGTCTTTAAGATAAAGTCTGTGCAAAAAATAGCCTGCCGATTCATCGGTGGGCTATTTTGACTTTGCTTGTTTATTTTATCTCTCCAATATTTTCCACGACATGTTATTATTAAAGAATAGAATGTACAACTAAAGTAGAATTCGAAGTGGTGATTTACTTGGAATGCTTTCATGTTGATAAAGTCTATGGAAAAATCGGAAATGGGGTTACGGAGCCGTTAGATGCTTGTTTAGATTCGGGGGACCGCGTTATTGTTAAACCATTTAATAATATTCAAGGGAACCTGGTACTTGTTAATGAATATATATGTTATAGACTATGTACAAAATTGGATATACCAATACCCAAAGCCGGGATTGCACTTATAAGTGAAAGGACAGAATGTCTTTGTGAACCCCCGGTCTATTCAGCGGAAAACTATGGGTATTGTTATTTTTCAAAACGAATCGATAAGGTAACTATCATTAACCGGGGAATAATCCCTAGAATTACTAACAAAGCTGATTTTTATAAGATAATTTTGTTTGACCACCTCATTTATAATAAAGATAGAAATAGGGGCAACTTATTAGTAACGTCAGTGAAAAACCCAAAGCTTTATGCAATTGACCATACCCATGTTTTTAAAAATCAATCTATCTGGGACAAAAACTGTTTGCAGAGGGGAATGGACTCTGATGATTTCAACGACCTCGATATAATTAAATCGAACGAGAAAATATATAACTATTTTTGGGAATACTTAAACAAAGACCCAGCTATTTTGTTGCGCTTGGCAGATGAGTATAAAAATAAGCTTAATTATACAGACTTGGAGATGTTCATAAATGAATTACCTGAACAATGGCATATTCCGGATGAGGACGCTCTAGCGCTCAAGGAGTACTTGATTTATAGATTGAATCATATGGAAGACATGTGCAAGTTAATTATCGGGAGGTGAATGAAATGTCAACGGTATGCTTCTCTGTCTTAAGTTATTATCCGTCTTTTATAACCAATGAAAACATTAATATTGGAATATTATTTTATGTTCCGGATAATAATCAGGCTATTTTTCATTCCATCACAAAATGGGATAGAGCGAAAGCTTTCGATGATGAACTTGATATAGATTTTATGAAAGACTATCTAAAAGGAATTGCTGATGAAGTGGAAGACCACTTATTTAGTTGTCAGTCAGATTTTGATTTTGAAGGGTTCATCAAATTTTATGTAAATGAATACAAATTTTCAAGTATCCAGACTGTCCAAATAGATCATATTGAGAATTTTATTGATAATACCCAAAAAATGTATTTGAAATTTGATTATGAAAAAGTTGAAAGATTAAATAAAAATCAGGAACGTCAATATATAAATAAATTATTAAAATCCTCTGATATACCTTATTCTAGGAAAAGAATTAAGGGTGGTTTTAACGAGAACATTCAATATGATTATATTATTGGCGAATATGCCGTTAAGTTATTTACTTTTGAAGGGAAGAATCTCTCCTATTTAATTAGTTCTGCCAAGATGTGGGCTTATAATGCAGCGGAAATAAAGGGAAAATATAAAACCATTTTTATTTACGACAAAGAAATGAAAGAAAGTGAATATTATGATGCAATAATAAAAATATTGGAGCAAAATGCTTATAAGATCATGGCCTTTCAGGAGGGAATTGATTATTTGCTTTCATTAAAAAGGGACCAGTTAATTAATTCCATAGCGATATAAATAAGGTACAATTTAATAAATTTCGAGTTTAGCATCTACCAAGAAGTAGTACTTTTATTCAGAGACACTATTTATGGTACCTCTGAATTACCCGTGACTTTTTTGTCAGACAAGAAGTAAAAGAACCCCTTGTTTTCAGGGTTATTAATATTAATATCCAAAAGTTTGGATAGTTCCGATATGAGTCCGATATGAGGCTGTTATTATCCCCTCCTATTTGTTAGGAGGGGATTTTTTTTATTGCTGGTAAGGTAATCAATCTCGGGTTTGCTAAAAAGTTACAAAATAATACTGAAACCATTTACAAATAGACAAAATTAGCAATTTCATATGCATTTTATGATTTGTTTCCCAACAAAGTGGTAAAATGTAGCATATACACTTATGACTATGAAATTTAGCGTTAATCAAATAATCTGCTGAAACAGATAAATATATCTGTTAGGTGCAAATCCCATTAAGACTGAATTTATGAACAATGACGGCAATTAGGCCCAACACCTTAAAACATTATTTAAAGCATCAGGGGAAATAGATATGGAAAGAAAAGAATACAGTGCGGGAATGGTTAAGCTATCTTTCTGGTTCTGCGAGTTTCGCAAGGTAATCGGGTTACTGAATAGTGGAAAAACTCTGACGGAAATTAAGACGTTAAATTTGGAGGTAAATATCTTCTCCGCTCCTACACAGGTAAGGGCAATTCAAATTTTCAATACAGTATCCAACCGTGTAAAAGGTTTGGATTCATCGTTTTATAAACTGTTCGAGAATAGCGATCTGTCCACGCAAAAAATTATTGCATTAATAGCAATAATGCAGACAGATATTCTATTCTTTGATTTTGTTTATGAGGTTTATAGAGAAAAACTGATTATTGGCAATAATGAATTGACAGACAGTGATATCCGAATTTTCTTCAAGGACAAGCAATTACAAAGCGAAAAGGTTACAAAGTGGAAAGATTATACGCTTAAGCGGTTAGGCACTTGTTATAAGACAATACTTATGGAAGCTGGTCTGATAGATCGTTCTTCTGGAAACAGGAAGATTTTAAGACCTATTCTAGACAAATCATTGGAAGAATGCCTTAGAAGCAATGGCATGGATTGGGTGATTTGTGCTCTTAGGGGGGTGAGATAAATACCTAGTTTGGAAGAGAGATTAGACAAAGCAGAACGTATGATAAAAATGCCTGGCTTTCGCCAAAATAAGGGCCTCGGAAATGAAGTTGGCTATTATGTCTTCGATTATCCGGCGGAGCAAGAATTAATTGTCAGAGAACGAATCGAGTATATGAAAGCCAAAAATGTCAGGTCTGCCGATGGTTTTGAACTAGTAGTATTTGATCTTTACGATATAGTGATCGATATGCTGGAGCAGGAAGGATTTATAGAGCAGTGCTTCCAATTCGAAACGAAAAAAGGAATGGATTACATCGTAAAAGCAGTCGCAAACCTTTTGCAGATAGACAATGATGCTGGCATGATTGTGCAGTATATTCAGGAGCATACACCGGAGGAGGCGGTAATATTCCTGACCGGTATCGGAAAGTGCTACCCATTGCTGCGGTCACACAAGGTATTAAACAACCTGCATCAAGTGATTGACCGCGTGCCGGTTGTGATGTTCTACCCGGGGAAATATGACGGGCAGGAACTGACCCTTTTTTCCAAAATTAAAGACGACAACTATTACAGAGCATTCCGGCTCGTTGATTAAGGAGTGTGGGCAATGATCATCAAGGAAATGTTTGCAAAGCCGATTGATCGGGATATTAAAGGCGTTATTAAAGTCGGTCAGGACGATGAAACCAATATCCGGCAGGAGCTTGAAGAATATGTTGTCACAAGAGAGCTGCAAAAGCATTTTGCAGATTTTTTTGGGAGCTACAAGAAAGGAACCATTGGTAATACCGATAAAATGGGCGTTTGGATATCTGGTTTCTTTGGCAGTGGTAAATCTCACTTTCTGAAAATTCTATCCTACCTGCTTGGTAATGTTGAAGTGGATGGAAAGAAAGCAATTGATTATTTTGTTAAGGATCAGAAAATCATTGATCCTATGGTAATGGCTGACATGAAGCTGGCTGGCAGTGTACCTGCCGATGTTATCCTATTTAATATTGACTCCAAAAGCGAGATGACCGGTAAACAATCCAAGGATGCCATCGTCTCTGTTTTTTTAAAAGTATTCAATGAAATGCAGGGATTTTGTGGTTCCGTTCCCTCCCTTGCCGATCTGGAACGACAGCTGGTTGGAAAAGGCCGTTATGCAGAGTTCAGGGGATTATTTGCAAAAGAATATGGAAGTCCGTGGGAAGAAGCCCGGCACAAATTTTATTTCATTCAGGACAGCATTGTTGCTGTTCTTAATGAAATGGGATTTATGAGTGAGGCAGCTGCCCGTAACTGGTGCGAAAAAGCCACGGAACCCTATAATATCAGCATTGAAGACTTTGCCCGGCTGGTGAAAGAATACCTTGACCGTAAAGGTGACAATTACCATATTGTTTTTCTGGTAGACGAGATTGGTCAATACATAGGTGATAATTCCAAATTAATGCTTGACCTGCAAACCGTAACCGAGGACCTTGGTACGGCCTGTCATGGCAAGGTCTGGATCGTTGTGACCAGCCAGCAGGATATTGATTCTGTTACAAAAATTAAAGGCAATGATTTCTCGAAGATTCAGGGGCGTTTTGATACCCGCCTATCTCTTTCTTCCGCCAACGTGGATGAGGTTATCAAAAAGAGAATTCTGGACAAAAACACTACTGCTGAGCAAACCCTTAGACTGCTCTATGAGCAGAAGTCTACTATTATTAAAAATCTGATTGTATTTAATGATGGTGTAGAGAAAAAACTGTATGCCGATGACAGCGACTTTGCTGCCGTTTATCCTTTTGTACCTTATCAATTTAACCTGCTGGGCAGCGTCCTGACTTCCATCAGAACTCATGGAGCATCAGGCAAGCACCTGTCTGAAGGCGAACGTTCCATGATTGCCTTGTTCAAGGAATCAGCAGTAAAGCTGATGACTCAGTCTGTTGGTACGCTAATCCCATTTAATGTCTTCTATGATGCTCTGCACCAGTTCCTGGATCATAGCCATAAAGGTGTTATAAGCCGGGCGATGGAGAACAGCTATGTTAATCCAGACAAAATGGAGGATTGTTTTGCAGTCAACGTCTTAAAAACATTGTTCATGATTAAATACGTTAAAGAAATAACTTCCAACATCGAAAACATTACCAGCCTGATGATTTCCAATATTGATACCGACAGAATAGAGCTGAAACAGCAGGTTAAAGAAGCGCTGAAAATTCTGGTTCGTCAGATGCTGGTTCAGAAAAATGGCGATGTATATGTGTTCCTGACCGATGAAGAACAGGAAATCAACCGGGAAATCGAGAGCCAGAATGTCGAAATGTCCGAAATTATCAATAAAGTTTCCGAACTTATTTTTGAAGATATCTTCCGTGATAAAAAATACCGGTATCCGTTGTTTAACGGAAGGTATAGCTTTGCTTTCAATCAATTCGTGGATGACCGTCCGTATAAGGCAAATCAAAGCCACGATATTGGGGTAAAAGTACTTACCCCAAACTCTGACTATGGTTATGAAGATACCACCTTGCGAATGGTATCAGGTCAAAGTAAGGAAGTACTGGTAGTGCTGCCTGATGATTCTGCCTTTTTGGATGAAATCAGGAGCGTATTAAAAATCGAGAAATACTTGCGTCTCAATACTTCCGGCAGGCTAGCGAAATTTGAGCAGATTAAAGAAGCCAAGCGTGTGGAAATGCGAGAACGAAGCGGAAATGCCAGGCTTTTCCTCATTGAATCCATGAAAAATGCGGATATCTATGTAAATGGTGATAAAGCTCCGATCAGCACCAAGGATGTGGCAGCCAGAATAAATGATGCCCTGGGCCGGTTGGTTTCTACTGTATACCATAAGCTGCCTTATATTGATACAGCGATGAGCGAAGCCAATATCCGAGCACTCTTTAAAACCTCCAATCAGCAGACCCTTACGCTGGAAGGAGGTTCAGAGTCCAATATCCATGCATTAAATGACATATTAAGTTACATTGCAGCTAATTCTGCCATGCACATGAAAACTTCCATGAAGAGCCTGATGGATCGGTTTATGAAGTCCCCCTATGGCTTTGTGGAAGACGATGTGGAATGGTTGGTTGCCAAATTGTTTAAGAACGGAGATATTTCCTTCATTGTCAATGGAAGCAGTATTACCCTGCTTAATAAATCTGAGGATGAGATTATTCGTTATATTACCAAAAGAGAATTTGTCGAGAAACTGTTGACCGAAAAACGTGAAAAGGCAAATGAAAACCAGAAAAAGGCTGCTCGTGAGGTTATGAAAGAACTATTTGGCGTTTCCAGCGTCAATGACGATGATGATTCCATGATGCACAGCTTTCACACCTACAGCCAAAACATTTTAAATGATCTTGAGAAGTATGAAATCATGTACCAGAGCAAACTGCTTCCTGGTAAACAGGTTGTAGCTTCCGGCAAGAATTTGCTACGTAATGTGATTCGGATTCAATCTCCGATGGAGCTCTTCAAAAAGCTTTCTTCGAATCGGGATGATTACCTCGATTTTGCTGAGGATTATGAGCCGGTAAAGGCTTTCTTTGACGGTGAGCAAAAGAACATTTTTGAGAAGGCCCTGGATCTTACAGGCATTTATGACGATAGCAAGACCTTTATCGCCGATGAAAAGGTTGAAAGTGTTGCCGCCGAAATTAAGGAAATATTGAAAAAGGATGCTCCATACAAAGATATTCCGAAACTGCCTGAACTGTTAGAACGTTTCACCGAAGATTATAAAAAGGTTCTGGGGGATATGGAAGCGCCGGTTATTGCGGCTATTGACGATGCCCGAATCAGAGTGTTTGAGGTTCTTGGAACCAAGTCCTATAAAGCAGATCTCAGTGACCGATATATCAAGCTGTTTAATGAAATTCATGATAAGGCTACCAATTGCAATAATGTAGCGACTCTGCAGAACATCAAAGCTGAGGCTGATGCCCTGAAAGTACGTCTGCTAAATGAATTGTCCAATAGGGATGAGCAGATTGCCAAGGATAAGATTGCCGAAGAAAAATCACATTATGGTGATGGTAAAAAATCGGAGCAAAAAATTCAACCTAAGATAAAGAAAAGAAAGAATATCAGTATCAAGACCATTAATCTCTCTGCCTCGTGGCAGATTGAAACGGTACAGGATGTTGATAAGTATATAGCTGTTCTAAGGGAACGGATTCTAAAACAGCTGGATGAGGATACCATCGTGAATATTGAGTTTTAGGGGGGAAACCTCAGATGGAAAGGGGTTCTGAATATGGACGAAATATTTAGGTTTACCATACAAGGCGATAATGAAGGCTATGTTACCTTTGAGTGTCCTTTTTGCGGATCTGAGTTTAAACTTCAAGCTGGAGAATATCAAGACAGTGAACGGCCTTTTGATGATTTGTTTTGTCCTTATTGTGGATTAACAAAAAACAAAAACTCTTTTCTTTCATCTGATATTATTGAAAAAGCACAAGCTCTTGCCCAGAATTACATAATTGAAAAATTAAATAAAGCTTTTGGGAAAATGCAACGTTCTATTAATCAGAATAATAGCGTTATAAAGATGAGATATAAGCCACTGAAAAAAATTAATGTCAAGGAACTTAAAGATAAAGATACATCTGAATGTATCTTTGAGTGTGATTGTTGTCAACGGCATTTTAAAGTTCTGTATTATGCCGGAGTGTCCAAAATATTTTGTTCGTATTGCGGAGTGGACATATGATTACATATCAGAATTTAAGGTTGTTAAGTCTTGATTTTAGACGGTTATCAAGCAACCTGCTGAGTGCAGATTCTGCTAATGCAGACATATTATTAGCTAGATTTAAAAATTTTATTGACCAAGATGAGTTTATTTCAGCTTTGTTGGAAAAGAAAATGAAAGGAATTGAATATAACTTCAAAGATTGTTTCCAAATTGAGACATCAGACTGGCATACAATATCACCTCCTGTTAATGAAGAATATCATATAAAAGCACAGTATGATTACATGTCTTATATATGTGAAAGTAATTGTTCTGTTGAAGGCGAAGCTTTTGGCTATTTTCATTCATCTAATAAAATAATAGATATTATCCAGGAGTTCTTGAATAATGCATTTAAGTCTTTGATTGATTATATCAATGATTCTATATCAAAAGAAATGATGTTGATTGAAGAAGAGCAAACACAAAAGCCCTCAATGGTGCAAAATATTGGAACTGTAAATGGGACAGTTATGCAGGGGTCAGGAACTATGTCCTCGGTTAATACAACAATAGTTAATGATTTAAATGCAATAGTAAATCTGATCAATAGACTATTTGACGAAGTTGATAGATTTAATCTTCCCTATGAAGAAAAGGAGAATGTCAAAGATGATTTAGAAATTATTTTCGAACAAGTACAATCCGCCACGCCCAAAAAGATCAGACTTCAAAAAGCTATTAATGGCATAAAAAAATTTATTTCTGAGTTTTCAATGAAATATGCTATTTCTCAAGCCCTAAGTATTGATTGGAATGCATTAATCATTAAAGCGGAAGCATTTATTTCTACATTAGGATAAATGGAGGATTTATGGAAATTGAATAAAAAGGTGATTAAGAACTTTGCGATATGGGCAAGAAATAAACTTATTGCAGATATTACATATAAAGCAGGGCTGTTGGGTATTACGGAAAAAGAGATAAAAAGCCCGCTTTCTCAATCCACCAGAGATGTTCAGTTTTTTGATTTTGGTACCAGAGAACCTTACTCGATCACCGGGGTGGAGATCAAGCAGCGCAGCAAACTGGTTGAGATTATTCAACAAAAGGAAAAGCAGTCAGATTATAAGACTGCCTATAAAGGCGTTATTGAAGAGGTTGCCTATACATGGTTCAACCGTCTGATTGCCGTGCGCTTCATGGAAGTTAACGACTACCTTCCACCGCGGGTGCGGGTTCTTTCTTCCGAGAACGGCGCAAAAATTGAACCGGATCTGGTAACTTCACCTTTTGATGCTGATTTGGACTATTCTCCCTATGAAGAAGACCGCATCATGCAGCTGAAAAATGATAATCAGTTGGACAAGCTATTCTGTATGCTCTTTATCAAACAGTGCAATTTGTTGAATGCGATTCTCCCGGAATTGTTTGAGAAAACTCACGACTATACTGAGTTATTAATGAACGTATCTTTCACCGACAAGGACGGCGTAGTTTATCATCTGGTGCATGATATTCCAGAGGATGACTTTAATGTGGAAAAAGAAGGGCAGGTCGAAATTATTGGTTGGCTATATCAGTATTACAACACTGAACTGAAGGATGAGACTTTTGCCCTCCTTAAAAAGAATGTGAAGATTACTAAGGAGCGTATTCCGGCTGCTACTCAGTTGTTTACTCCTGACTGGATCGTGCGTTATATGGTAGAAAACAGTTTGGGCCGTCTATGGCTGGAAGGTCATCCAAATGGTGTCCTAAAATCAGAGTGGAAGTATTATTTGGATGAAGCGGAACAGGAACTGGAGGTTCAGGCTCAACTGGACAAAATTAGAGAAGGATATAAGGCTATTAAGCCGGAAGATATCAAGATCATTGACCCGTGCATGGGAAGTGGTCATATTTTGGTATATGCTTTTGATGTACTGATGCAGATTTACGAAAGCTACGGTTACAGCCAGCGTGACGCTGCTAAGAACATTCTAGAAAATAACCTTTATGGGCTTGATATTGATAACCGCGCATATCAGCTTGCTTATTTTGCTGTGATGATGAAGGCCAGACAGTATAGCCGTCGGATTTTAAACGGTAAAACGAAGTGTAATTTATATGCTATTCAGGAGAGCAATTTTATAGATGATGACTTAATTGACTTTATTGCTAATTCCGATGCAAAAATTAGAGCCGATCTGCAAAGCATCCGAAACGATTTACATGATGCCAAAGAATATGGAAGTATTTTGAGAATTACCCCCGTAGATTTTGCATCATTAATTAAACGGATTGTTGAGATTTGGAGTATATTCTATGATGATATGTTTGAGCAGCAACTTCAATATATTACTGTGGAAAAGATGCTACCTTTAATAAAACAGGCATATGTCATGTTGCAGCAATATGATGTAGTTGTAACTAATCCGCCTTATATGGGCAGCAGCGGCATGAGTGGCAAATTAGCGGATTTTGTGAAAGAGTACTATCCAGACAGTAAATCGGACTTGTTTGCCGTATTTATCGAACGCTGTAATGAAATGACAAAGAATAATGGTTATCAGGCGATGATCACTCAGTATGTATGGATGTATAAAACTGTATATGCCGACTTTAGGAAAAAGATGCTTGAGCATCAACTTGTTAATATGGTTCACTTGGGAGCAAATGCCTTTGATGAAATCAATGGTGAGGTTGTTCAAACTACAACATTTGTTTTAACAAAAATTGTTATTGCTAATTATATAAGTTCTTTCATGCGTTTGATTGACTATCCAAATGAAGAAATAAAACGAAGTGCTTTTTATACAACGGAACAAAGGTATTTAATAAAGCAGGACCGTTTTTCTATTGTGGCTGAGTATATCTTTGCATATTGGATAAATGATAATATATTTGATATTCTTATCAATGCTCCAACGCTTGCGGCGCTGGCTGCACCACGAAAGGGCTTAACTACAGGTGATAACGATCGGTTTGTTCGGCTCTGGCACGAAATCAGCATCAGCAGTTTTTCTATCTTCAACGCATATCAAAAATGGTTTCCTATGACTAAGGGAGGATTGTTCCGCAAATGGTACGGAAATAACGATTACGTAGTAAACTGGGAGAATGACGGAAGAGAAATACGTAATTTCAAAGATGAAAAAAGGAAATTGCGTTCGAGACCCCAGAATATTCAATATTATTTTCGCGAGGGCATATCTTGGAATGATACTGCCTCCGGTGATATTGCATTTCGATATCAGACGAACAATTATATACCAAACGCCTCTGGGCCGTGTGTATATAGTGATGACATTGATATTCGTTATTGGATGGGTATGCTAAATTCAAAAGTTTCGAGGGCATTTCTAGAGGTTTTGGCCCCAGCGTTAAAATTTGAAGTTGGTCAAGTGGCGAGATTCCCTACAATATTTGATCCACTTAAGAGCGAGTTGATTATTCAGAACGTCGCTTCTTGTATTGACTTATCAAAACAAGATTGGGATTCTTTTGAAATCTCGTGGGATTTTAAAAAGCATCCCCTGATTCAATATAAGATGCCACATGCTATATGGGGAAATGTTACGTCAGAAAATATACAAGCAAACGGATCTATTGCAGCAAGTTATAAATTATGGAAGGGTAATGCAGAAGCGAGATTTTTAACACTAATGAAAAACGAAGAAGAACTTAACCGCATCTTCATCGAAATCTATGGTTTACAGGACGAATTAACTCCTGAGATTGATAATAAAGATGTTACAGTTGCTCGAATCTATGATTTCAAAGAAGATATTCCAGAAAGCATGAAGGGGAATAATTATGTACTTACCAAAAGTGATGTAATTAAGTCCCTTATCTCCTATGCAGTAGGATGTATGTTTGGTCGGTATAGCCTTGATGTGGATGGATTAGCTTATGCCGGTGGAGAATGGGATGATAGCAAATACAGCACATTTATTCCAGACAAAGATGACATACTTCCTATTACCGATGAAGAGTATTTTGAGAATGATGTTGTAGGTTTGTTCTGTGCTTTCTTACAAAAGACCTTTAGTAAAGAAACCTTGGAAGAAAACCTCGATTTTATTGCAAAGGCTCTGGGCAATAAAGGTAATAGCTCGCGCGAAATTATCCGCAATTACTTGCTGAAAGACTTTTTCAAAGATCACTGCAAGATATATCAGAAGAGACCAATATACTGGTTGTTTGACAGTGGTAAAGCAAATGGGTTTAAAGTTCTGATATATATGCACCGGTATAATGAAGATACCATCGGCAACTTACGTATCGACTATCTCCACCGGATGCAGCGTGTTTATGAAAGTGAGATTTCGAGGATGCAGGAGACCATTGAGAACAGCACCAATGCTCGTGAGGTGACTGCCGCCCAAAAGCGTAAAGAAAAGCTAACCAAGCAGCTGAAAGAAACCAAGGAATATGATGAAAAAATCGCTCACCTTGCCCTTGCCCGTATTGCTATTGACCTGGACGATGGGGTGAAGGTCAATTACGAAAAAGTCCAGACCGGCACCGACGGCAAGAAATTTCAAGTTTTGGCAAAAATCTAGTATGGAACGGAGGGGGGCGCAGTGGCTGAACTTAACCTAAAACAAATAACAGATAAGCTCAATGCCGAGTTCGTAGGTGACACCCGTAAGCTGGTCTTCTGGTACGATGATAAATCAGAGTTTGCCGAGGATATTGATTTGCTGGAGCTGACCAATGCCAAAGTATATCATTTGAAGCCGGATAATCAGTTATATACAAAGTATTTTTTGGAGCGGCAGGATCGGACGACCAATTACCTGATTTATGCCCCTTTTTCGAAGCCTCCGATACGGGATAATCATCTGGAGGATACGCTGCTTTATTCTAAACGGTTTTTTGCGGATCGTGCATCCCTGCTCACGGTGGACCTGGGAATTGATGCGCAGTATAAACCCATCATTCAAAAATATATCAAGTTCTTCCGCGCCAAAGACAGGACCCAACGGTTCTATAATCTGGAGATTGAAAACTTCACCAGAGATACCATTGAAATTGCTTTGATGAGTGCACTGTGTAAAACGAGGACAGCTTCCTTTGAGGAAGTTGTTTGTGTCATCCTAACCGATGGCGAGTTGGAAGATAACAAATTCTTGGCGGAGTTTGATAAATACGATCTGATCCCTGCTTTTTGGCGGCTTTGTGAGCAACAATTCGGTTATAACGATATGAAGCCTACCCTGGAAAAATTGGTGGTTGTTCTGTTTATAACCTATACAGAGCGGTCAATCCACGAGGAAGTACCGGACGCATGGAAAAGCTTTGTGTCTTATAAGTCCGGTAATATCATTGCCTTCTTAGATAACCTGATGAATAACCTACTTTATAGAGACCGTTATAATGAGCTTTCTGATTATATTGCGAGAGTACTGAATGTTTCTGCTGTATTTAAATCCTATGTGCCGGAAGCTTTGTTGAATTGTGATACTTTTGCAGTGATAGACAGCTTTATTGTAGGCTGGATTAGGGAACGCCTGCTGGCTGAGGATACTGGAGCAAAGCTGGAAGGTATGACCATCCCGGAAGTATGTCAGAAGCGAAGTAAAATGCACTTTGGCCAAGATTATCGGGAGCAGTATCAGTTGCTGGAAAGAGCTTTTTTTCTTATTCAAGCTGCCAACTACAAATGCCCGGATGATTTTAAGGAAATTATAGATCAGTACCGTTCCTCCGATTGTCTTATTGATACCGCTTATCGAATCTTCTATTACTGGTTTGACCAACTCACTGACAATGTTGCCTTTGAGCATTTACGTGATCTGGTGGAGAACATTTATACCAGTGAATACCTATCCGAAGTTATTCCAAAATGGAACGCCGGTCTTATCAACGAAGAAGCAATGACCGTATTGCCTTTACAGCGGAATTTTTATTCCCGATATATTCGCAATTGCAAGGAGCGAGTAGTTGTCATTATTTCAGATGCCATGCGTTATGAAACCGGTCGTTCTTTATGGGCAAAATTACAGGATGATGTTAAATGTTCCGCCAAGCTGGAAGCTATGCTCAGTGTCCTGCCGTCCTATACAAGCCTTGGTATGGCTGCATTATTGCCGCATAAGTCTTTAGAGATGACCGATGATTTCCATGTGCTGGCGGATAGCTTGGCATGCGATGATCTGAAACAGCGGGGAGCAATTATGCAAAGTTATAACCCCAACAGCCGCTGTATGCAGTTTGACGATATCAAGGCTATGAAGCGGGATGCGATCCGGCAGGTGTTTGCTAGTATGGATGTTATTTACATATACCATAATCAGATAGATACCCGTGGCGATAAGCCCAATACAGAGAATGAGGTATTTACTGCCTGTGAGGAAGCAATCAATGAAATATATAAGCTTATTAAAAAACTGACCGAAGATGTTAGTACTACCCATTATATTGTGACCGCTGATCATGGGTTTATCTATAAGCGGGACAAACTACAAGAGAGCGATAAGATTGCCAATGTTGCTGATAAAGGTGCTTTTGTTAATCGCCGTTTTATTATATCGGACAAAGCTGTCCAGGAAGACGGCATCTGTTCATTGCCGCTGGGCAAGATCCTGGGTAATGATGATAATAAGGTAATTTCGTTTCCCATCACTTCCAATGTCTTCAAAGTGGCTGGTGGTGGACAGAACTATGTACATGGAGGTTCCTCACCACAGGAAATGATTGTGCCGGTAGTAGATATTAAAACCGAAAAAGGCCATAAGGATACTCGTACGGTTCAAATCACGCTGGTCAGCATGGTGCAAAAGATTACTAACCTCATTACTACGATGGACTTCATCCAGACCGAACCGGTAAGCGATGTGGTCAAGGGAACCAGTTATAAGATTTTCTTTATTTCCGAGGACAATGAGAAAATCTCCAATGAAAGCATTTATGTGGCGGACCGGAAAGATACTGAGCCGCAAAAAAGGATGTTCCGTCTGCGGTTCAATTTTAAAAACAAGAAATATAATAAATCAAAAAACTATTATCTGGTGGCTTATGATGAAAAGAATGATTTGGAAATCTTACGTCATGCAGTGGTTGTGGATATTGCTTTTGCCAATGACTTTGGATTCAATGTATAGGCGGTGATTACATGAACGATTATCAGCAGGGAAATGAGTTGATGGAAAAGCTGAGAACTTATTTTTTCGGAAAGATTGTCCGTAAGGATCTGACCAAGAAAATAAAGGAAGGTGCAAACGTACCGGTTTATGTTCTGGAATATCTCTTGGGAATGTACTGCTCCTCAATGGATGAAGAAGAAATCGAAGCTGGTGTCCAGAATGTTAAGCAGATTTTGGCTGAGAATTATGTTCGCTCCGATGAGGCCCAGAAAATTATCTCCAAGCTTCGTGAGAGAGGCAGTTACACTGTAATAGATAAAGTGTCAGTAAAGTTAAATTATAAAAGTGATATCTATGAATCCGAGTTTTCCAACCTGGGGATTAAAGGTGTTCCTATTGCAGAAAAGTACGTCTCTGACTTTGAACGGCTTCTATGTGGCGGTATCTGGTGCATTGTCCAGATGGAATATTTCTATGATGAGGCAGATAAAAACCGCTCTCCGTTCATTATCCGCAAGCTTACACCGATCCAGATGCCCAGTCTTGATTTAGATGAGGTCAAGGCTGCGAGAGCAAATTTTTCCAATGAGGAATGGATTGATCTCGTACTTAGAAGCACCGGGATGGAACCTACTCAGTTTGATAAGCGGGTAAAATGGCTGCACTTAGCCAGATTAATTCCACTGGTTGAGAATAACTATAATCTTTGCGAACTTGGACCCAGAGGTACGGGTAAATCTCATATCTACAAGGAGATTAGCCCAAACAGCATCCTGGTTTCCGGCGGGCAGACTACGGTTGCCAACCTGTTTTACAACATGAGCAACAAAACTGTAGGGTTGGTTGGATTATGGGATTGTGTGGCATTCGATGAAGTTGCTGGTATCAAATTCAAGGATCAAGACGGCGTTCAGATCATGAAGGATTACATGGCTTCCGGTTCTTTCACAAGGGGTAAGGAAGAAAAGAACGCCTACGCTTCAATGGTATTTGTCGGTAATATCAGTCAAAGTGTAGATGTAATCTTGAAGACTTCTCATTTATTTGAACCGTTCCCGGAAGCAATGGCAAATGATACAGCTTTTCTGGATCGTATGCACTGCTATATCCCCGGCTGGGAAATTCCAAAATACCGGCCAGAATATTTCACAAATGACTATGGCTTCATTACGGACTATTTTTCTGAAATCATGCGGGAGCTGCGGAAGATTTCCTATGCAGATGCCTTTGACCACTATTTCAAGCTGGGTAACAACCTGAATCAGCGTGATGTTATTGCAGTTAAGAAGACGGTATCCGGTCTGATAAAGCTGATCTATCCAGATGGGCAGTTCACGAAGGAAAATATAGAAGAAATTCTGCGGTTTGCGCTGGAGATGCGCCGGAGAGTAAAAGAACAGTTAAAAAAGATCGGAGGTATGGAGTTCTATGACGTGAACTTTTCTTACATAGACAATGAGACCTTCAATGAAGAATACATATCCGTGCCTGAACAGAGTGGTGGTAAGCTAATTCCGGAAGGTATAGGCAAGCCGGGTCATGTGTATACTGTTTCTCATGGTAAATCCGGAATGATTGGGGTATACAAGCTGGAAATGCAGATGACTGCCGGCAGCGGTAAATTCGAAAGAACCGGGATAGGCTCCGATCGTGAAGCAAAGGAAGCCGTCGATACGGCATATCGCTATTTGAAAGCCAACGGGAGAAATATTAGTGCATCCATCAGTACAACCACCAAGGATTATCTGATGCATGTTCAGGATTTGAACGGTATAGGAATGACTAAGCGATTAACTTTACCTGCTATTGTAGCAATCTGCTCTGTGGCTCTGAATAAACCCACTTTAAGTAGCGTTGTTGTGCTGGGTGATTTAAGTATTGGCGGCACGATTATAAAGGTTGAGGAACTTGCTAATACGTTGCAGGTTTGTTTGGACAGTGGTGCGAAAAAAGTCCTGCTCCCCATTACATCAGCAGTTGATCTGGGAACTGTACCTTCGGAACTGATTGGTTGTTTTAATATTATCTTCTACCAGAGTGCGGAAGACGCTGTGTTTAAGGCGCTTGGAGCGGAATAGTAAAGTAGATATCAAGAAAATGGGCATTAGAATTGGGAAGGCAAATAATATTTTGTTGAATGAAGCATATCAATGGGACGAAGGGTTGTCTCCTTTAACGTAATTACTTTAACAGAAAGATTGCTTTAATGAACAAATCGAAGTGCAATAACCTATGCAATTAGATAGATATGCCATAAACATGTTAAAGAAAAAGGAGTAGTTTTTTGAAATTTATTGATATACGTGATGAAATGATATTCTTTATTTCGCTTTTGGTTTTATTTGGATTTCAGAAATATATTGGTAAATATACTATTATACTTTTTGCTGTTCTCACGATTTGGTACATATATCAAGATTGGGTAAGAGCGTCAGAAAATATCTGGCGAATAAGTATTCGATATGTTTCTTTACCGTTTATAGTATGGTTTATATTAGATTTAGCAGCGATGGAATTTTGTCCGTTCATTGTAAATTTTCAGTTGCCGATCGCTTTTATTAGTATTGTTCTTGTCTCTGTTTTTATGACTTTTGTATTAAGGCATAAACCGCTATTTCTCGAAAGAATGAAGGTATCACTTAGGATAAACAGTACTTTATATTTTATTATTGTAACTGGATTTTTAATTTGGGCATACTCTGCTCAAAATATATCAGCTTTTTTCGATCAGGAAAGTATAATATTATTTCAATCTCACGGATTGGGAATTAGCCAAGCAATTACATTAGGTGCTCAGTTGTTGTTATTTCCATTTATGCTTTCAAATTTCGTAGTTGGTGCTATAGTTGAATATTTGTTGTTCCGACGAAATTACGGAAGACAATATTTATGAACGTTAAAATATCCTATTTTTAGTACCCTCGGAAAAATCGAATGAATTAGTCTATTGCGTTTTGGCCCTACCGTCTTTTTATTGGGCTTCAATGCGCTTGATCTTATCTCCACCATGGAGGGCTTTTCAAGGGGGGAGGGCTCGCATCCCATTCAGCCGTTTTAAAGAAAATCAGACGTCACATATTGACCAGATCGTTGAAATACTTGTTGATGTATTTCCCAACCATTTCTTTCGCAAAAGGTCTTTAGGTTTTTCCAGCTAGGCATCAATTAAGCCGTTAGATCCTTTGATAAAAGGACTCTCAGCACACGTAAATACCCAGCCCTGAGGCCTGTTCCTAACGTCGGGGCCGTAGGCAGGCTATGGATTATGAGATATACTCTATTTTCATTGTTGGTTGTGGCCTGCGGCCATGGGGGTTAATAAGTAAAAATTGTAAAGAGGGGTAGTAGCATGAGAAGAAGAGTTGTTTTTTTGCTATTGGTTGCATTCTTATTTGTTTCACTATGCAATCCCGGGTTAGCTTATGCAGCAGATTTACACGGCTCGGGTGGAGCGGGTCCAAAATACAGCAGTGGCATTTAACGCAGCTGCCGAACCGATACCTGCCACTGCAGAGGGAAAAATCCAGTATGCCTTGAACACATATAGTAAAGACTCGATGTATATATTAAACAGCGTATCTCAAAAAACAGGGAAGAGTGTAACCGAGCTCATTTCAGAATGGCAGCAAAACGACATTTTTTCATATTTGGATACTGCTGTTCATGAAAATACCCACTCATATCAATACGAATGGTTTCCGTTCGAGTATGATTATAAAACAGATAAATGGATAACTAATTTAGCATACATCTTTGATAGGAATACTACATATAAAGGTAAGCGTCAAAAACTTCACACATAGCAAGTAGATAAAAAACATGCGAAAATAACCTGAACACAGAAACAAGGAGATGTTCAGGAATGATAAAAAACGATCTGCGCAGCCTGTGGGAGCAGCGTCTGGCAGAATACCAAAATAGCGGAAAAACCATCAAAGCGTGGTGCCAGGATCAAGAGCTCAGAGAAAACCAATTCTATTACTGGCGCAAGAAACTCCGTGATCAATCGGAAACAGAACAACCTGTAAAGTGGCTTTCCCTTAAATTAGATAACAACAAGCAAGCTGATCTTGCATCGGATTCCATAACAATTCATATAGGCCAAGTAACGGTTAAGATCAAAAAAGGATTTGATCAGCAACTGTTTCGCGAGATCATACAGATTCTGCAAATGATATGATAAGCGAAATATCAAACAGGCAGGTTTACCTGGCCTGTGGTAGTACAGACCTTAGAAAATCAATTGACGGACTGGCAGTTCTGGTTAAAGAAACATTTGCTCTGGATCCGTTTAGTCCGTGCTTATTTGTATTTTGCAATCGCAAACGCGACAAAATCAAAATCCTGCAGTGGGATCATAACGGATTTTGGCTACACTACAGACGACTGGAGCGAGGCAAATTTGACTGGCCAACTGCCAAGACTGATGTAATAAACATCAGCTATCGTGAATTTCGCTGGCTCTTAGACGGCTTGTCAGTAAAACAAAATCAGGCTCACAAAGCAGTAAAACAAAGAACAATTCTCTAACAGAAAAGGGCTTCTAAGTTCGGATATTCCGGCATTTACAGGGTTACTAAATACCAAGTTTATGGTATAATTATACCTATGAATATGCAAGAAAATTCGGCTGAGATAATTGAACAACTTAACGATAAAATCCTAAACTTGGAACAACAAAATGCTGAACTTAATGCCCGGGTAAAGTGGTATGAGGAGCAGTTTCGCTTGAGCCGCCAAAAACAGTTTGGCGCTTCCAGCGAGAAAACTACGCCTGAGCACATTAATCTCTTTAATGAAGTTGAAGAGATTGCTAACCCTGAGCTTGAAGAACCAACCGTGGAAACCATCACTTATCAACGCAAGAAAAAACAGGCTGGTCAAAGAGAAGACAAGCTTAAAAACCTGTCGGTTGAAACTATTGAATACAGACTTTCCGAAGACCAGCAGGTTTATCCTTGCTGCCAGGGTAATTTGCATGAAATGAGTACCCAGGTCAAACAGGAGATAAAGGTTATTCCGGCTCAGGTAAAACTAATAAAGCATGTTTAGGAGCCCTGTCCAAGTTCAAATAGTTTAATTATATAGGGGAGTTAAATAAAATTAAGGAGGAGTTGATAAAGTGTGTTTTAGACCACCTTCATTATCAAAACCGAGAGAGTGTCCGGCTTGTGGCAAGAAGGTTCCGCGCATGTCGGGAAAAAATTTGAAAAATTGTCCTTTCTGCAAAGCAGAGCTCCCGGAAGAAACGATACCCTGCCCGGAATGCGGCGTTGAGCAGCCAATAAACAATAGGGTTTGCAAAAACTGCGGCTTTAACGGAAAACCGGGTTCCGGTGATCCGTTAAAACGAAAGGATAATTAAAAGTGGGCTTGGTGATGCAGACAAATATATATTTGCATAGTGTTTATAGAACTTAGGTTTTCCTGCAATTTCTTTATCTCAATTTTCAATAAGGTTGCGTGTTAATTTTGATCTATTCTAGGCCCCTGCTAAAATTCGTAAAGTTAGCAGGGGCAATTTTTATAACAATATATTACAATGGAGACATGCAACTTAGGGGGTGAGTCTATAAAAAAATTCTCACTTGCAGGCAGTGTCATTATTTTATTCTTATTATGCATATTAACAATATCGGGATGCAACACTGATGAAACCTTACCTACATGGTCAATGCATGGAAATGAGACTCTTGATTTGAATCGGAATCTTAATCAGGAGTATATTCTGCAGTATAGAGGTAAGGATGTTGCCAAAAGGGTTGTTTGCCATCTCTCGGTAACATTAAATTCAAATACTATTTACGAAAAGGATTTTACTTTTGACAATATGGCCTTTGAAGAAAAGGTGGAGCTCAAAAATATTATAGATGTATCCAAAACTGAAGGTTATAATTTTAGTACTCCTAATCATCAAACTAAAATTATTATAGAGTGGGTTGATTCTAGTGGTAAAAAAAACACTGAGGAAATAGAAGTTACGACATGAACGTAAAATAGTACGCCTGGCGAAATAATGGGACTTATGTATCCATGACATAATCGTGAAAGCGCGAATGCTCTGGGAAATACTATAAAATAATAAGGGCACAAAATGCAGTAAAATTTAATGTTGAGATTATCATATGAATATGAGGGGAGAGGTTGAAATGAGTCTTTTAAAAAATGCGCCCTGTAAAGAAGCTTTATGTATCATTAAGAATGTAGAAGACAGATTGAATGGGAAAATCGTTGATCTTCCCAAAGTGGATTATCCAATTCATCAAAACCTGGTGAAAATTTTTGAGAAGCTGTTGTCGAGCGAAGAAAGCATGTCCAGAAGCTCCAAAAAAATGATTGGACTTACTTCCGCTTTAAGCAATTTTGACGTAGAGATGACCCATTCTTCCAACCAATTGATCGAATTCGCCGGAGAGATGTCTTCCATCAGTGAATCAAATCTGGCTATTGTGGAAGAGATAAGCGCAAGCATGAATGAAGTGAATAACACTATCAGCAATACTTCCGATATTATGAACAATCTTCAGGAATCTTCCCGGGAACTTGTCTTGCAAAATGACGAAAGCATCACCCAGATAAATGAAATCGATATGTTGAAAAACGATGTTTCCCGGGATGCTGCCTTAATGAGTGAACAAATCAGGGCTTTGGTCGAGATGGCGGTGAAGGTGAATGAGATTGTGAACGGCGTTGAATCCATTGCCAATCAGACCAACCTCCTGGCTTTAAATGCTGCGATTGAAGCGGCGCGGGCCGGAGAAGCCGGAAAAGGTTTTGCGGTTGTGGCGGACGAAGTCAGAAAGCTGGCAGACGACACCAAAACCAGCCTGAGCGATATGAGGTCCTTTGTTAATAATATCAAACAAGCGGCGGTGGACGGGCAGACCAGCATGGAAAACACTATGAATTCCACCAATAAGATGCATGCCAAACTGGATATAATATCAAATACTATCGTTGAAAATGTGTCCATGCTAAAGCATACCATCAGTGATGTCGAGCAGATCACGGAATCACTCGAAAATATAAAAGAATCTGCCCATCAGATCAATCAGGCATTGGAGGCCTCAACGCAAGATGCCGAAAAGCTTAACGTGATGACGCAGACGATTCATAATGACGCCACCCAGAGCGCAAATAACGCCAAACAAATAGCAAGGATCGATGACGAACTCAGCGAGGCCGTAAGAGAAATGATTACCTCTTTAAACGGCGGCAAAAACGCCATATCCAACCAGGAACTGCTGGAGAATATAACAAAAGCCAAGGAAGCTCATTTAAACTGGATTAAGAACTTGAGCCGAATCGTAGATGAAATGACCGTCTATCCTTTACAGACAAACTCTAAAAAATGCGCCTTTGGTCATTTTTATCATTCCATGGATGTTTCCGGTACCATTTTGGAAGAAGTGTGGGAATCAATCGATCAGGTGCATGACGAATTACATACGAACGGCAGCAAGGTAATTGAGGCTGTTAAAGCTCAAAACCCGGAATTGGCAAATAATCTATTTTTACAGACCGAAAAACTCTCCCGGGATGTTGTGGCTAAATTGAATGAAATCATAAGTATCATAGAAAGCAGCACAGCCCAAGGGGTTGAGCTATTAAAAACCGCAAGAGCCAGCTAAGCTGTACATTAAAACAATGTATCAGTGGCAAAGGCTCGACCGTCTGGAGCATGGCATGGCCAGAAAGGGACTGCGTCCGGGCGAAAGCCCGGGCACAGTGAGAAAATGGCTGGATAAGAAAATGCGGAAAGAGGTTTGGATTTAGCAACACCCATTGGCATCACCGGAACATCCGCAATTCGGCTCAGTTCCGGTAAGCTTACCTATAATGATGGCATATGCACAACCGACACCTGATTTTACTTCAATAGCCGAAAAGGGACAGTTTTTAGCGCAGGCGCCACATTCCATGCAGCTATCCTTATCTGTTATCACTGCTTTATCCTCTTTTATCAAAAAGACTTCATGGGGACATACAATAGCACATATCCCGCATCCTTTGCATTTTTCTTCATCAAGTTTCAGTGTGACAACATTTTTTAAATATTTATGCTTCATTGTTAAACACCTCTTATATATTGGGAACGAAGGCAGCCAATAGAATTAATACGGTACCTATCGCTATACTCCCGATAATAGCCGGAACAGCTGTTTTCATTTCTTTTATTACACCTGAAAAAGATGTATAGGTGGAAGAACCGGTAAAGTTCATTGCGTAAAAGGCAGATATTGAAGGCAGGATCAGCATATAAGCCAATGCTCTTAGCAACCCATATTCCGGCTCAAGCGGCCACCCATTCAACACATTTACATATCCAGCCCACAGGAACCCCACTAGCCAGCCCTTCCAGGCAAATGCTTTGCCGGGTATCCAGGGCAAAAGGATAGGAACTAAAACACACCCTACCAGTAGAGCTCCTGCATATCCGTAGAAATCAACTATGCCGAAAGAACCCGCTTTTAACAAATTCAGCATGAAAAGGACTCCGAAAATTATCAAGGATACTTTAAAAGTTCCTACCAACTCTATTGGAGTCAACACCAGCCTATCATACATGTTAAACCTAACTTTTCTCATTTCCGGAGTTGCCTTCATTCCAGCTTTGAGAAAATCCTGAATGTCCGATGCTCTTACCGGGCCAAAAACAACTTTAAATCCCGATCTCTTTTGTACTTCATGTGCAGAAACTCCCGATGCACCCAATTGCGGCAATATCAAAGTTTTATGGGATACAATTCTTGAGAGATTAACAATTGATATTCGGCGTACTAATTCATCCGTCCCAAAAGTTCCTTTTCCTGCCGCACACCAGACATTGATGCCTTTGGTATCTAACACCAATATCCAGGCATTCAGGCCTGACAGCTCTTTTCTGAGCAGGTCAAAGCTCATTTTATAATTTGCTGTAACCAAGACGGGTGACATATTATCCGCCTCTCCTATGGAGTAAACGCCGGGACTTACTTTATAATTCATTCTGTTGATGCCCCACCTGGCTTTCCAGGTGCCTATTTTATCGTGGATAGTCAGTTCGGCTGATACTTTCTGAATTCTAGGTGAACTTATTATACTGCTTATCAGATCATCATCTGACGGTAGAATAACGTCTAGGGGAGCACCTGAACCTTCGCAGCAACATCCCTGACGACTTTCAATTCTACTATTACCATCCATTTCTAACCGCTCCATTTACGAATATGATTTATATGAGAGTTTTGCATAATTAACTTTTTCCTATGATTAAGCAGTAACTTTGCGAATGTCATCCTGAGGCAAAGCCGAAGGATCTTAAGATTCTTCGCTAAGGCTCGGAATGACAAATGGGGTTTTGGGAATTATGCAAAACTCTCATATTATTATTGAACTTAATCTACTCTTAAGCTCCCGAACCTTATTCTCTATGATCTTGGCTGTCTTAATAAATTCTTCATCGCTTTTTCCGGTTGGATCTTCCAATCCCCAATCCTCCCGGTATTTACATGGCAGATATGGGCAACTAACATTACAACCCATAGTAATCACAATGTCGGGCTGCGGGATATCAGAAATTAACTTGGGAAACTGTTCTTTTTCCATATCAACATCGTATAGCTGTTTGATGATCCTGACTGCATCCTGGTTTATATGCGGTTTTGTTTCAGTGCCGGCCGAATAAGCTTCGAAGCTATCCGCTGCAATTAGTTTTGATATAGCTTCTGCCATTTGGGAGCGACAGGAGTTATGAACACACACATATGCAACTTTGATCTTTTCTCTCATTTGCTAAACTCCAATCATTACTAGTGGTCTTCTGCCACTGTCT
>ENA-UOOE01000043-UOOE01000043.1-fermentation-metagenome-genome-assembly--contig:-NODE-43-length-127387-cov-122.291678_pt1 | contig 127387 bp, 112 predicted proteins | sample MGYA00245776_ERZ724021 | MGnify/ENA primary metagenome ERZ724021 (study PRJEB28704, sample SAMN03018321) | fermentation metagenome | biome: anthropogenic terrestrial biome; feature: soil... | reverse complement strand
AAATATCTTCATTATAATTCAGCCCTCTTGAGCGAACGAAGTGAGCGAAAAGGGCTTCGTGCTCCCGAAGCGAAATTCGGGTAGCGAAGCATTTACATGTAAGGTAAGCATAAAGTGCACGAAAAGCCGACAAAAAGACAGGCGAAAATAAAAATAAAATTGTATGACTGGCAGAGGAAAAGCAATGGCTGTATGGAAAGGAAAGAAAGTGGTTCTCCATACCACTATGGGTGATATAACAATCGAGCTTTTTGAAGACATGCCGATTACAGCGGGAAATTTCGCAAAACTCGTGGAGAAGGGCTTCTATGACGGAGTTATTTTCCACAGGGTTATTGACAAATTTATGATCCAGGGCGGAGACCCGACAGGCACAGGCATGGGTGGACCAGGCTACGAGATTCCTGATGAATTCACGAGCCATAACCGGAACGACAAGGGTACTCTATCCATGGCAAACGCAGGCCCGAATACAGGTGGAAGCCAGTTCTTTATCAACCTTGTGAACAATAATTATCTCGATAGGATGCATCCTGTCTTTGGAAAAGTAGTGGATGGCATGGATGTTGTGGATTCCATAGGAAAGGTGAAAACTGACCGCCAAGACCGCCCGAAAACCGAAGTAAAAATCATAAAAGCTGAACTGGTCTGAAATTTCTTATACTTCAGGATAAACTTCAGGATAATTCCTGCCTTTTATTTTTTCATTTTTCTACTTTTCATTTTTCTACTTTCCATTTTTATCCTTGTTTATTATTTTTAATCTTTAAATCTGATGATTTCTTCTATGTAGTTTCTAAATCCTTCTTTCTGACAACTAGTTCTGATTATCATTTCTGATCACATTTTCGGATACAATGATAAAAAATCCCGCCTAATAAGAATATAATTTCTTTTATCGGAGACTGAAGCCTGCTGAATGTTCACAGGAGAAGAGATTTTTGTGTGGGAAACAGAAGAGGGATTGGATTTTCTGGCAAGTGAGACTCTTAAAGTCAGGTATCTGCGTGAGAAGGAAAAAGATTGGGAGGACGTTTGCGAGAGAGTTGCAAAGGCAATTGCAGTAACTGAGGAAGAGTATGTCGATTTCAAAGATCTCATGATAAGAAAGATTTTTCTTCCTAGCTCGCCCACGCTCATGAATGCGGGCACCGAATTTGGACAGCTTGCAGCCTGTTTTGTAATTCCTGTGGAGGACAAAGTTGAGGAAATCTTCAATTCGATTAAAACCGCAGCTCTGATTCAGAAAACCGGAGGAGGTACAGGTTTTAATTTCTCTAAAATATGCTCTGATGGTTCTCTCAGCTCCTGTGGTGACGACGTAACGAGTGGTCCTGTAGCTGTCATGAAACTTTTTAATCAGGCAACTGAGGTCGTAAAACAGTTTGGAAGACGTCGGGGTGCCAATATGGGCATCCTTGAGATTTCCCACAATGATATCCTTTCTTTCATCAGGGCAAAGCATGTAGAAGGAGAGTTGAGCAATTTTAATCTCTCGGTTATGGTTCCTGATGCTTTCATGGAACTTGTTGAAGCCAATAAGGTTAGCGAGGTTTGGAACCGGCAAACAGGCGTGACGGTCGGGTGCATATTTTCCGAAATTCTTGATGGGATCTGGAGAAACGGCGAACCTGGTATTCTTTTTTATGACCGCATAAACAGGGATAACTTCACGCCTGCACTTGGTGATATCTCGGCCACAAACCCCTGCGGGGAAGAACCACTTCTTCCTTTCGAAGCCTGCAACCTAGGCAGCATAAATCTTTCTCTTTTTGTTACGGATGGAAAAATAAACTGGGACCTTCTCAGGGAAGTAGCCGGAAAAGCTACCCGCTTTCTTGACAATGGAATTGATAAAAATATATATCCTGTTCCGGAGATTGAGGCTGCAACCAAAATGACCCGTAAATTAGGGCTTGGGGTAATGGGCTTTCATGATATGCTTCTGAAACTTGGGTTGCCCTATGACTCACAGGAAGCCTTCAAGCTTGCGGAAAAAGTTATGGAGCAAGTTACTTCGGCTTCAATCCGAGAATCAAGAAAGCTTGCTTCGGAAAAAGGGGCTTTTCCGGAATATGAGGACTCCATGTGGGAACTTCCTATGAGGAATGCTGCATTAACCGCAGTTGCTCCGACAGGTACGATCAGCATTCTTGCCGGTTGTTCGGCAGGAATTGAACCTGTTTTCAGCTGGGTATACAGGCGGACCCATACCGTAGGCAGGGAGTTTATGCTTGTTCACCCATTTTTTAAAACACATTTCAAATCGAAACTGCCGGAAGCTGACTATAACTGGCTTCTTGAACATGTCTATAAATACGGTACCTTGCAGAATATGGAAAATCCGAAACTTGTAAGCAAAGAAGAAAAGCAGCTTTTCAGGTCCGCACTTGATATTGACTGGAAGGCTCATATTGATATGCAGGCCGCATTTCAACGGCATTGCCACGCTGGAATTTCGAAAACTATCAATATGCCTGGTTCCGCAGTAAAAGAAGATATCAAACAGACTTTGATTTATGCCTGGAAACAGGGGCTAAAGGGGCTTACTATCTACAGGACAGGAAGCAGGCAGCATGTGGTACTCAGCCTACAAAAATCTCAAAACTGAATCTGAGACTCTAAAAACCTTTTGTGATCTCAAAATTGAATTTGGAGCCTCTAAATAAATCTGTGTTTTCAACAGTATAATAAATATTACAAAGTGTTATCTTACTAAAAATATATATACATTTAATCACTCTAAATAATCTATGACTGAAGCTTATAAACATTATTTTGAACTGCTAATAGCCTGCATCATTTACGGTACCGTCGGAATCTACATGCAACATCTGGAAGACATGTCCATAGGCTCAATTATTTTCTACAGAATATTCTTCGGACTCACAGCCGTTTTGTTTTATCTTGCAATTTCCGGGAATTTAAGCCAACTCTCTCTAAAAAGAAAGAAGAAGTACCTGCTTCTTCTAGGATTATTGTATGTTTTTCAAATGTTTTTTTATTATTCGGCAATTCGTTATCTCGGAGCTTCTTCAGCCGTTCTGCTGCTTTATACGGATCCGATTTATCTGACTATTCTTGCCCCTCTGCTGCTGGGTGAAAAGAACACAGGAAAAACTATTTTTGCTCTTTTCCTTGGCCTGATAGGAGTCTTCTATGTAACAAGGCCGGAAGGAGGTTTCGAACAGCTTGAATTTGGCAGTAATTATCTTAAAGGAGTGCTTTTCGGACTTATAGGAGGGCTTTTTAGCAGCGGCGTAATAATCTCAGTTCGCTATCTAAGAGATGAATACAACGGGCTTACCCAACTCTTCTGGCAGAGTGCAATCAGCCTGTTCTTCCTTTCACCCTTTGCCTTTTCCGTTCCACGGGATGTGCTTACCACAAACCTTCCAGTCCTTATACTCTTTGGGGTACTGATTACAGGTATCGGGGCAGTGTTTTATATAAGGGGTGTAACAGGCGTGAGCGCTATTACGGGCAGTATCCTTACTCTCCTTGAGCCGGTTTCCTGCATATTCTTTGACTACACGGTACTCGGAAGCCCGATTCACAGCGGGATGATTACTGGTTGTATTTTCATCCTTGCTGCGGCAATTGTAATAAGCTTCGATGATTCGGTTTCACTGAAAAAATTAGTTTTCCGGGACAAAATAGCTATTAACAAAAGGGCCGTTGTCAGGAAAAAACCGGTTTTAAGGGCACAGGGTAAATAAGATTTTACCTTTGAGCTTATCTTTCCTTTTTCTTCTTTTTCCTTTTTCTCTTTCTTTTCTTTATCTTTCCTTCTTATTTCCCTCTTCTTTCCTTCTCTTTTTTATCTTTCCTTCTTATTTCCCTCTTCTTTCCTTCTCTTTCTTTATCTTTCCTTTATCCTTTCTTTTCTCACTCAAAATTCTTCATAAAGCCCCGCAGGTCCTACATTTTTCCACGCCCAAAAATATATATCCGCAAACTTTTAATTCTCGACCATGCCTGTGCAGGAAAACTCTTTAAAGCCATATTCCGAAGTTATAACTGGCAGCATTATTTACGGCACTATCGGAGTTTTTCTGGATAAGATTCAGGATATGTCAGCCGGATCTATTTTGTTCTCCAGGCTCTTCTTTGGTCTCGGCATGATCTTTATTTACCTACTGTTCAATCGAGGGCTTGGACAGCTTAAACCTCAAAAGAAAAAAAGATACCTTCTGATCCTGGGTCTTCTGAATGCGATAACAGGATTATGTTACTTCTCATCCATCCGGTACAGTGGGATCTCAGTTGCTGTCCTTCTGTTGTATACGGCTCCGGTGTATGTTAGTCTGTTTGCTCCGTCGATTCTCGGAGAACACAGAAGCAGTAATAGCTTTCTCCCTCTTTTACTTGCAACTGCAGGAGTTTTACTGATCGCCCATTCGGGGGAAATTCTTGAACATACAGGCCCTGAGTTCCAGAAAGGCCTTATTTTCGGCTTGCTGTCAGGTTTTTCATTCGGTGCGACTATTCTAACGGTACGGTACCTAAAGGAAGATTATTCAGGGATTGCCCAAACCTTCTGGCTGACCGGAATAAGCCTTCTTTTTATGCTGCCTTCTGCACTCTCCACTCCGGCTGACGTTTTCGTTAAAAACCTTGACATCCTGCTTCTCTTCGGCGTAACTGTTACGTTTGCTGCTGTAATATACTTCAGGGGGATCTCAAAAATAAGAGCACAAACAGGAAGTATTCTTGCTCTGATTGAGCCTGTTTCCGGAATCTTCTTTGATGTTACTGTCCTAAAAAGCCCGCTCTATATCTCGACTTTCCTGGGCTGCAGTTTCATTCTCACAGCAGCCTATATTATAAGTAAAAGGGACGAGTAAAGATCTCAGTGGAAAGAAAAGGTATAGAAACTTCCTCTCTATATAACAGATAAAGGGTTCTGAAATATAGATTTTCTATAAGATCTTGCAGTCTGCCCAAAAGCTCTTTACTTAAGAGCTCCTCTATTTTTATTACAATTGTTTTGAAAACACAGGAAAAGCATGACTGAAGAAAGCCCAATTATCGAGCTTAAAAACCTGACAAAAATATATAAAAACGGAATAGAGTTTCGTGCGCTCGACAATGCAAATTTGAGAATTAAGAAAGGGGAATTTGTGGCAATTGTCGGGCCCTCGGGTTCAGGTAAAAGTACACTTATGCACCTGATAGGCCTGCTTGATACTCCAAGTTTGGGGACGCTCCTGATAGACGGAAAAGACGTAACAAAAATGTCGGATAAGGAACGTTCCGAGATGCGGAACAGGATGCTCGGCTTTGTTTTCCAGTACCATCACCTGCTCCCGGATTTTACGGCTCTGGAGAACGTAATAATGCCACTCTTGATTGCGGGAAAAAGCAGGAAGGAAGCACAAGAAATTGCTGAAAACCTTCTGAAAGAGGTAGGGCTTGAAGATCGGATGGATCACAAACCCGGGGAACTTTCTGGAGGACAGAGCCAGAGGGTTGCAGTAGCAAGGGCACTTAGCTGTTCTCCTGCAATCGTGCTTGGGGACGAGCCTACAGGCAACCTTGATACTAAAACAGGTGACTTGATTTATGAACTGCTCAGACGGTTGAACAGGGAGTATAGTCAGACCTTTATTGTGGTTACTCATAATGAGGACCTGGCCTCGAAAGCTGATAGGATTATCAGACTCGTGGACGGGAAAATTACAGATCAGTGAGGATTAGATAAATGGAGTATGCAAAAGGAAGAATAGGCAGAGTATTTACTGTCAGGATCGATCATGGAGATGACTTGATTCTGGAACTGATTAAACTTGCTGAACTGGAGCGTATCGAATCTGCGGTTTTCATGTTGCTGGGCGCATTAAAAGAAGCAAAACTTGTTACAGGCCCAAAAGAAAGTATAACCCCTCCGGAACCTGTATGGTTCGGCTTTAATGATGCCCATGAGATTCTAGGAATAGGAGATATTTTTTTAATGGATGGAAAGCCTAAGATCCACCTGCATGCAGGTGCAGGAAGGGGAGATAATGTAAAACTAGGGTGTTTGAGAGGTGAGAGCGAAGTTTTTATGGTAATTGAGGTTTTCGTCTTCGAACTAGAGGGATTCTCTGCCAGAAGAATTGCAGATAAGGAACAGGGCTTTTCCCCTGTAGATTTTGAGCAGGCTTCGAACCTGGAATGATGGCCAGGTAAAACAAGTAATTGGCTATAATAAGTGCTCAAAAGTTTGAGTATAATGGCGAAAATCAAAAATACAATCCTGCAAAGATTGTCCGGCAGTTTTCCTCAAGCTCAATTTTGAGACACTAATTCCAGTTCTCGAAGCCTTTTGAGTGCAATTATTTTTTCCGTGTTATCTTTTAAAAATTCTTCCTCTAGAACCTTTACAATTTGTGAGAAGGGCACTGTTAACTGGTAGTACTTTACAGGTCTACCTTTTCCTTTATTCTTTTTTTCAGACCTTTCGTCCACCCAGCCTCTATCCCTCAGGGGACGCATGGCTACACTCACTTCCGGTTGTCTAAGCCCCGATACAAGTTCAATGTGAAGGGACCTGAGCTCACTGCAATCTTTGAGACATACGATTGCGGTGGCTTCTGTCCTCGGAAGTCCCAGGCTCTGGAGCATATCAATAATTGAATACTCTTTTTCGGTTAAATTAACTGGAGAATCGTCGGTCATCGAAAGTGAATAATACCTTCAGGTTTATATATTTTATGTAGATAAAATTGTTTTTTTAAATAAATTGAGTATTGTTACGGAGTAAAATGGCTATCAAACCCTACTAAAACCTTTTTTTGGAATGTTTCAATATATAAACTCGTATTAACAAGTCTCCAGAAAAAAACAGTTTTGTTATCCTGACCAAAACCTTTAAAGCTAGTGTTTGCAGGAAATTAGCATTCCTGAAATTCGGAAAGCCTGAGTTAAAGATTACAAAAATAAGAAAATCTCCTGCGAACTTTCAAATTATGGTATTCCTAGATTCACAAAGCTACGGATATCTGAGACAAAAATAATTCTGGATTCGGGAATTGAGAATATAATCTTTATTTGTTAATAGAGTTTCTTATGAGAAAATAGCGTAAAACTTAACTAAAATTATTCGCGTTAACCGGATAAAGAATTAAATACAATTCGGACATCTAACGGTTAAGTTAAGGTTAAGCTCCAAATTAATATTAAGCTTCAAATTAATATTAAGCTTCAAAATTAAGGTTAAGCTTCAAATAACAGAATATATGTAATAGATAGATCAGAAATTAAAAAGGGTGAAATGATGTCGTATATCGGTCTACAGCAGGATTCTGGAGAATATAAAATCCAAAAGATACATGCTCGGGAGATCCTGGATTCACGGGGAAATCCCACTATTGAAGTTGATGTGTTTACACCGAAGGGATTTGGCAGAGCCAGTGTTCCTTCAGGAGCTTCTACTGGTACGAATGAAGCCCTTGAACTGCGGGATGCAGACCCTAATAGATATGGAGGAAAAGGAGTTCTTACTGCAGTAAAGAATGTGAACACCATCATCCAGAAAGAATTGCTGGGGCTTGATGTTAGAAACCAGCGGGAAATCGATGAATTGATGATCGAGCTCGACGAGACCGATAACAAATCAAACCTAGGAGCAAATGCAATTCTTGGGGTATCCATGGCTGTTGCAAAAGCAGCTGCAGACTCCCTTAATATTCCTCTTTATCGTTATTTCGGAGGCTCAAATGCGTTTACTCTGCCGGTACCCACAATGAATGTCCTTAATGGGGGCAAGCATGCAGGTAACGATCTTGCAATTCAGGAATTCATGATTCAGCCCAAAGGTGCAGAAACTTTCTACGAAGCTCTCCAGATCGGAGCAGAAATCTATCACGTTCTTGGAAAAATATTGGAAAAAAAATACGGCCGGTCTTCTACTAACGTGGGCTATGAGGGAGGATATGCCCCTAAGATGAGCGAGTCAACCGAAGCTCTTGATGCCCTCGTCCAGGCTATTGAGGAAGCAGGCTACACCGACACCGAGGTCACAATTGGACTTGATGCTGCGGCCTCCGAGTTTTACGAAGACGAAACCTATACAATCGACGGAAAGAAACTTGCTGCTCCCGAACTGATGGATTACTACGTCGAACTTGTGAATTCCTATCCTATCCTGTCAATTGAAGATCCTTTCTATGAGGAAGCCTTTGAGGATTTCGAAGCCCTGACCAATGAGCTTTGGGATACAATTATTGTTGGTGACGACCTCTTTGTGACAAACATCGAGAGGCTTTCAAAAGGCGTTGATATGGGAGCGGCAAATGCACTTCTCTTAAAGATCAACCAGATCGGAACACTCTCCGAAGCTTTTGATGCCGCAAGCATGGCTTCCAGAAATGGTTATACCGTAATAGTAAGCCATCGTTCTGCCGAAACCGAAGACTCCACAATTTCTGATCTCTCTGTTGCAATTGGGGCAGAAATGATCAAGACAGGAGCCCCGGCACGTGGAGAACGGACTGCAAAATACAACCAGCTTCTCAGAATCGAAGAAGATCTGGGCGAGGTTGCACATTACGTGCAGCTTTAACCTCTTTTATCTTTTATTTTCCATTTTATCCTTCTTTTTTTGATTTCTTTTCCAATTTACTAAATTCTATAATTCTCTCAGTTTTTTACGTGTTTCCTGAGAGTATCGGAAACTGATTTATAATTAGTTTTACAAGAATAATTATAAGACTGCTTATAGGGCGTTCACTATATTTGGAAAAAATGTGAAGTAGGAGTCTTATGAGGTTGAAATATTATCTCTTCTGATATTTTTGAAATCCTCGGGGATTTAATCTTTCAGGAGTTGTGGATCGATCGCTTACTGAAGCTGGATGGAAGACTTAGATACGTATCAGATTTTTCCAGTGGGAGTTCATTTATATGTACGAACTGAAAATCGCTTTGAGGCAGGTTTTGTCCAGAAGGCGGCAAACCTTTTTTGCTATTCTGGCAGTTGCCCTTGCCGTAGCTGTTATTACAGTAATGATGGCTATGCTTTCAGGTTTTCAGACAGAACTCGTAAAATCAAGCATTGAAAATAATCCTCATATTGTCATAACACCTCAAGATAAAAAAGAAGAGTTTATTCATCTTTACAAGTACAATTCGGCTCGGATCGCAGAAAAAGAAGGAGTTATAGCGGTATCTCCCAAATATCTGGGTCAGGCTGCCCTGGAACACCGGGACAATGCCGAAGGAGTTTCGCTTCAAGGGGTTGAACCTGAGGCTGAAAATTCAGTTATGAAAGTAAGTGAGGATATTATAAACGGGAGCTTCCTATCGCTTGTTCATACAAGACATGGAATTGTGCTTGGGGATAAGCTTGCAGAAAATCTAGAGGTACAACCGGGAGATAGTGTGGATGTGGTTTTTCCAGGTTCGCAAACTACTTCCTTTAAGGTTGTAGGGCTTATTCATACCGGGACTAGTGCAGACGAGGTAACTGCCTATGCAAGGCTTGATTCAGTGCAACGATTTTTTAACAAACCAGGGGTTGTGAGTACGATAGGAGTCAGGGTTACTGACCCGTACCAGGCCGAAGTTATAGCAAGTTCAATTGAAAGAGAATCTGGCCTTGATGTCGTCAGCTGGCTTGAAGCAAATGCAGAAATCTTAAATCTCCTGAACACTCAGAAGATCTTTGTAAACGTCTTCTATTTATTGATCTATGGAATTGCAGGTTTCGGGATAGCGAATACTCTGATTACCATCGTTGCCCAGAGGACTCGGGAAATCGGTATCCTCAAAGCCATGGGAGCTTCTCAGAAAAGCATAATGGTTGTCTTTCTTTTCCAGTCTGTGATCCTTGGGGCAATAGGGCTTGTACTTGGCACCGTTTTTGGTTACATTGTAACTGTTGCACTTCAGAATTACGAAATCAAGGTCCCTCAAGAGATGTATTTTGGGCTACAGACCCTGCCTCTTAAAATTGAATCCATTAATTTTTTGTATGCGGCTTTCTTCGCTTTCATCATAAATATTATTTCGGGTATCTACCCTGCACGGAAAGCTGCAAAACTCGACCCTGTGAAAGCTATCGAAAGCACCTGAGGGTGTCTGATGACGCCTGATGAGATTTTTCCAGAAGTTTTGTCTCAAAAGCCTTGTCTCAAAATTAAGAAAAGTCGAATTTATCAAGAGCTTTCTGGCTGTTTGTTAAATATGGTTGCGAGTTTATTTAAGTTAGTAGGAGTGTATTTAACAGTCTCATACTGATAATATGCAATGTTGCTACTCATTGTCAAATAGAAATATCCGGAATTTGCAGAAAGGTTGTATTTGAAAGGATAGAGCATGGGTTAAGAGGGCGACTATTTCTCTTAAATAATTTCCCCTCCTACAATGATGGTTATTTCCCTAAATTCCTGGACTCAACTTCCTTGTTGATTAAATCAGGTACTTTGTTTAATATAAGTTCGTTTATATGAGTTAATTTATCTACCATGGACAAATTTATAAATTATTTGTCATGTCGGTTTATGAACCATTTGCAACAAACAGATTTATAAGTTGCTTTTCGTAATGGGTTTAAGAGGCGCTTTTATGATTGAAATGAAGTTACACGGTACATACAACATCTATTATGCAATTCTCGGCATGCGAAATCCTATGAACTCCTGGCACCTTATGGACAGCAGTGAGCCTGACGAGGCAGGGGACTGTACGCTTGGGGAAAAGGACCTGAATCTGGCCCAGCGCCTGACTCTTGCAGGGAACGAGCACGGCAAATTTTTAAGGTTCATTACAGTCTGTTTTGACCTAATAGCTCCTCTCTACTGGTGGAAGGAATTTGATACTTACAAGTTCGTAGAAAAAAACTCCACTTCAACGATGCACAAGCTGACCAGCAGGGAGCTTGCTCCTCATGACTTTTCTTTTGATACTCTAACAGATTACAGAAATGACCAGATCCGGCACCTGAATGACCTTATCAAAGCCTACAAATCCCGCGAGGGAGACAGTGAAGAGGACAACGCATACCGGAAAGCGGTTTTCAGGGAACTCGTCCAAGATCTACCAAGCGCATTTATGCAGAAAAGGACGGTAATAACCAATTATGCTGAACTCCGCAATATTTACTTCCAGCGCCGCTACCATAAGCTTGATGAGTGGAGGGAGTTCTGCGCTTGGATGAAAGAGACACTTCCGTACGCCGAAGAGCTCATTTGCTTGGAAAAGAAAGAGTAAAACCAGAAATAATCTTTTTTTAACAGACCTGTTGGAAATAGATTGATCTTAGAACCCTTCTGGAAATATATTGATTTTAGAACCCCAGGCTCTCACCGGTCGTGTCTGCACGACCGGTTTTTCCTTAATTAAATTGAAAGATTTGAGAGTTTGCCCTTTCCAGTTTTATATTTCAGATTCTTGCTACTTAAATACCAGTGAAGGGCTTTAATTTGGTTAATTGATTTAATTCTCATGATTTTAAGAACTTTTTTACGGATTTGTGGTGCTTGCTATTGCTTTTTTGCATTACCTTAATATTTATTAATAAGATTTATGAATATAAAAATTCTGAACTCAGAGGTTCTGCATCCAAAAGTTCTGCATCCAAAAGTTCTGCATCCAAAAGTTCTGCATCTGGAAAGAAAATCGCATGCGTGGGAGATACTCAGGAACTTTCTATTTGGTTAAGCGCTGAATCTAAAATTGTGAAGGGAAATCTCTAATTATAGGTATTTCCAAATAATAAAACAGTTTACTGATAATATCTTAAAGCTTGCAGGAACTTGGTCATATGTTACGGATAAGTATTAAAAACTCACCTGGAAAAGGTAGGGGCGTATTTGCACAGCAGAATTTTAAAAAAGGCGAGGTAATAGAAACCTGTCCTGTTATAGTTTTACCCTCTGAAGAGATAGACTCACTTGAGCTTACCGAGCTATACAATTATTATTTCGCCTGGGGCCCCGATTCAAAAGATGCAGCTATTGCATTGGGATACGGCTCGCTTTATAACCACTCTTACAACCCGAATGCAAGGTACTACAAAGACTTCGAGAATGGACTTTTAAAATATGTCTGTATTAGAGATATTCAGAAAGGCGAAGAAATCACAATAAACTATAACTGCGACCCTAAAGACAAAACCCCTGTCTGGTTTGATCTTGCAGGTCAAGAAAATCTTGAAATTTGCTGAAAAGTATAATTATTGTATATAAACATTGACTGTTCTTGGATAAAATGTATTTTTACTCCTTCTAACTTTCTTTGATAAGGAATATTTTTACTCTTTCTACCTTTTTTAGACTTTTTTGAGTTTTATATTGGACAGGCGCGAAGTTTATATTTTCTTCATCCACTTAATACTTAGAAGCTAATCCATAACCTAGCCTGTAATCCACCTATCGAATTTAATTTCAGGTCAACTTGAAGCTAAAACTTTTCCTGAAATAAAAGGAATTAAAAAATGGAAAATGCATTTCTTACGGTTTTTAGGGCAAGCCTGCTTGAGACCTTCTATGTCACAGGCTATCTGATCCTTGTCGGTCTGATACTCGGCCTTCTTGAAAACCGGGCTAATTTCTACACCCAGGGAGCCTTTGGCAGGAAAGGAATTCTGGTCACGTCCTGGATAGGCACTCCTATTCACGAATTCGGCCACCTGTTGATGTGTTATATATTCAGGCATAAAATAACTAAATTCAAGCTGTTTTCCAGCAAAGCAAAGGACGGAACCCTTGGATACGTCAACCACAGCTGGAACTCAAAAAGCCTCTACCAAAACATAGGAAACTTTTTCATAGGCATGGGCCCGATCTTCAGCGGGACTGCGGCGCTTGTCATCGGGATGAACCTTCTCCTGCCGGATTCTTTTGCCAGAGTTGCCGACTACCTCACCCTTGAACCCTCCCAGCCGGACAAGTATATAATGACAAAGATCTTTGCCCTTACTGCAGGTCTCTTTCAAAGCATATTTTCGGTAGAAAACCTGATTTCTCTCAATTTCTGGATTTATTTTGCCCTGGCAATTGCAATCTCTTCCCATATGGCCCTGAGCAAAGAAGATCTTAAAGGGGCCGGCAGAGGTTTGACAACGATATTCACTTTTATTTTGCTGGTAAATTTGGTTGCCCTTATCCTCAATGCTAATTTTTCCGGCCTTTTTGCGAATATCCTGGATTTAAACGTATACATTCTAGCTTTTTCAATGATTTCTATTGTCTTTTCATCAATTAGGCTGGTTTTAAGTGTTTTTGCGTATTATCTGGTCTGAAAATTCCTTTAATGTATGGCGCTTCATATGCATTGGTGCAGAATTTCAAGCTAGAATAACAGAGACATAGATCAGAATAAATAAAAATAGAACTTGAAGGACAGCATGCTTTTCACAGAGATTTTTGCTATTCCATTCAAAATCCATGCTGTTTCCCTGTCATTATTTCAATCTCAATCTTAATTATGCACAGCCTGTTAACTTTCCATTCTTCAAACTCAAAAGGCCCTTTTTTTCCGTAATGCTCGGAAAGGACAGTAAGCCCCTCTACTTTTTCATTATAATCTTCAACAAATAGTGCCTGGCCGTTCCCTACAACGCTTCTGTAACGGACATCATATTTACATATATTCTCAGTGATGATGATTTCAGCCTCGACATCGGCTTCGAAAGCGACTCTGGGGTTCCTGTTAATAACGTCAATTTTCTTTCCTTCTCGGGAACAGTGAAGATAGATCTTGTTATCTTTATATCCGAAGGCCATTGGGATAATGTACGGTGTATCTGATTCCGAAAGAGCAAGCCTAATAAATTTTGCCTTTGATAGAATCTCTTCTATCTGCTGCTGATTCTGAATAAGTTCTTTGTTTCCCATCATTCTCACCTTAATGAGATCCTTTTGCTATAAAAACTTGTAAAGAGATATTATTCTTGAATAAAATTATTTCAAGTCTGAATTCTTAATTTGTAATTCTTTAGAATCATATCCTATTCTGGGAAAAGCAAACTGTGCTTCACAATAATTTTATCTTCCTGTGAGGTAATTCCTCACATTTTAAAGTCAACTCATTAAGTGTTAAAGGGATTAACATAATTTCATAACGTTTCATGTTTACAGACAGAAAGGAGCATTTGGACAAAAATTCAAACAAAGCTGTAAGTTTGCGAAATTCTACTGCCTACCGAACTCATATTTTTGCGCCTTCTATATTCGTACGACATCTTACAAACAGATGTTTGCCACTTCCAGCCTGAGTTACCTTTTTGTTAGAGTCCACAAATAAGCTCATGGATTTCTTTTTAGTATCACATGTAACTGAAAAACGTATCCAGAATCTATGAAAATTAGATTAATTCCAGATTTTACACCTATAAATGTCATTTTTCATATTTTTAATTCTCATTCAAAATGCGATTATTTTAATCTACGGAATATTATTGAAAGTGGTCTTTTTAAAAATCCCTTCAGAATTTCTTCAGAATCCAGTGTTTATAGTAAGTATTATAAAATATTAAAATAGTTATTCTATGTTTTTGTTTTATTGTCTTATATTGTAACAGCTATCTTGTATCCCAATTTAGTTTCATTCGTAACTATTATATATCTCATAAACCTATCAGGGATCAGATTAGTTCCGCCTGTAACAATTTGAAATAGTTTTTCATTTCAAAATGAGTTCTTCCGCTCATAAATGTGAAGGATAAAATTATGGAAAATTCAAGAGAAACAAACCTAAAAGAAACAAATCTAAAAGAAACAGACCTAAGAGAAATAGACCCAAGAGAAATATTAGGCCCGATTGCCCATATTTACCGTAGCCATCTGGCGTACATGGCAAAGGAACTCGAAGCTTATAGGCTCGGAAGCGGGCAATTTGAGTTTTTACTAATATTATACCACAAAGATAGTGTCTCCCAGGAAACCCTTGCAAAGATTCTGAAAGTAAGCAAAGCAACAAGTACCAGAGCGATCCAGAGTCTTGAAAAAGAAGGTTATGTTTACAGGGAAAGAGACGAAAGTGACCTTCGAGCTTACAAAGTTCACCTGACTGAAAAAGGAAAGGAAATGAGAAATCTCATTTTTAAGAAGTTGATGTCTTTTACAGATATTCTCTTCTCGGACTTCACTTTGGAAGAAAAAGAGATTTTTAGGCTACTTATTCATAAAGCTTCAACTAAATTTTTTGACTTTGAATTCGAGCCTCTGTCTTATAGGCCAGAAAATGCGAAGTAAAAACGGTAGAGATGAAAATATGGATGAAAAAAGTGCATTTCTTGGTAAAGATAACATAAGGAAGCTCCTGTTTAAGCTTTCAGCTCCTATTGTTATCGGAATGCTGGTACAAGCTCTCTATAATGTTGTAGATACCTTTTTCGTGGGATTGGCCTATGGGGCAGATAGTGTCCAGGCCATAGGCGGACTTTCGATAGCATTCCCAATCCAGATGATAATTACGGCTTTCGGAATCGTTCTAGGGACAGGAGGCTCTTCTATAATTTCGCGATCCCTTGGAGCAAAAAATTATGGAAAAGCCGAAAGAGTACTCGGAAATGTTTTTTCACTGAGTTTAATATTAAGCATACTTACTGCCATTCCTTGCCTTTATTACCTTGAATCGATTTTGAAGGTTTTCGGAGCAACTCCTGGAGTCCTGCCCTATGCTGTAGATTATCTTAATATTATAATATTAGGAGGGACTGTCTTTGTCTTTGGAGTGGCTGTTCAGAACATTGTCCGATCTGAAGGTAACGCTCGCCTTGCAATGAATGCTATGCTCGTAGGAGGCGGCCTCAATATTTTCCTTGATCCGTTTTTCATGTTTGGTTTCGGAATGGGTGTGAAGGGTGCTGCAATTGCAACTATAATTTCACAAGCTGTAGCTTCAGTCTGGCTTTTGCTATATTATCTAAAAGGAAAAGGGGCTGTACACTTCAGGCCAGAAACCTTGAAACTAAATCTCAAAATTATGAAGGAAATTGGGGCTATCGGTATTGGGTCTTTTGTAATGCAGTGCTCGACCAGTGTCATGATGATTTTTGTTTTCAATGCACTTGCAACTTATGGAGGAGATAGCTCAATTGCTGTTTATGGTGTAATAATGAAGATTAACTCCTTCATTTTCATGTCTCTCCTAGGTATGGGATTTGGCCTGCAACCGATTGTCGGGTATAATTACGGAGCAAAAAAATATGAAAGGATAGCCGAAGCCGTAAAACTATCGCTTGTAGCGACAACTATTACTGGACTTCTTGGTCTAATTATCATCATACTCTTCAAAGAACAACTTCTAGGGTTATTCAGTGAAGATCTGGAGTATCTGGAAATTGGGAAAGATGCTATAACGATCATGCTTTTGGGAATGCCTTTGGTCGGTCTGAATGTGATCACATCAGTCCTGTTCCAGGCCTTAGGAAAAGCCAAACCCGCCTTTATTCTTTCCATTAGCCGGCAGCTCCTCTTCCTAATCCCTCTTGTTCTCGTCCTTCCCCGCTTATATGGACTGAACGGAGTTTGGGCAGCTTATCCTATTGCAGACTTTCTGGCATTTCTGCTTTCAGGGTTCCTGCTTCTCAGGGTTTACAGGATCTTCAAAGAGAATAAAGATTCTTCAAAAACAAGTGCAGGATCAGAAGTTGCCGATAAAATATCTAACAGTTCGTAAAACGCCCCACGTCATTGAACTCAGGTTACTTAAAATGGTTCAGCTCAGAAATAATTAACTTTTTAGAGGATGTGTATGACATTTACTGAGATAATAAATTCTTTTAAAACTAAGTTAAATCCCTCAAAATTTATGTATTCGCTGGAAAAAGAGGCGATTTTCTATAGTGAATCAGAGAACAGTACCGAGGAAAATAATTCAGGGGAAAATTTAAAAAGTAATCCCTCCTTTAATTCTGGAGATAATTCTGTTAACAATTCTAATGCAGAAAAAATCTCCAGAAATAAGGAGGTTCCGCTTATCAAGCTGACCAATGTCTGGAAACTTTACCAGATGGGGGAAGTTGAGTTTGCAGCACTTAAGGGAATAAATCTTGAGATTTATGAGGGTGAATTCCTTGTAATCCTTGGCCCAAGCGGAAGCGGGAAAAGTACCATGATGAACCTGTTGGGTTGTCTGGACATACCATCAAAAGGCACGGTTTATCTGAATTCAAAAGACATCTCTAAACTTGATGAATCTGAACTCGCCATTATCAGAGGACAGATGATTGGCTTCATATTCCAGAGCTTTAACCTTCTTCCAACCCTCAATACTGAAGAAAACGTTCTGTTGCCCTTGGAGTTTCAGGAAGAGGATCGGCAAATAGCCCGAAGAAAAGCCTCATATTTGCTTGAGATTGTCGGGCTCTCTGAAAAGAAAAAGAACCTTCCTTCTCAGCTTTCAGGCGGGCAGAGGCAGAGAGTTGCAATAGCCCGCTCTCTGGCTGTAAACCCACCTATAATCCTTGCAGATGAACCTACAGGAAACCTAGACAGCAAGACCGGAGACTATATTCTGGATTTTCTTGACGGGCTTAACAAACGAGAAGGTAAGACAATTATAATTGTTACCCATGACCTTGAACTTGTAAAATATGCAACAAGGGTTGTGTACATCCGAGACGGCGAGATTGAAAAAATCGAAAAGCAAACGAGAAATGAACCAGGTACGGAAATCGAATCAAATCTGAATTGAGGAATTAAAATGAAGAAGTTCTTTTTATTAACCTTTTTACTGCTGCTTTCAGTATTTATATGCCTTGGAGCCGGCACAGCATTTGCTTCTAATGGGGATATTAAATCTGCATCTGTGGACGTAAACCTGACTAACCAGAACCCTGATGCTGCTCGCCCTGGCGAGCCTGTTGAACTCACGCTCAGCGTGCAGAATGTAGGAAACGCTGACCTGAAAGATATTACTGTTACAGTGAATTCTGAATATCCTTTCAATAAGGTTTCCGGAGAAGAGCTAACAAAAAAAGTTTCCTATCTGAATGCCAGGCAAGACGATGACGATGCAGCAGTCCTTAAATTCAAGCTCATGACGGATGCTAATGCGTCGGAAGGCACGTACGATATCGATATTACCACTACTGCCAAAGAAAGTGGCCCTTCTTCAAACACAGTCACCACTACAAAAACCATCCAGCTAGAGGTAAGGGGTAAAGAGTACGCTCAGATTGTTACTATAAATCAGGCAAATATTGACATTGCAAAGGAAGAGCCTCTGGAATTCATAATCACAAATACCGGAAATTCGCCCCTGAAAAACATGGTAGTTTCCTGGAAAGATCCAAAAGGAGTAATCCTCCCTGTATACTCGGACAATACCAAGTACATCAAATATTTGGAACCTGATAATTCTGTGACCGTTTCCTACTCTGTAATGGCAGATGTAAACGCAAACCCTGGCCTCTATACTCTGGATGTAAATCTCACATTTGAAGACTATGAATCTAATGAAAAAAGTATCCAGACCACAGCAGGTCTTTTTGTTGGTGGAGAAACCGATTTTGATGTTTCCTTTTCTGAAAGTGACCAGGGAGAAATTTCCCTTTCAGTTGCAAATGTAGGCAACAACATGGCCTATTCCGTGAAAGTCTCGGTTCCGGATCAGGAAGGGTACAGAGTATCAGGAAGTTCTTCAACTATTGTAGGAAACCTTGAGAAAGGAGACTACACAATTGCATCTTTCAATATTGCAAGCACACAGGAAGATGGCAAGAATACATATTCCTCATCCAATGTCAAACTCGATGATAACAATGTAACTTCCATGGATTCCGAACCTCTAAAAGTCCAGATTGAATATACGGATGCAAAAGGAGAAAGAATCACGGTTGATAAGGAAGTAAAACTCGAAATGACTGCAGGAAATATGACTGAACAGGGACGAGGGGGGCCAGGTAACAAGAGTAGTGGGTTTGGATCATATTTTGTCTATGTTGTTTTAATAGCGGTTGCAGGAGGAATATTCGTCTCTCGCAAGAAAATTCAGGAAAAACTGCATGCAAGAAAAGAGAAGCATTCCGGGAATAAAAATCCTGAAAACCCGAAGGTCTGAATAAGGCCATATAATAAAAACAGACCACAAAAGATAGGATCACTAACAAACGGAGGAAGTAGGATGAGAAACTCAACCTACCTGAAAATGGGTCTGAATATGCTTGTGCACAGCAAGCTCCGAAGCTGGCTGACCATTATCGGGATAGTTATAGGAGTCGGATCTGTGATTGGCATCGTCTCCTTAGGGGACGCTATGGAAGCAAATGTGCAGAGCAAGTTAGCCGAGATGGATCTAACAAATATAGTCATAAGTCCGGGGTATACCAAAGCGTCATCAAACTTGCATGGTGGGCCTCCTCCTGGGATGGGTGGTGGTTCCTCGACAGATTCCGAATTGACGGATGACGACATTGATGCACTTCAAGGTATGGATAGTATACAGTATATAGCCGGATCAATTTCAGGCCGTGAAGAGGTGAAATATGCAGGAGAAACTGCTACCCTCTCGATTACAGGTGTTGATCCTCAGGTCTGGAAGTATATGACTTCCCTGAAAACGCAATCCGGAAGATTGCTTGAACCGGCAGATAGATATGTTGCAGTCATAGGAAGCAGTGTTGCCAGTGAGACTTACGACCAGGACATAGGGGTTAATCAGGTAATCACGATAAACAACAAATCAGTGCGAGTTGTCGGAGTCCTGGAAGAAGAAGGCATGGGAGATGACTCAAAAATCTATATGCCTATTGATGGAGCAGTAAATCTGCTTGATGATGCCGAAAAAGATGTTTATGATAGCATCACTGTAAAAGCCAAGAGTGAAGATCTTGTGGACGAACTTACGGAAGATATCGAAAAAAAGCTCATGGTCTCAAGGCATATTGTTCAGGAAGATGACAAGGACTTTTCCGTAATAGCTTCAAAATCTATGGCAGAATCTGTTACTGAAATGATGAGTTCGATGACGCTTTTCCTCGGAGCCATTGCAGCCGTGTCCCTGCTTGTAGGAGCTGTCGGGATTGCCAATACCATGTTTACCTCTGTGCTTGAAAAGACAAAGGAAATCGGAACTATGAAAGCCATTGGGGCAAAAAACAGGGATATACTTATGATTTTCCTTTTTAATTCCGCAATGGTAGGCCTTGTTGGCGGTATCCTTGGAGTTATTCTGGGATCCTTTGTTTCATCTGGGCTCCAGGCAATGATGGGAAGCGATATGACAGGAGGTGGCGGAGTAAGATTTACTCTAATGCTTGAGGGACTTGCACTTGCAGTTCTGATAGGAGTAATTTCTGGAGTAGTACCAGCGTACAGGGCCTCAAAATTAAAGCCTGTGGATGCATTAAGGTACGAATAAACGGAAAAAGGAATAAATTGAAAAGAAAGGGAATCAAACCCTTTCTTAATTTCATTTTTCATAGGAATCAATGGCTTTCTGCTAACAAAGAAAAAGGTTGTGGTATGGTTGCTGAATGCCAGGATCACTAGAAACTCGGTCTTCTTTTTTCAAAAAAAAGTAACAGTGCTCTTTTTAGAATTGATCCATGACTCGTGTATATAACCTCTTTATCCGGCAATTGAGATTTGACGAGAACTGGCAGGTATTTTGAGATTCTAATTGCAGGAGCGTTTTTCTTTGTCTTTGGAGCAGCTATTTGGACCATTTGTCAGGGACGAGAGAAACAGCTCTGATGTTAGGTCTGAAGCTCCTTTTGAGAAACCCCCTCGAAAATAACACTTTATTGGGTATTCGTTTGCCTTTTATAGGATAATTAAAGATTAAATTAAGTTAATCTCCTATAAAAAAGCTTCATTGGTAAATTAATTCTCTAGGCTTCCCGATTTTTAGCTAAGTATGCTTATATTATTAAACACCAATGAGAGGGTCAGCTGCCTTCAATCCTATTGAGTGGCTGTAAGATCAAATGTTCCAAATAAGACAGTATTCAGCCACATATCAGGCACTCGTGTTATACAGGTGTTCAACCTCATATCAGACAGTTGCTCAATTTGGTTAATTACAATGGAAAAGGAAAAAGACCGGAGACTATATTATGGATTTTCTTGACGGGCTTAACAAACGAGAAGGTTAAGACAATTATAATTGTTACCCATGACCTTGAACTTGTAAAATATACAACAAGGGTTGTTTACATCCGAGACGGTGAGATTGAATAAATCGAAAAGCGAACGAAAAATGAACCCGGTACGGAAATCGAACCAAATCTGAATTGAGGAATTAAAATGAGAAAGTTCTCTTTGCTAACCTTTTTACTTCTGTTTTCGGTATTCATATGCCTTGGAGCCGGAACGGCACTTGCTTCTAATGGGGATATACAATCTGCATCTGTGGACGTAAACCTGACTAATCAAAATCCTGATTATGCTCGCCCTGGCGAGCCTGTTGAACTCACGCTCAGTGTGCAGAATGTAGGAAACGCTGACCTGAAAGACATTACTGTCACAGTTAATTCGGAATATCCTTTCAATAAGGTTTCCGGAGAAGAGCTAACAAAAAAGGTATCCTACCTGAATGCCAGGCAAGACGATGACGATGCAGCAGTCCTTAAATTTAAGCTTATGACCGATGCCAATGCTTCTGCAGGCAAATACGATATCGATATTACTACTGCTGCTAAAGAAAGTAGAGACTCATCAAAAACAATTACCACTACAAAAACCATCCAGCTAGAGGTAAGGGGTAAAGAATATGCTCAGGTCGTAACCGTAAGCAAGGCGAATATTGACATTGCAAAGGAAGAGCCTCTAGAACTTATTGTAACGAATACAGGAACTTCCCCTATCAAAAACATGGTAGTTTCCTGGAAAGATCCAAAAGGAGTAATTCTCCCGGTATACTCGGACAATACCAAGTACATTAAGTACCTCGAAGCCGGAGGCTCGGTAAACGTATCTTACTCTGTAATGGCAGATGTAAATGCAGACCCTGGGCTATACACTCTGGACGTGAATCTCAGCTATGAAGATTATGAATCCAAGGAACAGAGTATCAATACCACAGCAGGAATGTTCGTAGGTGGGGAAACTGACTTTGATGTTTCCTTCTCAGAAAGTGACCAGGGAGAAATTTCCCTTTCAGTTGCAAACGTGGGCAACAACATGGCCTATTCCGTGAAAGTCTCGGTTCCGGATCAGGACGGATACAAGGTCTCAGGAAGTTCCTCAACTATTGTAGGAAACCTTGAGAAAGGGGACTACACAATTGCATCTTTCAATATTGCAAGCACACAGGAAGATGGCAAGAGTGCAGGTTCTTCATCCAATGTCAAACTCGATGATAACAATTTAACTTCCATGGATTCCGATCCTCTAAAAGTCCAGATTGAATATACGGATGCGAAAGGAGAAAGAATAACGGTTGATAAGGAAGTAAAACTCGAAATGACTGCAGGAAACATGACTGAGACAAGTCAGGGAGGCCCAGGAGGTCAGAGTAAAGGTGCCGGCATCGGCTCATGTTTGCTTTACGTTGTGATAATAGTACTCGTTGGAGGATCATTTGTCTACCGCAGGAAAATCCAGGAAAAGATACAGAAAAAAAAAGAGAAACCATCCGGCAGCGAAAAGTCTGAAAACCAGTAAACCTGAAAACTGGCATAGAGAATGAAGGATGCAGAATGAGAAACACAGGCCTTTTCAGAAAATTGCTTGCCCGCAAGCCTTTTCAAAAAAGGCTTGAGCGAAAACCTAGGCAGCGGCGTGGTAAACCGGCGAAACGGTTACACAAGCCTTTTCAAAAAAGGCTTGAGCGAAAATGAATGGAAGGGTGCAGGATGAGAAACTCTACCTACCTGAAGATGGGTCTGAACATGCTTTTGCACAGCAAGCTCCGAAGCTGGCTGACCATTATCGGGATAGTTATAGGAGTCGGATCTGTGATTGGCATTGTCTCTTTAGGGAATGCTATGGAGGCAAATGTGCAGAGCAAGTTAGCCGAGATGGATCTGACGAAAATAATCATAAGTCCAGGGTATACCAAAGCGTCATCTAACATCCCTGGCCCTCCTGGTATGGGGGGATCATCAACAGATACTGAATTAACAGATGACGATATCAAGGCTCTCCAGGGTCTGGATGGAATACAATACATTTCTGGCGAGATCTCAGGTAGAGAATCAGTGATTTATGCAGCCCAAAATGTAACTCTTTCGATTACAGGTGTGGATCCTCAGGTCTGGAAGTATATGACTTCCCTGAAAACGCAATCCGGAAGATTGCTTGAACCGGCAGATAGATATGTTGCAGTCATAGGAAGCAGTGTTGCCAGTGAGACTTACGACCAGGACATAGGGGTTAATCAGGTAATCACGATAAACAACAAATCAGTGCGAGTTGTCGGAGTCCTGGAAGAAGAAGGCATGGGAGATGACTCAAAAATCTATATGCCTATTGATGGAGCAGTAAATCTGCTTGATGATGCCGAAAAAGATGTTTATGATAGCATCACTGTAAAAGCCAAGAGTGAAGATCTTGTGGACGAACTTACGGAAGATATCGAAAAAAAGCTCATGGTCTCAAGGCATATTGTTCAGGAAGATGACAAGGACTTTTCCGTAATAGCTTCAAAATCTATGGCAGAATCTGTTACTGAAATGATGAGTTCGATGACGCTTTTCCTCGGAGCCATTGCAGCCGTGTCCCTGCTTGTAGGAGCTGTCGGGATTGCCAATACCATGTTTACCTCTGTGCTTGAAAAGACAAAGGAAATCGGAACTATGAAAGCCATTGGGGCAAAAAACAGGGATATACTTATGATTTTCCTTTTTAATTCCGCAATGGTAGGCCTTGTTGGCGGTATCCTTGGAGTTATTCTGGGATCCTTTGTTTCATCTGGACTCCAGGCAATGATGGGAAGTGATATGGCAGATGGTGGTGGAGTAAGATTTACTCTAATGCTTGAGGGACTTGCCCTTGCAGTTCTAATAGGAGTAATCTCTGGAGTAGTACCTGCTTTCAGGGCTTCAAAGTTAAAACCAGTAGATGCACTGAGATATGAGTAAACGAAACGGAAAAAAGGAATAAACAGAAAAGAAAGGGAATCAACTCTTTTTTAATTTCCTGCTTCCTTAATTTTCGGCTTCGTTCGAATCTATAGATTTCTGTTCTGTAGATGATTCAATTAGCCTTACAAACCCGCCGCTGCCCTCAGGATCCAGTTCCATTTCCACAAAATAAGTATAATCTGAGATTTCAGACAGCCCGCCTGCTCCGCTGTTACCTACGATTAGCGAATAGACTTTTGCGTTATACTTCTTTTTTGCCTCTTCCCAGCGGGCCAGGACCAGTTCGTCCGAGACTTCGGATTTGCCATCGGTTATAAAGAGCAGGTCTGCTCCCTGGAAGTCTTTTTCCTTCAGGGACTTGAGGCCTGAGGCAAGGGCAGTATTGAAGTCCGTTCCTCCACCGAAGGTATAGAGAAGGAAATTCAGGAATTTTTCGGACATTTTTTTCCTGCTGCTGAGCTCGATTTCCAGGTGCTGGCTTGTTGAGGCAAAAAGGATAACTTTCATGTCCCTCTGCTGGGAAAGCATGCGTTTTGCCATGGCCAGCACTGCGGACTTGGCCAGGGTCTGGGGAGCTCCATGCATTGAGCCGGAGGTGTCCACAAGCACGATCATCGGGCCTCTGGGTTTTATTCGGGGAGGGCCTGTATAATGTTTTCCGAGGAGCTGATAGCTTAGGAGCTTTCCTTCAAGCATATCCGCATAGAACTTCTTCTTCAGGGATGGGTTCAGGAGTTTTGCGGCTTCCATGGGCAGCAAATTATTGATAGAATCGGAAAAGCGCACGGTCTGAATCCGGTTTTTTCCAAAAGGTGAAAGGCGTATGCGGTCCGAAGGCGGGTCAAATTCCCGCCTACCAATAAAATCTACAATTTTTCTCAGGTCAGGGCTTTTTTCAAAAAAGGTCGAATAATTTTTAAGCATTTTAAGCTGCACATAGTAAGGCTCTTTTTTAAGCTCTTTTACGGAATAGCTCCAGTTACGCTGGGGAAAAAGCAGGGCAAGCGTATCGAAAAGCTCCATGTTTTCTTCCATTTCTGAAACGAATTCGTTCATTCTACGGTATAGTCCTTCCATTATTCTTTCCAGAAAATCCTGATACCCACCTTTCTGCATAAAAGCCAGGACAGCGTCGGCCAAGGCAAGTTCTCCGTAACTTCTCATTGTCTGGACATTCCTGCCTGAAAACTCAGCCGATCCCGTATTTCCCCACATCAGGAGAGTTTCTTTCAGGATTTCTTCAAATTGACTGAGTATTTCATCTATTCCAGCATCAATTTCCTTAAGATATTCTACACTTGAAACACTGGAAGAGGTCTCTAAGAAACGTTCCAGAATATCATAAATAAGAGGCAGGAGAATTTTCAAGCCTGCAATTCCGGCTCCTCTACTTTTTTTTGCAATTTTTCGGAGTTTAGGCCAGGGTTTTGAATTTCTCAGGGTAAGAAGGATCGGATAAAAAGCTCCGAAAGTCTCTATGAACCTTTCAGGGTCTTTTATCTCATAAGGCTGCCCAAAAAGGATTTCAAGGGTTAGGACTTCGGCGATTTTTTCTCGTATTGGGCGGGGAATAGTTCGAGGAAAGGCTATTGTGCTCCTGAGGTCTCGTCCCAGCACGGCCGCAGTCTGATTATGGAGCAAAAGCAAATCCCGCAAGCCTTTATTTCCTGAGGCTTTATTCCCTAAAAAGGAGTAAGTTCTAGATGAAGCTGCATCCGAGTTATTTGGAAAATCCTCAGAGCCTTCCATGTCAAAACCTCATTTGAGTTATCTGGTTAAAAATTACCTTTTTTGGAATTTTATGGTTCAAAAGTTCGTGTTTTAGAATTTTATAGTTTAAAACTTCCTGTTTTGGGATTTTTATAGTTTAAAACATCTGGTTTAAAGCTTCCTGATCAAATATTGCCTGGTTTGAAGCTACTATGTCGGGTTTCTTCATCTGAGCTTGAATCGAGAGCCAATACCTTTCATAAAACTGTTGACACTGCTGCCAGAATCGGATACGGAAATTTGTTCCATTTCTTTTTTTCCTGCTTCTTTTGCAGGCTGGATTTCAGGCTGAGGTTCAGGTCTTGCCTGCCTGATTTGAATTCCGAGCATTGACCGGCTTTTTGAGATGAGTTCATCGAGCTCGGATAGCTCGAGATTTCGGGTGTCGTGCAGGAGAAGAGCTTCGTTTCTGTCAAGCGTCGAGAGCCATATATTTGCATCCATCAGGTTTTTGAGAAGTTCCCGCTCTGCTTCAAGTCGGTATTTTACACGTTCCACTCGATCGGCAAGGTTTTTAAGTTCTTTTTCAAAAACTTCTTTCTGGGTCTGGGAAAGTGTGCTCGTTTTTCCAGCCGCTTCCTGAAGCGAATCAATTTCTTTTACAAGGTTGTCATAAGGATAGATCCTTGACGGCCCTTCCGTTTTAAGAGTATAGCTGTGATTCGGGTGGGATATATGGTGAGTTTCAATTTCCTGCCTAAGCCGAAATTCTTCTCCGCAGCTGTCACAGAGGATCTTTACAGGAAGTTCGTTTTTCAGGGCAATGCTTACTGCGGCCTGCAGGTCTTCGACTTCCTGGCGCAGTTTTTCTGTACTGATGCCGCCTGAAATTGCGAACTCAAAAACGGTTTTCCGTATGGTTTCCCGCTCTTCAGGCAGATTCCAGAGCATGTGCTGAAGCAGGAGCACCATTGTCCTGTCCACGGCCGGGCATCCACTGCTGCAGGCTGCAACCTTCAAGACCTGAATGACTTTTTTCCAGCGCCGGTCAGAGATTTCAATCTCATGTAACTGAAGGCTCTTTCGAAGCTCAGTTACAATGATCTCAACATCAGGGTCAACAGGCAGATCTTTTGCGCGTGCTCGAAGTCCGTATATTTCGGAGACTCTGAGACTTGTTGCAGGTTCGAATTCTTCAGGGCTTCTGAAAAGGAGGTTCCGAAAATTTTCCTCGTCCTGGATATAGGCGAGTCTGTACCTGAACAAAAAGCGGTCATAGAGTGCTTCAAGGCTCTCGTTTTCGTCAGGAAACTCATTGGATGCCCCGAAAACAGATAGCAGAGGCACGTCTACAAGCTCTCTTCCATTATGGTATTTGTGCTCATTGAGAATGGTCAGGAGGCTGTTCAGGATCGCACTGCTCGCTTTAAAAATCTCATCCAACAAAGCGATATGTGCAGTCGGGAGGCAGCCATCGATTTTCCTGCGGAATTCGTCTTCTTCCAGGGCTTTTAAGGAAAGTGGACCAAAGAGCTCTTCAGGGGTGGAAAAGCTTGTCAGGAGATAATTGAAAAAGTTTCCGCCTTCGATTGACTGGCAGATATTTTTCGCAAGCTGGGTTTTTGCCGTTCCAGGCGGTCCTAGAAAGAGGAGGTTTTCCCCGGACAGCACGGCAAGGAGAGAACCGTCGATCTCGGCTTCCCGCTCTTTAAAATAGACCATAAATGCGGATTTGATCTCAAGAAGCTTTTCTTTCAGGAGCAGACCTCCAGGTGAAGAGTGATATTTGGGCAAATCAGGACAAAATCAATTTGCAGCCAGGTTTTAAGTCTTTAGCCTGATTCTATTTTAAACCTTTCAATTGTATCTTATTTTCTAAAAACAAATCCTGGAAATGTAGCTTCCATTTTTATGTTTCAAAGCTATGTTTCAAGAAGGCTGTGAATCATTTTTCTGAGTTCTTTTTCAATTTACAAATTTTTTCAGATTATGTAAACCGCGAAGCTTAAATATGTTCACAACAGTGTTGATTTATCAACCATTGAAAATTCAATTATTTAATTTCTTATAATTGAAAAATCAATATTATTATAAATTCATTATATTTCGGAAATTATCTGCCTGAAAAATACTTCTGGTCGGCAAATCAGGTATAAAAAAGGTCAGTGGATAAAATGGACGAAGAGACGCTGAAGAAGATAATTCTTCTTATGACAGAAAGAGATGCTCTTGATAATTTGATTTTTGAACAGACTTTTCAGAAAAAAATTATTAGCAAATTTAAGAATCTGAGCAAGAATCAACCCATGGTAATCAAGATCATAGGCATGGAAGGTGAAATCATGCCCTCGACTATAGGGAAGTATACAGGCATGGATAAAAGCAGCCTAACTCGAATGGTTGATGATCTGGAGAAAAAAGGAATGGTATTTCGAAAAACTGACCCTGAAGACCGAAGGAAAGTGCTTGTTTCACTAACTGAGAAGGGACTAGAATGTTATAACTATTTCAATCAGGTCGCCGATGAAATCTTTAAGCTTGTAGACGAGAAGGATGTAGAAGAATATGTACAAAGTCTCGAAACGATGGTGAGACTTTTAAAAAAGGCTGCCAGTCAACAAGCTAGACTCTAACTCGAGGGTGGGCGAAAGGAGGAGGATGAAGTGACTCTTAAAATTGTAGAAAATCTTCAGAAATTGGGGTTTACTGGAAACGAAGCTAAAATCTATGCAGTGCTTGTCGGTCTTAAACAGGCAAGAGCCAGTGAAATTGCAGAAGGTTCCGGAGTCCCGAGACCCAAAATCTACAGAACGCTCAGAGGGATGGAGAAGAAAGGGTATGTCCGGATTATTGAGGGCGAACCAACTCTTTTTTGCTGTGTAGAGCCTGAAGAGCTCATTTTCAGAATAAGGACGGATTTTATGCTTTCTCTAAAAGAGACTGCAAGTGAACTTAACGCTTTGAGCCCTACAACCGATGGATTTTCCTCTGAAAGTTTTCCAAAATTAGAGGTAAGGGTTTAAGAAAAAGAAGCTGGGAAAGGAGAACGTTGTTTAATGTAACTTTAGATAGTTTTGATGTAGTTTTAAGTATCATTTAAGAAATCTGATTTTAAATTCTTATAGCTCTATTTTACTCTGGGCTTACAACACGACTTTCATAGCGTTTTTGTGCCCTGATTGGAAACAAAAAGAGAGCGGAATATTAATCTTATTTTAGCCCGACTTTCGATTCGAAGATAGTCTTCGAAACTCTTTTATATATTTTTAGATAATATCAACATATAGTAAAATTTATACTTGTGGGTTAAAACTAAAAATTTCTCCAAATGAACTCACGAGTTTGATATTAATTCTTGTTTAATCTTGTGGACTTTCCGGGAAAAATCACTTAATCTTGACTGAATCTGTAATTTAATTTGAGGTTTACTATGTATTCACTCTAATTTACTCTACTATAATTTACTCTATGATTGATGTTGTACCATTATTTGCTCGCAAATAATGGATTTTCAGGAGCCTTAAAGATGATTGAAGTAAGAAATCTTTCTAAATCTTATGGAAGTACAAAGGCAGTAAATGATATTTCCCTTTCAATTGGAAAAGGTGAGCTCTTTGGGCTTCTGGGTCCTAACGGGTCAGGAAAAACGACTATGATCAAGATGCTCACCGGTCAAATAAAGCCAACCTCTGGCTACCTCCGAGTACACGGCGTGGATGTGCTCGAAGACCCGATTCGAGTCAGGGAGCTGGTAGGCGTTGTTCCTGAGCAGGAAACACCACCGAGTTTTTTGACCGCTGAAGAATACCTCTATTTCGTTGCAAAAATCCAGAAAATGGAAAACTATGAGAAAACCTGTGAAAAATGGTTCGAATTCCTGGATTTCAGAGACCAGAAAAATTCACTATGCAAAGACCTCTCAAGGGGCACAAGGCAGAAATTGATGTTTGCTCAGGCTTTCCTGCATGAGCCGGAACTCGCAATTATCGATGAGCCTCTAATCAACCTTGACCCTATATTACCTGACAGGGATTTCGCCTTCCATAAACCTCTATAACGGCAGGATTTTTGCATTATATACGATTTCAGTTATGCCGCTACTGCTTGTGAATGTTGTCCTGTCAATGTTTGGCCCGTACTACGTACTTATTAACCTCCTGCTGGTGCCTCTTGCCCTCTACCTGCTCGGACAGAGCTTCAAAAAATGGGACCGGATTGAAAGCCCGCGTTTCTAATCACAGTATCAGTTAATGGTATCAGTTAATGATATAGCTCCCATTTAAGTCAGAATTTACAGATTGCACGGATTTCTTTTTAACCTAAGATGGAAAATATGCTTGGAGGGAACGGTAATAATTCCTTTTTTTTATACATTCTTTATGTTTCTAAAGACGCTAAAAACGCTGCTTAAAGATCCTAAGTTCAGGTCCCTCCTTTATTTAACTGTGATTACTCTCGCAGGAGGTACTATTTTTTACCATAGGATGGAAGGCTGGGGATGGCTTGACTCTTTCTATTTTTCAGTTATCACTCTGGCAACTGTGGGTTATGGAGACTTTGCTCCTAAAACTGATTTTGGGAAAATATTTACCGTGGTTTATATTTTTACAGGACTTGGAATTCTGCTTGGTTTTGTCAACCCGATTGGAGAATATATTATAGATAGAAGATTCGAAGCGGAAAAGAATAAAAACGAAGGCAAAACCTATGAAAATAAATTTGATTTCTTCGGGGTATTGGGAAAGCTCAAGAATAAGAAATAGAATTTCTAGCAGGAAAAAACCTATGCTGAGAAACTTGAACTGATTTATCCTTTTTATATTGATTACATGAATTATTTTGGAATTGCCAGTGAGTTTTCTACTTAGTGGGTCAGAAGGACTGGAATTTAGAGTTTACTCGTATAGATACTTTTTATTTGTATTTCTGACTTCTTTTTCCTGTCAATTCAATAATTATTTCTCCTATATTATTAAATATTCTTTAATTATTTCATAAAAATACTCCTTTATTAATAAATATTCTAACCTGTGATTCTCTATGAAACGCCTTGTAAAATTTACTCTGGAAGACGGCAGTACTGTATTAATAGAAGCAGAAGAGGCTGAAGTTGAAGGGGAAATAACTCGTGTTTCACGTTCATCTACATCTCGTGAAATAGTAAATATCACAAATCAGACATTTGAAGAATCGCTTGGTATTGTAAAGCCTGTCTCTAATACTGTATTGAATAGGTTAAAAGACCTCAGTAAGCAACCGGAAGAAGTTAAAGTTTCTTTTGGCATTTCAATGGATTTAAAAGCCGGTATGTTTATAGCAGCGGGTACGGGTGCTAATTTTAATGTGACTTTGACCTGGAAGAATTGAGAAAGAGAGAAGTTGAAAACACTTCCATTCTGTGCCCTGATTTTTAATCTGCTTTCAAGACAGCAGGTGAGTGGAAAGAAAGGTGAGTGGGGAGAATAAACACGAGAAATATTGAGAAGAGAACTTAACTCTGTGGAGAGTGTTATTAGTGCCAACCATGCTGGAAGAGAAGGATTGGGACATCCTTCTTAAGAGAATCAAGAATGGGAAGTGCACTCCTTTTCTTGGATCTGGGGCCTGTTCTGAAAAGATTTCTGTTATTTCCCAGATTGCAAATGAGTGGGCAGAAGAGTACGACTACCCAATGGAAGACTCGGATGACTTGACACGGGTGGCTCAGTTTGTGGCTGTAACCGAAGGAGACAAGATGTTTCCAAGGGATGAGATTTGTAATAAAATCGCTGAACTGTCAGAAGAAATTACACCAACATACTTTGAAACTCCTGATGAAATTCACGGAGTGCTAGCCGATCTCCCACTACCAGTTTATATTTCCACAACTTACGATGACCTCATGGTGCGAGCTCTTAAAAGCCGTGGCAAAACACCAATCCAGGAAATATGTCGGTGGAATGAATACATCATAAAACGCAAACCAACGTCATCAGACTTCGACCCCACTCCTGAAAAACCCTTAGTATATCACCTCCATGGCTGCTATAAAATACCAGAGTCTTTAGTTCTAACAGAGGACGATTATCTGGACTTCCTTGTTGCTGTTTCAAAGGTAGAAAACCTGCTTCCTCCGCGTATTCAGGAGGCATTTGGAGGCACATCTCTTCTTCTTCTAGGCTACAAGGTAACTGATTGGGATTTCCGTGTTCTTTGCCGGATTCTTGATGAATACATAGGAAGAAGTATGATGGGTAGAAAGCACATATCTGTACAGCTCGTGCCAGGGAATGTTTCTGAGACCCAAGAAGAAAAAGCTCAGAAATATCTGGATCGCTATTTTGAGGATCTTCATATCCAGGTATACTGGCATAATTGCTGCGAATTTGCCGCAGAATTGAGAACACGATGGGAGGCTTTCAATCGTGATATCACAAAAATAGATGCTGAAAATAGGCGACGTTTTCTAATTAAAGAAAAAACCAATAAGGTTTCGATACTCTTCTTAGCAGCCGATCCCACTAATGAATCTCGCTTGCGGCTTGGTGAAGAATTTCGAGAGATTCAAGAAAAACTGAAATTGGCTAAATTTCGGGACCGCTTTACATTATTGCCACAATTGTCAGTTCGCCCATCAGATATATCCCAAGCTTTGCTTGATACACAGCCACATATCGTCCATTTTTCTGGTCATGGCACACCTACAGGTGCGTTGTGCTTTGAGGATCTAGCAGGGAAAACTCACCCGATCGATCCTGATGCGCTTGCCGCATTGTTTGAACAATTTAGCGGTCAGGTGAATTGTGTAATTTTGAACGCTTGTTACGCAGAGATTCAGGCAAAAGCCATCGCTAAACACATCAAATATGTCATTGGCATGAACCAGGCAATCGGCGATAAAGCTGCTATTGCCTTTGCTATTGGTTTTTACCAGGCATTAGGAGGAGGGCTTAGCATTGAAGAGGCATATAGATTTGGGTGTGTACAAATTCAACTACAAGGTATTCCAGAGCATCTAACACCGGTTTTAGTAAAGAAGGATCAGTCGTTATTGTCACAGCTCAACAAATAAGGATTGAGACGATGTGGAGTGTCATTTAAATTCCAGGTTCAAATAAGCTCCGGGGGTTTAAATATTTAGAATTTTTCCCTGAAATCTGATAATGAAAGCCGAGCAATAGAACAAAGTAACAATTCTCCCCTAAAGCTCCTCTCTTTCGCCAATCCCGTATTTACAGTTATTCTCATTAAAATACAGCTAAAAAACAGTACTTCAGGACAGAAATTCTCATATATCTGTGCAAATTCTAAATTTCTGGAAAATTTACGATCTGGATTTGAAATTAGCGTTGCTTAGTATCCAATTGGAGAAGTGATTTGAATTTTGAACTTTGTGGAGGATGTTATTAGTGCCAACCATGCTGGAAGTTAAGGATTGGGATATCCTTCTTAAGAGAATCAAGAATGGGAAGTGTACTCCTTTTCTTGGATCTGGGGCCTGTTCTGAAAAGAATTTGATTATTTCCCAGATTGCAAATGAGTGGGCAAAAGAGTACGACTACCCAATGGAAGACTCGGATGACTTGACACGGGTGGAGCTTGTGACTGTGGTTGAAGACCTTATGACTCTAAGGAAGAGATGTGTAGAAAAATCAAAGAACTGTCTTCCGCAGAATTGAGAACACAATGGGAGGCTTTCAATAGTGGTACCCGAATTCCAGGTTTACGTGGGCCCTCGACCTTTTGAACAGGAAGATGAATTCATTTTTTTTGGAAGAAACCGGGAAGCTCGAGATCTCCTGTCCCTAGTCATTGCACATAATCTGGTTCTCGTCTATGCCCAGTCGGGTGCAGGTAAGACTTCACTTCTCAATGCAGGGCTTATTCCTCTCCTTAAGGAAAACCAGTTTGAAGTTTTTCCGGTGGCGCGAGTTAAAGGCACAATTTTGGAATATACAAAAACTGACGAGATTTCAAACATATATGTCTTTAATACGCTCACAAGTTGGGCTGAAGGTGAATATGATATTGAGAGCCTGGCTAAAATGAGACTTGTTGACTTTTTGAATAAACAGGAGCATATGCAAGATGAAGATGGCATGCCTTTACCCCGTGCCGTCATCTTCGATCAGTTTGAGGAAATATTCTCTTTATATCAAGACCGTTGGAAAGATAAAGATGGATTTTTTGAGCAAGTAAGTACTGCTCTGGAAGCAGACCCCCTTTTAAGGGTGGTTTTTGTCATGCGGGAGGATTTCATAGCTCAGCTAGACCCTTATGCTTATCTTCTCCCCGACAGATTGCGGACGCGTTTTCACATGGAGCGTCTGCGCAGTGATGCTGCCCTGCTGGCAATCAAAGAGCCTTTGAGATATACTGGCCGTTTTTTTGCAGAAGGGGTAGCAGAAAAACTTGTCGATGATTTATTGACGATTCGAGTTGAAACAACACCAGGCAAAACCGCTGAGGTAACAGGAGAGTTCATAGAGGCTGTGCAACTTCAGGTAGTATGCCAGAACCTCTGGCGTGAGTTACCTCCAGAGGTGAAGCAAATCACATTTCAGCACCTGAAAACCTATGGCAATGTGGAACAGGAACTTTACAGGTTTTATGAAGAGGCTATAAGGGCATCAGCAGAGAAGGCACGCATTGATGAAGAAGGCCTGCGCAGATTGTGTGGCGAAGTGCTGATAACGGCTATGGGGACACGGGGGATGGTTTATCGGGCTCCAGCGTGCACCTGTGATGTTCCCAATGCAGCCATTGATGTGCTTGAAAGCATGCACCTTATCAGAGCCGAGTGGCGGGCAGGTGCACGCTGGTATGAACTGACTCACGACAGGTTTATCGAGCCAATACTATCTTCTAACAAGGTTTTTAATGATAAACTGGCAGAGATAAAAAGGACAGAGAAAGGAAGGCTAGAAAAAGAAAGGCTAGAGAAAGAATGGGCAGAGAAAGAAAAGCTAAAGAAAGAACGGCTAGAGAAAGAACGGCTAGAGAAAGAGAGGGCTGAAAAAGAAAGGATCCTACGCCGCAAAATTAAGACACTTGGAGTCTTTTCAATTGTCATTTTAATTTTAGCCGGACTTGCATTTTCTCAGAAACTGATTGCTGAAGAAAAGAGTAATCTTGCTGAAGAAAAGACTAAAGAAGTAGAGAAGCAGAGCCATCTTGCTGAAGAACAGACAAAGCTAGCTGAAGAAAAGAGCCATCTTGCTGGAGAACAGACAAAGCTAGCTGAAGAACAGAAACAGATAGCTGAAGAACTGAGAAAAAAAGCCGAGACGCAGAAACAGCTTGCTGAGGTACAGAGAACAAGAGCCAAGAGTCAGAAACAGCATGCTGAAGATAAGACGAAAGAAGCTGAAGAAAAGACGAAAGAAACTAGTGCTTCGAAATTAAATTTACAATCCAGTATTCTCTCTCAAGATCCTAGGACTCTGGATAAAAGTGTTCTTCTTGCTATCGAATCATTTAATATTAGCAGAACATCGACCGCTGATCAGTTAATACGTCAGGGATTGTTACTCATACCTCATAAAGTTGTATTTTTGAATCATGATCAATGGGTGAATGATATTGTATTTAGTCCTGATGGAAAATACGTTTCTACGGCGAGTAATGACAATACCTCACGTTTATGGGATGCACTTACAGGTAAAGAGATTTTAGTTTTAAATCATGATCAATGGGTGAATGATGTTATATTTAGTCCTGATGGAAAATATGTTGCTACGGCGAGTAATGACAATACTGCAAGTTTATGGGACGCATCTACAGGTAAAAATATTACTCTTAATCATGATGGTTCAGTGAATAATATCGTATTCAGTCTTAATGGAAAATATGTTGCTACGGCGAGTAATGACAAAACCGCACGTTTGTGGGATGCAATCACAGGTAAACAGATTTTAGTTTTGAATCATGCTGGTCCGGTAAATGATGTTGTATTCAGTCCTGATGGAAAATATATCGCTACGGCGAGTTTTGACAATACATCACGCATATGGGATGCATTTACAGGTGAACCAATCTTAGTTCTGAAACATAATGGTCCAGTGAATAATATCGTATTCAGTCCTGATGGAAAATATATCGCTACGGCGAGTGATGACAATACTGCATGTTTATGGGATGCAGCTACAGGTAAACAAATTTTCCTTCTGAGGCATGCTGGTCCGATAAATGATATTGTATTCAGTCCTGATGGAAAATATATCGCTACGGCGAGTTTTGACAATACTGCATGTTTATGGGATGCAACCACAGGTAAACAAATTTTCCCTCTGAAACATAATGGTCCAGTGAACAATATCATATTCAGTCCTGATGGAAAATATATCGCTACTGCGAGTTTTGACAATACCGCATGTTTATGGGATGCAACCACAAGTAAACAGATTTTAGTTTTGAATCATGATGCTTCGGTGAATAATGTTGTGTTCAGTCCTAGCGGAAAATATGTTGCTACTGCAAGTGCTGACAATACTGCACGTTTATGGGATGTATCCACTACTGTTTTGAATCATAATGCTTCGGTGAATAATGTTGTGTTCAGTCCTGATGGAAAATATGTTGCTACGGTGAGTGCTGACAATACTGCATGTTTATGGGATGCAACCACAGGTAAACAAATTTTCCTTCTAATACATGATGATCCGGTGAATAATGTTGTATTCAGTCCTGATGGAAAATATGTTGCTACGGCGAGTAATGACAATACCTCATGTTTATGGGATGCATCGACAGGTAAAGAGATTTTTGATTCTCTCAAACATGAAGGTCCGGTGAATAATGTTGTATTCAGTCCTGATGGAAAATATGTTGCTACAGCGAGTATCGACAATACCGCACGCTTATGGGATGCATCGACAGGCAAAAATATCTCTATTCTGAAACATGATAGTTGGGTATACAAAGTTGTATTCAGTCCTAATGGAAAATACATTTCAACAGCTAGCAAAGACCACAAAGCACGTTTATGGAACGTATCTACAGGTAAACAAATTTTTGTTCTAAACCATAGTGGTTGGGTAAATAATGTTGCGTTCAGTACTGATGGAAAATACATTGCTACGGCAAGTGATGATAAAACCGCACGTTTATGGGATACATTTACAGGTAAAGAGATTTTAGTTTTGAATCATAATTCTTCGGTGAATAATGTTATGTTCAGTCCTGATGGAAAATACGTTGCTACGGCGAGTGATGATAAAACCGCACGTTTATGGGATGCATTTACAGGTAAAGAGATTTTAGTTTTGAATCATGACGCTTCGGTGAATAATGTCGTATTCAATCCTGATGGAAAATATGTTGCTACTGCAAGTGCTGACAATACCGCACGTTTATGGGATGCATCAACAGGTAAAGAGATTTTAGTTCTGAAACATAATGGTCCAGTGAATAATATCGTATTCAGTCCTGATGGAAAATATATCGCTACGGCGAGTGATGACAATACCGCGCATTTATGGATATGTAATACAGAAGATCTTATTAATCAAGCTAGCCATCGTTTAACCCGAAATCTTACACCAAAGGAATGGAAACAGTATATGGGTAATGAGCCTTATCATAAGACATTTCCAAATTTACCATAAAAGTTTGTGAATATGGGACTTATTCACTTAACGTATAAAATCAAGCACATTCGGCATTGTGACTGGTTTAGTGTTTTACATCTGGAGGCTTAATGCAAGGACTTACGCACTTGAAGTACAAAACCAATAGCAATAAACTCATAACTTCCAAATATCCAAATTATAACTATGACGTTTATTGCACTTGTTTTTTTCCATCATAAGTGCGTAAACCCTATTATTATAACCTTCGTAAAAAAGAATATACCATCATTGATTTAATCCTAAATATTTCCATGAAAGGAATGAGTAATGAAGCTATTGCTGATGTTTTAAGGATACAGTCAGCTACTTTAAAGCAATAGTTAGACTTGCATCTGAGTGTAGCATAATGGCAAATCAAATGACGCTTTACTGTACCCGTTTCAACTTCTGTAGAAAGCATGTGGAATTAAAGTATAAAGATGGAAGAAGCGTTGGATGTAAAAATACACCTGCAAGAAAAGCAGGGATTATAGATTCAAAGTGGACACTACAAAAATGTTTTTTTTAAATCTGTTTAAAAGACGAGATTAAATTGTCGGGTATACCAGCACTTCCCACCGAGGAATATTCTCCTGGTCCAAGATCCCAATAACGACCTCCATAATTTGGATATTCATAGAATCTCCATGTACCTGACATGACCTTAATTGATGATATCTTGTCGTTCAATCCAACGCTTGGTTGATCAGAAGTAGTGTCAAGATTTTCTCCCCCAAAGTTAATAAGCCCATATACAATTACTTCTGCTGCGCTTACTGTTCCAGCTGTTGCAGATATCACAGAAAAGGCCAATAATAAAACATACAGTATCTTCCTCAAAGTACCGAATATCTCTTTTCCCATAATACCATACTCCCAAAGTTTATATTCAATAAAGTTTTAGTTTTTCAACTGTTTTTCCTAGCAGACAGCTTGATATAATCAAATTGAATCATTTTTGCAGGTATTGAAACCTGGCTGTATTCCCAAGTTATTGAACAGGGCCCTATAAGTTAGCAATTTCCAATTTCCACGTATGATCAGTTATTTTTCTGCCATTGCTGGAGTTCCCTTGAAACCATTTTCTTTTTCAGAGTCAATTTTTAATCGAGGATATCTTAAAATCCAAAAGCATTTCTCCAATTGGAGAACAAATCCCGTTAATTTCAACTTTAGATCATAAGTTTTCTGGAATTCAGATACACACTAATCTTAAGTTATCACTCTATCTCATAGGACTATATGCATTCAAAATATAAAATCAAGTACAGTAAACATTAAATGTTACCGTTTTTCGGTTCAAATGCATAAGTCCTATCTCAATTAGGATCAAGTTTAATTTTAAGATATGATCTTAGTTCTCAAATTCTGAATAAAAACTCAAGTTTCCAACGATAAAAATTAATTTAAAACTTTTATTAATGTGAGAATAAAGGTTGTTTTTGGGATGAACTATCCTTTAAATAACCTGCTATGAGTTGAATTCCGATTGACAAGTTAATTTTTTTAAAAGTGTTCGGGATATAATTATTTGTGACTATAGTTCCTTACTCAACAAACTACACTTTTTATTTGTGGATTGAACGTTTCTATCCATTTCTTTGCAAACGATAATGACTTTTCCACTTTTATAAATTCATTTTTTATAACGTTTCTTAGATGTTCTTTAGATTGAATAAATCTGACAGATATTTCTCGTTTTATCGTTTTCCATACAAATTCTACAGGATTTAGATCTGGTGAATAAGGAGGAAGAAACACAAGTGTTATTTTTAATTCTCTTGCTTTCCTTACCGTTTTATCAGCATGATGTGACCTTGAATTATCCAGAACAAGAATTATTCTTTTTCCTATATTCTGTTCCACAATTTTCTCAAGGAATTCACATACATTTTCTGCTTTTGAACTTTCCATAAAATCGATGAGATTTCTACCATTAATCGAATAGAATGCAAACGCATTTGCTTTTATATAATCTGTATTTTTTATTATCAAAGGTTTTTTAAATGACCATAATCGTTGCGTATTTGCTTTTGTTTGTGGTGAAGATTCATCCAAAAAACCTATGATATATTGATCATCTGAACCAATATATGCTGGAATTGTTTCTGTTAACTTTTTTTAAAATTTCCTCAGCTTTTTCAGGTCTTCTGTAGTCAAGAGTATATGGTTTTGAATGATACATATTAAAACTATGCAATATCACTCCTATTTGCTTCTGTGAATACTCTACACCATATTTTTCCTTTATTAGCTCCAAAACTTCTCTTGTAGTCCAGTAATCTTTTTTTTCCAACAAGATTCTTAATTCTTTTATTTGCTCATCGGTAAGCTTGGATTTTCTTCCTCCACCAAAATTTGGTATTAAGGCGGCATAGCCGCCTTTATTCCAAGCCTCTTGCCAGTAATATCCTGTTTTCTTAGTCACTCCAACTTTAGTAGCAGCTTCTTCAACAGAATCTCCTAAAAACCTAAATTTGACAAAATAGAGCCTTTTAAGCACTCTTGAATTGTTTTCATGTCTGATTAAAACGTTAATCTCATCAAGAGTTGTTATATTTCGATCAATAGGAATGTGTTCTTTCCCCACCATAAGAAAAGGTAAGTGTTAATACGTGTAATAAGTTGCGTTGAAGACTATAATTATTATTTTGACTGGAAACTTATTTATAACTTTAAGTAAGTATACACATTACTTAATTAAAATAATAAAACAGAAGGGATCTATATGTCAAAAAAATCTACAATAGGCGACACTCCAAAAGCAGGGGCTAGTTGTGGAAAACCTCAGGCAAAGGCTCCAGCTGATAAGTCATCAAAGAAGGAAAAATCAGCCAAAAAAGGGAAAAAAGAAAAATAATTGAAACAAATCAGTTCTTCAGGTAGTAGCTTATCATTTCAATCGACACCCGGGAAATATGGAGCATAATAAAATTTGAAATTCTGTTATAGAATATATAACCTGATATATAATAAAAGAAATTCAGAAATATATCCTATAACAGATGCAAAAAACCGATAAGTTACTGCCTGAGTGACTTTCCTTAAAGCAGATTTTTGGGCTGTTTATGTGTAGGCAGCACAGGCAGCTTCATTGTATTAATCAGGGTCAAGTACAACTCCGTCAAGCTTCTAGATTCCATCAATTATACTGTCAATCGGCTCAGTTTCGATAAGTCCGGACATTCTACCACCGATTCTCTTTCTTTTTCTACGTCTTCAGTTTGTTTGGAGGAAGGTTTTTAAATTGATTGCTAGATATAAGAATTAATAAAGGAACATAATAAATGGAAAAGACTAAACTCAAGATTTCCTCAAGAAAAGCGGAGATGGTACATTGACAGAAAATCCTTTACAGGTTATTGTGGATCAGGACCCTGAATTATTTACCCTGCTTGAAAATACACGTGAACTTGCTTTTGTGGAAGGCGGAATTCCTCTCAAGTACAAATTCCTGCTTGCAATGTCCCTGGATGCAGCTAACGGTGCAGTAAACGGAGTAAAATCCCTTGCAACTCAGGCAATGCAGGCAGGTGCAACAAAAGAAGAAGTAATGCAAGCAATAAGGATAACTCAGTACATTTTTGGAGTTGGAAGCGTTTATACAGCCTCAGAAGCCCTTAAAGGAATATTATAACTTTAAAAGCGTTAAAAATTTTAATAGATCCATCGAATTATTCGTCTTACAGAATATTTCATAAGGCTTTATCTTATTACTTCTTATGTTAAGTAAAAAGCTACCTTTAAATTATTTTATACTTAATGAATATCTTAAATGTTATTTAATACTATTTAATATAATATATTAAATAATATATTAAATAATATATTAAATAGTATATTAAATAATATTTAAAATATTATTTTTAAATATCATTTTTAAATATTATATTAGGAGAACAAGATGCCGGATTTTTTTTGACTTTTAACTCTTTTGGGTTAGTAATTTATAACATTTTTCGAACAGAATCGAATTTTTACATCAACTTGGATTTTTTTATATATCGAATCAATAACATTTTTGAATTGACATTTTCTACATTTATGAATCCTAGATGATTTATTTCTTCAATAAAGTCATGATAATGTATAATTACGTTAATGATGTCATTTTAAAGGCACCGTTCTTCCAAGCTGGGACTCGGGGTGGAAAACTATTAAAAATCAGGGAACAACTTAAAAGCAGAAGGGTAATGGAAATGCTGTACAGAGAAGTACCACAAAATGGAGATAAACTTTCTATACTGGGATTCGGGTGCATGCGGCTTCCAGTAAAAGAAGACGGTACGATAGATGAGGAAAGAGCCACTAAGCAAGTACGCTATGCAATTGACCACGGAGTAAACTATATTGATACGGCCTGGCCGTATCATATGGGAGAAAGCGAGCCTTTCCTTGGCAGAGCTCTTGCTGATGGATACCGCGAAAGAATCAAGCTTGCTACAAAACTTCCCTCCTGGATAATAAAAAACCGAGAGGATATGGATAAAATCCTGAATGCCCAGCTTGAAAGGCTCAGGACGGATCATATCGACTATTACCTTGTACACGGACTCGTGGGGGCTTTATGGGATAAAATGGAAAAGCTTGATGTTCTTGGTTTCCTTGACAGGGCAAAGGCTGACGGTCGAATTGTAAATTCCGGCTTTTCGTTTCATGGATCAATTGACGATTTCAAACGAATCGTGGACGCATATCCCTGGACTTTTTGCCAGATACAGTACAATTTTCTGGATGAAAAGAACCAGGCAGGAACGGAAGGACTTGAGTATGCCGCTTCAAAGGGTCTGGGTATTATTATCATGGAACCTCTGCGCGGAGGCAAGCTGACAAAACTGGTGCCTCCTGAAGTTCAGGAGATCTGGAATGAGGCTCCTATAAAACGCACACCTGCAGAATGGGCTCTTCGCTGGGTGTGGAACCGACCTGAGGTTACGGTTGTGCTTTCAGGCATGAATGAGGAATCCCATCTTGAAGAGAACCTGAGAATTGCGAATGAAGCCTATCCGAATTCCCTGAAAGAAAACGAACTGCAAATTGTGAAAAAAGCAGAACAAAAATATAGGGAGATTATGAAAACAGGCTGCACAGGCTGTAGATACTGTTTACCCTGTCCTTCTGGTGTGGACATTCCTGGCTGCTTTGAAGTATATGACAACTTTTACCTATCAGGAAATGAAAAAGAAGCAAAACTTATGTATGTGGCAAAGCCAGGCGGGATAATAAGAGGCGATGTACCAGGATATGCTTCCCAGTGTATCCAATGCGGACAATGCACTGAAAAATGCCCGCAACATCTGGATATTTCTTCCTTGCTTAAGGCCGTGGAGGAGAAATTTGAGGGAAAAGACCTGAAGGGATGGAAGGTTATAGCAAAAAAAATGTTCGGGAAGGAATAAAAAGCGTTTTAGAGAACATAAAGGTTTTGAGGATGAATAAAAGTAAAATAATAAATCAATAATCCTTTTTAGCCTTTTAATGCATTATCCGAATATACAATTGCCTAATATCTTCTATTGCTTTTTCATTTAGCATTCCTTTCCTATCGAAAAAGCTATTCCAAGCTTACATCTCATATCATAATAGTCTCCATTTCCAGAATTGTATATAGCAGGCCTGATTTTCTAATATCTGGATTTCCTTTTTCATCGAGTACAGATTAATCGGCCTTGATGTCCAGAATTTCTCCTACAAAGAGAGTATGAAGTCCTATCTCAAGGGTATGCAGAAGTTTGCACCCTATTAAGACCGGAAACTCTCCCACTTATGGGGCAGGCACAAGCTCGCTTCTTACCGGTATAAGGCAGGCTGCCTCAAACTTATATCCATCTCTTCCGCTTGCGATTCCTATGTAATCGGCTTGCCTTAAATATTCTTCTGACGGAATGCTGACCGTAAATGCTCTGTTTTCCATAATACAGGATAGCTATAAGTCGCTTTTCTTAAGGATATGCTGATGCATGGAGGGTTCGAACAGTAGGTTCCTGCCCAGGCTATAGTCATGGCAGTTGGTTTTCCGTTCATGTCATAGGTACCGATAACCCATGTTAGGGCCGGAAATGTGAGTGGTTTTGCTCCTACTGATTGCTTCATGCTTTTATTTTTCTTTTCAATAGGTGAAAAGAGAGAACGAGACTGGTGTGAGGAGCCATTTTATTGATTTTCACCGAATCTTATAAATGCTATTGACTTGTAGCAAGATTAGCTCTTCAGGATTCTTAATTTCTGTATATTGAATTACAAGTTAATCCTTTAATACACGGGCCAAGCCTTAAAATTTTCAAAGCCCTTCAATATTTAAGGCCTTCTTTTTTTCGAACCTGGGGAATTTTGCAATCTCCTTGTAAGTCGCCACCTCCGGCAGAAAAGCTGAGGATAAAAACATCTGGGAAATATAATATTTTTAGTATATTGAGAATTTAATATGCTGGAAAAATCGGGCAAGTATGATATTTCAGAAAAAGCTTATTTTTTAAAGGAGAAAAATATTGCTCGAGGATAGAAAAGCAACATCAGTTAAGCTATATACAATAGAGAGAATCTCTAACTGATAATCATTGAGTAAAAGGATAACAGTTTCTGGAGCTAAATCCGGAAAATGCCTTAAACGCTGTACATAGTATGAAAAACATACTTATCAATGGTTATTGTGTGGCTTAAAAAGCTTATGAGTGTGAATTTACGTTAACGGGATGTGGAGCCCGTTAAGGATCTAAATACAACAAAATTGAGATCCTGAAAGAAAGGCAGTTCTCTGCCAGATTGGATTTTAAGAAAAAAGGAGATTTTCAATGGCAAAAGATGAAATATTAAACGCTTTAGCTGATGCTGTAGTTGAAGGCGACGAAGAACTTGCAGAAGAATTCGCACAAAAAGTCCTTGAAGAAGAACTTGATGCGTATGAGGCAATCGTTGACGGGCTTGCAAAAGGCATGAAGATTATAAGTGATATGTATGAAAAGGGAGAAGCATTCGTGCCAAGTCTTCTTCTTGCAGCCGATGCAATGTATGCAGGAATGGAAATTCTCACCCCTTACATTAAGGTAGATGGAAGTGCCGCTCCCCAGAACGTAATTATAGGCACTGTAGAAGGAGACGTCCACGATATAGGAAAGAACCTCGTTAAGACAATGATGACTGCAGCCGGCTTCAATATGATTGACCTTGGCTGTGATGTGCCGCTTGGAAAATTTGCAGAGGCTGCAAAGGAAAACAAAGCAACAGCAATTTCCATGAGCACCCTGATGACCACCACAATGGGAGGAATGGAAACTGTTATCGAACAGCTTCAGGAAGAAGGTATAAGGGATTCTCTTGTGGTTATGGTAGGCGGTGCACCTGTTTCAAAAGAATATGCAGAATCCATCGGAGCAGACGGCACAGCTCTTGATGCAAGTGCAGCAGTCGAAACCCTTACCGCTCTTGTCAGCGAGATTTCGGAGAATGCCTGGAGCGAATCCGCACTTGTAGAAAGTAAAATGAAGTATAAAGAGTCCCTTGCTCAGAAAGGAGTAAAAGAAAATATCGATATCGGCCTTGTAACCGCCGAGAAAGTTATGGCAGAATTTGACTCCGTTATCCCCAAGTTAAATGAAACCATGACAAAGGCAGAGAGGTTCACCGCCTCACTTGAAGATAAGAAAGTCGATAGGCTTCCGATTGCAACCCTTGCTTGCGGTGTATCTAGAAAATTCGTGCCCTGCAGTTATGTTGACTACTCTACAAAGGCCGAAAAATATGCAGCTTGTGTGGAAGCAGGTATCAAATACTTCAATATGGACACCTTCGTGGGACTGACCGATCTCTGTGTTGACGCAGCAGATTTCGGAGCAACTATCAGGTACCCTGAGGAGGATACCCCTGCAGCTATAGGACACCTTGAAGACTATGAAAAACTGGAAGTTCCGGAAATCAAGGAAGGCACCCGTGCATATAACCTTATCCAGGGCAATAAACTCGCAACCGAGAAGGCACACGCTCTTGGAGCACCCATGACAGCCCTGATTGAAGGCCCAATGGTGGCTCTTACCCAGATCATGGGAGCAACTCGTGTACTATCCGATCTCAGAACCAACCCGGATGTTGTCCTTAAGGCTCTTGACAAGACTACCACCTATGTTGAAGAGATCATGAAAGGTATGTTCGAGGAAGCTCAGCCTGATAATCTCTGTATGGTTACCCTGTGGACAAATAATGTCATCCTCAGCGCTGATGAATATATGAAGTCCGAAGGTCAGGTCATGCAGAACAGGATTGCACCTCTCTATAAGAAGTATAACAAGCCGACCGTTATCCACAATTGTTCCGATGCCCCACACTGGGATCTTATCAACAAATGGGATACAAAGTACTACAGTTACACTTTCTATCCGGATGAGGTCAATAAAGGTTCCAAAGACCACAAATATCTGATCAACAATTACGGCAAGGAAACTATGTTTGCCGGTGAAGTCAGCCCAATTATCTTCCTTGATAACAGCCCAGAGGGCCTGGAAAAAATGAAGGCCGACACAATTGCGCTTCAGGAGAGCGTACTTCAAACCCTTAAAGAAAACGGAATGCAGTCCAAATATGCGATTGCAACAGGTTGTGAAGTACCCCCAGGAGCTCCCTGCGATTCCATTACTGCCCAAACCTATACCGTGGCACAGAAGGGCCCGGAGATCTACAAGAAAATTATGGGATAAAATCGGTTTTACAGAAAAGTGGGCTTCTACTTGTGCATAAAAGGATAGGCTTTCAGCCTATCCTGTATTTTTAGTTATAGAGTGCATGCAGACTCCCGAAGAAAGGAAAAAGAGTTTCTTAATTAATTCTGGAAGAGGTGAAACTGGATGAAATGCCCGAAAAAACCTGCAGAAAGGAAAAGGATTTCGATTCTGGCATATTCTCCTAAAGCCTGCAAGCCAGAGCATGGCTGCTCGTCAGAGAATTCTCTTTTTCACTATTCGATTATTGAGACCCATCCTATAAATTACGAATATGGATCAAGCCCTGTAAGGTCAGCCTTTACAGTCTTTTCATTTTCCGGGCCGCCTATAAAAACGAATCTGACAATGAAAAGCCCTGAGAATTACTTAGAATATGCTGAAAAGTGTTCCCAATCATAGTGATTTTGAAACCCGGATTAATTGTGTTTAGATAGAATCTGAGTTGCTTTGAGAAAACAGGTTGAATTTACAGCAGGGAAAAAAGATGGCAAGCGAATTAGAAACAACTCCTCCTGAAAGCCAAGATGGTATTGCAAAACTTGCTCGAACAGTTCGAGAGAAAATCCTGATTGACGAGCCTGTAAAAGAAGACGGGCTTATCGACCAGCTTGAACGAGCAGCGACTGAAATCGATGATTTGCTGGGCTCGTCTTTTGGTCCAAGAGGCATGAACAAAATAATAATAAACCCTGTAGGGGATATTTTTGTCACAAGTGATGGCAAGGTAATTTTGAAGGAAATGGATGTGCTCCACCCGATTGTGACCACACTTAAAAAGCTTGCCGAGTCGATGGATAAAGCCTGCGGGGACGGAACAAAAACTGCTGTTATTTTAGCAAGCAACCTTATAAAAAACGCAATCGAACTGATAAGACAAGGTGTACACCCAACAACCATTATAGAAGGATATGAGCTTGCCCTGAAAAAAACGTACGAGATGATCCAGTATAGTGTTAAGCAGGCAACAGAAGAAGATGTGCGGACAACAATCCTGTGCTCAGCAACAGGAAAAGGTATTGAAAAAAAACAGGCAGAAGCAGTAACTGATATCGTCCTGAAAGTTGTTGAGCATTTGAACGAGATGCAGTCAGGAAGGATTGATCTTAACAGAAACGTAAAAGTGCTCAAAAAAACCGGCGGAACCGAAGTTTTTGCCCTTGAAGGCCTGATTCTGGATGAAAACCCTGCAAGAGAGGATATGCCAAAAACGTTCGAAAATCCGGCAGTCCTTATTACAAATTATGACCTCAAGATAAAGAGCGGATACTTAAATCCCCAGCATAACCTCAAAATGGATTCAGTGAACACTGCACTTCTGTTTGAGGAGAGGAAAAAGAAAATGTGTGGGGAAATTGCCCGGAAAATCATAAGTTCGGGTGCAAACGTGCTATTTTCTGAGGGAGACATTGATCCGTATATAGAAACCCTGCTTCGAGACAATAATATCCTGGCTTTCAAGAAACTAAAGATGAAAGACCTCGAAAAGCTTGCAGAAGCTACAGGCACGACTCTGATGACCCAGCATGATGAGATCCACCCATACGATCTTGGTAAAGCAGACATTATAAGGGTTGAAAAGAAGAATGGGGAGAATTTTGTGTTTATTGCTGTCAGAGAAAAGGCAATTGCTTCTATTCTGATCCGGGAACCTGTGAAATATGGACTTGACAAGGTTGAAGAAGCAGTCGACGACGCCCTGAATAATGCGGCTTTCTTCCTGAAAAATAAGGAAATTGTAAACGGGGGAGGCGCAATCGAGTTTGAGCTCGCACATATGCTCAGGCTGTTTGCAGCAACACAGACAGGTAAAAAACAGCTTGCAGTGCAGGCTTATGCAGATGCCCTTGAAAAAATCCCAACCATTCTGGCACGTAATATGGGAATGAATGCAATCGATGCTTTGGTACAGATGAGAAATGCATATTCAAAAGGAATTGAAGCAAGAATAGACATTTCAGGAAAAGTTACCGAAAAAGGACCAGAGGTATACGATTCGGCAGCAGTAAAAAAACTTGCAATAATAGCGGCCACAGAAACAGCAAGAAACGTACTCAGAATAGACGAAATTATCCCTAAAAAATGATATCACGATGATAACAATGCAAATCCCTCTCAAATGCATTGGTATCTACCTCCTAAAAATAAAAAAGAAAAAACAGATCGAACCCAAAGAAAGTTGAGTAGTCAAAGAGCCAAACCTCCAGGCGAAGAGAATAATGAGCCAAACGTCAGAGTAGCGGCTTTCAGGCATATTTTGCCATTTTAAAGCCGAAAAAGCCGCAAATCCTGACAATCACAATGATAGCAATGCAAATTCCCTCTCAAATGCATTGATATCTACCTCCTAAAAATAAAAAAGAAAAAACATTTCAGAGAGACACAAATTTGCCATTTTTAATGTGTCTCCTGAAAAGAAAAAACAGTTCAAATCCAAAAGAAAAACAGCTCAAACCCAAAAGAAAAACGGCTCAAACCCAAAAGAAAAAAACAGATCGAACCCAAAGAAAGTTCAATAGTCAAAGGGCCAAACCTCCAGGCGAAGAGAATAATGAGCCAAATGTCAGAGTAGCGGCTTTCAGGCGTATTTTGCCATTTTAAAGCCAAAAAAGCCGCAAATCCTGACAAGTTCCAAAGAGCGGTACTGAATGAAGTTATGCAAAAAACAATCTGGCCAATGACAGTACATCTAAGCTCCAAGCTCTCTGGAGGTATTGTTTTACGCGGAGAGAGTTTCAGATTCTTACTTAACTTATGGACGGTGTGAATGCATGAAATGTATAATAATAGGGGGATTCCTAGGAAGCGGGAAAACCACACTGATAAGAAAACTTGTTGAACACCTGGGAAAACAGGGGCAGAAAACGGCAGTTATCGTTAACGAGATCGGAGAAATAGGGATTGATGGGGATACGATCTCGGAAGGTAAGATTGAAACCAGAGAAATTACAAGTGGCTGCGTTTGCTGTACTCTGAGAATCAGCATGGAATACACTCTGAGAAATCTCATTGCCTCTTACAATCCTGACACTGTTATAATAGAGCCTACAGGAATAGCTTTCCCGGGGCAGATAAAAAGGAATATCGAGAGTATGGGAATCTCGAAAATAACTTTTGCTCCAATAGTGAATCTTGTGGATGCCGGCATTCTGAGTAAGGAGAAAGGCGAGCTGCAAAATTTCATGAAAAACCAGATAGAAGAGGCTGAGCTTCTGGGTATCAATAAAGTAGAACTTATAAATTGTGAGGAACTCCTGGAAATCTGCCTGCTCCTGCGCAAATTAAACCCGAAAGCAAAAATGCTCCATTTTTCGGCGAGGCAGGGAGGAAAAAATTTTGATAAATTGCTCGAGCTGCTGAACGAAACCAGCAAGAAAGAAATAACAGAGAGCAGGAAAAATTCAATTCAAATGTCCGGAGTTTCGGCTTATTCATCTGAGTTTGAAATCACTTCGCAGGAAATTTCTCTTGAGACTGCAGTTTCGGTTTCGGAGCAGATCTTGAATAATATAAAGAATAGAGTAAAAGAACTGAATTCCGAATTTACAGGGCATATCAAGCTCTCATTTGCTCATAAAGAAAACTTTGTAAAGGGAAGTGTGACTTCAGCCCACAGAATTCCGGAGATAGAAATTTTCAAAAAAGAAAAAAACGTACTGTCCAGAATAAAAGTGCTTTCTGCCGTAACCTCGGTGCCCCAGGATGAGCTCATTAAAATTGTGGACCTGGCGATAAGAAGGCAGTTGGAAGACAGTAGGCTTTCTTTCAAAAAAGCAGTAAAAAGCCGGCCAAGTTATAGCAAAGTAACATTGGTTTCTTAATCTGGACAACCTCGGAAGTAAATTTCCAGGTAACTACGGTCAGTACGCTTGGTTGAAGTATCCTACCTACTAAATATATACCTTGGTTACCTTGAGGATTCCGAACCAGAGTGTTACCAAAGTCAACCTGCAGTTCAGCCAATGCTTTTGATTAGACTGGCTTTGAACCCTCTACAAAACACGTTGAAGCATCATAATCTTTCTTTGCAAATCAGAACTTCTTAATACGTTTCCCATTTTTTAATTTCTATCTTTCTTAAATCCCCCAGTCAATTAGACTTTTTTAATCTGATCCATTTCCAGACCCGTAAAGCTTAGCCCCTGATAATGATAGAGAAGACTCTGGATCATGGCTTTGTCTCTGGTATACCTTAAAAGGAAATGCGCCTGAACTCAAAATAGATGGAGTTCTATTAAATTGTGAAGGTTTCGGCGATTCTTGTTGAAAATAAAGAACTGTCTTAAGACCTAGTATGACATAACCTTCCAATAATCCTTATTTCTAAGCTTGTAAGAATTGAGAAGAGTATTAAATGGATTTATAGTGTTATAATCTTTTAGATTGGAAAGTAAAGGTTTATAAAGCTTTAAATTTGCCTTCATTTTTTATTAAATTTCCTGGAAATAAGTATGCTTATATGTTAATTTCCCCTGTGATTTTTTATTACGGGTGTTCCCGAATAAAACTAAAAAAAAGCAGGAGGAAAGAATGAAAAATAATAGAAAGTTTATATGGAAAATAACAGTATCTGTTTTCACCGTATTAATGATATTGACTTTGTTGTCTGCAGGAGCCTCTGCAAAATGTACTGTAACCCCAACTCCTCTCGGTGCAGGAACTCCTCCAGCAACGGCCCGGCTATCCTGCGGGAATAATCATATTGATTATACGGCAGTAGCCGCTTCTTCAAGTGACCCACGAATTGTACAATTTAAGGATCTATCAAAGGGTAAAGAGACATATATCAGATGGGACTTTGGAGATGGAACCCATCTCGAAGGAACAAAAATTACTCCAGCACTAAAAAATCCGGTACATAAGTATTCAAAGACTGGTTATTATATTAGTTGTTTGACTATCAAGTGTAATGGTTGTGTTGGGAAGTTGTGGGTTCATAAGAATGTTGTTATTAAATAGATTTGAAAAAGTTATAAATTTACTTTTCATTTCTAATTATTGGAAACAGTATTTTTGCATTAAGCTAATCCCAAAACCCCAAATTAATTCTTTGAATCATATATTACGAATAATCAGTTAAGTTTTAGAAATGACTCAAGAAAATAATGTTAAAAATTTAATGATTTGAGACTAAAATTGGTTTTGGGATATGCTTTTGTACTGGATGACTCGTCTCCTGATTTAACTAAAATTCAGAGCCAAATTAAAGCTAAAAAATTGGCTAAGAAGAAGTCATGTTTTTGGCCGTGGAATAGTATGGTAGTATATGGGATGGGACGGTTTCTCCATATTGTGGAGAACATTATAATATGGGAAATGTATTTGAAACTTCAGTTAATTTAATCTGGAATTTGGTTCTGAATTAACGAGTTATATCAAGAATTACGCTCATCTTTAACTGATCAAAAATCTAATTATTGGCAAATTTGTTGGCAGGACTGTTGGCCGCATTAAAACAGTTACATTGAAAATAATTCTTAGAAAAATAATTGTATTCTATTTTTTCGATGAATAATACTTGATTTTATCTGAGTTATATCGAGATTTATATATAATGCGCGAACTCAAGCTCAGTTTATTAAATTATCATGAGCTTGAATCCGGCTTAGGTTAAAGCTCAAACTCTTTTTTCTACAGTTTCCATTTCTGAATTTAAGTCTTCTCTCAATTCTACTTTTGAAAAGCTGTCGCTCGTGGGAAGTTCCATAAAAAAGGCTGTTTTTATATCGAGAGCAGCAGTTTCATTCTCAAACTCGAAATCAAGGACATGCCCACCTGCACTCCTGTTTGCGGTAATGAAATGAAGATGACATCGAAGAACATTGATACTACTCACATAATTGGAGATCCGGAAACCTACCAATGTACTGCTTACATTTTCAAATTCAAAAACATTCTGATTCTCTATGTCAGACACGAGCTAATTCTATATAAAATATATAACGCTAAATATAGTCGAAGCATAAATTACTGTAAAAACCGAAAATAACCATAAACCAGGCCCAGGTGAAATCGGCAGGTCAATGAAGCTTATGATAAAATCAGGCGGCTCTTTTTTCTACGATGGAAAGCGCTGTACCATCGGTGCTGTCATTTCGCTCAAAGGATTGCCTTACATGGTTACGGTTTCTCATTTATTCAAAGGGGAAGGAGATCATTTAACAGTTGATGGAATGAAACTCGCTGTTACGAAAATTTTGAAAGACTATGATTTAGCCCTAATAGAGATTCCTCCTGAATGTATAGTTAAAATTACCGAGCTTGGCAGTGCAGCTGAACTGGAGGAAGCATTTCTTGTCAATAATATCCATATTATCCGGTGCAGAGTAATTAATTCCGGAGTTTCATTGCTTTATCTAGGTTTTCGATGCCTTGATATGCCAGAACCGGGAGATAGCGGTTCTCCTATCCTGCAGGCAGGGAAGGTAATAGGGATTATTTCTTCTGTGATGCTGGACAATTGCATGGGAATTGCAATATCTTCCAATGTTCTACGCAGCCTGGGATGATAATTAAGATTAAATTTAAGATCAAAATCAGTCTTATAGTTATGGTTCTTTTAACGAAATAACTTTTTGTAAATGACCTTAAAAAATCAATACTTAAAGCAATCGCTCTTTTAGGGAAATAAAGCAGTTCAAGACTCACCTATAATCTGCAGTTTTATTTTTCTTACTTTCTCAATCCTATCAAAATTAATGTACACAATCTGTTGCCAGGTTCCAAGAGTAAGGTTTCTTTCAACGAAAGGTACTGTAAGGCTCGGGCCGATAAGCATAGCTCTTAAATGAGAGCCTCCGTTATAATCTCCCCAGGTCTTATGGTGATGATAATCCTTGTCCAGGGGGATTAACTTATTAAGCGTTTCAGAAACATTTTTTAAAAGATTTGGCTCAAACTCCATCGTAGTTATTGCTCCGGTTGAACCAATGCAAAAGATCGTAACCGTTCCAGTTCTTATTTTTGATTTTCTTACTTCTTCGGAGGTAATCTCGGTGATATCAACAATTCCGCAGTCTTTTTTTCCAGTGACAGAGATTTCTCTTGTTTCGATAGGCATAAAAAGATAATTAATATGTCCTATTAATAAATTCTTGTAAATCTCTGAAAAATATCCCAACGGTCTTGCTACTGCCGCATTGCTTTTAAAGACACAATCGACGCAAAAGTCAGGAAAGAGTTGAAGATATCTGTTTTTGGATTTTATAACCCAGTCACCTTAATCTTCACCGTTGAAGATTATTTGGCGACCCTGTTTGGTTTTACTATTCTGGCTGGTTTCACTATTGCTGGTTTCACTTTTGTTAGTCCCATTATCTTTACTGGTTTCATTATTCTGATTAGTTTTATGATTCTGACTGGCATCGATAACCTGGCTGGTGATGACATTTGTTTCGCTTTCCTGAATGGCTTTGTGTTGCTGGCGGCTTCCTAAATCTAATTGGCCATCAGGATAGCCCTCATCATAGCCATGTACGTAACCTTCGTTGTAACTTCGGTTCTCACCTAAACCTGCTTTGACATCATAATACTTGCTATCGAAGGCGGCCTGGTAGCTGGCTCGGTAGCCGTCTTCATAGCCCTTCTGGTAGTCTGGGGTTTTCATACCCACTAAGCTTGCTGTTGTTAATGTCAAAGCTACTATAATAAAGACTGCCAGCAAAATTCCACCTAATTTAATCCAGTTTTTATACGGTTGGTTTATCAATCAACTTTCCCTCAGCAGATTGTTATTAATAGAACGTTCACATTTACCTGTTAAATAATATGTTTTATTGTAAATGCTGTAAATTCCTTTATATAATATACAGAATACCTACAGTCGTTTAAGTGCTAATAAGACTATGCTTGTCTTGGTTACTTAATAATGTGTATATTTCTTTTGAATTTTACTCTTACTTTGTATTCTCAGTTCCAATAATATTAATCCTATCAATATAACGAATAAATAAAAAACCTTTCTTTTTGGACGAAAAGATATTATGTCAATACAGCAGGGCTTTATGTCACTGTTGCAGGATTCTACAGCAGCAGAATTCAAGAGGGAAAGATGAAATATACTACTATTATTTTTGACTTTGACTACACATTGGCCGACACAACAAAAGGTATTATATCAAGTTTTAACTATGCCTTCAGCAAGCTGGATATTCCCTCCTTTGACCATGAAAGTATAAAGAGGACCGTCGGATTACCACTCAATAAAGCATTTGTCCAGCTAACAAATAATGAAAACGAGATTTTTATAAACCGTTTTTTAAGCTTGTTTCGGGAAAAGGCCAACGAAGTAATGTCTAAAGATACCATACTGTATGCCGACACACTAAACACGTTACAGTTATTAAGAAAGAGTGGGCTCAACACAGGTATTGTAACTACAAAAAATCGTTTTAGAATAGTTGAGACTTTAAACCTGCATGGGGGTCTGGACTTAATAGATATTATTGTAGGAGGAGAGGATGTTGAAGTACCCAAGCCGTCTCCAGAAGGGCTATTACTTGCAATTGACATCCTTAACGAAAAACGGGATAATGTGCTCTATATTGGAGATAGCCTGATAGATGCTAAAACAGCCTTAGCGGCAAATGTTGATTTTGCGGCAGTGACTACAGGAACGACAAAAGAAACTGAATTTTTGCAATATCCGTATGTAAAGATAGTAAAGAACTTATCAGAACTTTTTAATGAGTAAAAGCTTTTCCTTTTACGCTCAAAATCCTTTATTGAGTGTTAAAAAGAACATAAAAATCCTAAAACTGAATCAAAAGATAGGATATTAAATCAAAAATAGAATATAACCAAAAGTAGAAAATTTTAGAAACTTTTCTGTATTTTTTAGTTTATTTAGCAGAAGTTATCTTCACTTCTTTGACGGTAGTATATTTCTCTCCATTTGCCTCTTGCTCGGTTTCTAAGTGATTCTCTAATTTTGAATCCGGCTTTAAGTTGTAAGGTAACTTGAAAATTCCATTCTACTCCAAAAACACTGAATATAATTTGAAACCCTTAGATCAGGTTCTGCAACAAATAAATAGATTTAAGCAATTTTATAAAAACTGTTAATATAAAATAATGATTATGAACTTATCCTTATAAACTTATCCTTATAGAGACTTCTCTGCCTTTTAAAGTAGATTACAGACACAGTAGGCACAAGACTTGGCAGAGAACCTTCATGAAGTTGTGGGGTGTTTCATGAAAGCTATAGTTTGTAAAGAACCAAATAAAGTGACTGTAGAAGAGGTAGCTGATCCAAAGATAGAGCATCCAGGAGACGCTATAATCAGGCTTACTTCGAGTGGTATTTGCGGAAGCGATTCATATGTATCAAGGAAGGACTGTTGCAAAACCCGGTAAAGTACTCGGGCACGAGCCTGTTGGAGTTATAGAAGAAGTTGGAAGTGCCGTGACTTCTTTTAAAAAAGGAGATCGAGTGGTCGTTACCTTCAATGTTGCCTGTGGGCATTGTATGAACTGTGTTTGGGGCTTTACAAGTGCTTGTCTGACCGTCAATCCTGAGATAGCTGGAGGAGCTTTTGGATATGCCAAAATGGGAATATATCCTGCCTCTTGGACAGCTGTGGGAAAAGGGCTTAACCATTGGAACAGAACCTGTCAAAAGATGCAATGAAAAAGAAAAATACTTGGACAGCTGTGGGAAAAGGGCTTAACCATTGGAACAGGGCAGACCCCAGTGAAGAAGACAATTTTAATGCTCAGGGATATGATAATTGCAGGCATAGCAAGGCCAAGCTTTATAGTAAGTCACAGGATCTCTATTGAAGATGCACCTGCCGCTTACAGAGAGTTTTCTCAACGTGCAGACGGCTATACAAAAGTAGTGATTAAATTTTAACAGTGCTATGTGTGGACACTGAGTTTTTAAAAGCATGTTTTTCCTTTTTCCGGGCTAATGAAAGCAAAGGATGTCTTTATGGTTTGGAATAATCTTGAGGTATCAAAGCTTAGATAAATCTGATTGTCAAAAGAAAGGACTCAACACTTTTCTCCTTTCATAAATAATAAAATATGAGAGAATATAATATATATAATAAAATATAATGAATATGAGGGAATTTTATTTATATAATTGCATGAGTTAATCTGATAATGTGTTTTGAATAACGATTTTCTTTATACTAAGAATCTGTCTAAAAGAGAATGTTTGAAACGGAACCGAGCAAAATAAATATATTATTGAAGTTACAACTTATTGATTATATTATGTCAGTTGAAAGCCAAAATGAGACTGTTTGCCCAAATCCTGAATGTAAATATTATCTCAGGGTGGAAGGAAAAGCTATTATAAAGCGAGGAAAGTATAAGACTGGACACCAGCGATACTATTGTAAACATTGTGGAAAGTTTTTTATGGATACTAAAGGTACCGCTGTTTATCGCAAGCATCTGTCCGCAGATGAGATTAGATTGATATATCGGCTTTTTCTTGAAAAAAATGGGATACGAAGTATTGAACGAATAACAGGGCACCATAGGGATACAATAAGCCATTTGATAAAAGACACGGTAAAGAACCAGAAAACGGAAGAATATCTTGTTAATCAAATCGGGCTGACACCTAGTGAATGTAAAAAATTATGGGTGCTTTTGGAAAAGAAAAAGGAAACCTCCCGAAAGGTTACCTGAAAAAGCAGGCACATGCCTATTCATGGGTATGGACAGGCAGTTAACAGTGGCCAAAAATATAACCCTTATAAAAAATATATGCCCTTCTGAAAAAAGAATTATAATTTGTGCAACGAATAAGTATCACATATAAGTACGATATTATAATTATATTTAAATAATAAATAACATTGTACAAGAGGATACTTATCTGAAGAAATTTACATGGATATATCAATTCAATAAATTAATCTGCTATTGAGGAATTCCTTTTTATATTGACGTGCTTATTGAAAATACTTAAAGTTATTCCTTGGGACAGCTACTAAATCTATTTTTTCTTTTAGATTCTGAGAAGTTTGAGAGGTACGTCAAGAGTTTGTCAAATAATATGGATTTATGCAGCAAAAAGCCACCTAAAATCTACATATTATGTTTCCTGTCGGCTATTATATTGTCCAGAAGTGCTTGATTTTTGCAGTAATTCCTTCTTAGATAAGAACAATAATGATTTTTTGATTGAATTAATAATGTTTAAGTTATCTTTGTCTTAATAGTTCACCTCTCTTTCAATGACTAGTTTTCAGTGGTGATTTACGAGCTTGATTATAATCTCCAAATATTTACAATTTCCATAAGTATTTTATAGCGGGACACATAATCAAAATATGCACATTATGAAAAATATCCATTCCCTGTAATTTGTTTAAAAATTATAGTTTATTAAGCAAAAATCTTATACTGCAAATTTGCAGGCGATTGGAGTCCCTGAGTGCGTCAGTTAGATGTGTATATTCCTTACAGAAGAAAGGAGCCAGAAATATGAGTAAAAGTACAGCGTTGAAGGTAGCATCCCAGTTTCTAAGTTTATTGCTTTGCCTTATATTGTTACCGGCTGCATTTGCTCAGCCAGAAGATCTTAATGGAACAGTAACCTATGAGAATGGAACTTACGAAAGTGATATTGTTCCTGGGCTAGAAGAAATTTACGGAAATTACACCGTACACGATATAAAACCAACCTATTATTCGGTATATCTCATGCCGGGAGAAAATAAAACCTTCAATGTCAGTTTCATAAACGAAGGTAATGAAACCCTAGACATAGCCCCGAAAGTTATAGCTACACCTGACTATTATTATGAAGTAAACGAAAGTTGGGTTACAATTTTCCCTGAAAACGTAACGGTAAGCCCTGGTGTAAAGCAGAATTTTGCCATCGACGTAAATATTCCCGAGGGTACGGAAAGTGGGGAATATGAGGCACAGATAGCCTTCACAAATGATACTTATCCTGAAGAATATGATGATCCTATATACATCCAAGAATATACTGAAGAATATAGTGATTCTCTATATGTCAATGCGATGTACCTTCGGGTCTCAGTGCCTGTCCGTCCAAAACTTGAGCTTCAGACAAGTTATATTTCTGATACCATTGAGCCTGGGAAAGAATATGTATACTCGATACAAATTAAAAATGTAGCAGGGAAAGATGTCACTATTGATCCGAAAATAATGAACTATGAGATATATGACTATTCATTTGAAGAACCTGCTTTTAGTAATGACATTATAGAAATCTCTGCACCTTCAATCATAAAAGCCGATGAAATCGCAAATATGACCATAAGGGTACCAGTTCCGGAGAATGCAAGCGGAAGTTATGGTGCTTTCATCGAAATGAACGCTGATGGTAATGAGAATGACGGATCCGTCCCTCAAATAGGCCTGAGCTTTATGGTTGATAAACAGCCTACAGTTCCTTACGTAAAAACCTTTAATTCCACAACTGACGATCCGATAACGATTGAAGTTTCGGCTGAAACTTATGACCAAAATGCATTGGTTCGCATCTCTCCTCAAAAAGAAGAACCATATTTTGAAATGAACCTAACATGCAATTCCAACCCTGTTAATCTGACCCTTGTGAAGGCCACTGAGAGTGGTACCGTATATTCTCAGGGATACGCTTTACCTATCTGGGCAATAAAAGATGATTCAAATTATCAGAGTGACAGCAGTAAATATATAGAAAAATATAGAGTGCCCGGAACAATCGGAACCTGGGAACTTACGATTCTCCCGAAAAACACAAACAGTTTCGAATACTCAATAACTGTAGGAGAGTTCGAATAAAAGTTGAAATAAAAACTGAATCTCATGTAGATATGGGAAAAATTACGAGAAGCTGACAGGATTCATTTTCAATTACACCAAGTTTCTGGTTATACTCATTAATTTTTTCCATCATCCATTATATTTTTTAATATTATTTTTCTAGAAATATTATCTAATACATATTACTAATATAATTACACCTTTATTATTATTATTATTATTATTATTATTATTATTATTATTATTTTTCTGTTTTATTTTAATATTAGAATTTTACTCTAAATAGCTTTCTGGAAAATGTAATTTTTCATAAGAAATATGAAGTATGCGGCTCTAATTAGATAGAGAGAAACCTGCAATAGTACAGAATTCTCATAAATATAACTGAGGAAGGGGTTTAGATTGAAATTCGAACGCATTAAATCGGAAGGTCTGGCTCATCTTTCTTATTTTATTGGCTCGGAAAATGAAGCCATAGTTATTGACCCTCGAAGAGACTGTCAGATCTATGTCGATCTTGCCAGAAGAGAGGGTATGAACATAAAATATATTTTTGAAACTCACAGAAATGAGGATTATGTAATAGGTTCCCTGGAATTGAAGGAGCTTACAGATGCAGAGATTTATCACGGTCATGGAGTGGAGTTCAAATATGGAAACTATTTAATTGAAGGCCAGAAGTTTGATTTTGGCTCAATGAGATTGGCTGCTTTGCATACTCCGGGCCATACAGACGAGAGTATGTCCTATATCTTGACAGACCTTTATACAGGAAAAGAGCCTGTAATGGTTTTTACAGGAGATGCCCTATTCGTAGGAGATACGGGAAGAACTGATCTTTATGGCTCGGAGGAAGCCCAAAGAATGGCATCAAACCTCTATGACAGCATTTTTAACAAAATCCTTCCCCTGGGAGATGGAGTTATATTATGTCCTGCGCATGGCGCAGGCTCGGTTTGCGGCGGAGCGATTGCCAAACGGGACTACAGTACTCTTGGACTTGAGCGTATCCAGAATCCTGTTCTGCAGAAAACCGACAAGGAAGAATTTATCAAGTTCAAACTTGAAGAGCAGCTCGAATTTCCTCCTTACTTCGAGAAGATGGAGCAATACAATCGGGAGGGCCCTACTCTGCTGCATGGTCTACCAGTTCCGAAGTTGCTTTCACCCTTGCAATTCAGAGCAGAAATGGAAAAAGGGGCAATAATCGTGGATACGCGCATGCCCCACTCTTTTGGAGGAGCATATATAAGAAACTCCTACAGTATCTGGCTCGGAGGAATACCTTCCTTTGCCGGCTGGGTGCTTCCCTATGATAAACCAATACTCCTCGTGTTGGAGGAAAAAGAGTCGCTTGAACCCGTTTTAAGGTATCTGGTTCGCTTGGGTTATGACAATATCACGGGTTATTTAAACGGTGGAATTGCAGCCTGGTACATGAAAGCCTTACCCGTAGATGGATTTAATTTTATGTCTGTCCATGATCTGAAGAATAAACTGGAAAAGAAAGAGGAAATAACACTTCTGGATGTGAGGAAAAAGAAAGAATGGGATGAAGGGCACATTCAAGGAGCTAAACATATATATATTGGCGAGCTTGAGAAAAATCTGGGCACCATCCCCAAAAAATCTCCGGTAATCATTTATTGCGATAGTTCCAAGCGCTCCAGTATAGCAGCCTCAATTTTGAAAAAGCATGGCTATAATAGCGTATATAATGTGCTTGGTAGCATGACTGCATGGAAAAGTGCCGGATATGACATAGTAAAATAAGCTTATTTTTTCTCCAACTTTCTTTAAGCTGCACATTCAGAAAAGGGGTTTAGAAATCTTTATATTCTCTCTCTTATTTTAACTTACCATGGTTTTACATGTTCCTCGCATTCTTCTTCCAAAAGATAATTGGGATAAGTGGGCAGTGATTGCCTGTGATCAGCACACTCAGGATCTGGAATACTGGAAAAGAGTTGAAGAATTTGTTGGAAACGCTCCTTCTACGTTAAATCTAATTTGTCCGGAAATATATCTTCCTTTAGATGAGAATAGAATAAGTAAGATTCATAAATCTCTAAGTGATTACAAAAAAGTTCTTATTGACCATGGCCCCTGCTTTATTCTTGTAAGACGTTTGGTCTCAGGTAAGGAAAGAATAGGGCTTGTGGTGGCAGTTGATCTGGAAGAATATCAGTTCAACGGGTCCGACTCGATTATTAAGCCAACAGAAGGCACTATTAAAGAAAGGCTTCCAGCAAGAGTGAGGATAAGGGAAAACGCGGAACTGGAACTTTCTCACATCTTAGTATTATACGACGATCCCTGTTTCTCAGTTACAAGAAATCTAGATGATTTCATTTGTGAAGAAGATCAAGTTTATGATTTTGATCTTATGGAAAAGGGTGGCCATATTACGGGTTACAGGATCAATAATGAAAAGGTAATTAAAGAGATTTCGGAGAAAATCCTTAGTCTTGGACCCCTTCTTGTTGGAGATGGAAACCACAGCCTTGCTGCTGCAAAGAGTTTCTGGGAACAGATAAAAGGGACCGTACAGGCCGATCATCCTGCAAGGTACGCAATGGTTGAGCTTGTAAATGTTCACGATCCTGGTCTTTCCTTTGAGCCGATTCACAGAGTTGTCAGTGGAATTGAGCCTGAAGAGCTACTTAAAAAATTCAATGCAAGGATTGAAGAAACTAAGGACTGTCCTTTAAATGCCGATTTTCCGTTCACAGGACATTCAATAGGGTTTACTACAAAAGACAGATCTGGTGTGCTGGTTTTTGATAATCCTATGTACGATCTTGAGGTTGAGACTCTTGATGAGATAATTGACAGTTATTCAATTGAATATGAACATGATCCTAAAGTCGTGGAAAAACTTGGAAAAAAACAGGGTAATATTGGTTTCTTCCTCCCCCCATTAAAAAAGAGCAACTTCTTTCCTCTTATTAAAAAGAAGGGAGTTCTCCCAAGGAAATCCTTTTCCCTTGGAAAGGAAAATGAGAAGAGATATTATATCGAAGCCAGAAGGATTGTTTCATAATCTTATCTGTCCTGTAAATTCTTTCAATTTTCTTTTTATACTTCCTGAATCTTCCTTTCTTTTCCTTTATCTTACCTTGTCTACTTCTGCATTTATTTTCTTGTTTTATCTTTCTATACATTTCTTTATCTTCATTTTATATATTTGTATAATACTCAATTGTTTTATTTTAACAGTAAGGTATATAGTGTGTTTTCATGAAGTATTAGATCCTGATATTTATTCAATTACCTTTGCTTAATTTCATTTCTGTGTCTGATTACAGAACTCGATGCCGTTTAATTGTAATAAACAGGAAGGATTTAGAATACGTATATGTAATCTTAAAAGGAGTGATTTCAATTAAAAAAAGATCTCTATTTATAACAAAGCGACTTAATTTGACAGTCAAATTATAAATACCTTTAATCTAATAATTAATTTATTAGCTAAATACTCACTGGGGGAGTGAAATATACCGGATTTGATAGGACTTGCTGTAGCCTTTCTAATATTGGCATTGATCGCATATATACTGGGCGCGCGGGGAGTTGCCGGTTTTTCAATGGAGATTGCAAAGTGGCTCGTTATAATCTTTATTATACTTGCAATCATCTCGTTCTTTTTATGACGGCAGCCTTTACAAAGCGAACGCTGATTCATAATAGGTTCTTGTATTAATAGGGAGGATGGACAAGTAATAAACCATAATCAAGAGATCAAAACCGGTTTTCTTTTCCTTATACTTTTTTCTGATATTCAGGCACATAGAAATTAATTTGTTTATTTGAAATTAATTTGTTTATTTTTCATCCCAGTTCAGGGATTTCTTATTAACCGATCCTTATTATAATTACTTTTATATTTTTAAGTGAATGTTTTGAATTTTTAAGCTAATTTTTAATTTATTAAAATACTTATTCTAAAAATTACTTCAGCCCCATTTAAAAGTTTCATTCAAATTATGATTGGGAGTTTCTCAGTGAGCTTTTGAATGAGCTTTTATAGAGTTATTTAAGTCTAATTGAATCAAAAAACAGAAACTGAATTAATAGAAGTAAATAATTAATTTAAATTAAATTAAATTAAATCAAATAGCAAAATGAAGGTTTTAAGCCCTCATTTTCCTTTTTTATACTCCATTTAAGGGTAAATTAAAGAATATTATAAACTCTTATTTACTTTTTATTGATGAAATTTTTATCCTTCTATTATTGATAAGCAAAATATTTATATGAGAATTATATTACAATACCCTCCATGGGCTATATGAAAAAATTTCGAGATAGGTATAAAAATCATTATTATGTTTGATAATGATATTTTGAAAGTTTCTTTTCAACTTATCCTTACCTCCGGAAATGGCTTCTCTGCCCTGCATGCACATGATTGTGTAAGCAAAAACTCCTCTGCATCAGAACATTCCTCAACGAATGAAGGAAATTGGGATTATCCTGAATGGGTAAATCGGAATTTCAGGTTATTCAAACCCTTTTTAAGGTTATTTTCAGGATTCTGGGCTTTTGATTGCCCTAAAACTACATCAGGTTAATTAAAAGCTGAATACCGATATCAAACCAAATCCCTGACAGAGGAAATCTCAAATCAGTTTTTCAGGAAGCTATCTTACCTCATTATGATAAGTCTGGAATGATTCCAAAAAGCTTTTATATCAAGTCGAGGTGGTACTCCATAGAAATCTGGGGGGAACTTTAAAAGATGTTTATAGAGTTTATTCATCTTCAGGTTTCAGAAAAACTGCATAACCAGGAATTTGCTTTGCCACTACTGAAACAGTTAAATCGACTACGAGCTTGTGGAGTTAAAATGGAAAAAGGTTCTACGAGTTTCGTAAGCAGATCTAAGAGTGCAAAAACATATTTCCAGCTTCAAAATGCAGCCAAAATCCCTGTTGAATCCGAAACGCATCAATATTCTACGCAAGGTAGGTAAAACCCAGACCTGCCTTCCATAACCCAATCTGAATCTAACCCAGATTCACCCTAAAATTCAAAGAGATCCTACCCGGGATCAAAACCAAAATCCAACCTGTGATCCAACAGGAGTTCTATCGGGTTCAACCCAAAACCCAACCTGTGATCCAATAGGGGTCTTTCCGAATTCAACCCATAGTCCAAGCCTCTAATACTCGGAACCCAATCGAGGATTAACCCAAAATCCTCACTCGAGCCAGTCAGAACCAAGCCAGGACTCAACCCTGATCCAACCCGGAAATTGGCCCCAAAATCCAATCGAAGATTTAGCTCCGATCCATCCTAAAGGTCGTAAGAAATCATGCAGCTTATCAAGAAACCCAAGATAGACCTTGTCTTGAAAGCTCACAAAGGGGCAGCCAGACAAGAAGTTCAGCAAAAAGACAGCAATACAAACAAATTTAAAATTCTCAGCTGTTTTAAGGAATTTGAAACAGCAAACTTTGAAACCCGAAACCCTAAAATGAGATTTTCTATCAAATACAACACCAGTACCCTATCTGGTAATATCTGCAAGACTCAAGAGTCAGGTTTAGCTTTCCTGCAAACTGCAAAAAAAAGCCTATCAAGCTCTAGTCTGCAGTTGACTGAGAATTTATCACAAGCAGTCACTGGCAAGGCAACCGAATATTGCTCCTGCCCATTGACCCAGGAAGTCGGGAACTAACTGCAATAAAACGGTATTAACATGTCAGTTAACGACTCGGTCAACCGGATAGTGGCAGGTTCCGGTGTAATACTTGCAGGAACCTTCATAGGAATGCTTCTCGACATCCTCACTAAAAAAGTACTCACATCACAACTTGCGCCAGCAGACTTTGGTACATACTCCCTTGCACTTACTGTGATCTCAATTACAGGTGCATTTGCAACCCTTGGACTCAATGAAGGCGTACCAAGATATATTGCCTTCTTCAGGGGCAGGCACGAGGAACAGAAGTTACCTGAGTTAATAATCTCAGCCATGCTTATGGGCTTGATTGCAGGTTTGCTTTCAATTCTGGTCTCTCCTTCTCTGTTCTATAGTCTGGCCGGGAATGGATTCGATGCAGAGGGTAAAATCCTGCCCGTAGTAAAGATCCTGATCCTTGCAGTTCCGTTCACAATACTCCTGAACCTGACAGTAGCAGTCTACAGAGGATTCGGTCGTACAAGTGTTAATATGTACTTCTACAACATAATAAGGCCGGCTTCTCTGCTTGTTTTTGCTATAGTTGCCGTATTAATTGGGTCTTCTCTGAACGGTGTTGTGTTTGCGGATCTGCTTTCAATGATCTTTACCTTCGGTATAATGACTGTGTACTTTATAAAAAGGCCGCCAATCAAGCGGGAGACCAAGCAGAAACGGAAAATTCAATTCAGTGATACAACTAGACAGTTAATAAGATACTCGTTCCCGCTTTTGATAACTGCAACTCTGCTCAACCTCATGAGCTGGATAGACACAATAATGCTAGGTTACTTCAAGTCAGCTGAAGTCGTTGGGATTTACAATGCAGTATACCCTCTTGTAGGGTTCCTATCCCTAGTAATAGCTTCCATGGGCTATGTATATGTCCCTGTAACTTCCAGGTTATGGGGTCAAAACAATACTGCACCACTTGGCTCAATTTATTCGGTAATGACTAAATGGTGCTTCCTACTTACATTCCCTCTCTTTGCACTGATATTCGTTTACCCTGAATACTTTATTACGAAACTTTACGGGGCTCAATACGTAAGTGGTGCCACGGCCTTGCGTATCCTTGCCATGGGATTCATAGCAAACTCGTACTTTGGATTTAACTATCACACTCTGTTAGCCTCCGGAGACTCGGATTTCCTTATGAAATGCTCAGTAGCAAGTGCAGGCATTAATGCTGTCATCAACTTCCTGCTTATACCTGAGTATGGCATGATAGGTGCAGCTATAGGGACTGCGATATCCTATTCAACAATCGAAGTCTCTATGACTTTGAGGGCATGGAGGAAGCAGAATATGCATCCGTTCACTTCGATGTACAAGAAATTGACTCTGATAGTTATCTTGATAGTCGGATCCATGCTCGCAGCCAAGAATGCTCATCTGCTTACTGGAGCAACCTGGGAGTACGTAATCTTCATAGTCGGGTATTTCCTGATTGTCCATCGGGCAAAAATATTGGATAATACTGAAATGAAGATGATAGGTGAAATTCGGAAGAATCTCAGATACAACATTCGCCTCCACATCCCCAAAGCACTCAAGGCCCTTGCATCATAATTTGGTCTTGGCAGAGGAAATTTGGTCTAGGTGAAGGAAAAAGGCCGGCAACCTCTTTTTGAAGGTGCCGGCAGCTTTCTTATTATAGTTTTCAGTAGAAAGTTCCATGTCCAAATATTACCAATATTTTTGAAAGAATTAATAAATATTTTTGAAATAATAAATAATATTTTCAAAAGAATTGAAGCTGGACTACGGGATTTACTTGAAAAACAAAGCTAACGGTACAGAATCCACCTGTAAAAAGTTTGCTACCCATCTTACTGACTGATTAAATTCAGGCTTTCAAAGCTACTGTCTTTTTAATCTGGATTCAAGGTATTCCTTTAGAACTATAGCGTTATTAAAAGTCTCACTTTTTGCAGCATAAAGCAGAGTAAGATCATTTTCTTTCGCTTTTTCGAGAAGTTTTCTTACATATTCTTCTTTTTGCTCCAGTTCTTTAAGGTAGCATTCCCTGAATTCTTCCCATTTTTCAGGATCATGGGAAAACCATTTTCTAAGTTTGTCTTCAGGAGCTATTTCTTTTATCCAGAGATCAAGCCTTGCTTCACTTTTCCTGAGTCCTCTGGGCCAGAGTTTATCCACAAGTACCCTAAATCCATCCTGATCGGATGGCGGTTCGTAAACTCTTTTTACTCGAATCAACTGCCTACCCCTCTAGCTATTTTACTCCTCTTAATTAGTTTACTCCTCTTACCACTTTATTCTTCTTAACCGGTTTATGTGTCTTCAAGTATATCTAAGTCCTTTATATCCATTTTAATTATTCTTCCTCGCATTCTGAGACAGAAAATAAAGTTACACAAAAATTTAATAAGAACTCTTTAATAAAAGTGCAATATATTATATATTGGGAAATATGAGCCGGGGGTACGTAAGAGATCTTATTACCGAAACAATAAAGGAATGGCTGGAAGATGATGCAATGACTTACAGCGCTGCACTGGCATATTATTTCGTATTAAGTCTTCCTGCTCTCCTGTTACTTTCGGTATCAATAGGTAGTATTTTTATAGTGTCTAAAAGTCTTCAGGAGACCATACTCAATCACCTGGATGGGATCATAGATGAGGCAATGAAAAATATGATAATATTACTTTTTGAGCAAATTCCGGATCTCAGTTCCCTGTCAATAAGTGCATTAATAAGTCTTATTCTGCTGCTCTGGAGTGCGAGTAACGTTTTCAGACAATTGAAGAATTTCCTTGAGAAAGCATGGGATATCAAACCCACCGAATCCAACAGAATTAAAAATTTTACAAGGAATGCAGCCATCTCCTTTGTTATAGTTATATTTTTTGGAGGGCTGCTCGTACTGAGCATACTTGTTGAAGGCCTTCTTTATGCGGCTTCAAACTTGTTCCAACAATTTCTACTATTTTCACCTTTGATTGTTGATTATACAGGTTCAATAGCCAGCTTCCTTATTCTTGTGCTTTTTTTCATATTTGTGTATAGAGTCCTTCCCGATAAGAGTTTTGACATGAAATCGATTTTTGTAGGGGCTATCGTAACAGCAGTTCTTGTAACAATAGGAAAATACGCGATTATATTTTTTATTGCATACAGTAACCCTACAAGCATATATGGAGCAATAGGGTCCATTATAGGGTTATTTCTTTTGTTTTACTATTCCTCAATTATGATTACGCTCGGGGCTGAGTTCACAAAAATATATTCAGAATCTTAGGACTTTTTCCATATAAACAAGGTCTAAATTTTCTTTAATACTGTGTTCTGTTTTATTTTTGCTATTTAATTTCCTTGAAATCATGGTTAATATTATTTTTTTGAAGAGTGATATCCCCGACTGTAAAACTTTCCTTGATATTGACACCGGGAATCTTCTTATACTATTAGAGTAGAGGAAGAAAAGCGTTATGTATAATCAAACATAACGCCTCGTTTATAACACGAGTTATCACACAATATTGCTGTTGCCAGAGAATGTAAATATGGGAAAAATAAAGAAGTGGCTTGTATTGCCTAAGGTTTATTATTCTCAATTCTAAGTTCAACTACGTAAGTAATTATAAAAATGTTTTGTGTAGGTGAAGTTATGAAAAAAGGACTGATAGTTCTGTTAATTTTACTAGGTGTATTCCTTGCAATAGGATGTACTGATAATGGAAATGAAGCTACAAAAGAAACAGGTATCCCAGTTACAGAAGAAACTCCAGTTTCTGAACAGGACCCTGAAACGATTACAGTATCTGCAGCTGCCAGCCTTACCGAAGCTTTTACAGATATGGAACCCAAATTTGAAGCCGAAAACCCTGGCGTAGATGTGAATTTCAATTTTGGAGGTTCAGGTAACCTGCGTAAGCAGATTGAAGGAGGAGCTCCTGCGGATGTTTTTGCTTCAGCTGATGAGAGTCAGATGGACATCCTTGCTAATGAAACCCTTATCGACAACAGTTCAAGAAAGGATTTTGTCAAGAATTCACTTGTACTTATTATCCCTGCAAACAGTAACCTTAATATCACTGGTGTGAAAGATCTGACTGATCCTAAAGTTAAGAAAATCGGCATCGGAAATCCTGATACAGTCCCTGTCGGAAATTATACGCGTACCGCAATGACTGAAGCAGGTTTGTGGAGTCAGCTCGAAAATAAGGTGGTACTTGCTGAAGACGTCAAACAGGTACTCGTATACGTGGAAAGAGGAGAAGTAGATGCGGGTTTTGTATACATGACTGACGCAATGACTGCACCAGAAACCATCAAAATCGTTACAAATGTGTCTGTTAATACTCCTGTAAACTACCCGATAGCCATTGTTTCTTCTTCCGAACATAAAGAAGACGCACAGGAATTCATCGATTTCGTGGCAGGAAAAGAAGGACAGGAAACGCTGGAAAAATACGGATTCACGGTATTATCCGAATAACGGAATAAAATATGACTCCAATGCTTGACCAGATATGGTTTCCTATCTCTATTACATTCCGGATAGCCGCCATCTCTTCCTTTCTCGTATTATGTAGCGGAGTATTCTTGGCTTATATATTTGCAAGGCGTGATTTCCGGGGAAAAGAGCTTGCAGAGCTGTTGATAACACTTCCTCTGATACTTCCACCTACAGTAATCGGTTATTTTCTGGTGATCCTATTAGGGAAAAACGGATTTATTGGACAATTGATTTACAGCATTACAGGCACTGGAATCATGTTTACCTGGCAAGCTGGAGTTATTGCGGCTTATACGGTTTCTTTACCTCTTATGGTGAGAACTGCACAAGCAGCCATTGAAGCCGTGGATAAAGAACTTGAATATGCAGCCTATATTCTTGGGAAAAGCGAGATTGAAACTGCTTTCCTAATAACTCTGCCCCTTGCAAAAAGGGGCATACTGGCAGGCCTGGTACTAAGTTTTGCAAGGGCTGTCGGAGAATTTGGAGCCACTCTCATGCTTTCAGGAAATATCCCGGGAAAAACGAATACGATGTCGATTTCAATCTACAGTGCTTTTCAAGCAGGGAATAACGAACTTGCTAATGTACTGGTTTTAGTCCTTACCCTTATGTCCCTGATATCCATTGCTCTTACTGGAAAAATTGCAAGTAGAGGAAAATCAAAGGTATAAGCTTGACTGTTTAGAGGTATAAGCTTGAGTATCAAGGTTAACATTAGAAAATGCTATCATGAAGCTGGAAGTAGTAAAAAAAGCGGGGCTAAGAAAGCTTTTATGCTTAATGTCAGCTTTGAAATGGAAAACGAACTTATCGTACTTTTTGGGCCATCAGGGTCTGGAAAAACGACACTGTTCAAATGCATATCGGGAATCACGGAGCCTGATGATGGAAATATAACCGTGGATAGTAAAGTGTATTACGATAAAAAAATAAAAACTAATCTGCCAATCCAGAAGCGCAATCTGGGCTATGTTTTCCAAAGTTCTACCCTATTCCCCCATATGGACGTAAGAAAAAATATAGAATGCGGTCTCAAGAATTGGAATAAAGAAAGTCGGGAAAAAAGATTAATGGAAATGCTGAGCCTTCTTCATATAGAGGAGCTAGAAAAACGTCATCCATCTCAGCTTTCAGGTGGGCAGAAGCAGAGAGTAGCTCTGGCAAGGGCCCTGGCTCCAGAACCAGAACTCTTACTGCTGGATGAACCTTTTTCTGCACTTGATAAAGAAATAAAAACCGAGCTTATTGAAAAAATAAAGAATTTACAACACGAGCTCAAAATCCCATTGTTGTTCATTACTCACAACCTTGAAGAGGTCTTCATGCTGGCTGACAGGGTTCTTGTTTTGCATGGGGGAAAAGTACAGCAGTTTGGTACTCTGGATGAAATATTCTATCACCCAAAAAACCTGCATGTAGCTAAGCTAATCGGCCTGTCAAATCTTTTTGACGATGCTAGGGTTGTGGGACATGATGAAATCTCCAGAAGTACAATATTAATGAGTGGAGACATGAAGATTAGGGTACCTTCTCTGAAACTTAATCCCGGAGATATGGTCTCTTGGGGAGTCCATCCTGAGAACATAACTTTTCTCCCTCCAGGCCATGAAGATCAGGATAAGAACATTTATATGGCACATGTCGTCAGTATTATCAATAAAGGACCAAAGAAAAAGATTACAGTCAACCTTGCTAGACATCATAAAACCCTGACCGCAGAAGTACCTGCACAATTTGTCGATTCCTTGAAGTTAAATGCAGGAGATTCCTGCCTGGTCAAATTAGAAATTAGTAAAATCGTGACATTTTGAATAAAGTTTCGTTTTAATATGCTTGATTTTTTATTCGCATCATACTGAAGTAAAAGCCAGGTACATTAGGTTTTCCACAGCTCGCAGAATTGAAAAACTGTTAAATATTCACCCTATAAGTCCCATTATCTGGAGAATAGGCATTTGGGTATAGCAATTAATTGAAAGTTCTGCAGTAATTTTAGAAATTTATTACATCTCAAAAATAACTCAAAGGCAAGGGGCTCTCAACGTCAACAGGATTACAAAACATAATATCCTCTAGTTTTCTGCTAAGAAGCAATCTTTACAATAAATGAAATAAATACAGGCAGAATTCATCTTTATATTATTTTTATTACTTTGGAATTTTATGGCCTAATTTGGTATTCAAGATTTAAGCTGTAGACTGATATTTAATCCTATATTTAATCCTTGATTTTGCAAAAATCTATGAAATTAATTAATATAATTGGCTTTTTTTGAGATTATAGAATAGAATTCAACAAAATTGTATTATATCAATAATTTTATATATTATCAATTAATATTATAATATAGGCATCTGATAAGCGCTTTTCTTATATACCCAACTAGTTTTATACCCCCTAAATCCCAAACCACCTCCCAATATCAGATGCCTTACTCCCTTCAATTTTGTTAATTAAAATCAATCCAATTTTTTGATATATTTCTATCTTTCTATCTTTCTAATCTTTTTCTTGTTTTGTAATTATTTTATCAAATATATATTGACTAAGTTCCTTATTTCATGTATAAATCTATTATTTTCCTCTTAAAACCATAGACTAGAAGTTCTCTTAAAATTATATCATCAAAAAGATTATATAAAAGTATATCTAATTCCGATACATGCCTTTACTCTTATCTCCTATCAATACCAAGCGTTTATGCCTGCTCCCTGCCACGTTGAAACTGTATCTTCTGGAGTTACACGACCTCCCGGCTTTTGCTTCAGTTCTTAATGCTCATGTTCCTGAAGAATGGCCACCTGACCAGATAACACCTGAAGTGATCGAAGATTTTATCGGGCGAATTCAGGCCAGAGAACGAAAAATCTGGAGTTTTTATTGGATTCTCCGCCAGAAAGATCCTGAACAATCTATTTTGATAGGAAATGGAGGATTTCTTGCTCATAAGAATGGGACATTTGAAATAGGATATTCTTTGCTTGCCAAATATCACGGTAAGGGATATGCAACCGAAGCTGTTCAATCGATGGTACAATGGGCTTCTTCCAGCCTCAAAAGAGACAGAATTGTAGCTTATACATACCCTCACATGAAAGCCTCAATTCGAGTCCTGGAAAAGAATGGTTTTCTTTTAAAAGGAAAAGGTCCGGAAGAAGGGACCATAGCTTACGAGTTTTTTAATGTAGATGAAAATCCGATCTCATACTCCATAGAAGTTCAAGTGAAGGAAGTTTTTTACAGAAAATAATTGAAATACTTCCAGAAAATCCTATATGATAGCAGTATAAACCAAATTTTATATATTTGTAAATATTATAGTGAAATGGGGCATCTGTGAACTTTTCTTATAAATACCCTCCAATCTATCTCCATTCCTCCTCCCAAAAACGGATGCCCTATTATCCTAAAACTGCCAGAATTTTTCCCTAAAAGAGGTAGTTTATCTATCAGCTTATCTATTGTAGAAAATAGAAAGCTTCATTCATCCAATAAAAAGACTAAGTAAAAAAATAACGGAGTAAAATAATAACGGTTTCTATGCCATTTTCATTCGTTATATTTCAATCCTAATTTTACTTCAGTTCTCTTGGCTGCTTGTTTTCAGGCAGCACAGGCAGGGGCATGGTATTGATAAGAATGGGGCTTTTGATATCCTTTGCTCTCTCAATCACAAGTTCTTTTCCTTTCTGAGTAAGGGCAAAAAGCGGAACTGCGGTTCCTACCTGAGCAAGAGGCTTTACGAGGTCTCTGACAGGCTTTGAAGCACAACTGGTCACAATGTCTGAATTTTCCACCAGGCTCTGGGCTTCTTCCCTGTTTAAACCTGTAACATGGACTCCAATTACTATTAAATCAAGCCCGAGTTCGACTTCAAGCTTCCGTAATTCTTTTGCGGTTTCAGCGAAGGCCGCAGTTACTGCAATCTTTTTGTGCCCGAGTTCTGCTGCCCTTTTAACTCCTGCAACAGGGTCCATTTTTGCAGTTGAAGGGTCGAGCACGATTCCACCACGTTCCTGAATCCCGTTTATGATGGCATTGATTGGCTCGGTTTCGACCAGGCCGGACATCCTGCCACCCATGCCCTGAACGAGAGTGGGGTTATTGGAAATAACTGTTCCTGCGCCTTCACAGGCGGTCACGGTTGTGTCAAGTAAACCCCGGCTCAGGCCGGTCATCATAACTTCGGATGCTCCAAACCCTACAAAGTCCTCGAGTTCCAGCCGGCGCTTATCGGTAAACATCCCGAAATCGCTGATCCTGAATTCCATATTCTTCTTGACTTCTTCAGTGGTGATCTTCTGGATCCCACGTATCTTGGCAAAGAGGGGGCACCATTTGACTTCAGGCTCTCCGACTTCGATAACCTTTCCGTCTTTTACGACTACTCTTGTTTTTCCAAGCAATTCCATTATATGAGGCATAGTTTCACCTTTACTGGTTGAGTAAAAATATAATTGTTAAGAAACTAAAATTATGTAAAAATTAAAGGTAAAGTTTGTGGCTATTTATATAATAGCTTTTGGTTTAGGGATTTTTGATTCTAGCTATGGCTTGAAATAGATGTTTTTATTGATTCGAATCAAAATTTTACAAGTTTTTAATTTGTTGAGCTAGAAAAGTGAAGTTTGCGTTTTGAAAGATTACTTTTTGGATTTCAGCTTGCTGACGATAGCCTTAAGGAAACATCTTGAAACTGGCGGATTTTTTGAAGTTTTATCGTCTTCAGACTCTTCAAGTTCCTTCAATTTATTCTCACAAAAGCTAATTGTCCTCGGATCTTCAATAGTTTCTCCTATAGCTAGGAATTTCTTCAAAAACTCAATCACTTTTCTTGTTTCTCCTAGATCACTGTATGCTAATCCCCGACTTCCAAGGTGATTTCCTTCGCCGCGCCTATCCCCTATTTCTTTTGCGATTTTAGGTGCTTTCTCATGATATTCAATCGCTTTTCTGGGCTCACCCAGGTTACGGTATGCATTCTCCAGATTTCCAAGGTGATTTCGTTCTCCGTGCCTGTCCCCTATCTCTTTGGATATTTCAAGTGCTTTCTCGTGATATTCAATCGCTTTTCTTGTTTCTCCCAGATCACTGTATGCTAACCCTAGATTTCCAAAGTCTTCACTTTCTCCACGCCTGTCCCCTATCTCTTTAGATATCTCAAGTGCCTTCTCGTGATATTCAATTGCTTTTCTTGTTTCTCCCAGATTACAGTGTATGTTCCCCAAATTTCCAAGGTCTGCACCTTCTCCGCGTCTGTCCCCTATTTCTTTTGCGATTTTAAGCGCTTCCTCGTGATATTCAATTGCTTTTCTTGTTTCTCCCAGATCACTATATGCTAACCCCAGATTTCCAAGGTCTGCACTTTCTCCACGCCTGTCTCCTATCTCTTTAGATATCTCAAGTGCCTTCTCGTGATATTCAATTGCTTTTTTAGGTTCGCCTAGGTTACGGTATGCGTTCCCCAGATTTCCAAGGCGATTTCCTTCTCCGCGCCTATCCCCTATTTCTTTTGCGATTTTAAGTGCCTGTTCATAAAATTTAATCGCTTTTCTGGGTTCGCCCAAATCATAGTACGCCAACCCTATATTTCCAAGGCGATTTCCTTCTCCGCGTCTGTCCCCTATCTCTATTGCGATTTTAAGTGCCTGTTCATAAAATTTAATCGCTTTTCTGGGTGAGCCCAGATTACGGTATGCTAACCCCAGATTCCCAAGGTTATTTCCTTCTCCACATCTGTCCCTTATCTCTATTGCGATTTTAAGTGCTTTCTCGTGATATTCAATCGCTTTTCTGGGCTCACCCAGATCACTGTATGCTAACCCCAGATTCCCAAGAACAGTACCATGAACCTGTTTATCTTTAAGAATTGTTTCATCTTTGAAACGGACTTTTGGCAATAATTTTTCATAAATTTCGATTAATGTTCTAGAATTCCCCCAGAGATCCAGAAGATTATGAAGATTGCATTCCCATATTATAGACGCTGCTAGATCACACTCTCCAGCTCCACAGGCGTGATAATGGGCTTCAATTGCTGGCTGAAGGTCTTCTTTTTTGGTTGGGTTTTCCGGTAGTGGGAGATAAAGATAATATCTTACTGCACGTATATGAGCTTCTTTTTTGTTTTTCAGGTCTTCATAGGAAAATTCTTGAACTAGAGGATGGATCCAATAAATCCCGTTGTGATCCGTTTCCAGAAGGGATTTATCAATAAGCTTCCTTATGGCATCCACAGGGGTATTTCCAGTAAACATCTCATTGAGACCTTTGATACTTACGGGCTCACGATAAACCGAGATACGTTCAAGAAGTTCTTTTTCACTCCCTGCAAGTTTATCAAACAATTTTCTTGCTTTTATTATTGTATCCTCTTTGTCTTTTCGATAAATGCTTAAGTCTTCAATAATGTCAGAAGCTCCAAATTCTTTTATAAGTTCCACGAGGATCTTCAGGGCGAGAGGGTGACCATCCACGCCTGTAGCCAGTTCTTCCAGCTTCTTAGACCCAATGTTGGCGAGCTCATTTTTTTCAAGATAATTAACCGCAAAATTGGGTTTCAAACCTTTGAGATCCTGCTTATCCTCATTTTCTACTACATCAATCAGTTTTTCCCCATTTTCGAAGATAGGAAGAGTTCTGCTTGTTACGATAACTTTTGCATTATGAGTGTTGTGTCGCAGGGAAGAAAAGAGAAGTTCGATTCCGTTGTCTGCAAAATGTTGATCTTCAAGAATGGTACTCAAGTCATCAAAAATAATCCAGACTTCGCTTCTTCTTTGAAATTCGCCTGTGAGTTTATCAACGTCAAGTTTTCCAGGCTCTCTCCTTTCTTCTTTAAAAGATGCAATTTCTGGTGCTTTCAGATAGGAGGCCAGCTTTTCAAGGATATCTCCCAGTTTTGAGCTCTGATTTTGATTAAAGTCAAACCAGAAAGGTTCAGGTACGTTTACAGGTCTAAGGTCTATAAGAGCCCTAGCAAGAGTGGATTTTCCCACTCCACCTACTCCGCTGATAAGTAAAATTCGGTGATTTTCGAGGTATGTAAGTGCTTTCCTTAACTCTTCTGAACGGTTTTCGGTAACGAATAGCTTTAGTTTTTCTGGATAATATGGAAGGGTTGAAGGGTTGTAACGGTTCAGTATTTCCTGGTTTGCGGCTTCTTTCCTTTTCTTATCCAGATACTCAATGATTTTGATTAGTTCGTCTCCAGAAGGCGTTTTAAAATTGAAGAAATTATTGTAATTTCCTAATGCAAGCTGGTCAACGTTTTCAACATTGAAATTTATTACAATAGATTCAATTTCCTTTACTAAACCTGGATTTTCTTTCAATAATTTCAATATTTCCTGCTGAAGTTCTTCCTTTGCTTTTGGATCATGGGAGTTTCTGAGAACTTTTGTAAGTGCTTTTTCAAGGGATTCACTCATTCTAGGGCTTATTTTCTCCAGCAGAGCTTGTGCTCTTCTCCCACTTTCAGAACCGAGTTTCTCAAAGGCTTTTTCATAAATCATATCCACAAGAACTTCTTTGCCTTTGTCAACTGCAGGTTTTCCTGCAATGCACAGGGCAGAAAAGGCAGGAACAAGAATATTTGTTGTTTGCTGGGCGAGCTGGACAAGAGTGGCTGGATCCATGAGCTCCTCCGAATTCTTTTTGATATTGGAGGCAGGTAAAATAAATTTTGTTATTTATAACGGCTAGAATAAAAATTTCACAGGTTTTAACTTATTCCAGGGCTTCGTTTGATAATATTCGAAAATTTCAGCTTTTTTGCAGACTTCAGGGAAAAGGTCGCTCTCCTGCGTCGAGCGTGAAGTTGCCAGGGTTCTGAAAAGCAGTACTCACAACCGGTTATTAAAGTATAACATGAAAAATAAACTTTACAAATTTGCTATATTTTTTAAGTGTTTCTGCGGCATTATTTTCACTAAATAGAGATAAGTCAAAACATGGTGAGAGTAAGGAATGATACGAACTGTTAGCTGATCGACTGTCCAAATTTAGTTAATGTCCTAACGAGGTTTCTAATATATTAAATAATAAATTAACTTGGGGGTTATATATGAAAAATTATATACTAGTTATAATATTTGGTGTTTTATTCATATCGTTAACAGGAACTGCCCTCGCAGAAAATGTGAAAACATACGATGCGGAGGCTTTTCGACAGGCTTTAGAGCAGGATGGATTCACCGTAAAGGAAGGTGAGCTGGGTTACTTTGATTTAATCGGGCTGTTAGAGAAAGGAGTATTGCCTTCTGCATATGGAAACAATCCCACCACAAAATATATAGCATATTTTGTTCCAGCGGCAACTGGTCATGAGATAGATGAACGGATTTCTAAATTAACAAGTACGCTCGGCATGAGCGGGAATACAACTCCATTCTGGAACCTTCGTCCTGATGAAGCCGTTGTTTTTGTAGGAAGAACACCGCCGGAATGCAGGTACTTCAGCTATGATCATTACATAATGCACAGGACATATGGGAACGAGTGGAGATGGCTCTTTTCCAACATAGCAGATACAGTGAACAACTTGGTTATCAAAACCGAAGGGACTCAAAATGGTTCGTCTGGAAGTCCTTTCAATCAAACCACGGTAATAATCATTACGGCCGACAAAGGCATTGATCAACGCATCCGGGATGCTGCCCAATCAGCGGGATATTCGGAAAATATAATTAACACCCAGGTGCTTCCCTCAACCATACTAAACATGGGCCTGGAGAATAACTCCGACACGTTTGCCGCATTTATCCGCCCAGCCTTATTCAATGACACGCAGGCTGGTGAAGATTACATCAACAATACACCTGCAACTGTTTTCCGGATTACTCCCAACAACACAACGGAGCTGGATCCTTATGATTATCCGGATCTAAGAGTTCGCGGAACTGGAAAAACAGAGTTCGAGCTTACGGATGATCTCGAAGAGCTAAGGACTGCAATTCTCAATAAGTATAATGAATCGAATGCCACAGAGCTCCCGACCAGTCAAAGTGTCCCGATAGGGAGTGATGCTATTCAGAGAGGAATCAATGGCGTAGGTCCCAACAACGATGCATGCTATCTATGGACAGCAAACCAGACTGCCTCTTCGCCGACACCTCCGTTCTTTAACACCTCGCAGTACTATCCTTTCTTGCGAGACCCGGCAATTACTCTGGGCAACAATACAAATGAATTCATAATTGTCTATGGTGTCAACCATGTAGCCACAGGAAAAGCGACGTACTCGAACTTCGCAATATACGGAGCAGATGTGTGGAACGGTGTTAGAGCTATCACAGATGCAGATTTCAATGGATCTGCTGAGGAATACCTCCCTGACAATCCTAATGCGAAATACCTTTATGTCTACAAGCTTGCCAGGAATTGCAGCGAAGGTGAACCATACTGCTATGAGGTTCCTTATGGTATGGGACCTCATGGTATAGAGTTGGATCAACCGCTTTTCATTGGCTGGAGGGCCTACATGGAAAACTCTACAAAAACCGGGCCATCCTACTCAGAGATCGTATACGATAGGGCTATAAAGTTCGATCCAAAGAGTTAAGGTAAAAAAGTAACGGGATATTAAGGCAAATTCAAGCTCTGGCTGAATGTGTTACCTACAAACACATTCCTTCATTTTTTTCAGGTTTTAGCTATTTTTGGTGGTCCACCAACAATCAGTTGGTATTTTCCAGAGTATTCACACATTAACATTCCGCTCTCATTTTTTGCTTTATATGCACTCAATTTCCTGTACACAGGTAAGCTTAGAAAACAGATGAAACTAAGCAAAAACACTCAAAGACAAAATATCAACCAGATACTAATGCACCACCTAATTTTTAATTTTAGCTTTATTGTTTCTTTTTTAGAAGGCTGCTCTCCTTCGTCGAGTGTGGAGCTATCCGGGGTTCTAATAAACAATATCTTCAACGTAACTGCTGTTGAAAAAATTGAAATTCATTTTAGCGGGCGTAAAAAAGAGTTAAAGAGAATCAGAGAATAAAAAATTCCCTGATCATTTAAGTTACTAAACAGTAATTCTACTAAAAGGCTGTACAGGGCTCAGAGCTGCGCACGCCTGTCGATTATTCTCTTTGCCTTTCCTCCGGTCCTCTCGATGCTGCCTTTTTCAAGGAGCTCGACATTTGTGCGGATATTCAGGACGGCTTTTAGTTCATGCTGGACGTGTTCCTGAAGGGCTTTAAGGTCTTTCAGGTCGCCGGTAAAGGCGTTATCCTGGAGTTCGACCTCAATTGTGAGTTCGTCGAGCATGTGTTTGTTGCGGTCAAGGATGAGCTGGAAGTAATCGCCCACTTGTGGAATACGGGAGATGACGTCCTGGATCTGGGAAGGGAAAACATTGATGCCTCTAACGATCAGCATATCGTCGGCCCGGCCCATTAGGCGGGAAATTCTTGTTGTTGTTCTGCCGCACTCGCATTCGGATTCAAGAAGCTTTGTCATGTCGCCTGTGCGGTATCGGATGTTGCAGAAGCCTTCCTTGTTGATGGAAGTAAGTACGAGTTCGCCTTTTTCACCTTCAGAGATCTGTTCTCCGTTTTCGTCAAGGACCTCGACAAGGAAATTGTCGCTCCAGATGTGCAGGCCATCCTGCTCCTGGCACTCGAAACCGATTCCTGGCCCGAACATTTCGGAAAGACCGTAGCAGTCGTAGGCCTTGAGGTTGAGCCGCTTTTCAAGCTGTTTCCGCGTGTTTTCCGACCAGGGTTCTCCGCCGAAGATTGCGGCTTTTAAAGAGAGCTTGTCTATAAGATCGAGTTCTTCAGCCGTCTCGGCAAGGTAAAAAGCATAAGAGGGGGTACAGTGGACTGCAGTTACGCCGAAGTCGATCATCATCTCGAGCTGTCGGGCGGTATTTCCGGTTGCGGCCGGCACGACCATTGCGCCCATTCTTTCTACTCCGTAGTGGAAGCCCAGGCCGCCTGTAAAGAGCCCGTAATTCATGGAGTTCTGGATCGTGTCGCTTGGGGTAAGCCCTATCATTGTGAGGTTCCTGGCGGTCATATCCGACCAGGTCTCAATGTCTTTTGCCGTGTACCCGACGACTGTAGGCTTCCCACTGGTGCCTGAGGAGGCATGGATACGTACTATGTCTTCTTTTTTGGCAGCAAAAAGCCCGAAAGGATAGTTGTCCCGAAGGTCGGTTTTCCGCGTAAAAGGCAATTTACGGACATCTTCGAGGGTTTTGATGTCCTCGGGAGTAACTCCGGCGGCTTTGAAATTCTGCCTGTAAAAAGGAACATTGTCATAGACCAGCTTTACGCTGTGTTGAAGGCGTTTTAGCTGTAATTTCTTCATTTCTTCGGGATTCATTGTTTCGTATTTCGGCTGCCAGTATTTCATTAACAGAACCTTCTTTTTTATTTGTGAAACCGTTCTCAGGTTATAATGTTTAACGCATGAATGCCATGTCTCTACATGTCATGATATATTAAATAATCCTATGAGTAATATAAAACGTTCGGAAAAATCAGATGTACTGTAATCCTTCACAGATATAAATATTGTTGAGGGGAAGTGTTTTTTGAGTTGGGGAGGTCGAAAATTTAGGAGGCTTCTCTAGTATCAAATTATGGGAATATAGGTAAGTCAAATTTTCATGCACAGTTATTGAATATTAACATCATTGTTTTTTAAAGGTTTATGGAATCTAAAAATTGTTTTTATTGTGTATTAAATAAAAATTAGCAATTAGAACAATACTCCTCAAAGCATTTTTTAAACATGTGGACTTTCAGGTTTGCTTTTATAATTTAGAGCTAGCTTGGTTGCTTGTAATTTTATTTCCTTAAACTTGACTTGACAGCCAAATTCAGCATTATCCATTAAGTGTGATTGAAGCTTGTCTTCTGTGCCATGTGCTCTATATGCTTGAACTTCCAATGTTTATCAGGTACTACAAGTAAACCTTTCATACTGGTGTGGAAATATAAGCTATTTGAATAAATTATGGGGCTATTGAAATTGGTTTCGTCTAAAATTATCCCTGTTTTTTCTCTTACAGCGTTTGCAGTTATTCACAGCCTTACTGCAAGCCTTCCATTCAAACGCCTCCTCGTGAGGGGCTTGGGTTCCAGGGCAGATAGGTTATATATGCCAGCATACAGCCTCGTTGCAGTTCTGACGATATCACCTCTCGCTTATCTGCTCTACAAAAATCCGGGACGGACTCTTTACAGAATACCTTCTCCCTGGCGCTGGCTGATGGTCGGCGGACAGTTAATTGCTGCGCTTATTGCTCCCAAAGCTTTTCGGGATGCTCCGCACAGATTCAAAATACGCTCGCAGCTCTCTGCCCCACAGACTCCTGAAGCAGGTTCCCTGAACATTAAGGGAATTTACCGATGGATAAGGGACCCCTTCCTGCTCTCAGGCCTGGTAATGATCTGGCTTACTCCCATTATGACCGTCAATCTGCTTGTCATATACCTTTTGACTACCGTATATCTGTTTATTGGGTCTCTACACTGGGAAACAAGGCTGGTGGCACAGTTTGGCGACGAATACAGAGAGTACCAAAAGAGGGTTCACAGGATAATTCCCAGGTTAAAGGAAACCGGTAAAGAGTTTGATTAACATCCAGCTTTATGCATTACTAACCAGTATCAATTGGCGAAAAAAGCATAACCTATGGAGAATTTGCAAAGATATACGAGGAGTTCTGTTCAAAAGTACTGTTTTTTAGCTGTATTTTTAGTGGCGATAACTGTAAATTGCGGCATTAAAGAAAGGACTACAAGCCTTCTCTGAGTAAAGATGTTAAGAGAGATGTAAATTGATTATAAGTTATGTATTCTCATAAGATAAGAAGTGATTATGTTTGGATAACTGTAGAATCAGTAGTTTAAAAAATGTAAAATTCCTAAAAAGATTTCAAAGAGTTTAATATCTCTTAACTCTAAAGCTGAAGAGATAATTGTGAAAGTTAAGCCTTTTTATCAATTCTCCGACTACATATAGAAAAGATGACTTGACAGCGGAAACGGGACTTATGTTAAGGTCAGTGTATATGTAAACTTTATGGACATTACTGTTGGACAGACATGCAGCATATAAGGAGTATGCTATTATTGAATGAAACTCTACTCATTGCCCCTGCGGAATGAATTGTTGCATTTGCATGGCTTACTTAAGTAAGAAGAATAAATGTCCCGGCTGTAGAATTAGGGTTAACAAACTTGTTACTCGAGTCATATGCAAAATAAAAATACGCGAAACTTTAACAAAAAATGAATTCATATTTTGTTTTGAATGCGAGCATTTTCCTTGCAAATGTCTAAAATATCTAGATAAAAGGTATCGTACCAGATACAGTATGAGTATTTTCTCATATGTAAATAATATATGCCTTTACTAAGAAATTCTTCTTAGAAACGGGGGAATTACAAGTAGTAGTTTTTAGAAAATATGGCTACTGCAGGCTTTCTAAATTGTAATAGTGAATTACCTTTTCCTTTCTTCAGAGGTTCGTATAACTTAATATTATAAGGAAAACTGAATATTATAGGGAGACGGTATTCTGGTTAAATTTTCAGTTGTTATTCCTCTTTACAATAAAGAGCCACATGTTAAGAGAGCATTGGATTCTGTCATAAGCCAAAAAGTTCAGGATTTTGAGATAGTGGTGGTAAATGACGGATCAACAGATAAAAGTGCAGATATAGTGAAGAATTTCAGTGATAATAGAATTCGATTGATCAATCAAAAAATGCAGGTGTCTCAGTAGCTCGTAATAGAGGTATTAATGAAGCTAAAGCCGAACTTATAGCTTTTTTAGATGCCGATGACGAATGGATGCCAAATTATCTTGAGACAATCCTGAGGCTCCGGGAAAAATATCCAGATGCAGGTCTATATGCAACCTCACTGAAAACTGAATTTATTGATAATGTATAAATGGATAAAGATAAAGAGTTAAGGAAGCTTATTCCAGATGAAGGATTAATATTAAATTATTTTAGTAAACCTGAAAGATGTATCACATAAAGATATATTTTATACGTCTTCAGTAACAGTTCCTAAAAAAATATTCTCAGAAATTGGAGGTTTTCAGACCGGTTTTTGGTGGGGAGAAGATATTGATATGTGGGGTAGAATTGCCCTAAAATATCCGTTTGCATACAGTAGCCAGGCATGTGCTATATATTATCAAAATGTTGTCAATAGTGCTGCATACAGAAGAAAACCTGTAAAAGGTCATCCTCTTTTGGAAACGGGAAAAGAGGCTCTAAATCTTGGTAGGGTACCACCTGAGATTATAAAAGATTTAGAGGAATATATGAAATTCGTTGAGATGTGCACAGCAAAACACAATGTGGAGGCTGGTGATAAAAATCTGGCTTTAGGTCTTCTAACGAGAAGTGACATCAAATTAGCCTACAAAAAATTATTACTTAGTACAATGTTCTTAACAGCTATTGAAAACAATTCTCCAGCATTTTCTCAATTTAGGGTCAGGAAATAGAATTCTTGTGGTAAATATATTTAAACCTTAATTTATAAAATATAAATAAATAGTTTATTTCTTATAATATCTAAATATTAGAATAATTCGCTTTTAAAATATCTTCCTGGTCTATTTTTATGATTAAGCTAAGATAATAATATCTATATAAACGACATTATTACCTTAATTGGCACATTTTAAATCACTAATCCTTATTTATATCACGTAAAATTATTCATATCACGTAAAATATTACTTAAAATATTAATTGCAGGTACTATAAAACAGTAATAAAGAAAGTGGACTAGAATGTTTGTTTATATCGGGGGGTAAAAATACGTGTTATATAGGGAACTTGGTCAAACAGGTAAAATGTTCTCAATACTGGGATTTGGTACAATGCGGCTTCCTACTCTTGGGGGTGACGACTCAAAAGTCGATGAGGAAAAAGCTGCATATATGATCCGTTATGCTATAGATCACGGTGTCAATTATATTGACACTGCTTATCCCTATCATGAAGGTATGAGTGAATTCATTATTGGGAAGGCTCTTCAGGACGGTTACAGGGAAAAAGTGTATCTAGCAACAAAACTTCCAAGCTGGCTTGTTACAAGCAGAGAGGATATGGACCGTTACTTAAACGAGCAGCTTGATCGGCTCAGTACCGATCACATAGATTTCTATCTTCTTCATGCGCTAAACAGAGACTGCTGGCCTCTTGTAAAAAAACACAACGTTTTTGATTTCCTTAATTCTGCTGTTGAGGATGGAAGAATAAAATATACAGGTTTCTCTTTCCATGATAATCTGGAGCTGTTTAAAGAAATTATTAACTCTTATCCATGGAACATGTGCCAGATCCAGTACAATTTCATGGATGAAAATTTCCAGGCAGGAAAGGAAGGCTTGATGTACGCAGCCTCAAAAGGTCTTGGGGTTGTTATTATGGAGCCTCTACGTGGGGGCTATCTTGTCTCAAATCCTCCTGAAATTCAGGAAATCTGGGATTCTGCAGAAACGAAAAGAAGTCCTGTGGAATGGGGTTTTCAATATCTCTGGGATTATCCGGAAATAAATGTTGTCCTCAGTGGAATGTCAGATATAGAGCAGGTAAAGAACAACATAGAGCTAGCAGAGAAAGGGTTTTCTAATTCTTTGACAGAAGAGGAGAAAAAACTGATTTCCAGAGTAAAAGAGATTTATAGATCAAAAACAAGAGTTTATTGTACTGGCTGCCACTACTGCATGCCTTGCCCATCAGGAGTAAACATTCCAGAGAGCTTTAAATACCTGAACAACGCCGAGATGTTTGACAGGGTAGAAGAAGAAAAAATTTTGTATGGTGGCCTTGAAGGTAAGGCTTCAAACTGTACTGAATGCGGGCAATGTGAAGAGAAATGCCCACAAAAGACGCCAATAAAAGAAATGTTAAAAGAAGTTATAAAACTATTTGAAAAGTGATTTTTCTTTTTTTCGATTACAATACTTTTCGATTATAACAGTGAAAAGAAAAAATGGCAGAGAATAAATTAGAGCCGATGAATCAACTACATCCCTCAGCAGCTAATTGTTATCAATAGATTGCCTGAAGAGGAGTCAATGGCTCTATATGGAGGTTGACTACAGCAGAAGTAGAGAGATTGTCGTTTGAAGTGCCCAGTAAAATTCTCTACCTCAAGTGTTATTATCATACGATTAATATTTTAAAGTTAATATGAAAACTAGTATTTGAGAAAATAATGGTTCTAAGTTAAAAACTTCAAAGCAGCACATAGTCCGATAAGCACATAGTCCGATATCAACTAGTAGTAAGATTATACAAATTCCTCTATAAATTCTCCAAATAATGCCTTAGATTTCTCAAGTCCCTCATATATTCCCTCTAAACAATCTGTGGAACAGTTTGGTTTCTTTCCTATCTTAAGCGTGTCTATAAGTAAGTTGTATTCATTCTGTAAATTCTGTATCTTTATGGTTTGATTCTCTTTTGAATTGGATATGTCAAATTTTTCTACATGATCCTCAAAAGTATTCTTTGCGATATCTAGACCTTTATTAATTCCTTCTTTAAAATCTGAATAAGCTAGTTGTTCTTTATTTCTCTCAATTAAATGACTAAACTTTATAATTGCATGTTTAACTGTTTGTTTATCCATATTTTGCCCCTCTGCTTTGAAATGAAATGCTTGCGTAATGAGAAGAATTCAAACACAATTATTTACCTATTTCTTTGAAAAATAATAAACAATACAGTTTTTATAAATAAATAAATAAATAAATAAATAAATAAATAAATTTATATATTTTTTGAGTATATCATTTTTTGGAGCAGATTTATCCAAATGTAATATAAATTCCAAAATATAGATATTAGAATAAAAAATAAATAAATATCTGTATAGAGTACCCAGGTATAGAAAAGAGAGAAGAGCAAGACTACTGAATTGGAACTCATGACCTTTTCGGAGTTATACAGCAAAGTATTGTTGTGGGCTTTTCCGAATAGTCAGATAGGTAGGCTTTCCAGTAGCAGCTCCCCTCAATTACTAATGTACGTTTAAGCTATATAAGAGACTAAGAAAGCCTGTAGGAGCTACCATTTTTAAAAACTAGAAAAAGCTCTAAAGCCTGGTAGGGTGCCACCTATATGTAACACTAAATATAGCGAGGCACAATTTAACATAAACGGAAATCCAATAAATCAGCCCCGAAAGAATTTACAGGTTGACGAAGCTTATGATAAAATCAGGTGGCTCTTTTTTTCGCAATGGAACACGCTGTACAATTGGCGCTGTTATCTTGCTCAAAGGATTGCCTTACATGGTTACGGTTTCTCATCTATTCCAAGGGGAAGGAGATCATTTAACAGTTGATGGAATAAAATTCGCTGTTACGAGAATTTTGAAAGACTATGATTTAGCCCTAATAGAGATTCCTCCTGACAGCCCGGTTGAAATAACTGAATTTGGCGTCCCGGCTGTACTAGAGCAAGCCGAGCTTATACTAGAGCAAGCCGAGCTTATAAATGAGACTCATGTTATCCAGTGTAGAATCGTTAATTCCGGGGCTTCACTGGTTTATCTGAGCTTTCCGCGCCTTAATATGCCTGAACCTGGGGATAGCGGTTCGCCTATCCTGCAGGGAGGAAAGGTAATAGGACTTATGTCCTCGGTGACGCTGAATAACTGCATGGGAACAGCAATTTCGTCCAATATTCTTCGAAGCCTGAAAAGATAACGAAAGAGAAAAGTAAAAATTGATCTTACGAATTTCTAACTTCATGTTTTATCTTAACTTCATGTTCTCTGCAGATAAAATGCTATTGGAAATCCTATCAGCGTTGGAATCCAGAAAGAAAACACCCTGTAGCTGAGTACGACAACGACTGCAATTGAGCCAGGTACTCCGAGGCCTGTATAGAGAGCAGCCATAGTGCTCTCCACAACACCGATTCCTCCGGGCAGGAGAAAGGCTATTTTACCTAGGAGAAGAGGAAGCCCATATCCTACAACCAGAATCTCTGGCCCTACCGGATACCCTACAGCTATAAAGAAGAAATAAAGAGTCAGCATATCAAAACCAGTATAAATCACAGATCCCAAAAGCGGACGCTTCCAGCCTCTATTGCTTAATGCTTCAAGGGCTGCAAAAATCCGGCCTACTGAGGTTTCAGTTGTAGCAGGTGCATAGGTTTTATGCAGGAGCTTGGCAAAGTAAGCCGCTATCCTGACAATAATGAGTGTGAAACCTGCCTGGTTTTCTATTCCCCATTTTATTGCTGCAAAGCCCAGGCCAAGTAATATAAGGATTAAAATAAAGGCAAAAAACTCTACAGAAGAAAGCCTGTGGGTTAACAGGAGATGCAGAATTCCAGCTACAGCCAGTAATGTTAAGATCGTATTGTTAAAAATTGTGGGCAGAGTGCCCGCAAGCCCTGCACCCTCGGCGCTGACGCCATATTTCCTTACCCATTGATAAGTTGCTGCAGCATTCCCGAATGGGCCTCCTGCAAGCATGCCTATACTTGAAGCCCCGAGTGCTATTATAACTCCTCTTAATATCGGAATAGTCTGTTTTACTTTTACTACGACTGAATTTATAAGGTAACCGGCCCCCAAGTAACTGACACCCTGGGCAATGGCAGCCAGCATCACAGCCCATGGAACCATTGATTTGATGACATGCAGGGAAGCTTCAACCGAAGCAAGCTGCGGAAGAATTAGGTTAACAGCCAGCCCCATCAAGATAAGAGTTGGAAGGTAACGGCCTACCTTTAAGACCAGAGGTGGAGGAGATAACAGAGTTCTGTGGGTACTATTCTCATTTTTTTGTCCTGATTTATTTTCATTCCGAATTATACTCATTTAAGATTCTCTTCTCCCAAACATTCTTATCTGGCTATATTTCTGGCAATCACCTAATTAGTACCGTAATTTATATTGATCTTCCTCAGCTTAATGTAATAGAATAAATTTCACAGCCTTTAATTATTATTAGGAAGAATTTATTTTCATGACAGAGACTGTTTATTTTCTTTTCCCTATTATTTATGCTGTTCTTAATGCAGTTTCTTATGCCCTGTATGGAATAGATAAATTCAAGGCAAGAAAGGATAAATGGAGGATTTCCGAAAATAGCCTATTAATCGTTTCTCTCTTTGGGCCGATCGGTGCACTGCTCGGGATGCAGCAATTCAGGCACAAGACCCAGAAGCCTATGTTCAAATTTCTGGTGCCTGCATTTTTAGGAATCCACCTCCTTTTAGTGCTCTGGATGAATCTTTAAACCGAAGGTTTTAGGCTGAATCAACTGCAAGAACTATTTAAGTAAGAGTAAAATTCATAAGTACAGGAAAGAAGGAAGCTGAGTCAAGAAAGAGGGAAAGTAGTTTTTTAAGTACTTATCAGGCTAACTTTGATAACACCTGAAATCAAGGGTTTGTAAAGATAGAGTAAAATTGCCATTAAAAGAGTTGAGAACTGTGAAAGTTCACTTCTGCAGAGGATCGAATACTATCAGAAAAAAAGGGCACGAATTCACTTTATTTCCCTGAAAGTTCTCTGGGAAATTCAAGGATTGAGGGAGAGGAGGAATTATTTGGATGATACCTCTTCCGCCTCTTTAGCTCCGGCCTCAAGTTCCTTTTTTTGCTGAGGGTCAAACTGAAGTAAAAGAGCCTGAAACTCTCCGATGTGCGTTTTTTCCTCTTTTGCCACATCCATAAGCACAGCTTTTATATTCTCATCTTTTGTTAAGTTTGCCATCTGCTCATAAAGGTTTACAGCATCAAGCTCAGCAACGATAGCAGCTCTGAGGATCTCTTTATCAATGTCTCCTTCAGATATGCTTTTAATGTCTACGGGTATTTTGGATAACAATTTAGTCCCCCGTTTACATATATGCGTATATAATAATAAATACATTTACCAGATTACGTTTACTGGATCCGGGAATTGGATAAGCTATAACTGATCCTGTAAATCGCGTTATTCTTATCATCGGAAACGAGCAGGGCTCCGTCAGGCATTACAAGGACATCTACAGGTCTTCCCCAGGCTGCAAGCCACTGAAAAGCCAACCCTCAGCAAAAGGCTCATAACTTACGGGCTTTCCATTCTCCAATCTTACAAGGGAGACCCGATACCCGATGGGGACTTTTCTATTCCAGGAACCATGTTCGGCAATAAAGATCTGGTTTCTGTATTCTTTAGGAAACGTTGTGCCTGTGTAAAAAGTCATTCCAAGGGCAGCAACATGCGGGCCAAGTTTCATTTCGGGAGGCGTGAATTCCGAGCAATTCCGGACTTTCCCAAATTCCGGATCCGGAATATCTCCCCCGTGGCAATAAGGAAATCCGAAATGCATTCCTTTTACAGGTGCCCGGTTAAGTTCATCTGGAGGCACATCATCTCCAAGCCAGTCCCTTCCGTTATCAGTAAACCATAGCTCTTTGGTTTCAGGATTCCAGTCAAAACCGACTGTATTCCTAATTCCTCTTGCAAAGATCTCAAGCTGGTTCCCATCAGGTTCCATCCTCATGATTGTGCCATACCGCTCGTCCTCTCCTTCCTTATTACAAATGTTGCAAGGCATTCCTACAGGCACATACAGCTTTCCGTCAGGCCCGAACTTGATATATTTCCAGCCGTGAGCGCGGTCGGACGGAAAACTATCGTTAACTACAACAGGTTCAGGCGAGTCTTTCAGCCTTGATTCGATATTATCATAACGAATTACTCTGGAAACCTCAGCAACGTATAGTGAGCCGTTCCTGAACGCCACTCCGTTTGGCATATCCAAGCCCTCAGCAATCACAATCACTTCGTCGGCTTTACTGTCATTGTTCCGGTTAAGAACCGCATAGACCTTTCCTGCATCTCGGCTTCCGACAAAAAGAGTACCGTTAGGGCTAAGAGTCATTGACCTTGCACCTTCGACATTCTTAGTATAATAATCGATAGAAAAACCTGGCGGAAGCTTAATGCAGGCAAGCCCTATTTCGCCTTCCCCGCATCCACTAATCGGCACGGTTCTCATGGCGGCATAAGCTACGAAAACGATTACAATAACTGCAAAAAAGCCTAATATTATCTTTGTCCCCTTCATTTCCCCCACCATTTTACTTGGAATTAATTTTTGCATCAGATACTTTAGGCCCTGATACATTTTTTCGGCCCGAGGACCGAATATCCTGTCCTTCCGGCGGGCCCTTCACGATGGGCCATACCCTTCATACTAAAGATTCAGATTTAATCTCTGGAAAGGTTGACCATTTGTTTTTTCTGACTTCCAGCACCCGCATTTGGTCGGTTAGTTTGTCCTTTCTCCGACCAGATAGTCTCTCATGAAATTTCCAGTTTTAAATATTCTTAAACTTCCCCCTTTAAAACTGGAAAGCAGGACTGAAGTGATCTTTAAATTATATATTTCTCAACTTTATAGAAATATCTTCTCAAACAATAGAGTAAAGTTTATATTATTTTTGCCCTTACTGTTTAAAACATATAAAATATCCGATATGTTTCTGGATAACATCAGCCAGTAGCAGAAGTGTTACCCTGTAAATACGAGTTTAACAAATAAAAATAAAGAAAGGATGAGTAACGTGAGAATAAAGAAAATCCTCAAATCAATGCTTCTGTTCACTTTCATAACTCTAGCTCTTTTTGCTTCAGGCTGCACGGAAAAAGACCTGAGTGCAGAAGATATTGCAATCCGGATGCTGGAGAAACAGGACAGCATTCAAGATTATTCGTATACAATGCACACTGCTTACTACGTCGGGGAAAAGGCCATAGAAAGCGAATTTAAAACCATATACAAGAAACCTTATATGATTAAGAACTTTATACAGGAACCCGGGAAGGAGGAAGAGACACTCGTACTTTCAGATGGAGAATTCAGGTGGATGTACGCTCCCGATACAAACACGGTAATGAAAACAAGGCTTTCCAAAACTCCGGAACTAACTAAAAGTGACTATCTGACTCTCGCAGGGATTACCCTTAATGATACGAATGTCTCTTTACTGGGCCTTGAGGAGATTGACAGCAGAGAAACTTACCTGTTGAAGGCGGTTCCTAAAGAAACCGAAGAAAACGCTGCGCAATATGACACAAAAATCTGGATAGATAAAGAAACCTGGATGCCCCTTAAGTACGAGCTATATGACAGTAGTGGAAACCTGACAGTAAGAACCGAAATCTACGACATTAAAGTTAACTCAGGAATTCCGGACTCAGAGTTTGTCTTCAATATTCCAGATGGGGCTGAAATAAAAACAATAGATTAAATAAAAACAATAGGTTAATACTTTCACCCTACTTCCTCAAACCTTTTTACATATTTTCCCTATTTGAGGATAATGCCTGCCTCCAGTTTGAAAATAAATGCTCTTGAAAGGCGAATTACCTTCCACGCGGATATGGACAGTTTCTTTGCGTCAGTTGAGGTAAGAGAGAGGCCGGAACTGAAAGGGCTTCCTGTAGTTGTGGGTTCTGACCCGAAAGGAGGGCCAGGAAGGGGAGTTGTGAGTACTTGCTCGTACGAGGCGCGAAAATATGGGATTCATTCCGCAATGCCGATATCACAAGCTTATCGGCTCTGTCCGGATGCAGTCTTTTTACCTGTGAACATGAAACTGTATGCTGGCGTTTCGGCAAAAGTAATGGAAATTTTGAGAGGATTTGCGGATAGGTTCCAGCAGGTCAGTGTGGATGAAGCTTACCTTGTACCAGGTCCCGAGATTAGGAATTTTGAAGAGGCTGCCCTTTATGCTCTCAGGATTAAAGACGAAGTACAAGAGCAGGAAGGAATTACCTGTTCAATCGGAGTCGGACCGAACAAGTTAATTGCAAAAATTGCTTCTGGATTCCAGAAACCCGATGGGCTTATCGTTGTCAGGCCCGAAGATGCAAGGAAATTTCTTTTTCCGCTGCCGGTCTCGAAAATCCCAGGAATAGGAGAAAAAACTGCTGACAAGCTGAAATCAATGGGACTAAGCAGGGTAGAAGAACTTGCAAATTGTGATGTGCAGCTGCTTTCGGAAAAGTTCGGCAAAATGGCGCTCCGCATGAAGCAACTGGCAAACGGGCTAGATTTCGGGGAGGTTCGGGAGAAGGAAAGTGTAAAATCAATCAGCAGGCACGGAACCTTTGCTGAAGATACCAGTGACCCTGTAAAGATCACCGAGTCTCTAAGCATGCTTGCGGAAAGTGTGCATAGCTCCCTTCTTAAAAACAGGTTTCTTTTCAAAACCGTAATTCTTACCGTGCGTTTTGAAGATTTCTCTACATATACGCGCTCAAAAACCATTCCAATCTGGACTTCAGACTTTTTTGTGATCAAAAGGACAGCTATACAACTTCTTTCTGAATTTCTAGGAAGACAAAAGTTCAGGCTTGTAGGTATAGGGGTTACGAAACTCCGAAAAAGGGGCGAAAAACAATCCCTAATTACGGATTTTTAACACAAGACTTTTAAAAAAAGTCTTGAGCGAAACTGCAAGCGTTTTGAGAAAACTTTTGATCGAGAACTCCTAGAAACGACGTGTTCAAGCAGCTAAAAGCTTTCATGTCAACAGTTGAAACTGTCATACTTATATATTTTATAATAGAATATCCAATTTAGATCCAATGAAAAAAAATGTAAAGATGGCTCTGGCCCTTCTCATAATTTCAGTCTTGACTGTGGTCATTGTTTATGCCACGATTCCTTATTTAAATTACATTTTTGGGGCTCTTATTCTTTTCGTCATATTCCGATCTCTTTATCATTTTCTCATAAGAAAAGTAAGGCTTCGGAAGCAGTTCGCAGCCGTACTAGTGATAATAACGTCCATCTTTGTTGTACTGATACCATTGTATTTTCTTTTAAGCGTGATTGTCAGTGAAATAGAACAGCTTTTACTTAATGAGGCATCCATTATCGCATCTATTGAGTCTGGAGCTCACTTTTTAACTGATTTTCTATTACGGCTGAATATTCCTACTGATATATTCCAGACAAAAATAGAAGAAAGAGCAATGGAACTAGCTTCACAGGCTGTTAATTACACTAGCCTATTCATTCTGGGCTCGATCCAGAGCCTGAGCCACAGGTCCATTGGTATATTAATAATGTTCTTTATGCTCTACTACCTTTTTACAGGAGAAGATTCGGACTTTATGCGCCAGCTTTCTGTTGCAGTTCCCTTCAATGAAGAAAATACAGCCACTCTTCTAGATGAATTCAGAAAAATTGTCCGGACGACTCTTATCGCCAGTGGTGCAGTCGCGCTTGTCCAGGGTGGAATCCTGACCATAGTATTTCTTATCTTTCATATCCAGGGAGCTTTCCTTTGGGGTTTCATTGCAGGAATTCTATCCTTTTTGCCAGTTGTCGGATCACCTCTTGTCTGGGTTCCTGCAATCATTGTCCAGCTTTTCCAGGCGGACTATACTGCTGCAATCGGTATACTTGCAGCCGGACTTTTTATAAGTGTTATTGATAACTTCCTCAGGCCCGTTATCCAGAAAAAAGTTGGAGAAATTCATCCGTTTCTATCCCTGCTTGGGGTTGTTATAGGAGTATCTCTTTTTGGGCTGCTAGGAATCGTTATAGGCCCTCTTTTGCTCTCCTACTTTGTTCTAACCGTACAGATGTTTTCTAGAGAGTATATTTCTTGAAAGGAGTAAAAATGTGCAGATCGAAATACTCGGGTGTGAGTCCTTTGGGGCAAGATCTCTTGCCTGTGTTGTAAAGACAGATGAAAAAACGATTCTTATCGATCCCGGGGTTGCACTTGCACGCTTACGTTCAGGCCTGCTCCCCCATCCCATAGAGATTGCTGCTGCTTTCAGGATAAAAGAAAAAGTTCTTTCTGCATTTGGACAGGCTACTGATGTTGTTATCAGTCACTTTCACGGGGACCATATGCCAATGAGGGCTGAAGATCCATATCAGTTGCCAATGGAAGCCCTTCCGTCTCTTGACGGGATAAATTTCTGGTGCAAAGGCCCGGAAAATATCTCAGGCCTTTCTGCAAAGAGGAGGCGTGAACTCTCGGATTTCTTGGGTTTCCCTCTCCCGGTTTCGGAAGGCAAAAAATCTGGCAATATGGACTTTTCTTTTCCTGTCCCTCACGGGGCCAGGGAAAAGGGCTTTGGAACTGTCATGATGACCCGAATCTGCGAGGGAGATGAGGTTTTTGTCCATAGCTCTGACATTCAGCTTCTGGACAGGGAAGCTGTCCTTAAGGTTCTCACGTGGGAACCCACAATTGTTTTTGCCTCAGGCCCTCCTCTTTATCTTTCACACCGTGTCCCTGAAGCAGGAAAAGAAGCTTTGGAAAATGCTCTCCTTCTAGCCAGGCATGTGGATACTCTGATTCTGGACCATCATCTTCTCAGGTCTTTTGAAGGATACAGATGGTTAAAAGAGCTGTCAGAAAAGGTTGAAACCCGAGTCCTCTGTGCTGCAGAGTTTATGGGAAAGACCCCGAAACTCCTTGAGGCCCAGAGGAAAACTCTTTATGAAAAAATGCCTGTACCTTCAGGCTGGCACGATGCCTATGCAAAGGGGAAAGCAGATTTTGGGGAATATCTCTAAAGAGGTAGTTGGAAGGAATAGAATACCGCTGTTCCCTGGGATAGGTGGCTTAAAGGTTGGATTGGAATTCTCATTTTATCTGACAGGATGGCGCTCTGGTATAATTAGCTATATTACATGCAGGAGTAGTTATGATTAGCTATATTACATGTAGGAATACTTGCCTATATCCTTAATCTGCTCGGAGCGCTGTTCATAATAGTCATAGAGTTCTTTTCCCCAGACTAGCGAGTCTGGCTCAAAGCAGATAACATACTTTCGGTCAAAGACCGTACTTTTCGGGAAAAGAGCCATTGCCATGAAATTATCCGCTGCTACAATAGCAGGGATCCTTTCACAGTCCATGCAGACAAAGAGTTTAGCATTTTCCTTTTTAAGATATTGCTCAGTCTGTTCCCTGTAATCTTCAACCCATCTTTTCAGGATAGGTTCAGGGAGAACGATTGATATAGGGATTCCTTTTTCGGCAATTTCCAGGAAAAAAGAAGGGAAAAGAGGATGGAAATATGAAATTGCAGCCTTCAGCTCTTTTGCCAGCCGAACATTTTTGACATATTCCGGGACCAGCTCAAACATATAGTCCATCTTAGGTTCAATTATAGTGCAGTGACCAAGTTCGTTAATTCTTCGCAGGAGAAAAGGCGGAATCTCGTTAACTTCCCGTTCTGCCCAGTAGTCAGAATTTTCTTCGAGGACGGCAAGCGTATCTACAAGAGGCTTCATTTTCTCAACCACGACTCTGCCTATCTCGCTCAGTTTATAGAGGTTTTTTTCCTGGACCACCAGGTGCTGCTCTTTGAGCTTTTTTACCTGGGGCTGGACTGCGGTTGCACTTGCACTAAGGGCTTTTTTTATTGTTTCAATATCCTTTGGCCCTTCAAGCAGAAGCAACAGCACATTCTTTCTTTTTTCAGAGAGGAGGATTAGATCGAGTAGATTGTTTTCCATATCATGCACCTTGATCGACTGCCTGCAGGTTTCAAATATATCTAAGTTTCGTAAATCTAGATAAGATTAGCACTAAAGGAAGATCCACACTAAAAACTGAAGTACACCAGTATCAAACTGAAGTATACCAATATCTCCATAAAACTTGAAAATTAATAGTTAATATATTTTTCTCTTAAATTTGTAAGTGAAATGCATTTTCCTCCAATTCGTCTTCCCGGCAAGTACTTTTTCCTGAGGAAACCTCAACTAAGAAACTCAATTTCAAAATGCATATTTATTTAGTGAATTGTACACATTTAGTGTCATATTATCTCTTTTTTTCCTGAGTACTGTTCTCGAAATTTTCTGATTCCAGAATTAAGACATAAAAGAAGAGAATATAAACTCTAATGAATATGACAGCTTGTCCCTCTTAAAGATTTCTTTAACAACAAACCGTCCAATAAGATTACTAAAAATGAAATTGAAGATTATTTCCTTCATAGGAGGTAGATAGTAAGCCAGACCACAACGCATAACAATTTTATCGCTATCCAAAAGTTTTTCAATCTCCTACGCAAGAATCATAATTTACCTGAAAATTTTTAGAGAATATCAAAACTAAGCAGCCAAAAAATAATTTGCCTTTAGACGAGCTTATTTTACCCAAAGATGTTAAATTCCTTGTAGATTCTTCTGCAAAACGCAAAGGAGTGAGGCCCTTGTAATGTTATTGTGGATTCAGGTTCTAGAATAGGGGAGAAATTCTGGGGTCAAATAAACCATGTTTCATTTGACAAATATGGCGCCGCTCTCATCGTATCAAGCAAAACGAGAATGAGAAGAATCAGGATAATTGATTCGGTTCCAGACTTGCAGTTGTGGCTTAATCAACATCCAGACAGAGATAACATTCAGGCTCCTTTATTTGTTACATACAGATTGAAAGCTGGATGGACAGTTTAATTTAAAGAAAAATCCTTCAAAAAAACGGCATTATCGTGGAGGACAAAAAAGGACGAGAGGAAAGTCTAAGGCCAGTAGATTATCCAAGGTGTAAAACGAGGAATCCGGCGGGAGCAAAATATTGTATGTCATGCTCGCTTGTGCTTGATCATCTGACTGCATTGGATCATGTTCGTTTTGGTAATTTCTCTGGAAAATAAATAAATGATTTATTTATTAACTGAGACTTGACATAATGAGCACGCCTAAGAATCTCGTCAGCAGGTATCTGCTCCATTAAGGCTGCTGGAGTACCAGGCCTCGCAGAGAATCTATGGCATACAATCCAATCAAATCCAATTTCATTACAAAACCTGATAGTCTCATTTAGTTCAGGAATGGTCTCTGATGGAAAACCAATCAATAAAGTGGTTCCAATTTTAAAGGATCCCACTTTTTTAATCTCGACAACCATCTTTTTAACTGTGTCAATATCAGAATCTCGGTTCATTAAAGTTAGCAGACGCTTGTTGGCTGATTGGATGGGAATATAAAGTCCATACAACCTATTTTGAGTAGCAAGATTTCTGATAGAATTGAAATTTTGTAGAAAATTTACAGGAGGAATATTCTCTAAATTCAAATCAAATTTCTCTTGAGTTTCTGAAATACTATCCAAAAGATGGGACAGGTTAATTCCTAAATCTAATCCATAGCTTCCGACATTATCACCGCACAATTGGAAGTGTTCGAATCCATTTTCTAAGCCTTCTTTGAATTCGTCAATAATTGCTTTAATCGGTTTACTTCTAAGACGGCCAATGGCTTTTCGGGTTACACAGTAGCTACAGCTTTCTGAACAACCTTGTGCAACTTGGATAAAATAAGTTCTTTGATTAAGATTTTGTCTTATCTCAATTCCATTTTTCATTCGATAGAGAATATTTCTCAGTCCGGATAAGTTGCCATCAAATTGTTTAAAAACATCAGATGTCTGTTGTAAACAAGTAATTGTTGACACCTTTAGAAGATTAGATACAAAAGTATTTGGTCGCTTACAATCTATACATTTATATTTTGCATTAATCATTTGATCCAACTTAGATAAAGAGTGAAAACTAAATGATGGGCCGTCAAACTCTTTAGACAGCCTTTCAGGATTGATTTCAGTGAGACAACCACCAAGTATAATTTTCGCTTCTGGTTTCTTTTTCTTTTTAATTAAATGATATGTTTCAAATGTACGATCTTCTGAATATTTGGTACACCCACAACTTGTTAATAATATTAGATCTGCATTTGAGTCAATATCTTTGTATTTATTTGAGATAGAATAACCATTCTTCACAAAAAATTCTTTTATTTGTTGAATCTCAAAAGATCGGCGTTCACAACTTATATTGAGAATTTGAACCTTGGCCATAATTATCTCTTCTATAGTTTGGTGCTTCTTCATTAAACAGTAACAGATTTCAAATCCTAAAACTCAGAATTATTTTCCGAAAATCTACTTCTTTTAGCATTGATTAACGAATTGATACACAAGTTTGAATGCCATATATACCGATTATCCAAAATAATTCCCAGATATATAGCGTAAAAAATAATACTTATTGACGTTTTAAACCCTAGAAGAATCTAAATGAAACCTGCTTTCTGTAGGCAACCTGTTTTTAGTATTAGTTTAAACGATAGCGTTTTTGCTGGAAAACATATTATGCCTGATACTAAATATTATTACGAATTTGATTAGCTGATAATTACATAGAACATTCTCAATCTATTAACGTAAATTTTAACTCATGTTCACTGTTTAATGACTAAAACTTTGTACTTATTTTTAATAAGTCCGTGATTAACTAACTTATACTTAATAAATTTTTTGTTAGGACGTGTCTAATATTCAAACAACTTTTACAACTGGATAATGGTCAAAGTAACTTTAAACTTACATTGTAACTTTTGTAACTACCATTCCTGCCTGAAATCAGTCGTATGATATCGATTATTACGTTATCAAAAAATATGATTACTAACTGTACTCGATGTATAATATCAAATTTGCAACACTGCTCATAGTGAAATCCAAATATATAACCAAAAGATTTATCAGTTAGTTTTGGCGATTTACTGTGTAAAATAATACAATACGTTGCATGTACTTTTCTGTATACTGTGACTTTATTCAAAAAGATCAGAGTTTAAAGGAGGTTGGTAGTTTATTTTGATTTAAAGAAAAAGATTGTTCAGCTTGGAAAATGCACAAAGAGAGTAAAACTCATTTATTCAATGAATTTTAACCCAGTAAATAATTCCACGAAAAATATGCTTTTCAGTTATTTTTCATTGTTTTTGAAATAAATGATAAATCACCATATGAGGTTGAGGTCACACAATGAAATATAAGAATCGTACTTTAAACAAAATGAGGTGGGCAATATGATCCACAACATTAAGCGATGGATGATAACGATTGTGATTGCAGCTTTAATTGCGATATCAAGCGTAGGAATAATTTCTGCTTGTGATCGTAATTTTCCGCCAGGCATTGAAATTCAGCCATATCATCTTACAGAAGAAGGCATACCTTCTATTTTCTTCGGAACCCCTACAATGTTTACTTATTATAGCTGTCAGAATGCAACGGCTGTTGACATAAAGATTCATGTTGATGATGGTGGTTCAGATATCATTGGAAATATGACTGGAGGACCATCAAAATGGACCTTTAATATAACATTCTTTCCGCGCCACGGAGAAGCAACAGTAACTTATATAGTAAATAACTGTTCCAACTCAAACAAAAGTACTGTTATTTACATTGACCCCGCAGGATACATTTATGATATTGATACTGGAGCACGCATAGCCAATGCGTCTGTTTGGCTGCAACGTCCTAATGGTATAGGAGAATGGGAAAATGTTAAAACAGGCGAAAATCCACCAGCTTGTCAACCCGATATAAACCCATTAATCTCTGACCAAAATGGTATGTATCACTGGGATGTTCTTAATGGATATTATAGAGTGCATGTAGAAGCGCCTGGATATGAACCGAGTAACAGTTCTGTAGTATACATACCACCACCAGTTTATGACTTGAACGTTGGGCTGAACCATATTGATGATCCCAATGTGACACCGGTTTATCCTGTAGCGAACTTCAGCACCAATGTCAATACTGGTTATGCTCCTCTTGTTGTACAATTTACAGATCTCTCGACAAATGCAACTGATCGGAAATGGGATTTTGGAGATGGATTTAATTCAACTAAGCGGTATCCAGCTCATAACTATTCTGTAGCAGGAAATTACACAGTAAATCTTACTGCAATAAATGGAAATGGTATTAACTCAACAACCAGTATAATAACTGTTAGGACTAAGACTTAATAAGGGGTTGAACTGGAAAATCAATAGCACTAAACCATACACTGTATTAAGTAAGTTAGAACTTACACGGTTGCTGCTTTGTAGGCAACTTTTGATTTTTTAAACTTTTAACCTAATTCATAGATTTGATTTCTTATGAATTGATTAACAGTATTTATTGCAATGCTCCATTTTGTTTTAAATTATGTTTTTCCGAGTTATTCTTTTTTAATTAACTGATTTTAGCTTACCATAAATTTTTTACTATATACTCATTGTATGACAACGTGAGACTTAATAAGAAGGAAGAAAAAACATCAAAACTGTGGGTTCAAAATATATTCTAAAATTTCCGCCTTCAAGAATAGTACTGAACAATTTAGAGTCGATTCAAGGCACTTTTAAAACACATTCAATTAATGCCTTGGGTACTACAAAAAACTTAACAGCGAGGTTAAGAATAAGTCAAGTCTCCTGTAATATGTTCCTCCTCCCCTATTCAAATCTTTTCTCTTGAATTTTGTAATGACATTTAGTCCTCTACGTTATACTCTGAATCTGGCACTTATGACCTGGTTTCTCGCTGCAACTTAAAAGAAGTGTAAATAGGATTAGAAATTAAACGAAGACGAACGCTCAAATGAAAAAAGAAACTCTAATAAATTTAGTGCGGGAGAAGGGATTCGAACCCCTGAACGTCTGCACGAACAGATCTTGAGTCTGCCACCGTTGACCGCTTGGTTACTCCCGCATTTTACGGAATCCAATTAGGTAAAGATAGAACTAGCATATAAAGCTAATCCTGTAAGTAAATTATCTGTAGAATTAAACTTAGGGAGATATCCAGATATTATTCAGGATTTAACTCTTGGTGGCTAGATTTTTAACCTGCAATTTTTCTGGCTTCAGATTTTTGACTTCAGATTTTTTTAGCTTCAGTTTTTCCTGTTGCAAATCTCTTATTACTTTAGCATTTAAGCCTTGCCTGATTTTCAGTCTCCTTCGCCTGAACTGTTAACATGAATCCAATCAATATACTCCTTTTCTCCTTCAATTCCCCAGAATTCTATTGCAGGCATTTCATATGTGTGTAATGACTTTACGAGCCCTGTGATTTCTTCAAAGCGTGAAGAATCGGTTTTTACAAACATGGCAATCTCATTATCTTCTTCAAGCTTTTCTTTCCATCTATAAACCGAAGATACTGGAAACATATTCACGCAGGCTGCAAGCCTCCTTGAAACCAGCTCTCTTGCGATCTGTGATGCATTCTCCATATTTCCAGCCGTTATATACACAATTCCAAGCATGAACAGACACCTCACGGAAACCTGATATCGTGAACGATGTATTTGATGAAAGCACATTATTTCCTATGACTAGTATCTATCGCTTTTGGCCATAGAATTTATAGTCCCTTGATGTAGAATTCATGGTCTTAGCCATAAAATGGTTTTTAGAAAATCAAAATTTAACTTTATAGGCGTTTTATCTAAATTTCCATATATATTTTTATATAATTCTGATGTATTACTACGTACGGTTTTCGCAATAGGAGTCTATTTTAAAAGGAATGGCAATATATCTCGATTTAAAGTAATAAGGTGCATATAACATTTATATATCATATGAAGCACTTAAAATCAACATAATGAATTAATTGGCGCAGAATCACGCATATTGTAACATCAACAGGTTTTAATTTAGAGCTGTATGATCTTAACAGTCCTAGATTTCTAGAGTCAAATTCAAGATTCATATTAATTTAGCTTAATTCGTACCGGTTTAAGTTAATTTACAGCCGGTCCAGCTTAATTCATAAATGTGTTATACTTAACCCATTATTGGTTAAGCTTAATTATAATTGGTTCAGCTTAATAATTTGGAGAATCCCCTTGAATGGCACAAGCATTGCACTAAGTATTTTTTTACTGTACTGGTTCGCAGTTTCTGTTCTTGACAGGAAAGGCATTCTGGAGAAGTATAACATAAGCACATTCGGACCTCTTCCCATCCTTATGATCAGGACAACTAAGGGTCTTAAATTACTGGATGTACTTGCCCGTCCGAAGTTTTACTGGAGAAACTTTGCAAACCTTGGAATCTTATTGATGTTTGCAGGCATGATTGCAATGTTCCTGGTCATAGCCCTCTCGGACATTGCACTGTATACTTCATTCCTTAACAAAAACGTACCGGAACCGGGAAAATATAATTCTTTGAGAAATATCTTTCTTATTCCGGGAGTAAACGAATTCATTCCTTTGACCTGGGGAGTTATTGCCCTTATAGTCACGCTTGTCGTGCATGAATTTTCCCATGCAATTCTTTGCAGAGTTGAAAACATCAGAGTCAAATCAATGGGCATCCTGTATGCTCTAGTTCCAATTGGTGGTTTTGCGGAACCTGATGATGAACAGCTTTTCGGGCCGAAAGAGAAAACAGAAAGAGAACTTCCTCTGACAGCCACGATCGAGGAAATCGAGGAATGGGAAAAGGAAGAAAAATTAAGGCTAGAAAATGAAGAAGCAAGGCCTGAGGAATCAAAATCCGATCCTGTAGTAGGTGCAACAAGAACTCAAAGAGCCCGGATTCTTGCGGCAGGCGTTATGGCCAATTTCAGTGTAGCTTTTATCGCTCTCCTGCTCTTCTTCGGACCTGTACTCGGGGCAATCGCGCCCTTAAGTGACGCCATGATCTTAAGTGTAAATGAAAGTTCTCCGGCTTACCACGCAGGGCTTGAGAAAGGTATGATAATAACTCAGATTAATGATACGAATATCACAACAGCCGTAGATATGCAAACATACCTTGAAAAAACCCAGCCCGGAGATACTATTCGCGTTCACGCCGTGAAAAACGATACATCCTCCGTGCATGATTTACAGGTTACCTCATCACCTAAGGATTATATTGGCGGAGTGCTCGTAGGAGGTGTTGTTTCGGGAAGTCCTGCAGAAGCTGCAGGGATCGAAACCGGAATGACCATGATAAGGATCAACAATACGGAAATGAAAAACATTTCAAGTTTTGTTAGCTTCATGGAAACCACCAAGGCAAACCAGACTGTAGAAGTAGAACTGCTCCCTTCTGAAAACTACACAGGAAACCTTACTGAAAAAGGAACTGTTGTTTTCGATGTGCAACTGTCATCTAATTCTCAGGAAAATGACCGTGGTTTCCTTGGAGTTATTTATGAGAATAGGGGAGTTATGGAATTTCCGATGCTTGGAATCTCAGTATGGATGCCTCAGGCAAAATTGTATCTTGAAGCCCTGAAACAAATCCCATCCTTATTGACCATGCCTGCAGGCTGGATCATTCTCTTCGGACTTCCTATTTACGGATTTGCAGGTGAGGGATTCCGAGGCTTTTCAGGTACTATAATGCAGTTTTATCAGCCCGTGGGCTGGGCAGAACCCTTGGGAATAGGGATTTTCTGGATTGCAAATACCCTGCTCTGGATTGGCTGGCTGAACTTTTATGTCGGACTGTTTAACTGTTTGCCTGCCGTGCCCCTTGACGGAGGGCATGTATTTAAGGACTATACCTATTCCCTTGTATACAGACTTACAAGGAATGATTCGATCTCGGAAAAGGTCTCAAACTCTATTACAGCAAGCTTTTCGATGTTGATTCTGTTCTCGTTTGTCTTCATGATATTCGGGCCTTTTGTAGGGCAATGGATTTGATTGACATCGAAGCTTCAGACTGAACCCTGACCATCGCGAAAATCATAAAGGTTAGGGTTTACTTCCATTTTTCTATCTTTTGTTCAAATGGAGAGTTCAATTACCTTTTCTTTTTAGCTTTTAAGTCCATTTCTCATGTTTAATCCCGAAAACTATTCTTCAAAAATTTATATTTCATAAAATTCTTTTGCATAGTCTTTTCTATAAAACTGAGTATACGGATCTATCAGTAATAACCGTAGATTTTTCATTAATAACAACTATAAGACGCTTCAGCTTAATCTAATCAGGAAAATTCAGGCAGGACTTCAAAAATGTTCACTTTCTGGATAAAGAAAGTCGGTTTCAGAACAGGATTTCAGAAGGTGCTCCAAAAGCATCCTTATTTTGCATACAAAACAGCGGCTGTGTTTCTGTTTGTCATATATATTCTGATTTTCGAGTTTCTTATGATTTTTGAGAACCAGCCTAAAAATGCAAACCTTATTACTGCTATCTACTGGACTACAACCACCGTTGCAACGGTGGGTTATGGCGATGTCGTTTTTACTTCCATGGAAGGAAGGCTTTTTACTATAATCGTGCAAGTTTTAGGCATAATACTGATTTCGGATTTTCTTGTAACCTATGTTGTTACTCCCTGGATGGACAGGTTTATCAAGTTCAGGCTTCCAAGAAAGGTCCCCTCCAGCATGAAAGACCACATAATTATCTGCGGATACAATCAACTGGTTGAAACCTTGATAGACGAATTGACCGAGCAGGATATTCTCTTCGTAGTAGTAGAGGATGAAGATGAGCTCATCAAGGAACTTGTTTATAAAAACATTTCCTGGATTTTCGGGTCTCCGAGTGATAAGCAGACCCTTATGGGCGCAGGTATAGAGAGAGCCAAACTTCTTATTGCAAATAAATCGGATAAAAGAAATGCGAATATCGTTTTAACTGCAAGGGAATTTCAGTATATCAACATCATTGCCATCGTTGAGGACTTATCTAAATCAAGATATCTAAAATACGCAGGAGCCGATACGGTTGTATCTCCCAAATCAATGTTCGGGCAGTTCATTGGAAAAAAGGCATTGGACAGGCTTGTGAGTCGGATTACGGAGGCGACTGAAATTTTTGAAGGCATTAATATTGTCGAGTTTCCTGTTTACACAAAAAGCCCTCTTATAGGCAAGACGCTTAAGGAAATTTCCAGTCAGCAACTCACCGGTGCAAAGATTGTAGGAACTTGGACTAGCGGTACTCTGACCTTTGATCCCAAAGAAGAGGATATTGTTCGGGAGAATTCCGTTTTGCTGGCTATAGGAAGCCGTGAGGAACTTTCTAAGCTGAAAAAATTGACATACCAATTTAATATTTAAACATGAAATAAATTGGTGAAATTATCAGATTATCTGATATAATAACAAATTTATCTGTATAGACTGGTAAAAAGGCGAGATCTAAATATAAAAACTCGAAGCTGAACTTGGCGAGTGTAATTTACAGGTCTGTGATCAAAAATGGAGCCAAAAGGACATCTTATTGTACTTGGATATGGAGATGTCGGAAAGAGCATAATTGAGATACTCTCTGAAGGCCCTTTTCGCTTTGTAGTTGTGGATTCTAATGAAAAGGTTTTTGAGAATGTTGATTTCGAGCACCTGGTCGGGAACGGGACGGATGAAGACGTACTGCTTGCAGCCGGAGTAAAAACCGCTTCTATTGAATTTGTAGCTCTTAATGATGATACCAATGTTATTTTCTCAACTCTTATTTCCAGGAATATGAACCCGGAACTTACCATTGTGGCAAGGGCAAATTCCGTAAAATCCATTGACAAGATCTACAAGGCAGGAGCTAACTACGTAGGTTCTCTTTCCATAGTGGCTGGCCAGATGCTTGCAAAAATGACTGCAAACTGCATGGGAAAAATCTGTAGTATAGATGAGGACATAATGCTTTACGAGGGAATAGAAATCGAAAAACACCATGTTGAAAGGGGCTCTCTCCTTGAAAATAGGTCAATAGAAGAGCTTGATCTCGAAGAAAAAATCGGGTGTACCATAGTAGGCATTAAACGTGGAAAACTCGTCATAACCATTATTGAAAGGCAGACAATAATAAGAGCAGGAGATACTATTGCAGTCGTAGGAAGCAGCAAACAGATTTCAGAGTTTAAGGAAAGGTATATTGGCTAAATGACTCAGAGCTTATTTAAGAAATTTAAAACTTATTTAAAGGGCTTAAAACTTATTTAATGGACTTAAAAACTCATTTAATTGAAATTTTTACGAAACTGACGAAAATTCGTTAAAGGTAAAAAATGTCTATAAAAATATATTTCTGAAGCTCTAACTTGGATAATTGATAAGTTTTTGATCACGGAAAATATTCTAATATTTTTATTGATTTGAGGTTAAAACTCATTTTGGGATAAGTCCTATTTGCAAATAGTGATATGGAGCTATTTAGGATTTAGAAATTTTCAACTACTCAATTCTGACGAATAAGTTTACCTTTTTCCTTCTCAAAGACGTCTCAATTTCTGAAAATGAATCAGTCTCTCAAATCTGTTTTCAAAATTTTCTTTGTAGTGTCTACGGCTTCGAATTAAGGATTTTACTACTTCTTGCTTTCAATGGTATCATTTGCATTTTTATCAACGTTTACTTATTATTTCACGTCTGCAATTTTCATTTATATTGTAAATCTCTAGAAAGCTGGTTATATAATCAAGTAAATGGCGGATAAGAATGTATATTTATATACTTTAATATTTAAAGTCTAATAATATTTTATTGTTATAAACCAGACCAAAAATATAAATAATTTCTTTAATTTAAGTAATTGTTTCTAAAAAACAAAAAGATTATTAATAATAAATGTTAATCCGTATGAAAAGAATATATTATATAAAATTTAGATAAGGATAATAATTTCTTGTCTAAGTTTAATATTAATATTAATTTAATTTCCTAAAAACTTAATATTTTAGTTTAATTGGAAACCGTTAGGTTTAAAAAGAGGAATTTCTTGTGAAAACTAAAAACTGTATAAATAATACAAAACATATAAAATCAAAAAGAACAAAACTTGTTCTCGGGTTGCTGTCTGCGTTTTTTTTGCTTGGTCTCTTTATTTCTCCGGCAGCAGCTAAGACTGACTGGAAGATTTCTCCTTCTAATCCGAGTGTGGGAGATACTCTAAAAGTAAAAGGCACTGCTTCTCCGGGAGAGGAGCTCATAGCCGAAGTTTCTTTTGTAAAGGATCTACCTGTTACCGGGGGTAGGTACCAGTATTCGCTTGAAAAAATAAAGATCCCGAGAGGTAAAGATAACCTCTTTACTGTCACAGGTGAGGGAGTAGAGAACCTAAACGTAAGCGTAAAGAAATTAATCTGGATAGACTTGTCTTCTGACGCATCCGGTGGAACTGCAACTATTTCTCAAGGACATGTCCCCCCCTTAAAATATAAAATTATTATTAGTGGTGATGCTCTGAGTACCCCAGGTAAACACTCTTCCGTAAAACTTAAAGTTACGGCATCTCAGACCCTGAAAACTAATCAAAAAGGGAAATTTAATTTCAATTACCCCACTTCTGGATTGCCAGCAGGCAAGTATACTGTAAAGATCGGGAATTCAGAAAAAACAATCGAGCTGAAACCTTAAAAGAATGCTTCTGACTTCCCTGCAGTCCGACCTCAGGAAAAGCACAATTGAAAGTCGCGTTTACTGAGATCAGCAGAGGAATACCATTAAAAAGAGTAATTAAATGGTAAATGGTAATTAAACTGTAATTAAGTAGTAATTAAATCGAAAATTTAAGCAAGATAACTAGAAATAAGAGGATTTCTCCGCCCCGAGTTGCATCTCGCCTGAGTTTTGCCTCGAGACGGGAAAATCCGTTTCTTTAGTTGCATGTAATTACAGCAGTAAACAGTCCACCTCAATTCAGTCCACCTCAATTCAGTCCACCTTACTTTTTCCAAGGTTCATCTTCAGAATAATCAACCAAGTTTTTGATCGTGATAAGTAGTTCTGAAACTCTTAACAATTAAAAATAAAGCTGGTTTTGAGATCAACTATCATTTTAACTTATTTTACAAGTTTTTAATATTTTATAAATGTTTGACCTATTTCAAACGAGTTTCTACAAAATAGGTATTGCTCTCAAATACTATCGAAAATAAAAACTTTGGAGCAAATACTGAAACTTCAACTCTTTGCTTAAAACCAAGTTAACTTTTTTCGAAACTTATTTATTTTCCTGATGAAGAGTATATCACTTAAGACATATTACAATAATTACGAAATATATCTGCGTTTAAGGTGTGATTGTATGGAGAGTTTGTCTACAGGGATCGAAGGGCTGGATACGCTGATGGATGGCGGCTTCCCTAAAGGAAAAAGTATTCTTGTTACGGGTCCTCCTGGAGCCGGAAAAACTATTCTCGGGATTCACTTTCTGCACAGGAGCTGCAAGGAAGGTAAGAAATGCATATTGATTCTTACAAGAGAGCTTACGGAAGATATCCTCAGCCAATCCCGAAGCCTTAACCTTGACCTCAAGCCTTTTGTGGAGAGTGGAAAACTAAGTATTAAGAATATTTTTGAAGACAAAATGAACAAAATCAAAAGTGCTTCCAAATTCGGGAAAGGGCTCTGCGCTGTGGACACGGACATAATTGAGTATCTGAGTTCCATATCTTCGGAAGTTGATGTCATAGTTATCGACAACATAGGAGTAATGGCCATAAATCATGACATAAGAGAGTTTGCCGATGAATTCAGTTCAATCAGCATTATACTTTTAAAAAATGGGTGCACAAGCCTTTTTGTCATGGATGAGGATTCTTACGAGCTTACCCACAGGCTTACCGGCTATATGGTTTTCGGGCTTATCCGGCTCACCTCGCAGGAGAATTTCAACTCCGGAAAGACAAAAAAATATCTTTACATCGAGAAAATGCGAGATAAGGCTGTTCCGGTCAAGTATTCCCGGTTCGATATTACTCCTAAAGGAATGAGAATTATTACAGGCATGAATGATCTACAGCAGTATGAATCAACTACCTAAAATGTTAAACAAACCACTTTAGGGTTCTGGCTATTTCCTGAACCCAACATTTGCGGAAGAAACCTCTTTCAGGCCTTTAGGCAAAAAAGGAATTTTACTCTGCTTTTATTAGGAATTCACAGCAATTATTCCTGTTCCCTATAGTCTTCAGCGCCTCTACACTGAAATCAGAATCCACTTTTAAAATTATATCTGAAAAAATTTTCCGGGTCAATGTACACAAAATAGGGTTTTTCCGCGCTTCTTCTCCTTTCCATGGGCATTTTGTTCCCCTAATTATCCAAAAATTTTCTTTTTCACCCTTTTCAGAGGAAAAGTTTCCGCCCAGCTGGTTCATTATCTCAGCACAAACATTGCCTGCATAAGCGAAGTCCAATTCTCTATTCTCAAGGTGGTATATGTCAAGCAGCGTTTTTTCGACCATGCTTGTCATTTGGTTAATTATGACCTTCTTTTCCTCATTGGAAACACACCGAAGTAGAGTTGGGATGATTGCAGTAAGGATACTCTGTACCCGATTTTTTATTTCAAGACTATTACGGTCAGCCACCAGCCGATCATGCAGACATTTCACCCTGAGCAAAGATTTAACTCTTGTCTTTAGCTCAAGCCTGTTTATCGGTTTTGTAAGGAAATCATCAGCCCCGGCTTCAATCCCCTTTATTCTGTCTTCAATTTCAGAAAGAGCCGTGAGCATCAAAATCGGGATGAACTGAGTTTCAGGGTCGCTTTTGACAATTTTACAGACTTCATAACCGCTTATTTCAGGCATCATGACATCAAGCAAGATCAGGTCAAGCTTTTCTTCCTTTAATTTCTGAATAACTTCCTTTCCGCTGCTGGCGGTAATAACATCATATGGCTCTACTGAAAGGTAAGCTTCTATAAGCTCTACATTCTCAGGAATATCATCGACGATCAGGATTTTAGGTTTGCCCTTTTCAATCTGCAAGGCTTCATCCCCCAGATTCACGAATTACGATTCCTTTGGATGTGATTTCAAAAACAGACATTTCAGGAGAAATTGGGGTACTACGCATTTTGGGTATACTCAGGTAGCGCTCCATTTTTCCGAGATATGAATTTTCCCTTACCAGCAGGCGGATGGACCCGTATACTGAGTATTCAGCAAGTTGGTAAGTCATATTGTGTGCGGACTCGTCCATGATTAAAAGAGCAGTACATCCTTTTTTCCTTACTAGGTAGTTAAGTGCGTCAAACTGGTCTCTAAGCTTTTTTATGGAAATCCTGAGAACAAAGGTTCCTATATTATCTATAACAAGGCATTCCGTTCCTTCACGTATTAATTCTATAAGACTTGGAATCTCGAGATCCAGGCTTTCAGGCTTGAACCCGTATCTTGTCTTTCCTATTATTTCCGAACGGCTCTCGAAGATATTTTCTATGATAAGCTGTCCGCTCTCATAGTACGGTGCAAGGTCGTGCCCTAGCAGGCTTGCCTGGTAGATAATGTCTTCAGGAGTTTCCTCGGTTGCGATAATCATACATTTCCTGCCTTCAAAACAGTTTTTATGAATGAAATGAATTCCGAAGATTGTTTTCCCACTTCCTGCTATACCGGTAATAAGTGTAACTTTATTTACAGGATAACCCCCACTCAGCTTCCTGTCCAGCTCCTCTATGCCTGTTGAAACCCTCTCCATTTTTTCAAATCCTCACTCTTTCGGTATTTTCCCCTTATAGATTCCCACACTATGAATCTATATATGTTAATTTGAAGGCTTAGAACAGTCTCTAAATGACCCTGAAATTTAGAAGCTGTTTATAATTAAAGAAACGTCTATTATATTTCGTTAGATTTACAGTAATCTTTACGAAAGCTTATCTGTTATAGTTTATTATTCCAGTTTGCACTGCTAATTCTGTCCCACTTACTATATATTTTTATTCACTCTTTTGTTATCCTATTCAATTTGAACTTTTTGTACTGAATTTCCAGATGATCTTTTCCGAAGTCACGTAATTAAGTTTCAAATTTTTACTTTCTGTACTTTTCTTAGCTTTTTCTGCCATTACAGATTTTTTCAGGCTTACTTTCTACAAATTCTAGTCTTTTTTACTCATTTCTTCCTTTTGTTGTACTTCTCTACTTTTTTTACTCGTTTCTGCCTCTCTTAACCTCTTTTCAACTTTTTTAGTCTCGTCTGGCTCTTTTCTTTATTTTCTGGTTTCTATGCTGCTTTCTTTTATCGTCTGTTTCCTCTAACTACTTTTCTTTACCTTCTATCTTCTTCCTAGCCTATTTCTATCGGCCTGTATTTCCTGCTGCCTTAATTTTGAGAGAAAGGTTTAATATGGATAGCTTCTATCAATAGTGCTGCACCGAGGGCTCGTAGGGTAGCCAGGATATCCTAATGGGCTTCGAAGTAAGATACTTACGAAGACACCCATTGACTCGTGTTCGAATCGCGGCGGGCCCGTTTACTATTTTTACCTATCTATTTTGTTCTGCGAAAGCAGTGTATTTTTTCCAGACTACTCCTTTAGAGTACCTATTTAGAGTAGAAATGTACTGGATACTTTCCATATGGGGATTTTTCCGAAGGATAACAGGCCGAATGATTACAAAAAAGATTTCTCGTACGGAATCTGGAAAATCTCAGGAATTAATAATAAATTTTCAAAATTATATCAAACATAAAATCCTATTTTAAATTCTGATTTCAAAACCTAATATTAAGAGCTAATTTAAGACCTGAGATTAGATTTTGTAATAAAATTAGAAATATATTAAAGTCATATTAATATATGGAAATGATATATTTCTTTATGGGAAGGGGAAATCAAGTGAAGAATGATTCACTCGTAAGACAAGATTTATAAACCAACATAAAAACTGCTTTACGAAGTTATTCTTTGAAACTCGATGCCGTTGTAGTTTTTCTTTAGCGTTTCCTGGTCAATATGGGTTTTGTGGCGTGGGTAGATAGGAGTTTTTCACTACATTCTTAGTTCTTAAGAACCAGGCCTCATCAAAAGGAAACTCTAAAACAGAATATGATGCAAGCATGGGGGAGCTGTTAAGGCAATATGGAAGATAAAAATAGTCCCTTAAATCTCGGTACAGTCATCTCGGTGCGTGGCAGCATCGTAGACGTATTGTTCGAGAGACACTTGCCAGCTGTATATACACTGCTACGTGCAGGAAAAGAAAGTCAAATTGCCATAGAGGTTTTGGCCCAGCTTGACACACATCGCGTTCGTGGAATTGCTCTGACCCCCACCGAAGGTCTTGCGCGAGGCATGGCAGTGGAAGATACAGGCGGACCTTTGAAAGCTCCTGTTGGTAGGGAAATCCTTTCGCGAATGTTCGATGTGTTTGGAGATACCATAGACCGCAGTAAGCCTCCATCTAATGTCCAGTGGCGTTCAATCCATCAAGCTCCGCCGCCGCTGATTCGTCGGTCCACTACTTCTGAAATATTCGAGACTGGTATCAAAGCTATAGATGTACTGGTACCGCTTGAGCGCGGAGGTAAAGCGGGTCTATTCGGAGGAGCAGGCGTTGGCAAGACAGTGTTGCTAACCGAGATGATTCACAACGTAGTCAAACAACACCAGGGAGTGAGCATATTTTGCGGAATAGGCGAGCGTTGCCGAGAAGGGGAAGAGCTTTATCGTGATATGAAAGATGCGGGTGTGCTTCCGAATACGGTTATGGTGTTCGGCCAGATGAACGAGCCACCTGGAGCCCGTTTTCGTGTAGGTCATACAGCACTGACAATGGCAGAGTACTTCAGGGATGATGAGCGCCGCGATGTACTACTGCTTATAGATAATATTTTCCGGTTTATTCAGGCTGGCTCAGAAGTTTCCGGCTTGATGGGGCAGATGCCTTCACGCCTGGGATATCAGCCGACATTAGGTACTGAATTATCTGAGCTGGAAGAGCGCATATCTACTACCGATGCTGGAGCCATAATGTCAATTCAAGCAGTGTATGTGCCTGCTGACGATTTCACTGACCCTTCGGCAGTGCACACATTCTCACATCTCTCAGCATCAATTGTTCTCTCTCGCAAAAGAGCAAGTGAAGGGCTTTATCCGGCCATTGATCCTTTGCAGTCAAACTCGAAAATGGCAACACCTGGTATTATTGGCGAAAAGCATTATCGCCTTGCCCAGGAAATTCGGCAGACGCTTGCTCAATACTCAGAACTCAAGGATATTATCTCAATGCTTGGCCTAGAGCAATTATCGCCGGAGGATCGCAATGTAGTTGCCCGCGCCCGCCGCCTCGAACGTTTCCTGACGCAGCCATTTTTCACTACCGAACAGTTCACAGGCATTAAAGGCAAATCCGTAAGTCTTTCAGATGCGCTCGACGGCTGCGAACGTATCTTGCGTGACGAATTCAAAGACTACCCAGAAGGCGACCTCTATATGATTGGAACGATTGACGAAGCAATAGCCAAAAAATCAAGCCGGGACAAATCATGAATTCAGCACTCATGAATCTTACAATTCTTCTGCCTTTCCAGGTCTTTGCCGAAAAGAAAGGCGTATCACGTATAGTTGCAGAGGGACGCGAAGGCTCATTTGGACTCTTACCACACCGACTTGATTGCGTTGCGGCTTTGGAACCTGGAATTCTAACCTACGAAACCGAATCAGAGGGCGAGGTTTATGTGGCAGTCGATGAAGGCGTACTTATCAAGATTGGTCAGGATGTGCTTGTCTCGGCACGTGACGCTATTTTCGGAACAGACTTAAGCCAACTGCACGAGGCAGTAGAAAAAGAGTTTTTGACCTTAGATGAGACTGAGCAAAAAATTCGCTCAGTAATGGCAAAATTGGAAATAGGGCTTATACGTCGCTTAGCGGAGTTTCAGAATGTCTGACAGACCCTCAGAGAAACCTTTGAAGGACGAGTCTCCTCTGGCCCGTCAGGTTGGGACAAAAGCTGAACGCAAACTCAGGGCACAACGTCATGTTAACCGAACTGTCTGGCTTGGTCTAGGCATGATGGGGCTCATAGGCTGGTCTGTAGCAGTTCCAACACTAGTTGGTGCTGCACTTGGGCTCTGGTTAGATAAGCACTATCCAGCAAGTTTTTCCTGGACACTCACAATGCTGATCATCGGCCTGTTTATCGGCTGCTTGAATGCATGGCATTGGGTGACTAAGGAGCGTAGGGAAATGCAAGAAGAACAGGAGGATTACAATGAATGAAATATTGAATCTTCTCCTGGCTCTGGTAGCTGGTTTTCTGCTTGGAGCTGCTTTCTTCGGCGGGCTCTGGTGGACAGTTCAGAAGGGACTTTCATCCAGAAGGCCTGCATTCTGGTTCCTTGGCAGCCTATTAATACGGACCATCATCGCCATATCTGGATTCTACTTTGCTTCTGACGGCCATTGGGAGAGGCTGCTAATATGCATGTTTGGGTTTTTTGTAATGCGTCAGGTAGTAGTTAGACTCACCAGACTGCCGGATGAAGATCCGAATCAACTGACAAAGGAGGCCAGTAATGCGACTTAGTCCTGATGAACTGGTTTTCTGGCAGTATGGCTTTATCAAACTCAATGCCACGATTGTATACACATGGGGTCTGATGCTGGTAATGGTTGTTGGTTCAAAAATAATTACAAGCAAACTCTCCACAGGTCTGGAACGTTCTCGCTGGCAAAGTATTTTGGAAATTATTGTTACAAGCATATTAGAACAAATCGAAGACATTGGTCTGGATCAGCCGAAGAAGTATCTAGGCTTTTTAGGCACGCTTTTTCTGTTTATTGGCATGGCTAATCTTTGCATTATTATTCCAGGATATGAACCACCAACCGGATCTCTTTCAACTACGGCTGCGCTCGCATTATGTGTGTTTGTAGCAGTGCCACTTTTCGGCATAGAAGAGCAAGGAGTTGGTAACTACCTTAAGACGTACACAGAGCCGACGATCATTATGCTGCCGTTTAATATTATCAGCGAATTATCTCGCACTCTGGCTCTTGCAATTCGTTTGTTTGGTAATATAATGAGCGGGTCGATGATTGTCGCCATTCTGCTGACTATTACTCCGTTCATCTTTCCAATTGTCATGACTGTTCTTGGCCTGCTCGTTGGTACGGTGCAGGCCTATATCTTCAGCGTTCTAGCCACAGTTTACATCGCAGCTGCTACACGTGAGCACAAGCACAGGCCGAAACAGGAGCAAAAGAAGGCTGATCAGGGAGTAGGTGAATGAAGCAACAATAATAGCAACAGGAGGAAACACTATGGCTTTGGACACTTATACGACTACAATTGCGGTGGCATCAATTGCTACCTCTGGCATCACGATAGCTATTGGAGTTATCGCGCCTGCAATTGGTGAAGGGCGTTCAATCGCAACAGCATTGAGTTCAATGGCACAGCAACCCGATGCTTCCGCAACAATAACCAGGACTTTATTTGTGGGATTGGCTATGATAGAGTCTTTGGCAATCTACTGTTTTGTGGTTTCCATGATTCTCATTTTCGCCAATCCGTTCTGGAACCGTGCACTTACCTGAAATAGAGAGGAAAATAAGCATGCCGCTGATCGATTGGTTCACTGTCATTGCGCAGGTGATCAACTTCCTCATCCTGGTGTGGTTGTTGAAGCGTTTTCTTTACAAGCCGATACTCAATGCAGTCGATGCACGCGAGAAGAAGGTAGCAGATGAACTTAAGAATGCGGATGCAAAAGAAGCAGAAGCACAAAAAGAGAAAGATGAGTTCAAGCATAAGAACGAGGAATTCGACCAGCAGCGCAATGACCTCTTGAATAAGGCAAAGGAAGACGCGAAAGCTGAACGTCAACGGCTTTTTGAACAGGTAAGGAATGAAGCCTCCGATTTAAGATCAAAACAACAGGAGGCATTAAGGAACGAAGAACAGCTTTTAAGTCAGGAAATAGGTCGCCGAACCCAGCAGGAAGTTTTCAACATAGCGCAAAAAGTACTAACCGATCTGGCTGGAACCAGTTTGGAAGAACGCGCAGTTGACGTATTTGCTCAAAATCTGCACAATCTGAAGGATAACGAAAAGAAGCAGTTAGCCTCAGCGCTTAGTGCATCATCAAGTCAGGCGCTCATTCGTACTGCGTTTGATCTTCCACAAGCACAGCGTGATTCGATTCAAAAGGCGATTAAAGAAACTCTTGGTATAGAAACTCAATCCAGGTTTGAGACTGCACCAGACCTTGTCAGTGGTATTGAATTAATCGCAGACGGGCAAAAAGTGGCGTGGAGTATTGCAGATTATCTTACATCGCTGCAAAAAAGTATCGATGATCTTCTGAAAGAGCAGTCTATGAGTGAAGTCAAAACCGAACCTCAAACCAAAAATAACAAACCCAGGTCGGAAAATGAACCAGAGACTGAACAAAAGCCTGAAGCTGAGACTAATAAATCCAAATCGAAAACTGATTCAGAAGTCGAAACCAAACCTGAAACTGACTATAATAAGCCCAAATCGAGAAAAGAGCTAGAGGCTGAACAGGAACCTGATGCAGAACAAAAACCTGCAGCAGAGCGAGAATCTGCTAAACAGCAATCTGGAACTAAGTCCGAATCTGTGGCCAAGCAGAAGACAAATTCCAAAACAGAGCAAACATAAAGAGCCAGTGAATATGGAACCTAAAAGTCTTAAGGATGTTTTCGATAAAGTTTTCACCGAAATACATCAGGTCAGAGAATCAGTAACCCCGACGCTCACTCCTAAGGAAGTGGGCAGAATTTTGACAGTTTCTACAGGGATTGCAAATGTTTCCGGCCTTCCTACTATAGGTTTCGATGAACTTATAAAGTTTCCAGGGGACTTGTTTGGGATCGCGTTTAATGTTGATGAAAAAGAAATAGGTACCGTTCTACTGGGCGAATACTCACATTTGCATGCTGGAGATCAAGTTGAACGCACTCAACGGGTTATGGATGTTGCTGTAGGCGAAGAATTGCTTGGACGAGTTATTGACCCTCTAGGTCGTCCACTTGATAACAAAGGGCCAATAGTTTCCAGTAAGCGTTTGCCTATAGAACGGCCCAGTCCGGCAATTATGGATCGGTCTCCTGTTACTGAGCCACTTCAGACCGGTATCAAAGTTATTGATGCGTTAATCCCAATAGGACGCGGTCAGAGAGAATTGATTTTAGGAGACCGCCAGACTGGCAAAACTGCAATTGCGATCGATACTATTCTCAACCAGCGTGATTTTAATGTCCTGTGTGTTTATTGTGCCATTGGTCAGCGTGCATCCGCAGTTGCCAGAGCAGTGGCAAACTTACAGGAAAGGGGTGCAATGGATTACACGATTGTTGTTGTAACTGAAGGTAATGACCCATCCGGGCTAATCTATATTGCTCCTTATGCTGCGACCAGCATTGCAGAGTATTTTATGGAAGCAGGTCGAGACGTGCTGATTGTTTACGACGATCTAACCAATCATGCGCGTGCATATAGAGAACTTTCTCTTTTACTTCGCCGCCCTCCAGGACGAGAAGCATACCCAGGTGATATATTCTATATTCATTCACGACTGCTGGAGAGGTCTACACACCTGCTCAAAGAACTTGGTGGCGGCTCACTTACTGCCCTTCCCATTATCGAAACCGAGGCGCAGAATATTTCCGCCTATATTCCAACTAATCTTATTTCAATCACTGATGGGCAGCTTTACCTCTCACCTTCACTTTTTGAGTTGGGTGTGCTGCCTGCAGTTGACGTTGGCAAATCCGTCTCTCGTGTAGGTGGTAAAGCACAGCTTGCTGCCTATAGAGCAGTAGCCGGAGACCTCAAGCTTGCCTATTCACAATTTGAAGAACTCGAAGCGTTTACCCGGTTCGGCGCAAGGCTAGATGAAAATACACGAAAAGTCATTGAGCATGGGAGGCGGATCCGTGCCCTACTGAAGCAGCCTCAAAATTCTCCTGTACCCGTGCCAGATCAGATTGTTATCCTTGTTGCATTGAACGCAAAACTCTTCGACAATGTGCCACTTGACAGAATGGGAGAAGCTGAAAGCTCCCTCCGCAAGGTAGTTTCAGATATTCCTGCAGATGTGCGCGATCGGTTCAAAGGCGATAAAAAATTGAGCGACAAGGATCGTGAAACTATCCTTGATATCTCCCGCAAAGCACTGGAGCCTTACCAGCCAAAATCTGAATCAGAATCTAAGCCAGAAGCTAAAACTGAGGAAAAATCTGAGTCAGAAGCCCAAGCTAAGGGTAAACCCAAGCCAGAAGCAAAAACTGAAGAAAAAGTGGAAAAATCAGAGACTCAAATTAAAGGCAAGTCCGAGCCTGAAGCTAAGGAGAAATCATGACCGAAACAACAGAAAGTCTGCGCACAAAGATCGATAGAGCAAAAGATCTTCAGTCTGTCGTCCGCACGATGAAAGCCTTAGCAGCCTCGAACATAGGGCAATACGAAAAATCAGTGAGTGCGTTATCTGACTATTATCATACAGTGGAACTGGGTTTGGGTTTATGTTTCCGGAAAATTGCACTCACGCCAGCTCCGGAAGAAGGAAAAGGGCAAAAGAATGAACGCCTTATCGGGGCTGTCGTTTTCGGTTCAGATCAGGGGCTTGTGGGTCAGTTTAATGATATAATAACCGATTATGCAGTCAAGGAACTGGAAGCTTTGCCAGGTAAAGCTCAGGTCTGGGCTGTCGGAGAGCGCGTTTATTCACGCCTGCTGGATGAGGGCTTGCCGCCTATTGGACTTTATAATGTGCCAAATTCGGTTAAGGCCATTACTCCACTTATAGCGCAAATTCTTGTGGAAAATGAGAAACTACGCAGTCAGGATGAAGATGCTGAACTTCATCTCTATTACAACCGCCATAAAACCAGAGTTACCTACGAGCCAGTTAGCCAGCGATTGCTGCCATTTGATGAAACCTGGCGAGATGACCTGACCAAACTTTCCTGGCCAACCAAAAACTTGCTGCCTGAGGTAATGGGCGATATCACAGAGACCTTACGAGCACTCATCAGCGAATACCTTTTTGTTTCGCTTTTTAGGGCATGCGCGGAGTCCCTTGCAAGTGAAAACTCTAGTCGATTGGCAGCGATGCAGCGAGCCGATAAAAACATTGATGAATTGCTTGATAATCTCAATGGAGAATATTACCGTGTGCGCCAGAGTGGTATTGATGAGGAACTGTTTGAAGTTGTCTCTGGCTTTGAATCTCTGTCCAGATCTCGCAGCCCTCACCGGTGAAAAAGCAAAATGAATCCGCAAAATAAATCGGGCAATGGTCAAGACAAAATGATGGATCCGAAAAATAAGTTTTTTAAAAATAATCTTTTTTTAATAGCTCACCCGGGAAGAAACTTACAAATTAAGGGAAGATGATTGTGAAATTTCGAGAATAGTTTTTGAATTAAAAGGTTCTTAAGTCTGAATAATTTCAAGTTTTCCTGAGATATCTTGGAGTTTGTCTGGGAAATTTTAAATCTAACTGTATAGATAATTATTTATCTTCTGACTAAAATTATACACTATGAGCTGGTACGGGATAGATGCAGTAGATAGAGCTCTCTCAAGGACAAAAAAAGCTCTTTTTGAACCTTTTAATTTCTGGAAATGGGCAAAAATTGCAATTATCATTTTTCTGTTAGGCGGAGTTTCAAGTTTCGGAAGTTCGAGCAACTACAATGTAGGTTCAGAAGACTTTAAAAATAATTTTCCTATTATTGAACCTGGCCAGATGCCTGATCTTCCTTTTGGCACACATGATACTGCTTTCAGTTATATTTATCCGGAACCACAACTGGCAACTTTAGTTGTGGTAATAGTTTTAATTCTTCTCCTGGCCTTGATTTTTTCGTACGTTTCCAGTGTTATGGAATTTGTTTTTGTAGAATCGCTTATAAGAAATGAAGTGAAATTCTGGGCCTATTCGCGAAGGTTTCTGAAAAAAGGATTCAATCTCCTGCTGGTGCGTTTAGCTATCGGGCTGACACTTCTAGCGCTCCTCGGAATAGCTGCTCTTCCTTTTGCTCCAAGGATTGTCGAAAGTCCTGCGGACTTTGCGTGGCCTGTCCTGCTTGGAGGATTTTTCTGGATTGCCTGTGTAATTATTGTGCTAATTCTGCTCGCAGTTGCAATAAATTCCCTATTAAGTCTTGCAATTCCACTTTCAATCTACCAGGATAAAGGAATCGTTTCTGCTTTTGGACTTATTTTCACAAAGTTCAAGAAAAGCTGGCAGGAAGTTCTGGTTTATTGGCTTATCAGGTTCGTGCTTGGGATAGGAATAGCCATTCTTGCAATATTCCTTTTTGGATTGACAGCCCTGGCTTTAGGGCTGATTTTCGTTATTCTTGATGGGATTCTGTACTTCCTCTTTTCGTCCCTGGTATCGGAATTCTTTCTCTGGATACTCCTCATTCCCGTTATCGTTATTGAACTGATTTTGATCCTGGGAACGGTGTTTTTCCTTAATGTGCCACTTGCCGTTTTCCTGAAATACCACCTGTTAAGTTTCCTTGAAGCCTGGTTTAAAGATGCAGAAATTCCTTTCTTTGATATTCCTGCGCAGAGGCCTGAAACCGGAGTTGATGAGCCTGAGCCGAATCTCTGATAAAAAGAATGAAAGTTCAGACATTGAACTGAGTTTCTTCAGGATATGGAACTGAGTTTCTGAGCTAAAAGGAGTGTTTGAGATATTGGGAGAAGAGTTTGAGATACTGAGCTAATTTTCTGAACAAAAAGGGAAAGTTCAGGGCTCTGGCTTGCTTTTTCCAGATGGAAAGAACTCAGAGTTCTGAACTATTATTCTGTCCGATTTTCGAATACTATAGTCACCTTCAAACTAAATTTAACAGCGGGTATCTATTTTTCCCCGATATAGAAACTGTGTTCAGAAACCCTGTTTTTTTAACTCTAATATACTGCATGGAACTAACTATATCCTGTAAATTGTCTATCCGGGATTCATCCGGAAAAGTACGAACTGGGAGTTGAGATGATGAAGCAGGAGTTCATTGAAAAGTATTATCTGGGCAAAGAAGTTGAAATTGATATTGGAGGAAATACCACATACAGAGGAATTGCCGCCGAGTGTAATGACGGAGTCCTCAGCCTTAAATGGACTATAAAAGAAGAAGGGTATACACATATCGATATTGAGAAAATCGCTGCAATGTGGAGAACACTGAGAAGGTAACAAATTACTTCATCGAGGCTCAGGTCCAGACTCTTTTTGTACCTGTTGCTTGGAAGTTAAGTTTTCAAATTAGGGAATAAATCTCCCTTTTTTCTCTCATTAACCTGTTCTTACTCTTTTTGATTTATTAATTCATTTCATCCGCAAAATTAAATTATTGATTCTTTACTGGGTTCAAACCAGTTTCTAACCCAAACCTTTCTCTATTTTAACTCAAATCTCTAACTACGTGGAAAAAGGCATAGAAAGCTATAATTTTGTAAAATTAACTTGTTGTTGTCAAATTTTTCGCTCAACCACAACCGTTGCGCCGGTTGATCACGCTGTTGTTCGGGGTTTTAGATTTAGCAAGATTTTTCGGTCAAGCCTTTTTTCAAAAGGGGTGTGATCACGCCTATAGGGTTTGGGGATTAGATTATCAAATCAAATGTTGCCAAGGTTTTCGGTCAAGCCTTTTTTGAAAAGGCTTGTGATCAAACTTCTTTGGATAGGTTTGCATTATAACAAAGCTTAAATCAAGTACAGCAATTACTGAATAAATTGATTGACGTGCGGAAGATCCGTTTACTTGAGGATGGGCAAAGATGTACTTTCCCGAATACGGATATTGTGTTCGTTAAATACTTATTTGAAGTTTAATATATAGGCAGGCTGGTAGTAAAGTTTTCAAAAGTCTACCGGTAGGAATTAATTACTTATCAGGATTTACTACTGGTCGAAACTCATCACTAATACTTTCGAACAGCTGCAGGATAGAACCTGCACTGATCCACATTCACTTTAGCTAATCCTTATTCAGGGAGACCCCTATATGATAGAAAATAGTTAAACCCGACTTCTTTTGCAAAAGGTGGACTCCCGCACATGGTTTAGAATTTAAAAAAGAGAGTGAAAATTGTGATGTGACCCGCTGCAGGGAACGGACGAAACCAGCAGCGGAGGTGATTTTTGAGTTGGCGGAGGGAAGATACACCGCCTTTAGCTTGATTTAGAGGTGGTATAGGGGGTGACCCGCCCCCTTGATATTAAAGTTTAAAAAAGGTGTTTTCACTCAATTATTATATATGTTTGTGCTTCTATAAATAACTTTTGGTGTTAAATTTCTAATAACATATAGACCAATTTCGTCGCCGCCGCCAAGGTTCTCGCAAAGCACTAACTATATAACTTAATAGAGCTAGTGTTTTTCGCCAAAAAATGTCTAAATTGTGGCTTTGCCTTCGCCACCAAAAAACTTTTCATAATCTCTGACAACTGTTCTTTGAGATACTTTTGCACCTGTGACACCACATGCCTTTTCTAAAGCTTCAGAAGCTTTCATACCCTCCTTAATGAAAGATTTATAAAGTCGCGCATTATTTTTTCTCTTTTCATCTTCAGAGGCTTTATTTATGCCTGCTTCAAGTTTATGTTGCTCTTTTAATTTTGCTTTATCTCTTGTACCCTCAAACTCTTCAATAGCTTTCAAGTTCATTTCACGTTCAATTCTCTTTCGTCTGAGATCATACTCTTTTGTAATCCATTCAGGAGGCATAGTGAACTGAACATAGTTGAAAATGACACCCTTTGCTCGCAGGAAAGGGTATAAATTCGTGTTGTTGTCTTTTGTGGAGATTTTTTTCACAGTGGAAAGCTTTCCTAACGTGATCCCCTGGTTGTAATATGCTTGCGTCATTGTTACCTTGTAGTGCAGCAAGGTACGCGCAATTTTATCGACAAAACTTTTGTCTGGGCTAGACATGATTAAAAGATTATTATTAGTTCTGAATGTCTGAAGCAGCTTTGTCATGACTTCATTTTGATCACTCTGCCAGTTTCTAGCCGAAAGCCCTTCAGCCCCTGCATCATCTAAAATATAGATTCCATACTGCTCAATATTTTTAGCAATTCGAATTGTTTCTTCGCCCGTGAGTATCCCTACATGATCAATATTAAAATATTTTTCAGGTCTTCCTCCAAGCCTTTTAGCAAACTGCAGGGAAACATCAAATGCAAGCCTTAAGCTTGCATACGACTTACCTGCACCTGTTTTACCTTCAAAAAATATAATGCAGTGCTGATTATGCCCACCGCATATTTTATTTGCAATTATTTCCGAAAGTGTGATATTTTCCTCCGGTGACTCTTTTTTAAGCCCCATCTTCCCACCCCTCTATTTCAGTCTCTTCCATAACTGGCACCGCCCCATCAGGGTAGTAAAATCTTTCAAGATCACTTGGTCCAGAAGTTGTTCTTAAAATTGATTGACGCTCAACAATCGCGAGAATTTCATCTAAAAGCTCCATGATTTCCCCAACAATCATGCAGTCAATATTGAAAACTTCTTCACGCTTTAAATCAATGTCTTTAATTCTTTCGGCTTCCTTAATCTTATCATTTCTTAGGGCTGTCAATCGTTTTCTCTCTGCAGGATTAGGAAGGTATGAAATCAGCATACGGGTCAACATGCTTACGCGCTCTTGTCGTGCCCTTGTAATCTCATTTTCTGCACAGATCTCTGAAAATTTAAAAATCGTATTCATCATTAAGTTCAGATACTGCTGTTTAGGTGCCAGCACTGCTGCTGGCGTTTGAAGAGAAAAGGCGTTACCCCCTACGTTTTTCTCAGACATTATTTTATTCCCCTTTTAACTGAATTATTTTTGAATCTCTTAAAGCCCTAGAAACATTTCGCCAAATCATTAATGTTTCATTTGTTAATTTTAAATAGTTTCCATTGTTAATCCTTGTTTTTTGCATTTTTTGTTGATACCTGGGATAAAACCCGTTAATGATTTCAGCAAAACGCAAGTTGAAGGATGCTAGTGATACAAGTTTAATTAAAGGCTCTCGAAACTTTACTAATCGGCTAATCTCTCCCCCTGTGTATTTTCGTGCCTCCATTTTTGCAGCCATGTCAGCAAGAATCCAGTATTGAATGTGGATCTCTTGAATTAAAACTGTTTGAGGACTTTCAATAGTTTCAGAAGCTTCCATGCTGCATCACATCGTACCTACTCGAATGAATTGAAAAGCTTCAGGGAACAGTTCGAACGCTTCTCTTTTGTCTTCCTGTGAAATGTTTTCAGGATTTTTGTTCATTATATTTAGGAATTTGAAAGTATTAGCAGAGACAGGTATTTTGTCTTCTTCTTTCCCTTCTTCAAATTTCCCTTCTTCAAATTCTTCAATTTCCTTTTCTTCTTCTTTAATCTCTTGTGGTGCTACAATTTCTATTACACTTGGGTTTAAATCCATTAGAATGGAAACAGGTGTGAATGCACTTGTAAAGCAAGCAAAACAATCATCTGTTATTATTCCTGTTGCTGCTTCTTTTTTTGCATCAGCAGCAATTTTAAGCATATCAATTAAGCACTCTTCAATTAATTTTTCAGATGCAGTGTTGTTGTCTAACATTTTATGACCTCACTTTTAATCAATTACAATTTTTGTAATGTGTAGGGTATCCCCTATTTTTACGACGTTTAAAGCATCGTTTTCAGTCAACTGCAGTTCTTTGGCAAATTTCTTTGGAATGCCAACGGCTAGACTACCTTCAGTATTCAACTTCAAAACCTTTTTTAACAAAAGTAACCACTCCTTGACAATATATACGTTTTTAAAGTATTTAAGCTTTTCGAAAAAACTAAATAATATAAAATGAGAGTATAAAAATATTTTAAAATATCAAATAAAAAGAAAAGTAAAAAAGCTAATATAGTAAAAAATTCGTATATACAGCATGTGTACGCAATTTGCACAAAGCACAACATACCGTTTAGAGTTGAGGCTAAACAGTTTGATTCTCCTGACATACTCCCCAACGCTAAAGCAGTGGGGGTTCTAAGGTTCGGTTAAGACAATAGTATTGAACCATCGGCTGAACCAAGAGCCTCTTTAGGGATATCAGTGTTCCCTTCTATCGAATCTCTTTCTTCGATAGATTGATCTACGTTAACATCTTTTACTGCTATGTTGAATGCAGCATTTATGTCGGCGTGGTCAACGTGACCGCATGACGGACACTTAAAATGTTTTCCGTTTCGGTTGCCAATAAGTCCACACCGACTACAACTTTTACTTGTATAATGTGGATCAATATAGACGACCTCTACTCCTTGCAGCTTAGCCTTATATTCTATGAATTGTTGCAATTGATAGAATGACCAACTGTTCAAAGAGTATCTGAATGATTTTCTCTGTTTTGCAGTCTGCCTTATTCCGGTTAGATCTTCAAGCTTAATTCCACTGTTATTCTGTACTGCAATTTCCACGATCTTCTTACTGATCTTATGATTAAGGTCTTTTACAATTCTGCTTTCTCGATCTTTAATTTGCTTTACTTTTCTGTACTTACCTTTCTTTTGCAGGGATTTCCTGATATTTTTATACTTTGTGTGGATATGCAATCCTTTCTTACCAAGTTTCCAGACTTTTCCAGTTTCGGGATTGGCAACAGTAGCTATATGACCTGTAGTATTCCTGTCGACTCCAACATAATTAGTAGGATTTTGTATATCATTTTCAGGAATAGTTACAGAAACATAAGCAAACGTTTTCCCTAATTCGATTTGGTTGATCTTTTCAAATTCTGGAAACTGATATTCAAGAGCCAGCTTAACACATGGAATTCTGATTATGTGCTTATCAGCATCTATTTTTATTCCCTGATTAGGGATAGTTAATTTGATGTTCTTGACAGACTTAACCTTTTTATTTCTTGCATATTTTCTTAAAATCTGATTAGAGATCATGGATTTCAAGCCAATATGAGCAACATCTTTTGATGATAATGTTCTGTGTTTAATGCCAAACTCCGCTACCTTTCTTGCTTTTTGTAGTTCCTCTGAGAAATCTCTATTGTGTTTAATTTTATAAGTTAGAATCATTTGTTTTTCTGCTCCTCGATATACTTCTTTACAACATCAAGAGTCACAGAACCTACTGAAGATATGAATTTTGAAAGAGTCCATAACGTAGGAAGTTTCTTTTTCAGTCCAGGGAATTCCTCTCTCAATTGTTTTGAAGTATATCCTTTAATTTTTGATACCACTGAATAGACTCCGATTTTGGGGTCTACATCAATTAATAGGTGTACGTGATCCGGCATTACCTCCATATCGAGAATTTCATATTGGAATTCTTCTTGCTTTTCAAGAATAAGTTCCTTTAACCTTTCAGCTATCTTACCTGTCAGGACTTTTCTTCTGTATTTCGGACAAAAGATAACATGGTACTGACAGCTAAATACCAAATGTTTACTGCTTTTGTATTTTTTATTTTTATTCTGTATTTCCATTTAACCATAATAGTATATGCGTTTAACCTATATATTGATTATGGTATATACAAAATTGGCAGTTATTTAAAAAAGGGATGGTTTGAAAAGTTGACGGCATTCATCCCAACCCTAAAGGGATAGGGCTTTCTGCCTTCCTACCATAAGAAAAGAGTGGTATATGATGCTGTTTTTCAGAAAAAGTCGTTTTTTAGTCCCGTTTTCTGAAATTGAGCCATTTTTGAGAGAAATACGCTTTCTCAATGCGCTTAATCGTTGTTTCCGACCTGGATGCCCTTCAGTGCCTTAATTGCAACCGCTACCATTATGACTGTGACAACGATTCCAATTATTCCCATTCCACTATTCCAAATATCTGCTCCAGTGGTGGTGCTGGCAAAGTCGCCGGTCTTGTTGATTGGCATAGCAGTACTCACTTTTTCACCGATTCCAGGCCCTAAATAAGCTACGATCGTTATCACCATCAATCCGATCGTGAGCCCTAAAAGTTCGTTCATATTCGACGTTTTTTCACCCTCCTTACATTATAATATGGTTATGCTTCTATAAAAAAGTTTCGCTGTTTGATAGCATCCGCTATGCGCGCCTCCTATTAGTAAAATGACCTACAGGGTTATAAAGGTTTTTGTTAAAAAATAAGAAGATGTTTTAAAAAGAGAGAGTAATAGTTCTTGCTCCACCACAGAAAAATTTAAAATGACCTTCTTAGAAGAAGGTCTGCAAACTCCCTAATGTATTTTTGATATTTCTGTGAAACTTTTCACGCTTCAGGTTCTTTTTCTTCCCGTTATCGGCTTTTTTGAGCTTTTTTCGCTTCGCATTTTCAGTACGCCTTGTGCTCTCAATAAAGTTGAAAACGTCACTCAAGCCACGACTCTTTCGCCCACTTCCAAAGTTAATTACTCCCAGGGGAATTAGCTTTGAAGGAGTGGGAGGCTTTGAGTTAATCGTTTTTGATACTGTAGTAGTGCCTTCTTTGATTTTCGAGGTTGAAGGAAACATTTCCTCTTTTTCATACCTTTTTGAGTTTGAGGGTTTTGAAAGGGGAGGATTAAGTTTTCTGGAATTCCGAGAGTAGTTTGAAGGCACCGGAGGTTTGAAAGAGTTTCTTCTCGCTGGCGTACTCTGTGGAGTTCCCAATTTAATTTTCGTTTTTGTGGGAAGTCCTTTAGTAGTTACTTTTGATACGGGTTTTTTCTTAGCTGCACTCGAAGAAGAACTTCTGTCTTCAAACATGGAAGACATACCTCCAAGGGTGTTTCGTATATTTCTGTGGAATTTCATCCTGCTAAAGCCCTTCTTTCCCTTTGTTGTTCCTTTAGAGGCACTGGGTAGCCTGATCACACTTCTTCTTCCTTTTATTGGTAAGTGCCAATGACTAGGATCTGGGCTTGACCAAATAATCACAGAAGAATCAAAAGGTGCTGATGATGTGGTTGGCTTCACAGATGAAGGTTTCACAGATGAAGGTTTCACAGATGAAGGTTTCACAGATG